>Ga0209415_10001589_pt1 | contig 43419 bp, 34 predicted proteins | sample PeaSoiSIISIP2007_FD_187696 | JGI IMG/M metagenome (GOLD analysis project Ga0209415, IMG submission 187696) | Peat soil microbial communities from Weissenstadt, Germany - SII-SIP-2007 (SPAdes) (version 2) | ecosystem: Environmental > Terrestrial > Soil > Wetlands > Peat | place: Germany...
TACGAAATTCGCTATCCGGTGATCGGTGCTAGCGAGTTCATCACCGTGGCAACCACGCGGCCGGAAACCATGCTGGGCGATACGGCTGTTGCTGTGAATGAAAAAGATGAGCGCTACACGCATCTGCATGGCAAGAAGGTTTTGTTGCCGCTGATGAATCGTGAAATTCCGATCATTACGGATGACCTGGCCCAGCCTGAGTTCGGGACCGGTGCGGTGAAGGTGACTCCGGCGCACGATCCCAATGACTTTGAAGCCGGACTCCGCCACAATCTGCCACAGATTGAAGTGATCGATGAGCACGCTCACATGAATGAGAATGCCGGTCCGTATGCTGGCTTGGACCGCTACGAGGCTCGTAAGCGTGTGCTGGAAGACCTGCGCCAGCAAGGCTTCCTGGTCGGGGAGAAGGACTATACCATCGCGATTGGAAAGTGCGACCGCTGCGGCACCGTGGTTGAACCCCGGCTTTCGACGCAGTGGTTCATCAAGATTGCACCGCTTGCACAGCGCGCAACCGAGGTCGTCGAGAACGGCGAAATAACCATTGTTCCGGAAAACTACAAGCAGATTTACCTGAACTGGATGCACAACATTCATGATTGGTGCATCTCGCGGCAACTGTGGTGGGGGCACCGGATTCCGGCCTGGCATTGCCAGTGCGGCGAAATCCTTGTGGCTCGCGAGGCTCCTGCGAAGTGCACGAAGTGCGGCAGTGCGGAACTTAAACAGGATACTGACGTGCTGGACACTTGGTTCTCTTCGGGCCTGTTGCCGTTTACGACGTTGGGCTGGCCGGAGAAGACGCGCGACCAGCAGGTTTTCTATCCAACCACGCTGCTGATTACGGCTTACGAGATTCTGTTCTTCTGGGTCGCTCGCATGATCATGTTCGGCTGCCATTTCATGCAGGGGCATCAGCAGGATCCGCAACTGAAGCAGGCTAGCGGATGGGGCGACAAGAAAGACGACAGCGTTCCTTTCCGCCAAGTTTATATTCACGCGCTGGTGCGGGACGCGGAGCGGCAGAAGATGTCGAAGACCAAGGGTAACGTGATTGACCCGCTTGATATCATCCAGCGCTTTGGGACCGATGCCACGCGCTTCACGCTGGCGGCCATGGCGGCGCCGGGGACGGACATCGCGTTTAGCGAAAGCCGTACCGAAGGCTATCGCAACTTTGCCAACAAGATTTGGAATGCGGCGCGGTTCATGTTTATGAATATTGACCGCATCGAGCCGGGTCTGCGACCCGGGACCGGGTCAGAGACTCGGTCCCACACGGGCAGTGGCGTGGCTGGAGTCAAGGCGGTTGCGCTCGAAGACCGCTGGATCCTCTCGCGCTTCAATCGTGTCACCAAGAATGTGAACGAGGCGCTGGAGACTTACCGCTTCCATGAGGCCGCCAATCAGATCTATGACTTCTTCTGGGGAGAGTTTTGTGACTGGTACATCGAACTGATCAAGCCACGGCTGCTGGAGGGGGCTGACCAGCAATCAACTCGCACTGCGTGCGCTAATTTGCTTGGTGTTTTTGAAGCTGCACTGCGGCTGTTGCATCCCGTGATGCCGTTTATCACGGAAGAAATCTGGCACGCGATTTACGATGGGAATCCGCCGTTGAAGTCGGTAGCTCTGGCTCCGTACCCGCAAGCGGATGAGAAGCAATTGGATTTGGCTGCCGAAACGGAGATGGCGATTTTGCAGGACTTGATTGTCAGCGTGCGCAATTTGCGGGCTGAGTTGAAGGTCGACCAGAAACAACGCGTGCCGATCCAGGTCTTCGCCTCCGAGCCAGAAATTCATAAACTGATTGAACAGAACCGAGGGTCAGTGGAGCGTTTGGCCTACGTCGAGAAGATCGAGTTCGTTGCAAATTCGCTGGCCAAGCTGTCTGGCGCGCGGCACACGGCGCGTTTTGACGTGCATGTCATTTACGAGAGAAAGATCGACGTCGCCGCGGAACGAGAGCGGCTGAAGAAAGAACTGGAACAGATCGAGAAGGAGTTTGCCAATGGCCAGCGTCAATTGGGCAACGAGCAGTTTCTTGCCAGGGCTCCGACGAAGGTCGTGGACGGAATTCGAAAGCGGGCCCAAGAGCTGGAAATTCTGCGCGAGAAAGTAAAGAGTAAGCTGGATGAGTTGGGATAGTCGAGCTTCGCTCGACCGGACAGCCGAGGGCGGCTGTCCCCACGTGGACTTAGCCAGCGGCTAACGACCAACGACGGATCTATGGACTGGAATAGCCGACGCATTACCGCGGTGATCGAGAACGCGCTGCTGGAGGATCGGGCCACGCGCGACGCGACCAGCTATGCCTGCATTGACCCGAATCAGCGGGCATCGGCCACAATTCTCGCGAAGCAGGACTGTATTCTGGCCGGCATTGGCTGTGTGTCTCGCATTTTGGATGTTTACGCGGCTCTTGACGGCGCGGTTACGTCGCATTATGAAGTCACGACTCATCCAGAGATATTCGATGGCATTCGCCTTCACAAGGGGCAGTCGGTTGCCGTGATCCAGCACAATGCTCGCGTGATTCTCTCCTGCGAGCGCGTGATTCTGAATTTCCTACAGCGCTTGAGTGGGATTGCCACGCTGACGCGCCAGTTCGTTGACGCCGTTTCGGGCACCAAGGCGCGAATCCTGGACACGCGCAAGACCGTGCCCGGACTACGCATGCTCGATAAGTACGCGGTGCGTTGCGGAGGTGGGCAGAATCACCGCCTCGACTTGTCGGACGGAGTGCTGATCAAGAACAATCACATTGCGCTCGCAGGGGGCATCGTACCGGCGCTGGAGCGCGCTCACAAGAACCGGCGCGGCGCGCAGATCATCGAAATCGAAGTACGGTCTCTCGATGAGTTGGAACAAGCCCTCGCGCATGGTGGCGAAGCGATCCTGCTGGATAACATGTTGGTTGAAGATGTGAAGCGTGCAGTCGAGCGCTGCTCGCATGTGGAACGCCGCATTCCGCTGGAGGTCTCAGGCGGCATCACGCTGGAAAACGTTCGCCCTTACGCCGAGACCGGAGTGAATTTCATCTCGGTCGGGGCGCTCACCCACTCGGCGAAGGCTGTGGATATGAGCATGCGCCTTGCCCCGGCCTAGGTCTGCGCGAACCTCTTCCGTGGATTCTGGGGCGCACTGCCTCTTGTCCAACCGGACACATTCTTTGTTCCAGCCGAACGATTTCGGAGAGTGAACTTTCGAGTAACGCTTGCGGTCTTGCAAGCGATAAAGTATTCGGAAACCCGGAGGCCCTCCCCATGAGTCACCGAATCCCCCGTGCCGGCGTTGCAATACTCGCACTGCTCTTTGCGAATAGCTCTTCTGGAAGTGGTGCCGGATCGCATGCAACTGCTGCTTCGGCAGCTACCGCCCAGAGCAATTCTACCCGGCGTACGGCCTCGCCCAATCATCCCGCAACCTCGGTCGACGTCACTGTCGACGTACTGAGTGATCGGCATGCGATCAGTCCTTACGTTTATGGGGGAAGCTATCCCAAGGATGCGCCAACGATTTCTGACAGTGGGCTCACCGTGGTTCGCTGGGGCGGCAACGCGACGTCGCGATACAACTGGAAGACTTTTACTTACAATGCCGCTGCCGATTGGTATTTCGAGGATTTCGGCTACACCGAGATCGGTGACGGCGACTCTGTGAAATACATTCAGGATGTGGAAGCAGCGGGAAGCAATCCGCTGATGACGATGGTCATGCTGCCCTGGGTGGCAAAGCCTTCCGGTTGGAGCTTTTCGGTCGCCAAATACGGCCCACAATGCGGGGTTGATCCTTACAACTCCGACGCTGGCGACGGAGTGCTGACGGATTGTCAGACGAACATAACCGGGAACGATCCAACCGATGCGAATGTCGAACTGAAGGACTCGCCGCAAAACGGAGATCCTCCGGGAACCGTTTATCGCGACCAGTGGGCGCCGGCGCTGGCCGCGGCATTTGGCAGCGCGCCACATTTCTATGACATGGACAACGAGATTGATATCTGGAGCGGAACGCATCGCGATGTCCATCCCAATCCTTCAGCTTACGACGAGATGCGTGATACCTACCTTGCGGAAGCTGGCGCGTTGAAAGGCTGGGACGTGAATGCGATTCGCTTCGGGCCGGTGAGTTGCTGCTGGTGGTTCTATTGGAATGGCGCGAACAACGACGACAAAGGCGCCCATGCCGGCGTGGACTTTCTGCCGTGGTGGCTGAACGAAGTTTATTGGCAGGATCAGTTGGCTGGCACGCGGTCGGTTGATGTGTTCGATATTCACGCTTATCCGGACGGACCGGACACTTCCGGCTACACCCAGGCCCAGAAGCAGGCGCTCTCGCTCCGAATTTATCGGGATTATTGGGATCCGACGTATGCCAGCGAATCGGGAGCAATTAATCAGCAGTGGGCCACCTTTATCCAGCCGAAGAAGCGGATTCCATTCCGCATCCCGCGCATGCGGGCGATCGTCAATATGATCTACCCGGGTACTCCTTTGAGTTTCACCGAGTGGAGCGCGGCGTTCGCGGGTGAATCCGATTTCTCGACGGCGCTGGCTGACGCTGACGCCTACGGCATTCTGGGACGCGAACGCATGTATCTGGCTTCGCGGTGGGTTGCGCCCGACCCGGCGAATCCCAACTATCAGGCCTTGAAGCTGTTCCGTAACTACGACGGGCAGCATCACAGCTTTGCGACGACATCTGTCTCGGCCACAAACGATGGCAACCCGAATTTATTCAGCAGTTATGCCGCGCTGGATCCAACCGGCACGACCTTAACTCTGATGGTGATCAACAAAAGTCCAGGGGCATCTGTTCAAGCGCAATTCGCGGTGAATGGATTTACGCCGAAGCAAGTTACGACTTACACGCTTTCGCCTAAGTCGCCCACAAAAATTGTGGCGTCGTCCCCAAAGACTTGGACTTCCACTCGGAAGTTCGCGCCCTATACCGCTACGTTGTTGGTAGTGACGGGCTCGATGTCTGAAAGGCCGAGTGCGGACTGGGATCTGAATCCGGACACGACCATGGTTCCAGCGCGAGGAACAACGACGCTTCAGCCGAAGATCGTTTCCGGCTCAGGCACCGTGACGCTCGGTACTCCACAATCGGATAGCGGGATCAAGCTCGTGGTCACACAACCAACCGTCACTCCGACTCAGGATGGGAGCATTACCGTTACTGCCGGCAGTGCTCCAGGTTTTTATCACTTTACCGTCCCGAGCACTGACAATGCAGGCGTCGCCCAGACTCAGAGCGGTTGGATCGTTGTGGGGAATCCGCCGGCGACGTTCACGAAAACCGGAGACCATCAGAAAGGAGCGCCCGGAAGCCAACTGAATTTGTCCGTCACCCTCCATGCCAATAAGTCGGGAGGAAGCGCTGCGGGCGGTACCGTCCTGTTCTCAACCGATGCCGGTTCTCTGTCGAACCGCCTCGTCACCACCGACTCTTCCGGTAACGCTCCCGTGGTCCTGACGCTGCCTACAAATGCTGCCACCGTCCATGTCACCGCCGAGGGCCAGTTTGGACTTGGTCATCCGGTGGCGAAATTCACCGAGACCGCGCAATGATGGGATTTCGCTGACCCGAGCCGCGATTGCTGTTTCGCGGCTCATCCCTCATAATTCCGGCATCAGGCAATCACGGCCAAACCGAAAGTCGCGGGCACGAGTGCCCGTGCCACATAAGTCGGCTCCGCAGACTGACGCCCGGCTGGGGCGCATTGTGCGTCTTCTCATCGCCCACGCCACGGTTGTCGTAAGCGGGACAAAAATCGCGGCCGAAATCGGCACCAGCCGTTCGGAAGTTTGGCGTCTGATTCAGCAGTTGCGCGATCTTGGGGTTGATATTGCCGGGCATCCGTCGACCGGATATAGTCTGAAGTCCATGCCCGATCTGCTGCTCCCCGATATGCTCGCCCCACAATTGCAAGGCACAATTTTCGGCAAGCACATTCACCACTATTACAAGATTGGATCGACCAACACAGCTGCCATGGAAGCGGGGAGCGCGGGCGCTCCTGAGGGCAGCGTTTTTCTGGCCGAGCAACAGACTGCTGGACGGGGTCGGGGAGCCAACCAGTGGCACTCTGAACGTTCGACCGGAATTTATTGCTCGGTGCTTTTGCGTCCGGCGCTGCCGCCATCCGATGTACTCGTTATCACGCTCGCTGCTGGATTAGCTGTACACTCCGTGGTTCAGGAGATCGACGCACGAGTGCTTCCAGACCTGAAGTGGCCCAACGACGTTCTGATCAACGAGAAAAAATTCTGCGGCATACTGACCGAGATGAACGCTGAAATCACCCGCGTGCGGTATATCGTCGTGGGTCTCGGAATCAACGTAAATCAGTCGACTTTTCCCACGGATTTGCAGGCTATAGCGACTTCGCTGCGTTTGGCCACGGGTACAGAGTGGTCGCGCCTGGAACTATGCGCAGCTTTGCTAAAATCGCTCGACCGCGAATATCGCGGCTTGCTGGAAAATCCGGAAGCCGCCGCTTCGATTCTCCGTCGCTTTCAGGAACGATCGTCCTCGGTTCGGGGACGTCAGGTCGAGATCGAAGAGCATGCCGACCTGAAGGGCGTGAGTGAAGGCCTGGATTCGCGCGGTTTCTTGCAGGTTCGCACGGCACAGGGAATACGTACGGTGCTTAGTGGGACGGTCAGACTCCGCTGAGGAATATATGAGGTCGGGCAACAGCTATGCTTCTAGTTCTAGATGTTGGCAACACCAATACAGTGCTGGGGGTCTTCGCCAAGGCGAAATCCGCTCCGGCCTCGAACCGCGGAACCGAAAATGAATCGCCCCACTATGAGTTACTTGTGGCGAATTGGCGAGTTGCCACGATTGCGACTGAAACGGTGGACGAATATGGCGTCCTATTCCGCAATCTGTTCGCTATGGATAACCTTGAGGCCAAGGGCATTCACGGCATCGTGATCTCGTCGGTTGTGCCGCCTCTTGACTCCACCCTGGCGCAAGTCTGCGAGCGCTACTTCAATACCAAACCGCTTTTTATCGAACCGGGCGTAAAGACGGGGATGCCGGTGCACTACGACAATCCCGCCGAAGTGGGTGCCGACCGCATTGTGAACTCGGTTGCCGCGTACGAAAAATATGGCGGGCCCTGCGTAGTGGTGGATTTCGGAACCGCGACCACGTTCGATTGCGTGTCTCCCAAGGGAGAATACATGGGCGGCGTTATCTGCCCCGGTATCGGAATCTCCGCCGACGCGCTGTTCGAACGCACGGCACGCTTGCCGCGCGTGGATATTCGCAAACCTGCTCACATCATTGGCAGCAATACCGTGGGCAGCCTGCAGTCCGGCCTCTACTACGGCTATCTTGGCTTGGTGGACGGAATCCTCGAGTTGCTGGTGCAAGAATTAGGGAACGAAACCAAAGTGATTGCGACTGGTGGTCTGGCCTCGCTATTCGGCACAGGCTCGAAGCATATCAAACAGGTGGACGAGTTTTTGACCTTGGAAGGCCTGCGCATTATCTGGGAGCGCAACGTAACGGCAAAACCGGCTCGCGAGATCGCGCCCGCCGGGTTCAAGTCTTCTTCCGGAAGCAAGCTGCGCTCCCGCTGATCTTCGAAACGAAACAGACCCGGAAAACGAAACAAAGACCCGCCGTGGAAAATTACTTTAACTACTTCACCGAAATCGAGGAACATTTTCAGCGGCGGCGCGGACGCATTCAGTTGTCCCCACTCGATTGGGCACTGATCGAAACCTGGAAAGACGCAGGCATTCCGCTGGAGGCGGTGCTGCGCGGCGTTGATGCCGCGTTTGATAAGTACGAACAGCGGCCATCGAGGTCACAAAAGGTCAATAGCCTGGCTTATTGCGCGCAGGCGGTGCTGGTGGCGGCGGAAGAGATGAAGGAGGCGGCCGTCGGAGCGCAGAGCACGGATGCGCAAAGCAATCGCCCAAGCGGTTTCCCGATCGCCGAAATCTGTGTTTTTCTCCGGCGCAACGCGGAACAACTCGACGCGGCGAAACTCCCCCTAGCAAGAGGGATCGATGCCGCACCGTTGGCCAGAGAGACTGCCAACACGCTGTGCGAAATTGCCACTGATCTGGAGGCCACGAAAACTCCGCCGCGATTGGAGGATCTTGAACGCCGCCTCACGGTGGCGGAAGAGAAACTGCTTGCGGTTCTACTGGCGGCAACGCCAGATGAGCAGATCGTCAGCGTTCGTGCGGAAGCTGACCGGGAGCTGGCGCCTTACCGGCGCAAAATGCCGTCAGCGCAAATCGAGCAGTTGCTCAAGCAGTACGTCCACAAGCGATTGCTGGAAAAATATGGATTGCCGAGATTGAGCCTGTTCTATATGTGAGGTGATGTCGGCAATTCTTTTCACCCGGAGTTTCGGTTTCCGGCTTAAAATCCTCGCTTGCAACTCACCATTGAAAAACTCATTTATGGCGGTGACGGCCTTGCCCGGCTGCCTGCCGATGAGCACGGTCCCGGGAAAGCTGTGTTCGTCCCCTTTGTGCTAGAAAGCGAAAGAATCGAAGCTTCGCTGCTCGAACAGAAGCGTAGTTTTGCGAGAGGTCGCGCTGACGCGATTCTGCAAGCTTCGCCGCATCGAGTAGAGCCAATCTGTCCCTATTTTCTTCGTTGCGGCGGCTGCCACTACCAGCACGCCAGCTACGAACATCAGCTGGAGATCAAGGTTGCTGTCCTGAAGGAAAATCTGCGGCGAACTGCCAAGCTTGAGCTGGAAACAAGCGTGACGATTCATGCTTCGCCGCCTTGGAAATACCGAAACCGTACCCGGCTTAAGGTCCGAACGGCTCCTGAGTTTGCGCTTGGTTATTACAAACTCGGCTCGCACGAACTGCTTGCAGTCGAGGAGTGTCCCGTTAGTTCGCCGCTGATCAATCGCGCCATTGCCGCCTTCTGGAAAATGGGGCGCGAACGCACGGTGCCAGATGGGATTCACGAGGTTGAGTACTTTGTTAATGCAGAGGATACGCAGCTGCTGGTCGAGGCCTCCTGTGAACCCGGGACGCCGAGCACTCCGCTCAGAGAATGGGCAGGCGCTGTGCAGAGCGCTCTTCCAGAAATCACAGGTATGGTGGTGTTCAAGGCAAGGCCTTCTGGGATGACTGCGCCGGTTGTGCCGAAACCAATCGCAGTTTTCGGGGCCAGAGAAATCACCTATCGGACTGACGATGCCTCCTACCGGGTCAGCGCCGGGGCCTTCTTTCAGATTAACCGTCATTTAATCAATGATTTGGTGAAGATCGTCGTACAGGAGTATTCAGGTGACAGAGCGCTGGATCTTTATGCCGGTGTCGGGCTCTTTTCCACAATCCTATCGCGAAGATTTGCACAGGTAATTGCTGTTGAGGCGTCACAGACTTCTCACGCCGACCTTCTCTACAATTCACCGAATAATGTGAAGGCCGTTCGGGCGACGACCGTAGATTTCTTGCGGAGCGTTGCCCGTAAGCTGAAGCCCGAGCTTGTGGTGGTGGACCCGCCACGAAGCGGTCTGGGGGGAAGTGTGGTCCAGAGCCTTGTCGGATTGGGAGCGCACCGTATAACCTACATCTCCTGCGATCTGGCAACCGCTTCTCGTGATCTGGCTGGCCTGCTCAGCGCCGGATATCGCATCGAGCAGGTGCACCTGGTCGACCTGTTCCCCCAGACCTACCATCTGGAAAGCGTGTTTCATCTTGCTCGGTAGGCGGTTGCCAACAGAAAAGAGGCTGGTAGTGGTCTACGCTACCGAAACTCACTGAGGCCCCCATTATCCGAGCACCTCCCCCAAATCTTGACGCCTTCCTGCAGGCAAGCCTGTGAATCTGCCGTCGACTGCGCCCCCCCCCCAATCCTCAGAAGCCGCTCTCACGACAACCCATGCTGTGGGCCGCCTCAGCGTATGGAGCCGGAATTGTCATCGGCTATTACGTCTGGCGGGCTCCGCTGTACTGGATGGTGGCAGGAATCGCCTTCTCCATATCAGGAGCATATTTTCTCCGCCGCCGCTCCCGAGCAGCCTATGCCCTTGCTCTTGCAGCGCTCTTTGTGACGGGAGCCCTGATAATGCAAGTGCGAGCTCCCGAGAATCAGGACAGCGCTCTCGCGTTTGCCGACGGCCGCGACGTAGCGATCACCGCCCATGTAACCAAGGAAGGAAATCTGCGCGATCACGGTCGGGGCGACAGTCAACAAAGGTTGGACCTGGAGACGGAGCAAATAAATACGAGCAATGAGAACTTTGCAGTCCGCTTCGGGATTCGCGTGAGTTTCTACGGCTATGAGGCCAGGGATGAAGCGGCAAAGAATGTTTCAGAAGAATCCGTGACTCCACCCGCGCACCTGTTCCGCTACGGAGAGCGTTTGCGATTTCCGGCAAAACTGTACCCGCCGCGCAATTTCCGAAACCCAGGTGCGTTTGATTACGCGGGATATCTGGCAGAAAACGGAATCGTGGCCCTTGGGTCAGCCAAGGCAGACACGGTCGAATTGCTGCCGGGCTTTGCCGGCAACCGCTTTGAACTCTGGCGGACGCGCCTCCGTAGAAGCTTGGTCGAGAGAATCCATGTGCTATGGAAGCCCGACGAAGCTCCTCTGCTTGACGCCATGCTCATCGGCGAGAATTCGTTCCTCGGACGCGAAACCCTCACCGACTTTCAGCGAACCGGCACTTACCACGTGCTGGTGATCTCGGGGTTGAAAGTTGCGATCCTCGCGCTGGTAACGTTCTGGGTGTTGCGCCGGATGCGAGTGAGCGAGCTGATCGCTAGCGCAATCACAATTCTGCTCACGGTTGCGTACGCTCTGCTGACCGACGTGGGCGCCCCAGTGTGGCGGGCTACGCTGATGCTCGCGCTTTACCTGGGTGCAAGGCTGCTCTACAGGCGAAAATCAATTCTAAACACGATCGGAGCGGCCGCGCTGGCCCTGCTGATTGTCGATCCCACAGCACTGCTGGGAGCCAGCTTCCAGCTCAGCTTCCTGTGCGTGCTGGTCATTGCTGGAATAGGTACGCCTCTGCTGGAGCGAACGACGCAACCTCTGTCTCGCTCCTTGAGAAGCCTGGAAGCGACCGGCTACGACGCCGCGTTGTCTGCCCACTTGGCGCAACTCCGTCTTGATCTAAGGATGATCGCCGGAAGGCTGCAGCGCTTCTTCGGCAAACGCGTTCCGCTGATCGTGCTCTCAAGTACGGGGCGCGTGCTGATCGTAGGTTGTGAATTCCTCTTGATTTCCACTGTGCTCCAAGCAGGGTTCGCATTGCCGATGGCTTACTACTTTCATCGCGCAACCCTGGTCTCTCTACCTGCAAATGCACTGGCGGTACCCCTTACGGAAATCATCATGATCGTCGCCATCTTGGCTATGACGGCGAGCTATGCCTCCTTCGCCTTGGCAAAGTTTCCCGCTGCGGTTGCCGGAGTAGTGCTGCAGATTATGAATGGATCGGTGCGCTGGTTGGGTGGTCTACGGATCGCGGACACTCGGGTGCCTACGCCGCAACTGGCCGTCATTCTGTTGGGCTCGTGCGCGCTGATGCTGGCGATGGTTCTAAGTCGTCGCCGACGGTTGCTGGTCGCGGCCGGGTGGATAGTCCTGGGGCTCAGTGCCTTCTGGATATGCGCTGTTCCTCCCAATCCACAACTCCGGCATGGAGCACTTGAGCTTACCGCCATTGACGTTGGCCAGGGCGATTCTATCCTTCTGGTTTCCCCCCAGGGCCGCACGCTCCTGGTGGATGCTGGAGGTATACCGTTCTGGATGCACTCGGAACTGGATATCGGGGAAGATGTAGTGTCGCCCTATCTGTGGTCGCGGGGATTTCACCAACTCGATATCGTGGCGCTTACACACGCTCACGCCGACCACATGGGAGGGATGGCGGCGGTGTTGGCAAACTTTCACCCTCGCGAGCTATGGCTGGGAGTGAATTCCCCAAGCCCGGAGTTGCAAACTCTTCTGCGCGAAGCGAAGGCGCTGAAGATTCCCGTCGTTCTTCACAAGGCAGGGGACAATCTTGAAATGGGCGGCTCAAAGATCGCTGTGCTTGCGCCACCACGGGACGCCGAAGCGCATCCTTCCCGGCCGAATGACGAGTCTCTGGTTATAAAAATCAGTTACGGGGCAACTTCCGCTTTACTTGAAGGAGATGCAGAGAAGAAAACGGAACAACAGGTTGCCCAGGAAAGCCCGCAGGCCGACCTCCTCAAAGTGGCCCACCACGGCAGCGCGACTTCTACGATCCCGGAACTGCTGGCCGCGGTCCATCCACGGTTCGCGGTCATATCAGTGGGCGTACGGAATGTTTATGGGCATCCGAGGCGGGAGGTTCTGGAACGGCTTGCGGAATCGCACGTGGTTACATACCGGACAGACATGGACGGAGCGGTTACGTTCTATCTCGACGGCAAAACCGTCACTTCTCAGCTGGCGGCTCCTCATTGATGGCAAATTCGGCAGTCTCCAACTCATCTGGCGTTTGCCGATATTCCTCGATCATTCGCCGCGCCTCGGCGGCATCTTCCTCGCGCACCAGAATCACGGTTCCGCCCACTCCGGGCAAGATGTCCTGCTGCGCATCGAGAGACGTGAGATCAGAGTCAATGCCGGCGGATTCGAGCAAGCCGCGTACGACCATCGCTTCCGATTCTTGTTCGGTATCAAACACCCGCACCAGCTTTTCATTCGGATTCGGACGCGCTCCAGATGTGGAAGTCGAGTCTGCCATTGTTGCCTCCAATCAGGATGATCTCTTGGACTCAAACGCACGTATCCTGAAGCGCGCGTGATACTGATTTTAACTCGACCCACGTGATGGCGGGGGCACTTTCGTCAATCCGAGTCACAGCACTGGAGTGCATCTGATTGCTTCGAGGTGACTGAAGGTCTACACCAATGTAGACATTGCGCTCAGGCCGCTTTGCCGCCACAATAACCTCAAAGGGCGCAACGAGCTCGTGTCGAGGGACATCTAAGGGCACAGACAGTAGTGGGGGCCTCATGAGTAGTTTGGAACGTCGTGGACAGCCGGCAAATGGGAGCGAACGAGAGCAGGAGGCACGCAACATCCGCCGTCTGCAAATCATGATCAGCATGGTAATGTCCGTGATTGGTCAGGACCCGAATCTCACCGTTGAAGAAGCGTCCGAACTGGTGGCGGGCGCCAAGCGTGCCGCGCTGGCGATGTTTCCCGACAAAGAATTCACCTACGACATCCTGTATAAACCTCGCCTCCAGCGATTGATGAACGAGCGCTTCCGCCTGCAGTAATAGCCAGTTGCATCGGTTTGACCCTCCTCACCTGCAGCGGCTAGACTCGCTATTCAGCGGGGGTGTTCCATGAAGCGAGTTGCGTTGGTCTTCACAGTCGTGGTCCTCTGTGCGTTCGGGGCGGTGGCCGATGAAGGCCATCACCACGAAGATCTGACCACAGATCAATTGGGCACGGTACATTTCCCGGTATCGTGTGCGGCGGAGGTGCAGAAGCCCTTCGAACGCGGGGTCGCGCTGCTGCATTCTTTCTGGTATGAGGAAGCGAAGAAAGAATTCGAGCAGATCGCGAAGGACGACCCCAAATGTGCGATGGCGCATTGGGGAATCACCATGAGCATCTGGCATCAACTTTGGAACCAACCCGACGTAGCTACGATCAAACGAGGACACGACGAGGTCAAGAACGCGAGATCGCTGCATCCCAAGACCGATCGCGAGCGTGACTACATCACCGCCGTGGACGAGTTCTACCGGGGTAAGAAGCGCGACTATCACGATCGAGCCAGCACGTACTGCCAGGCTATGGCAACGACCCACCAGGATTATCCCGATGACCGCGAGGCGGCGGCCTTCTATGCGCTATCGCTGCTCGCCTCCGAGCCGGACAATGACACGACCTTTGCCAATCGAAAGCAAGCAGCGGCGATTCTGGAGAAACTGTTTGCGGTCGAGCCCGACCACCCTGGCGTGGCGCATTACTTGATTCACAGCTACGACAAGCCGCAGTTGGCACAACTGGGACTGCCCGCTGCTCGACGCTACGCGCAGATTGCCCCGGCCGCTCCTCACGCGCTGCATATGCCATCGCACATCTTCGCCCGCCTCGGCTTGTGGCAGGACGATATCAATTCCAACCTCGCTTCGATTGCCGCCACGCGCAAAACCGCAGCCATGCACATGGGCGGTGAAGGTCATCAGTTCCATGCTATGGATTTTCTGGTCTACGCTTATTTGCAAAGTGGGCGTGAAGCCGACGCGCAACGAGTGATCGACGAAGTGAAGGCCATGCCGGCGAAGAAGGATGACATGTACGGGATGGACTTCGACCCACGAACGGATGCGCTGGTAACTTTCACCGCGAGGTACGCGCTCGAGATGCATCACTGGACGGAGGCTGCTTCCTTGGAGCTGATTCCTGGGGCGGAAACTGGAGACAACTCGATTACTTACTGGGCGCGCGCGATTGGCGCAGCCCGATCTGGTAATTTGCCCGACGCACGTAAAGATGTGGCTGAGATTGAGACAATTCACACCACCTTGCTGAAGCAAAAGAAAACAAGTTTTGCCGAGTCGGTCGAACAGGACCGTCAGGAAGCCGCAGCCTGGGTGGCTCACGCCGAAGGCAACAATGATGAGGCCATCAAAACGTTGCGCACCATAGCGGAGAAGGAAGAGGCGGAAGGCGACGAGCCTTTAGCGATTCCTGCCCGCGAAATGCTGGCCGATATGATGCTCGACATGAATCATCCGGAACAAGCCCTCACGGAGTACGAGGCAGACCTGAAATTCAATCCGAATCGGTTCAATGGATTATACGGCGCGGCGCGGGCCGCGGAGATGGCGGGCAAGAGCGACAAGTCGAACTCGTACTACGCTCGGCTGGTGAAGATATGCGATGGATCGAATTCAGATCGGCCCGAGCTCAGCCGGGCCAAGTCGCTGCTGGCGCAGAAATAGTTCAAGGTCGAAGATCGCTTACTGCTTTTCTATCGTCTGCAAGCGGAATAGCAGAGTTCCCCACCCCAATTTCGATCGCATCTGCACCGGAGTGTGGTTGACGTCGTCGGTGAACCACGCCCAGATCGTGCCTTTGCCCTGCAAGGCGCCGGAAATCGCTTCCACCTTTACCCGGACCGTCTGGAACGTGCCAGCAGGTAGTTTGACTTGTTCGCGGGCTTCTACGCGCGCCGTGACCTCGGTCGCTTTGTTGCCGTCGTTGATTGGGAATGTATAGCTATTCCCCGATTGCAGAGGCAATGACGCAAGGTAATAGAACCCGCTAACCACATCGGTTACGCACGCGGGAAGATCGTTTTCCACGTGTTTCTGCTCGCCAGTCTTCAGGTTCTTCTCATCGAGCACACTCTTGTTGCGAGAGTAATCGAAACGAAGCTCGGTCTGGCGGGAGCGCGAACCCTCTTCTGTATTCCTCGAAACTCGAAGGGAGCAAAACGTACGCGGGTCGAAGAATGCTTCAAAGCGATCCTGTACTTTGTACAGCGCGTTTACCACCCCGGCGGAGTTTGCAACCGCGGTGATGTGCTCCTGGCCGCCGTCGAGTCCGAGCGTAACTCTAGCCGTTCCTGCGTTGAAAAGGTGCCATTCGACGCCATACACATAGGTCTGCCCATTCGGAAAAGCGTAATTCGGGGGCGGAGGAACGACCCGCGACGAAGGTGAGGCGCTAATTGTGGGGAGTGAAGCTTGGTTGGGCGGTGCCGACGGGGCAGCCTGCCCTTGCGACAATGAAACCGAAAGTATTGCGAACAAATACCACGCCGGATTGAACTTTCTTAAAATGTGCATGTCTCTTCGACCAACAATTCCAGTTTCTCATAAGACATCGAATGCCAGTTCTGGCAGCGGTTCTCCAGATGTGTCACCGGCGGATCCAGAGCATCTTAGCCGTCAACACTGCCAACATCGCCACCGCGCCCAGTGCGGCATTGTACTCGCGATGCTTCCAGTACAAGTCCCATGAAAACGCCCCCCGGCCATTCTCAAACGACCTCAGCCGAGGCAACAGCCGAGGCACCTGTCGCGCGTACTCCGCGAATTCTGGAAAATGTTCTCCCAAAAATGATTCTTCCCCGCGAATCACAGGCAAATAGATCGCCAGAAAAATCAAAACCAGGGCTGCCCCGATCCACCAGTTTCGAGCAGCGATGGCAAAGCCCACAGCTAGAATCAACGAGCCCAGATAGAGTGGGTTCCGTGTATAGGCGTAAGGCCCGGTCGTCGTGAGCTGCTCATTTTTCTGCACGTGCCCGGATGCGAGAGCACGAATCGCGAGTCCGGGAATGATCAGCGCAGAGCCGAGCAGCATGGATGAGGCTGTGGGTGTTGCCAACCATAAATAGAGCGCGGTGAAAGCGAATCCCAGAGGTACGCGGATGCGACGCGCGATTTTCGTCCAGGTAAAGCTAGCCACGGTTGCTCCTTAACAGCTTGCGGGCGGCAGTAACAACTTCGTCGACGCTGATTTCCAGCATGCCGGGATCGGGTTGTGCGCGGCGGGAGTGTGTGGTGGGGCTGATAGGGCTGCGCAACACGATGCTGCGAGTCCCGAATGGCCCGTTGCGCGCAGGATTGGTGGGGCCGAAGATCGCAACCACGGGGACTCCGAGCGCCGCAGCGAGGTGCATTGGGCCCGTATCGCCGCCGATGAAAATGCGTGCGCGGCGGGTGAGAGCAATCAATTCCGTGAGTGAACTGGCAACCCCCTTTGCCACGTCCTTGCTGGCCGACTCAACTGCTCGGACCAGAGGCTCTTCGCCAGGTCCGAAATTGATCAGCGATTTCACACCATCTTCCGCCAATCGCCTGGCGACCTCTCCGAAACGCTCCGCTGGCCACTGCTTGGCGCCCCAGCCCGCGCCTGGATTGAGCAATGCGAAATCGCCAACGCCCTGCAATCGGTTCTCGCATTGCTTTTCGGCCGCTTCGTCATACGGAAATTCGACCTTCGGCATCGCCAATGGCTCACGTGCAACGGCCTCCGCCAGTGAAAGATTCTGTTCGACAACGTGGCCGCCATGGCCAATGGCCTGCCGGGTATAGAACATGGTGGCAACATTTTCGCGAGGCTGCGCAAATCCGTATACCACGTGCGCTCCGGACCAACGCGACACGATTGCGGATCGGGCCGCGCCTTGAAAATCGACTGCGACGTCATATCGCTGAGCACGGAGTTCGCTGAGCCCAGCCGCGATTTGCTCCCAGGTTTGGGTGGAAAACAGGGACATGCGCCAAGCCTTTGTATTCACCGTATGAACCCGATCGACCAGCGGCCTTCTCGGTGAGCGTGGCCCCGAGCGGGGCTCGGGCAAGGTGCACAGCAACTCTGCCCAGCGCTCCTCAACCACCCAGCCCAAGCTCACCTCAGGAAACGCTCTTCGTAACGCGGTGGCCGCAGGAAGCGTATGAATGATGTCGCCCATCGAGCCCATGCGCACGATCAACAGGCTCCGAGGAGCGAATGAATCAGCATTTTCCGAGGAGGACGGAACCGGCGGTTGCATGCTCACGAACGCTGCGGTCCAATCCGCGAACGAATGATCTCGGTTGCCGAGTGATCCTTGGGATCGCCCACAATTTCCACCCGGCCACCACACGCTGCGACCGCATCCCGCTCCGGCACAGTGTCGGCGGTGTAGTCAGTTCCTTTCGCATGAACGTCAGGGCGAACTTCATGGATCAATGCGCGCACGTCGCGCTCAGGAAAAATGACGACAGCATCCACGTCAGCCAGCGCCGAAAGAATTTCAGCACGCTCTTCGGCAGGCATCAGCGGGCGGCCTTCTCCCTTCAAAGCACGCACGGATTCATCGGAGTTGATCGCCACAATCAAGCGTCCGCCGAGTAGCTTGGCGGAATGCAAGTAGCGCACATGGCCGACGTGCAGCAGATCGAAGCAGCCATTGGCGAGCGTGATGGAGTCGCCCGCCCGGCGCCACGCTGCGACGCTCTGCTTCAGCCGTTCGCGGTCTAGAATTTTCTCTGCCGACATTCAGTGGGCTCTTGTTGCCGGCGGTGATTGCTCCATCGCATCGAGTAACTCCTGGCGTGATACGGTCGCCGTTCCGCGCTTCATTACCACGATTCCACCTGCATAGTTTGCCAAGTGAGCCGCCTCTTCCGTGCTGGCCCCGGCCGCAAAAGCAGCCGCAAAAGTGGCAATCACCGTATCCCCTGCTCCGGTCACATCCGCGACTTGATCGGAGCCGAAAATTGGGATGTCCACTGGCCTATGTGTTCCGGTGAAGGCTGCCATGCCATCGCGGCCGCGCGTGATCACGAGCGACTGCAGCTTCATCCGAGACATGACTTGCTCGCCGGCGGAGCACAAGCTCGGCCAATCGTTACCGATGCGAACACCCAACGCCGCTTCGACTTCCGGTTCATTGGGCGTGGCCGCGACCACGCCAGAATATTGCAGCATGCGGTACCGTGAATCGAGGATGACCGGGACACCATCGAGACGTCCGCGCTCGCGGATTGCGTCGAGAATCGCAGGACTCGCCGCGCCATAGCCGTAGTCGGACATCAGCAGGGCATCTGAGGCGCGCGCGTATTGTCGCGCAGCCAAAACGAGTTCGCGCTTCAAGTGACGGTTGGGCTCCGTTTCTGGCTCGCGATCGACGCGGACCACCTGCTGCCGCGCGTTGTGTGTCATTCCGGCCAGGATGCGCGTTTTGGTCACAGTGGTATAGCTCTTGTCCTTGAGAACGCCGCTTACCGGAATATGTTTGTGGCGAAAAGCCTTCAATAGCAAACGTCCAACTTCATCGTCACCCACCACTCCCACGGGAAGAACGTTAACGCCCAGGTCGGCAAGATTGTTGATCGCATTGGCGCCGCCTCCCGGCACCACGGTTCGCTCGCGATGTTTCAAAATCAGTACGGGAGCCTCTCGGGACACCCGCGAGATTTCCCCGAATATGAATTCATCGGCGACCAGGTCACCGACAACGGTGATCGTGATCTTGGGGAAAGACTCAACGATCTTCGTGAGGCGCTCCGCCTCTTTGGGGTGTTTGGTCATTTGGAAACTATGTCAGCTCAGGCACCGATTTTCTCACGCCCTGCTCTTCGTTCCGCAATCATCCGGAGCATGGTATCGACAGCGTTAGCTGCATCCATCAATTCCATCTTGACAGGAATCACTGCCAAGGGTTGCAACGCGTCGAGAAATCCGCCCAGGTTAATGGCATCTTTTTCGGTAGTGACAAAGCCCTCTGCTTCGCTCTGCTGGCGGAGTTTGAACAAGTCCTGGATATCCCGCTCCGAGTAGGCGTGGTGGTCACGGAACAAAGCTTGCGCCACAGGCTCGATACCCGCCGTCCGGAGTTGCAACAGAAAACTCTGCGGCCGTGCGATTCCGCAGAAAACTACCGGCCGGGCGGGAACATTCGTCACCGAAATACCCCGTCGCACCCGCCACAGGAGTTTGCCATTCAAGGGAAACGATTGCGGTGAAGCGCCACTGGTCAGCACGACGGCGTCGGCACGGGACAATGAAGTGAGCGACTCACGCAAACGCCCTGCGGGAAGCAGGCGGTCGCGGGCGTCTTCGGGCGTAACCAGTACGATGTCGAAATCGCGTGCCAGAGCGCGATGCTGAAAGCCGTCATCGAGCAGATGAAGTTGTGGGCCGAAGCTTTTTTCCGCGAACAGCCCCGCCTCGTATCGATCCTCGCCCACAATCACTGGCACGCTGAGGCGCCGAGCCAGGAGCAAAGGCTCATCGCCAAAGTCGCGAGATAAGCCTCCGGGATCAACGCGCGCCACACCGCGTGTTCTGCGACCGTAGCCGCGGGAGAGTATGTCGAACTTCACACCGCGAGCCGTCAGCAGTTCCCCGAGAACCAGTACGAATGGCGTTTTTCCTGATCCCCCAACTGACAAGTTCCCGATGCTTACGACCGGCCCTTGTACGTTTCGTGTGCGAACGATGCCGCGGTCGTAGAGCGCGTTGCGTGCCCGGACGCCTGCTCCGAAGATAGAGGACAAGAAATTCATTCAACGACTCGTTCCCACACGAGCACTGGCGGGCACCAACAATTTTTCCAACGCCTGCATGGTCCTCTGCGTTGCTCCCATTTGTGCACGGATTGTTTCTGCTGCCCGGCGCCCCAGTTCCGCACGTTCGGCTGGGTTAGAAATGAGTTCCATGAGCACCAGCGGAAGCTCGGCTGGGCCGACCACACGTACCGCATCGCGACTTTGAAATAAGCTTACGATGTCTCGAAAATTTTCTGTGTGATTGCCCACGACAGTGGGAACTCCGTGCAGGGCAGGCTCGATAATGTTATGTCCGCCGCGGGGGACGAGGCTACCGCCCACAAACGCCACGTCGGCGAGCGCGTACAGCGCCGCGAGTTCGCCAATCGTGTCGATCAGCAGGACGCCGCCAAAAATCGGGTCGCCTCCCCACAGAGACCGACGCCAGAATCGAATACCAAGTTGGTTGAGTAATTCGCTTACTTCGCCGAATCGCTCGGGATGACGCGGCGCCAAAACCATCACAGCGCGAGGATGGCTCGCCAGAATATTTATGAAGGCCTGTAGCAGCAGCGGCTCTTCGCCCTCAACCGTGCTTCCGCAAACCATCACGGGGCCGGTCTGAGCTTGTTGGAACGCTGCGCGAAGGCTGGCGATGATCGGCGGCGCAGCTGGTGCAGGCACATCAAACTTCAGGTTGCCAGTTGCGAGGACGAGCTCTGGGGGCGCTCCAATTTCCACGAGGCGACGAGCGTCCTCCGCCGTCTGGGTCAGGAAAAGGTGCACGTGCCGCAAAACTCCCTTCAGCAAACGCCGGAAGCGCCGGTATCCAGGCCAGGAGCGGTCCGAGATGCGGGCGTTTACCACGGCAATCCGGGCGCCGCTGGCATGGGCAAGGTGCAGGAAGTTCGGCCAGAGCTCAGTTTCTGCGATCACAACCAGCTTGGGTTGCAGCAATCGCAAATATGGCCGGATCGCAAAGGCGAAGTCGAGCGGGAAGTAAAAGACATTCTCGGCGCCGAAGCGGGTTCGAGCCAACTGCTGACCCGTATCGGTCGTAGTCGAAATGACGACTCGATGTTGCGGAAATCGTTTTGTGATTTCTGTCGCCAACCCGGTGATCGCCAGAACCTCGCCGACCGACACCGCGTGTATCCATATCGTTGGCCCCGCGGGCTGGGCAACTAACCGCGGCGGAATCCTCCCCAGTCGTTCACCCAGGCCAGCGCGGTACTTGCCGTGGCGCATCCTCTGCAAAAGCCAATAAGGGAGGGTCAACAGCATTGCCGCTGCCAGCAGCGCACTGTAGATCAAATACATGCAGGAAGGGACATTCTACCTGTAGAGGTCGCGCCCGAGGCACCACCGTTTAGCATGCGTGCATCCTATAATCGAGAATCATGTCCTGTACGGTCACACGCTCTCTGCTGCGGCGAAGCTTCGCCGCAGTTTCCGTTCTCTTAGTGTCTGCGGTCGTTTGCCTGGCGGGAAAGCATTTTGTCATGCCAGCGGCGCAGCCGGCGAAGACCTATCCCGCACACGATGAGCATTCGGGTGAATCGGTCACACTGGGGCTTGATCCTTATGACTTGCCCGACAAGGCAAGTATTTTTTCCGTTCACTACAGCGACGTCGGACTCATGCCGATCTTCGTAGTGATCACCAACGACGGGGATCAGACGGTCGCGCTGTCAGGAATGAAGGCGGAACTCGTAACTGTGAATCGGACCAAGATTCCACCCGCCACGGAAGACGATATTTACCGGCGCATCGCCCGGCCTACGGGGACCATTTCTCCGAATCCGCTGCCTTGGCCCAAGAAGGCAAAGGGAAGCATCAGCAAGGACGCGATGGAGGAGATTCAGAACACACAATTTGCCGCTAAGGCAGTCGAACCTCACGGCACCCAGTCGGGCTTCATGTTCTTTGATGTGTCAGACATTTCCAACCCGCTTGCGGGCGCTCACTTCTATTTGACCGGCGTGCGCGATGCCAAGGGAAATGAATTGATGTACTTCGAAGTCCCGCTGGAGAAATATCTGAGTGCGCCGGAGAAACAGAAGTAGGTAGATCTCGCGCGGAAGGTGGCTCAGCCTTCCCACCCTTTATAATCGCTGGATATGGCCACCACTCCGGATACTTCCGTAAGATCCCGCGCCAGGTACCAACCCGTGATCGGGCTGGAGGTGCACGTTCAGCTGCTGACGGTGACCAAAGTTTTCTGCTCGTGTTCCACGCGCTTTGGCGCTCCGCCTAATACTAATGTTTGCCCGGTTTGCCTGGGCCTCCCCGGGGTTCTGCCGGTGTTAAATCGCAAAGCGGTGGATTTCGCGGTGCTGGCAGCGATGGCGCTCGGCTGCCGCATCAACGAGACTTCCATTTTCGCGCGCAAAAATTACTTTTATCCTGACCTGCCCAAGGGCTATCAGATTTCGCAGTATGACAAGCCGCTGGCCGAGTTCGGCAAGATCGACATTGTCACTGCCGCCGGAGCCAAGAAGATCGGAATTACCCGCCTGCACCTCGAGGAAGACGCGGGCAAGAGCCTGCACGAAGGCTTCGCGGATTCTGCCGAGACTACGGCCGTCGACCTGAACCGCAGCGGAGTCCCGCTGATCGAAATTGTCAGCGAGCCCGACATCGCTTCACCTGCGGAAGCGCACGAATATCTCACCCGTTTGAAGGAAATCATTCTGTACACCGGGGTCAGCGATTGCAATATGGAGGAGGGTTCATTGCGTTGCGATGCCAACGTCAGCGTGCGGCCTCGGGGGCAGAAAGAGTTTGGCACGAAGACCGAAATCAAGAACGTGAATTCGTTTCGGTTTATTCGTGAGGCGCTGGAGTACGAAATCGATCGCCAGATCGAGATTGTCGAGTCAGGCGGCAAAGTCAGGCAGGAGACCCGGCTCTACAATCCGGCAGAAGGCAAAACTTATGGCATGCGCTCGAAAGAGCAGGCGCATGATTACCGCTATTTTCCTGAGCCCGACCTTCTGCCGCTCGTCGTAGACGAGAAGTGGCAAGCGGAAATTCGCGGCACACTTCCCGAACTACCCGAGGCACGGCGGAAGCGCATGGTCGCCGACTACGGCATCACCGACTACGACGCGCAGGTGCTCACGGCCACGAAGTCGTTTGCCGACCAATTCGAGGAAGCGGCGAAAGCCGCGAAGAATCCAAAGCGCGTTGCGAATCTGGTGCAGGGTGAGCTGATGGGGCATCTGAAAGCGAAGGGCCTGGAAATTGAACAATCGCCCATTTCGATGAAAGGAGTGGCTCTGTCGGCGGATCTGGTGGAGAGCGGCGCGATTTCAGGCAAGATGCTCAAAGATTTATACGAGCTGTCCTTCGAACGCAACCAAGACTTCGGTGAAGTCTACGAAAAAGAAAAGCCACAGCAGATTACCGATTCCTCCGCAATCGAAAAGATTATCGACGAGATTATTGCGGCCAACCCCAAGCAGGTCGAACAGTATCGAGCAGGGAAGAAGACGGTAGTAGGGTTTTTTGTCGGCCAGGTGATGAAAGCCTCAAAGGGTCAGGCCAATCCGCAGATGGTGAATGAACTGCTTGCAAAGAAGCTGGAGAGCTGACAGGCATGTTCAAGAAGATTTTAATCGCCAACCGAGGAGAGATTGCAGTGCGGGTAATCCGCGCCTGCCGCGAACTGGGCATCACTTCGGTTGTTGTTTATTCCGACGTCGATCGCGCATCGCTGCATGTTCGCAAGGCGGACGAGGCCTACCACATCGGAGCCCCGGCCGCTGCGGAATCCTACTTGAACATAGCGAAGATCCTGGACGTTGCGAAACGAAGCGGTGCGGATGCGATCCATCCCGGGTACGGGTTTCTCTCCGAGAACGCGAAGTTCGCGCAGGCGTGCGGGGGTGCTGGTGTGAAATTCATTGGCCCGAGTCCGGCCTCGATGGAAATGATGGGATCGAAAACGCGGGCGCGCCAAGAAATGGAAAAAGCCGGGGTTCCGTTTGTGCCTGGGACATCGCGAGGGCTGGAGTCGCCCGAGCAGGCTGAGCAGGTGGCGGCGAAGATCGGGTATCCCCTGATGCTGAAGGCGGCAGCGGGCGGTGGTGGAAAAGGCATGCGGCTGGTGCATACGCCGAAAGAGTTGAAATCCGCTCTGCAAGCGGCACAGAGCGAAGCCGAGCGTGCATTTGGGGACCGCGAAGTTTACGTCGAGAAGGCAATCGTGAATCCGCGGCACATCGAAATGCAGGTGTTAGCGGACGAGTACGGTAACACTGTTTACCTGGGCGAGCGCGAGTGTTCCATCCAACGTCGGCATCAGAAGGTGCTGGAGGAGGCGCCATCTCCGATCGTCGACGCGGATATGCGGCGGCGCATGGGCGAGGTCGCGGTCAGAGTGGCGAGGGCGGCGGGCTACACGAATGCAGGAACGGTCGAATTTCTGGTCGATGAGGAGAAGAATTTTTATTTCCTCGAAATGAACACGCGGCTGCAGGTGGAACATCCTGTGACCGAACTGATCACGGGGTTGGACCTGGTTCATCTGCAGATTCGGATCGCGGCTGGCGAGAAGCTGCCATTTTGCCAGGAAGACATCCGTATTCGCGGGTCTGCCATTGAGTGCCGCATCTACGCGGAGGATCCCGACAACAATTATTTTCCGAGTCCGGGGAAGATTACGTTGTTGCTGTCGCCTTCAGGACCGGGAATCCGCCGCGATAGCGGCATGTACGAAGGCTGGACGGTGCCCGTCGATTACGATCCGCTGTTGGCCAAGCTGATCGGGTACGGAACTGACCGCAGGCAGGCGATCTCGCGATTGACGCGAGCGCTGCATGAGTATTTTGTGGGTGGTATCAAGACCAACATTTCGCTCTTCCGCCGCATTCTGACCGACACGGATTTTCAGGCTGGGAAGGTGGATACCGGCTACCTGGATCGGTTGCTGACATCGAAGGCGTCCGAAGTCATGGGTGAAGATGCGGAAGTCGCAGCCATCGCCGCAGGGATATTCGCAATCCTGGACCCGGCATCGGTTGTTGGCAACGGAAACTTGTCTCCGAATCCTGGGAACAAAACGGTCGGCGGAGTTGCCGTATCGGGTTGGAAGAAGGCGGCGAGGTTCGAAGCATTGGATTGAAAACTGCTAGTTCGACAGGCCTTGCAGCAACGTCAGCCGCTCGCCTCTGACCAACTCGCAATTTCTTATGCTGTACGACGTTACTATCGACGGAAAAGATTACCGGCTCGAACTCGAGCGTGCGGACGCCGGCTGGCGATGCCGATTGAATGGTCGCGAAGTACAGATCGACGCAGTTCTGGCCCGGCGCGATGTGCTTTCGATCTTGATCAGAGGGAAAGCCTACGAAATCAAACGAGAACATATTGCCCAAGAGACGCATCTCTGGGTTGGCAGCGTCCGCTACGCCGCGGAACTCCGTGATCCAAGATCGCTGCGAAGCCGCAAAGGTTCAGCGGCTGACGAAAAGGGCCCGAAAAAACTGTTTGCTCCAATGCCCGGCAAGGTAGTGCGCGTTCTGGTTGCCGAGCAGGAGGCGGTTGAGGCAGGACAAAGCATCCTAGTCGTGGAAGCGATGAAGATGCAAAACGAGATCAAATCACCCAAGAAGGGGACCCTGCAAAAAATCGTGGCCGCTGAGGGTGCCAATGTGAATGCCGGGGACGTGTTGGCGATTGTGGAGTGAGGAAGCTTTTGGCTCCTAGCCTTTAGCTCTTAGGTGCTGGTTCGCTAAATGCCAAGTGCTACCCGCAGCTAGTTCGCAGTGCCGTTGCCTTCCAGTACCTTCTCGGCGTAATAATTTTGCACCTTGGCTTGATCGCGCAGAACTTCGTAGTACGCTGCCTTCAGAAGTTGTTCCCGCCGGTCGCGGAGCTGTGATCGGATCGCTTCCTGCACGCGAGGGTCTGACAATTCGCGCTGTCCCGCGCTTTCCTTGGCTATCAGTTTCACGATGCGGAAGCCGACTAACTGTTTCGTCATCGGGTTGATGACGGTGATCACCGTGGTGTATTGCCCGGGCTTCAGTTTCGTGACCGCATCGCGAGTAACTGGGTCGGTGTTTTTCAAGGCCGATTCCGGAGTAAAGCCCAGGTCTCCGCCGTTGCCTGAAGTTTCCGTGTCCTCGGAATATTCCATTGCCAAGGTGCCGAAATCATCGCCGCTGTCCAGGCGATTCACGATCATCTGGATTTTCTTGCGCGCGTCAGCTTCGTTTTGCGCTTTGTCGTTTTTCAGATTGTGGACCTGGGGATTCGGCGCTGTGGTTACGAAAATCTGGGCCAGATGATATTGGGGCTCGACCAGGTTGAACTCCGACTTATGTGCGTTGTAGTAATTTGAGATGTCCTGGTCGGTCACGTTAATCTTCGACGTCACCTCTTTGTTCAGAACCTTGTCCACCGTCAACTGCCGGCGCAGGTCACGTTTGAAGTCATCGAGCGTGAGTTTCTTTTCCTTCAGACGGGCGTCGAATTGCTCTTTTGTGTAGGGCGACTTGATCTCGTTCAGCTTGCGTTCGACCTCGTCATCAGTGGCCAGGAGCCCAAGTTTCTCGGCGCGGCGCATCAGGATTTCAAAATCTACCAGTTGATGCAAGATGCTGAGATGCAGGCTGGTGGCTTGTTCTCCCGAAGGCTGCTGCGGGGAACCTGCAGTCTGGTTTTCGTAGTACTTCTCGAGATCCGCGCGGGTAATCTTGCGGCCGTCAACCGTGGCTGCAACATCGTCACCCGCCAATTTGGTCCCACAACCCAGGGACACCGCGAGAAGTGGAACCGCAAGCAGTACAATCAGGAAAAGACGAAATCGCGAATTAGTCTTCAAAGTGGTCCTCTCGGCACTACTTGCTGGGGGATGGTGACTCGTGTTGTGATTCGCTTGAAGGCGACGCTTCTGCGGGGTGAGACGGCGCCGGCACGCCGGCCTGCTTCAAAGCTGAATCCAGGGCAGCCCGCAATTCGCTGATGGGAAGCGCTCCATCCATTTCCTCTCCGTTGACGAAAAGGGTCGGCGTGGCGTTCACCCCCACGCCTTCGGCCTCCTTCATCGAAGCCTTAATCGCCTCTTCATTCTGCGCCTTGACGCAGGCCTGAAGTTTGGGCTGATCAAGGTTATGCTTCTGCCCTTGCGCGAGGGTTAAGCGGTCCAACACAGCGAACTGCGCATCCTGCCCTTTTTCTGAACTGACCTCCCGCTGGTTGGCGTGAATGTGGTCAGCAAAATCCCAGTACGCATCGTTGCTCTGCGCAGCCAGACAGTTCGCGTCCACTGCCGCGCGTATAGCCCAGGGATGAATTTCCGACAAGGGGTAATCCTTGTACACGAATTGTACGCGGTCCCCGTATTCCTTCAGCAGTTCGGGGAACAGGGTCTGGTGCATGCGGGAGCAGAATGGACATTGGAAGTCATCGAAGTTGACGACAACGACTTTGGCATCCTTGTTGCCGCGCGACGGGCGTCCACTTAGGTCGATCTTTTTCATATTCTCGGCATAAGGATCTTTGGTCAGATCCATCTTGGTCAGCCGGGCCAAAGTCTTACCGTCCTTGGAAATGAGGAATTCGTAGGTCGATTTTTTTTCACCGCCGTCGATGGTGATGGTCACGGCATCGTAATTCGGGAAGTCACTGGGCCGGAACTGGCCGATCATAACCTTCACGCTCGCCGGAACGCTGTAAGTCGCACGCACTTGCCGCTCGATTTTTGCAGTGAGTTCGGAAGAAGGAGGAGCTAACTGAGCCGAACAGCCCAGGCAAACCAGCACGAGAACAAGAATGGAACGTCGCAATAGCTTCACTAAGAACCGCCTGCACATTGGGAATAAGTAAGGATTATCTCATACGGAGCGCAGCGAAGGGGCTAGTTATGCGGGTTTTGCGAGCATTCTTGAAGGACAGTATGCCCGATCAGGCCTTGCGGGAGAGTTGTTCAGCCGGAAGCAGAGAGTTCATCGAGCCGGAGCGGAATCCCTCGAGGTCGAGGGTCACGAACTTGAAACCGAGAGCTTTGAAAATGCGAGTGAACTCTGCTGCCATCTCGGAACTGAGAGCGTGAGGCAGTTCGTTGTTGGCGATTTCGATGCGGACAATTTCGCCATGGTGACGTACGCGGAACTGCCGGAATCCGAGCGCGCGAATCGCATCCTCGCCCTGCTCGACCGTACCGAGAGCCTCACGCGTGACCGGGCGCCCATACTCGATACGCGACGACAGACAAGCCGAGGCCGGCTTGTCCCAAAGCCGCAAGTTGGCGTCGTGCGCTAATTCTCGAATCTCCTGCTTGGTCAATCCCGCTTCGAGCAGAGGAGCGGCAACGCGGTGCTGACGGGCGGCAGTTTGTCCGGGGCGAAAGTCGCCCTGGTCATCCACATTGACGCCGTATGCGATCGCGTCGAACCCATGTGCGGCGCGAAAGGTTTCCATCACCGTGAAGAGCTCGTCCTTGCAATGAAAACAGCGGGAGGCGTCGTTGCGCACATATTCGGCTCGCTCGAGTTCGCTGGTAGAAATGACCTCGAGCGGAATACGTTGTTCAAGAGCAAAGGCGGTAGCCTCGGCAAGATGGGTCCGGGCGAGACTGGGAGAATCGGCAATCACCGCGAGCATGTCAGCGCCGAGCACTTTGTAGGCGGACCAGGCCAGGAAAGCCGAATCGACGCCTCCGGAATACGCGACCAGAGTTCGACCCAAGGTACGAATCCTGGCGTCGAGCGCCTCGCGCTTAGATACGGTCGTGGCCGGGAGAGGCATGGAGATATCTTAATACGCCAAGCCCTGTGGCGCGATTGGCTGGTTGTCAACACTCTCGTTCGAATAAAGCAAAATCTCGATGCCTGGAAAGTCGCGTTGCTCGAAGTTGGAATAGAAGTCATGCAGCAATCCGGTAAGTTCAACCGACCTCGCGTCGGGCAATCCTGACTGGGTTTCCGCATAAGTGAGGACGAGCCATGCCCGAGCATGTTGCGGAAATGAGCGCTCAAGCTCCGCATCGTTAGGCTTCTCGACAAAATCGAGGAACGTCATACGATCAGCGTGGTGTGGATAAAGCACAACCGAAACGGGCGTCAGCGGCTGCAATGAGTGATAAAACTCGTACGGCATCCGTCCCATGGGAACGTGAAACAGCAGGGCGTCGCCGGGCTGCGAATGGTTCAGCAAGTATTGTGTTGCGGATCGCCAGTCGTCGCGTTGAATGTCCAAGTCCTGCCTGTAGTAACCGGCTGTTCCCCGGAAAGAAAGAATCAGCACGAACAAAAGAGCGGGCGCTCGCAGCCGTCCAGGACGAAGGCGGGCAATTCCGCAAGCCATAAGCAGAAAGAGTGCGGGCAAGCAAAAAATGAAATACCGCGGAACAAAGAGCGGGTTGATTACTGACAGCGCCAACGTGAGCAGGATTGGAAAAAGAAGCCAGGACAAAAGAAAACGGTAACGCCAAGTTTCCCAGGGAACTCGCCGTGCTCCGCGCATGAGCCCCGTAGGGAGCAGCGCTGCCAGGCACGCTGCCACGCTCGCGAGCAGCAACCAGGGCCCACCATTTCCCGTAAGATGCAGCGCGAATATCCAAAGGTCTTTCAGTCCGGAGCGTTGTACCCAGCGCAGCGGACCTGTCCCTGTGGTGGCGACGAACGCCGCGACCGGCGATACCAGGAGTGCGATCCAGCGCCAGTCATCTCTCGTCCGCCGAGGAATCTGTCCTCGATCCAGCATCTTCAAGGAAAACCACTGCGCGATCAGGAGCAGCGCAGAGAAAAATTGAGCATAGACCGCCAGTTCGCTGCTCAGAACATAAGCTGCGCGATTCCAGCGTGACGGCTCACTCAGGCACTTCAGAAAATACAAACTCGACAGCAGGCACAGCAGCACCATCAGCGAATAGCTGCGCGCGTCCTGCGAGTACTGGACGTGATAGGCATTGACAGCCATCAGTGCAGATGCAATCAGACCAACTCGTGAGTCAAAGAGACGGCGCCCCAGTAAGTAGATGACTGGGACAGAGGCAACCGCAAAAAGAACTGAAAGCGCCCGAACAAAAAATCCGCTCCCTCCGAAATACAGCCAAAAGTGAAGAAGAAAATAGTAGAGAGACATGTTGGCTTCGCGACGCCACAGAATCCGCGCAAAGTTGTACCAGTCGAGTCGGGCAATCGCGACGCTTACTCCCTCGTCGAACCAGAAAGATTTGGCGGCGAGCGAATGGAAGCGAAGCACGGCCGCCAAGCCGGCAATGAGAACAAGCAAGCTGAGTTCGAGCGGTGATGAGGCGCTCTGAGGGGCAGAATGTTTCGCGGTCTTTTGATCGCCGGCACCGGCAATATTAAGATCCACAATGTTCACGATGAAGGTCCACGGTACCCGCGAAGCGCCCTGAATCTCGGCGGACTAGAACAACCTTTCGGTCCGTCTCAAATTCCCCAGCGAACCAAGATTCGCCAGCGCGAACGTAAATCGATACTGGTTCTCATTCCGCACCGCACCCAGGTTGAAGCGGCGGAATTCCAGACTTACTCCGCAGCAATCCCAGTTATACGTGGCTTGCACCGCAGCATACTGCAGGAAATTCAGTTTCGCATCGAAGCCTACATTCGTCGCAGCACTGAAACCCTGTTTGCCGGAGTGGCCATATCCCAACAAGAGTCGGAACTGGTTAAAGAGCTGCGGCCAGAAAATAATATTAGGATCAGTCGTCGTGCTGTAGTTGCAAGTACTGACGGCACACTCGCCCGGAACTTGTAGATAGGCGTCGCCGCCGCCGAGGGTAAAGGAGCCGACACGATAGTTCGCCAGCGCCGTACTCTCAGTAATGCCGCCACGCTGGAAATCGTAGTCGATATCCCATTCGAAATCGGTTCGGGCACTGGTCTGAAAACGCAGGCGCGAGATGAGCGGTGAAAGGTGGGCAGGCGCGGTCAAGAACGAAATGCCGGTCAAATCAACGGTGCTGGTAAAAACATTGCTGCGACCAGACACCAGCGCGCCGCCGAAAGTTGGATCGACGAAGTATTTCTGAGCGAGTTCCCAAGTCACGATCTCCCGTACTTCCGGGCCGGTATTGCAGGGCGCCTCGGCCATGTCACTCTTCCGTTCCCAGGGGATGGGGTTGGGCGCGGGGGCTCCCCCGATAAAGAGAGCAGGCATGCCGGCTTTCCCGCAGTCTTCCGGCTGGGCAGACTTGCGCTTCGCGTAAAGGCGATTCACGATTCCGTATTCGACTTCATTCGTATTCGTGAGAATGTCGCGTTCGTCAAAACGTATGATGTTAGCGAAATTGTTCACCCCCGTCACATAGTTGTAGACCACGCGGGGTTCAATGACGTGTTTCCACTTGCGTCCCATGAACTCGCGGTCAAAGACGCGGCTCAAAACCGGCGGCCGCACTTCCACCGAGCCTTCCAGCGCATATCGATTGATCGGACTGGATTCTGCTACTTTGGCGCCACTCGCAGTTGAAAGTTGCTCGGTATAGCCGGTATCTCGAAGCGAGAACTCCGGACGAAACGACCACCCCCCAAGCCTGAGTGGCAGAGATACGCTTGGCGACAGGTCGAAGCGTCCGACCAAAGCAGCGGTGCTGAAACCGGGCTCACTGCGCGACAGTCCCTCGATCGCAGCCTCATATGACCAATAGAAAGGCGAAGGGCCGAGTTGGCGATCGACGCTGGATACTTCAAAGCTGGGGGCATGAAGGATGGTGACGACGTCGCCCGCAGTCGTGCTCTCAAAGTCCTGGTAACGCTGCATCGAAGCGTTATAGAAGAAACCGTTCGTTGTGTTGGAGAGAAACGCCTTCGACTTCACTTCGGAGTTCACGGCCTGGGTAAACACATCGTTAAAAGCCAGCCGAAAAACGTAGGAGCTGAGATAGTCGATGTTGGCGACGCCGCGGAAGTTATGACCAAATGCGCCTTCAGCGTTCAGACGCACTTCTTCCCCACCCTGATTTACCGGCGGATTGCCGGTACCGCGGTCGAGCACGCCGAAAAAAGTGAGGTCGATAAATGACGTATCACTGGGCCGGGCGCGAAATTCACCCGATGGCGCCCAGCCTCGAAGGGAGAAATACTCCGCTCCAATATGGGCATCCATGCTTCGGTTGATCGCCCAGAACAGCGATTCGCCAAGGATCAATCCTTTCACAGAGGAAGTCCCGAAGTTGGGAATCAGGAATCCCGACTGCCGTGGAAGACGCTCTGCGGGCAGCGTGGCGAAAGGAAAATACAAAATCGGGACACCTTTTATTCCGAATAAGCTGTGGTAAATCTTGGCTGTGCCGCCGACGTTGACCACAATCTTATTAGCGTTGAATTGCCATTTCGGACGAGGCAGCTCACAAGTCGTCACGGTGCCGTCATAAACCATGTAGTGATCGGGTCCCGTCTTTTCGACCACTTTCCCTGTGAAAAAGAAGGGATTCGAGGAGGTCAGCATGAGCCGGCTTCCGCGCATGCGCACGCCAATCGTCCCGGTTACATTCTCGAATCGGCCGCTTTCCGCCCGCACATTGTAGGTTCCATGGCTGGCCTGGATATGCTCGTCATTGAGTCCGCCATCCAGCGCAACATGACCATCAGCCGTGGCCTGGCCGGTATCGGCGTTATACGTGACTTCATCCCCACGGAGGATGTACAGGCCGTAATGAATCTCACCTTTGCCGTGCAGCTTATAAATTGGGCCGATCTTTTCCTGCGTAATTGCGCTTATGGTTACATCTTCTTCGTTCGGCACCGAGGGCGTATTCGGCAAGTCTTGATTCAGACTGGATGCTTTAGCAGGAGAAAGCAACTGGCTGGTTACTAAGGAAGGAGCGAGTAGCAGATGACAAATGAACGCCGCCGTGATAAGGAATCGTGTGCGGGAAGTCATCGGAAAGCGCACGAACTCCCCGAGTGTGAAGTCCACGCTGGGGTATCGTGAAGTTAGCACGGCACTGGCCCGAGAGGCAAAGTGATTGGAATTGCGATGACCTCGACCATTTTTTGAGTTCTGGCTATTCCTACTGGTTAGCATCGGCTGGGTTACATTGTGGGTTGCATAGTGAGTTGCATAGTGAGTTGCATGGCGGGTTTCATAGGAAGACCGGTCGATCTGCCGCCGGCGCTGCGGTGCTGTCTGTTGCGGCATCCACAAGTCCGCCCAGCCCAAGACCTCCAGACATGAAATCCAAGTTTGAACCCGATCTCGATTCCGGACTGAGGCTCCCTCCCGCTGTTCGGCTTATCGACCCTGAAGCATACGATGCCAGCGAACAGCGCTTTGCCGCCAGCGTCGAAGAAAAGGTCGAAGAAAAGACTGTGTCTCGCCGGTTTGTGGTGGATGCCGCGCAAGAACCGCAAAGCAACCCTGCGGCTGGAGATGGTTCGTCTCATGTTGAGGGTGGCGGCAATGAGCTCGGTGGAGAGCCTGACAAGCTGCCAGGCGCTCCTGTTCCCAACGAAGACAGCGTCTTGGTCGTGGAAATGGGGCCGGAAACCGTCACGCCGGAGCCGTCGCCGCAGACGGAACTTCTCCGGCCGCAAGAGCCCGATTCGTGGCGCCACGAAGTTGCCGCTCGAGTTGACAATTACCGTGCCCGCAGACGTCCTCGTGCACCGCGCTATCCGTCGTTGCAGCTAAAGTTCGAACCTTCCGAACCCTCGACTGTTCAAGTGGCGGGCCAGCATGCGACCACCGCGATTCCCAGTCGTCTCGCAGTTGCGATGCAGGATCCTCTCGCTGTTTCTCAGCGAGAGCTGTCGATCCAGCCCGAAACTTATGACGCCCCCCGTTTGAACGTGCAGGAAGCCGGTGCAAGGATTCTTGAGTTTCCTCGTTCCGCGGCCCCGCCGCCAGTTTTCCCGCAGCCAGTTTTTGACGAACTCGCCGAGCCCGTCGTGGACCGGCCTCGCATCCTTGAAGTGCCAGAGCTTGAGCTTCCTCCGCCGGCGCTCGGCGGAATCCTGATGGATCCAGTGGCAGAACCGGAGAAAGAACGGCGTCCTGGATTCGAACTACCTTTGCAAGCTGCCCCCTTCTCAAGGCGTTTGTTGGCCGGCGCCATCGACAGCCTGCTCGTGGTCGCAGCCTTCGCAATTTTCGCCTATGTCTTCTTCAGGATTACCTCGATCGTGCCAGCCTTGCCGCAAGCAGCAGGTATTTCCGTGAGTCTGATAGCTCTTTTCTGGATCGCTTATCAATACCTCCTGCTGGTCTTCACCGGAACCACTCCGGGACTGAAACTGGCGCGGCTGCAATTGAGCCGGTTTGATGGCTCGGCAGTTCCTGTGAGAATCCGCCGTTGGCGCGTTCTGGCGTCCGTGTTGTCTGGATTCTCGCTGGCGCTAGGCTACGCGTGGTGCTTCCTTGACGAAGACCGGCTTTGCTGGCACGACCGCATCACCCGAACCTACATGGCACCGAACCAAACTCGCGTGGGGACGGGTGTTGCCGAGCGCCTGTAGCCCTTTTCCTCCGCTCACCCGGATCAAGCCCTCTCCCGATCACAGTTTCCGCTCTTACTCTGTGCTAAATTCGTAGACTTAAGTTTTCCGGCATTTCTTTAAATGTCCTCATCCGTCCCAAACATCCGGCGTCCTGCCGTAAAGGTCTTCGTCGCCACCACGGTGATGCTGACCTTTATCTCGTTCTGGCGGGCGGCCGCCATCGTTCTTGCCGACCTGGCTTCTTCCGCTTATTACGCTGGCGGCGACGCGGAGAAAGTCATCGGCAAGAGCGCCCCCTGGTTCATCCTGGCGGTGATGTTGTTCAGCTACTGTGTGCGCGCTCTCTACATCGAGTCCAGCAGCATGTTTGTGCGTGGCGGTGTGTACCGCGTGGTCAAAGAAGCCATGGGCGGAACGCTGGCCAAGTTCTCGGTGTCAGCGCTGCTGTTCGATTATGTGCTCACCGGCCCTATCAGCGCTGTCTCGGCCGGCCAATACCTGGCGGGCTTCATCGAGGATATCGGCAAATATGTCCACCATCCCCTGGTCTTTTCCGAAGACCATTTTTCCGCGGTCTTCGCGGTTCTGATCGTGCTGTATTTCTGGTGGAAAAACATCCAGGGCATGCATGAATCGAGTGAGAAAGCCCTGCAGATCATGATCATTACCACCGTCATGGTTGTGATCCTGATTATCTGGTGCACTATCACCGTCTTCAGCGCGCCGGCTCATTTGCCGCCGAACCCTCTGCTTCCGGGGGTCGTGAAGCTCAACAAAGAATCTCTGGGCTGGCTGTACGGAACGTGGATCAGCCGTTTCACATGGATCATCCTCTTCGTCGGATTTGGGCACTCGGTGCTGGCCATGAGCGGCGAGGAAACGCTGGCCCAGGTCAACCGCGAGATTGAGCATCCCAAGCTGAAAAACCTGGAAAAAACTGGGTTGGTCATTTTCATCTACAGCCTGCTGTTCACCTCGCTGGTCTCGTTCTTCGCCGTAATGATTATTCCGGATGGTGTGCGACACGACTACTTCGCCAACCTCATCGGCGGCATCGCGATGTACCTGGTCGGTCCCACCGTGCTGAAGCTGATCTTCCACGCCTTCGTAGTGTTAGTCGGCGTGCTTATATTGGCGGGAGCGCAGAATACTTCAATCGTGGGCGCAAACGGCGTCCTGAACCGTGTGGCGGAAGACGGCGTCCTCACCGACTGGTTCCAGAAGCCGCAAAGAAGATTCGGCACCAGCTATCGCATCATTAATTTGATTGTCGGGCTGCAGCTCCTGACTATCGTCCTTAGCAGAGGCAATGTTTATGTGCTGGCAGGACTGTACGCGTTCGGCGTGATCTGGAGCTTTGCTCTGAAGTCGCTGGCAGTTCTGGTATTGCGTTATACCGAGCCAGAAAACCGGCAATGGAAGGTGCCCGGCAATTTCCATATCGGTGGCCGAGAAGTGCCACTGGGCCTGATCGCGATCTCGGCCGTCCTGCTGATTACCGCATTGGTAAATCTGTTCACCAAGTCCGAAGCCACGATCGCCGGAGTTACCTTCAGCGCCGTTTTCTTTGCCCTTTTCACGTACTCCGAGCATCGGGTCACGAAAGAGCGGCACGGCAAGCCAGAGAATCTGGATCAATTCCGCGTTTACGGCAACCAGGAACTGGGATCCGGAGCGCTCGGAGTGAGGCCGGGCAACATCCTGGTTGCGGTACGCGATCCGCGAAATCTCTACTATCTACGCGACGTCCTCAGGAACACCGACACAAACCGGCAGGACGTGGTCGTGATGACAGCCCGCCTCTACCATCGCGAACATTCCTTTAGCGGTAGCGCTGTGGTCGAAGCCTCGCAAGTCTTCGATCATTACGAGCAGGAGTTGTTCACCGCTGCCGTTGCGGTCGCGGAAAAAGAAGGCAAACCGGTTTCGCTGCTGGTGGTCCCGGCTACCGATGTCTTTGAGGCGATCATCGTAACCGCCCAGCGCCTGGACTCGAGCCGCATTGTTTGCGGGTTCTCCAACAAGCTCACCCCCGACGAGCAGGCGAAGCTCCTGGGGGACGCGTGGGAACGTCTGCCCGAACCCAGACCGCGGTTGATTTTGGAGATCCATGAGCCCAACGGAAAAATTCACGAATATCCGCTCGGACCGCACGCGCCGCGGATGCGCCCCCAGGATATCGAGCTCATGCACCAGGTGTGGCTCGACATTACCTCCGATCCCAAATACTGCGGTGCCCACCACTATCACATTGTCGCGCTGGCGCTCGAAGAGTTGCGGCGCGAATTGAATAGCGACCAGAGGGCTGAAGTACTGGCGAAACTGCTGGATGAAATGCACCGCAACGATGCGCCGAGAGGCGAGACGAACCCTCCGAACTGCTGAAAATCTCCCGGTTGTTTTGATTCACACGGTCATCCGGAGCGAAGCGAGGGATCTGGGTTCTTTCGCGTGAGCCGGGGGAACCCGGATTCCTCGTCGCCTTCGCTCCTCGGAATGACAGAGGATGTGTTTTGGCGCAGATGATGCGCTTCCCGCTCTCCTGTTAACATCTTTTGGTGAGCCCAAATTCTCCTGTCCGCGTGCGCTTCGCCCCTTCGCCCACCGGCCACCTGCACGTAGGGAACGCCCGCACAGCTCTGTTCAACTGGCTTTTCGCGCGGCAGAAGCGCGGCACCATGGTGTTGCGCATCGAGGATACCGATGTCGAGCGCAGCGAAGCACGCTTTGAAGATCAACTCATCGCCGACCTGAAGTGGTTGGGCCTCGACTGGGACGAGGGTCCCGACGTCGGCGGCCCTTACGTTCCTTATCGTCAATCCGACCGGCTGGACCTCTACCGCGAACAAGCTGAGCGCCTGCTGAACGAACGGAAAGCATATTTGTGCTTCTGCAGCGAAGACGACTTACAGAAGGAGCGCGATCAAGCCCTGGCCGAAGGGCGCCAGCCAATCTATTCGGGCAAGTGTCGCATGATGGATCCCGACGAAGCCCGGCGTCGCCGCTCGGCTGGGGAAGCCAGTGCCATCAGGCTGCGGATTCCCGAGCATCCTATCCGCTTTCACGACATCGTTCACGGCGACGTCGAGTTTTCCAACGAAGTCGTCAGTGACCCCATCATTCTGCGTTCGAACGGCATGCCGGTCTACAACTACGTGGTCGTGATCGACGACGCGCTGATGAAGATTACCCACGTGATTCGCGGCGACGACCATCTCTCCAACACACCCAAGCAAGTCGCGCTCTATGAAGCTCTGGGTTGGCCGGTGCCGGAATTCGCGCACTTGTCGACCATCCTTGGCGCCGACCGCGAACGGCTTTCGAAACGCCACGGCGCCACCTCGATTGCAAACTTCCGCGACATGGGCGTCCTGCCCGAAGCGCTGGTGAACTATCTCGCCCTGCTGGGCTGGGCGCCGAGTGGAGGCACGAGAGAAATCTTCAGCCTTAAGGAACTGACAAAAGAATTCTCCCTGGCGCGCATCACCCCGTCTGCGGCCGTCTTTGATATGGAAAAGCTTTATTGGCTGAACCGGCAATACATCAAGGCGTGGCCTCCAGACCAGCTCAGTGCCATTGGTGTGTGGTTTTTTGCTAAGGCCGGATTAGTCGAATATAGCGACGCCGTTTGGCTGAGTTCTCACCGAGTTCCGATCGTCCAGGTGAGCAACGATTTGCGAGATTGGTTGGGGAAGATCGTGGCGCTCCTTGCACCTTACGTAGATCGCCTGGATCAGCTCCCCGAACGCGCTTCACCAATTTTCACCTACGACGCCAAGGCTGCATTAGCCTCGCCGGATAACGCCGAGGTTCTCAGTTGGCCAAACACCGATGCCGTATTCGCCAGATTCGCTGTCAAGATTATGGCGGACGAATCGGCCAGCACGGGACAACTGGCACCGGAGCAGTTCAAGAAGATTGTCAATGAAGTCAAAGCGGAAACCGGAGCCAAGGGCAAAGAGTTATTTCACCCCATTCGCATTGTGATAACCGGCTCACATTCCGGTCCGGATTTCGACCGGCTGATTCCTATCCTCGAAGCTGGCAGCCATCTGAATCTTCCCAAGCACGTGTTAAGCGTACGAGAGCGAGTAGAAGAATTCGCCAGAGCGCGAACAGAATTAGAAAAGTTAGCCACGGATCAACACGGATCTTAGGAACAACAAGAGACTCTGTGTTGATCCCCGTAATCTGTGGGCCGGTTCTTACTTCTTCAAGATGTCTTCCAAGGTCTTTCTCAGATCAGGTTTCTGGAACACGTAGCCGGTCGCCGAGAGCTTGTCCGGCGCCACCCGCTGACTGCCCAGCAAAAGTTCGTCTCCCATCTGTCCAAAAACCAGGCGGGCCGCGAAAGCGGGCATGGGGAAAATTGCAGGGCGCGATAACACCGATGCCAGCGTCTTGGTGAATTCCGCATTCGTCACCGGGGCAGGCGAAACGCTATTGATCGGGCCGCGGAGAGATTCGTTCATAAGTATGTGGCGAATTGTGCCAATCTCATCGCGCAGGTCAATCCAGCTCATCCATTGACGTCCGCTGCCGATCTTCCCGCCCAGTCCCATCCGAAACGGTGGCAGCATTTGTTTCAATGCACCGCCTTCAGCGCTCAGGACGATGCCGGTTCGCAAGAAAGTCGTACGAATGCCAGCTTGCACGGCTGGACCTGCGGCCGCTTCCCATTCGCGACAAACCTCCGGTAAGAATCCGCTTCCGCCGGAAGCGCTCTCTTCCCGCAATATCTCGTCGTCGCGATCACCGTAAAAGCCGATTGCTGAGGCCGAGATTAAGACACGCGGAGGCGATGCTGCCCGAGCAAGCGCTTCGGCAAGATGTCGCGTCCCGAGAACCCGGCTGTCCCGGATTGCCCGTTTCTTCGACTCCGTCCAGCGGCTGGCTATGGATTCTCCCGCAAGATGAATCACTGCGTCGAAGCCTGAAACCGATTGGGGCGCGAGAGGCTGAGCCGGATCCCACCTGATTCGCCCGTTACCAGATCGCCCGCGACCCAGGCACACAACCTCGTATCCACCCGCCTTCAGAGCAGGCAACAAAGCCGATCCGATTAGGCCGGAAGAACCGCTGACGAGAATCTTGGCTGGCATAGGATCAACTCTACCAGTTCACCGATGCCCAGGACAGACGGCCATTCATCCAGCGGAAACGTAGCAAGCTACGTTTCTACAGGTCTGTAGAGACGTTGCTTGCAACGTCTCTTTCCCCGGTATAATCCGTTATGGCGACCTTGCGCGAACAGATCGCGACCACCGCCCTGACGGTGACCAAGTTCAGGGAGTTGTTGCGCACCATGCGTGCCAACCGCCCCGGCGACGATCTGGAACTGGTGCGCAGAGCCTACGAATTCTCCCAAAAACATCATGCCGGCCAGAGCCGCGCCTCAGGCGAGCCCTATCTGGTTCATCCCCTCGGCGTGGCGCAGGTTCTGGCCGAAATGAAAATGGACGCGGTCGCGATCGCTGCCGGTTTACTGCACGACTCCGTCGAGGACACCTCGGTCACGATCGTCGACATCCGCAAAGAGTTTGGCGAACAGGTTGCCCACATTGTCGAGGGCGTCACCAAGATCAGCCAGATTGATTTCGCCACGCGGGAGGAACAGCAAGCCGAAAACCTCCGCAAGATGATGCTGGCCATGGTCGATGACATCCGCGTCGTGCTGATCAAGCTTGCCGACCGCCTGCATAACATGCGAACTCTCGAGCACCTGCCACTCGATCGCCAGCAGAAAATTGCGAAGGAGACACTCGAGATTTACGGCCCTATCGCTCACCGGCTCGGAATGGGCAAGATTCGCGGCGAACTCGAGGACCTGGGATTCCGTTACCTCGATCCGCTGACTCACCAGCAAGTGCACGACGCGGTCGAAGCCCGCCGCAAGAAGGGGGAGCAATTTCTGGCGCGGGTCGAGCAAACCCTTCGCGACAAGCTGAAAGAGGCAGCCATCACGGCCGAGGTGGAAAGCCGCATCAAGCGGCTCTTCAGCATCCACAAGAAACTGGTGCGGCAAAAAATCAGCGTGGACCAAGTCTACGACTTGTACGCCATGCGGGTGATCACGAAGTCTTTGCAGGACTGCTACGCTGTCCTTGGCATCGTGCATAACGTGTGGCGGCCCGTGCCGGGACGAATCAAAGACTTCATCGCCATGCCGCGGCCCAATTTTTATCAATCGTTGCATACCTCAGTGATCACCGAGGATGGCACACCCTTTGAAGTGCAGATCCGCACCGAGGAAATGCACCGCATGGCAGAAGAAGGCATCGCGGCGCACTGGAAATACAAAGACGGGCCTGTCTCGGCTCAGGACGAGCAGCGGCTGGCTTGGCTGCGGCAAGTTGTCGAGTGGCAGCGCGATGTCTCCGATCCCACTGAGTTCCTTTCCACTCTCAAGATCGATCTGTATCCCGAAGAGGTTTACATCTTCACGCCCAAAGGAAAAGTCGTAGTGCTACCGCGGGAATCCACCCCCATCGATTTTGCCTATTCGATTCACACTGAGGTCGGTCACAGTTGCGTGGGCGCCAAGGTGAACGGACGCATGGTGCCGCTGCGTCACAAGCTGCACAGCGGCGATATCGTGGAGATCGTTACTCAGCCGGGACGAACCCCGAGCCGCGACTGGCTGGCCATCGTCAAGTCATCGCGCGCCCGCAACAAGATCAAACACTGGCTCAACATTCATCAGCGTGAGCGCGCCATCGAAATTGGGCGCAAGCTGATCGAAAAAGAAGCGCGCAAATACCGCGTCGCGTTGAAGGAGATCAAGGACGACGAACTGCGCAAGATCGCCTCGGACTATGGTCTGGGCCAGATCGACGACTTGATGGCCGGAATCGGATACGGCAAGTACTCCGCGCGGCAAGTGCTGGCTCGCCTGGCGCCGGCTTCCGCCGCGCCCGTCGCCGACAGTGAAGGAGATAAATCTGGCGGCATCGCCAGCGTGGTGCGGCGGGTTTTCGGCGGAGACAGCGGCAACAACGCCATCCGCGTAAAAGGCCATGGCGATCTGCTCGTGTACCGCGCCCGATGTTGCAACCCCATCCGCGGCGAGGGCGTGGTCGGTTACGTAACCCGCGGCAAAGGCGTCGCCGTTCACGCCGTGAATTGCCCTAACGTCGTAAACCTGCTGTATGAGCCGGAGCGCCGCATCGATGTGGAATGGGCGCACGATGAGGGAACGCCGAGCTCGTATCCTGTGAAGCTTACCGTCTTTTGCGACGATCGATTCGGCATGTTGAAACAGATAACGGCCGTGATAAGCGATGCCAAAACCAACATCCGGGATATGCAGGTTCGCAGCTCGAATGGGCAGGCAAACATCGATGTCATTCTCGATATTGCCGACCTCAAGCATCTGGAAAACATCATCAACGGCGTGCGCAAGATTCCCGGGGTTCACGACGTACAAAGACTGCAGAAGGTTTAGTCGTTGGTCGTTCGTCGTTGGCCAACTCGAACTGAGAACTGTGAACCATCAGCTGACAACTGATTCCTTCTTGATTTCCTGCTCGTCCGTTTGACAGCGCCGGGTTGCATCTGCGTAAATCAGCGGTGGCAATAAGAATTGTGGAGGATGGATGCGAGATGTGATTTCCACTAAAGACGGCCCGCAGGCAATTGGGCCATATTCGCAGGCGATCCGGGCCAATGGATTCGTCTTCGTTTCCGGGCAGGTGGCGATTGATCCGGCCACTCAACAGGTGGTCAGCGGCGACGTCGCGGTCCAGACTGATCGCGTGCTCAAGAACCTGTCCGCAATCTTGAAGGCCGCGGGAAGCGGGTTGGAGAAAGTTGTGCGCTCGACTGTGTTTTTAAAAAACATGGCCGACTTCGCCGCGATGAATGAAGTCTATGGACGCTATTTCACTTCAAACCCGCCGGCCAGATCGACCGTCGAGGTGGCGCGCCTGCCCAAGGACGTGCTGGTAGAAATTGATGTAATCGCCCTGGTATAGGGTGTCGCAATTTGCAATTGGCGCATTCTCAAGCGTCAATTTAAAATGCAAAGTTCCGCTCTTAATCGAAAATCAACTATAGGGAGGAGAATAATGCTGAAGAGTGCGTGTTTGATTGCAATCGTTATGTTCGTAGCTGCCGCTCTTTTTGCGCAGAGCAGCAAGAAGGCTGACAACAGTGCGCCCACGAAGGTGACCGGCGACGGAACGAAGACGGCCGATGGCCTGCAATACTGGGACATCAAAGTGGGCACAGGCGCCACGGCGTCAGCGGGCCAGACGGCGAAGGTCCACTACACCGGGTGGCTGACTAATGGCAAGAAGTTCGACAGCTCTCTGGACCGTGGCGAGCCATTTACGGTAGAGCCGCTGGGCACCGCGCCGGTCATCCAGGGGTGGAATGAAGGCATCATCGGGATGAAGGTGGGCGGCAAACGGCAATTGCGAATCCCGCCACAACTCGGTTATGGAGCTCGCGGGACCCCGGGCGGCCCGATTCCTCCGAATGCGACGTTAATCTTCGACGTCGAACTGTTGGGCGTGCGGTAAAGGCATTAACCACAAAGGGCACGAAGGTCCACAAAGGAAATCTTTGACCGCAGGTTCCTTTGTGAACCGGAGCCTGGCCTGAGCGAAGTCGAAGGGTGTCCTTTGTGGTTATCGCTCTTAGGCTTTGACTACTTTGCCGCTGCGCAAGCAGGAGGTGCAGACGCGCATGCGCTTGGCTCCGCCCTTCACTTTGGCGCGAACCGGGCGCAGGTTGATGTTCCAGCGCCGACGCGATACGTTGTGGGCGTGGCTGATGGTATTTCCGAATTGCGGCCCTCGGCCGCAGATATCACAAACTTGTGCCATGACTGCTCCAGAGAAATTCAGAACTTAATGCGCAAAACATAGATTTTACCGGAGTTGAGGTGGTTTCGGCAACTCAAGACGGTCGCGCTGTAGATGCTCCAAGATAATGTCACCCCCTAACTGCAACCAGACTTTGTCACCCTAGAGGGATGGTGACAGTGAGT
>Ga0209415_10001590_pt1 | contig 43404 bp, 45 predicted proteins | sample PeaSoiSIISIP2007_FD_187696 | JGI IMG/M metagenome (GOLD analysis project Ga0209415, IMG submission 187696) | Peat soil microbial communities from Weissenstadt, Germany - SII-SIP-2007 (SPAdes) (version 2) | ecosystem: Environmental > Terrestrial > Soil > Wetlands > Peat | place: Germany...
CCAAGGAGGAAGCCGAGCTCGCCAGCCGCAGCAAGACCGAGTTCCTCGCCAACATGAGCCACGAGCTGCGCACGCCCTTGAACGCCATCATCGGCTTTTCCGACATCCTCAAGGGCGAGGTGTTCGGCCGCCTTGGCGATCCGCGCTATTTGGGATATGCCACCGACATCCGGGAGAGCGGCCAGCATCTGCTCAAGCTCATCAACGACGTGCTCGACGTCTCCAAGGTAGAGTTCGGCAAGATCGAGCTCAACGAAGAGCCGGTCGATGTGGCGACGGTGGTCGAGTCGTGCGCCCGGCTGATGCGCGACCGGGTCCAGGCGGCCGGCCTCGAATTCAGCCACACGCTGGCCGCAGGATTGCCGCTCGTCCATTGCGACGATCTGCGGCTGAAGCAGATCCTGCTGAACCTCTTGTCGAACGCGGTGAAGTTCACCCCGCCAGGCGGCCGCGTCACGGTCCGCGCCGCGCTCGACGACAAGGGACTCGGCCTCTCGGTCGAGGATACCGGCATCGGTATCGCCGCCGCCGATCTGGCCAAGGCGCTGCGGCCGTTCGGCCAGATCGACAGCCGGCTCGCGCGCAAGTACCAGGGCACGGGGCTGGGCCTGCCGCTGGCCAAGTCGATGATCGAGCTGCATGGCGGCCGGCTCGAGATTACCAGCACGCTCGGCGTCGGCACCAAGGCGACCGTGTGGTTCCCGCCAGAGCGCATCCTGTTTCCGACCGCCATGGTCGGTTCCGACGCCGCCGACTGAGGCCGAATCGCCGCGCCGGCACCGCCTCGCGCGCCTAAAAGCCGCGGAAAACCGGGGTAAAACCGGAGTCGTACCCCGCTCCGGGGCGGCTTAAGGACTTCTTAGCGAGCGTTAGGAAAAAATTAACCTGCCGCGGCGCGGACTGATTCGCGTGCATGCTCTTGATACGGCCGTCGCGATGCCTGGCAGTCCCATCCCTCACCCGGTTCTCGGCTCGCTGCTGCGCTATTGGCAGGTGAAGCGGGGAACGCGCGCGCTGCCCTCGCGCCGCGACATCGATCCCCTCGAGATGGGCCCCGACCTGCTGCCGCATCTGCTGTTGGCCGATCTCCTCGACCGCGGCACGCGAGTGCGGTTCCGCCTTGTCGGCACCAGCGTGGTGAAGCGGATCGGCTTCGACCCGACCGGCCGCTATCTCGACGGCGAGATGAGCGGCGGGTGGTGGGAGCTGCTCGCCTCGCTCCATCGCCTCGTCTATTCCGAGCGCGCGCCGGTCTATGCCGAGAGCCAGTTCGTCTGGGGCTCGGGGCGGCGGATGCGGGCGCAGCACCTGCTGCTGCCGCTGGTCCAGGACGGGACTGACCCGGCGATCGCCTTGGGCGGCATAGCCTTCGCGTCGGACGAGGTCTTCCCGCCGACGATCCGCGCGCTGGGTCCCCATGCAGTGCACGAAGAGGGACGGCGCCTGGTGCTCAAGCAGCTGCCCCGTCTCGAATCCGCCTGCGCCCTCAGCCGCGGAGCGGCGTAGAGAGGGCCGTACGTTCTCGCCCGCCTAGATCTCGACCTGCCCGCCCAGCTCGACCACGCGGTTCGAGGGGATGCGGAAATATTCGGTCGCGCTCAGCATGGTGCGGTGCATGAGGATGAACAGCCGCTTGCGCCAGTCCCAGAACGGCGAAGGCTTGCCGATCACCACCTTCTCGCGGCCGACGAAGAACGAGGTCTCGAGCAGGTTGAAACGGAACTGCATCACCCGAAGCTGCGCCAGGGTGCGCGGGATGTTGGGCTCGTCCATGAAGCCGTGCCGCACCGTGATGGCGTGAAAATTATGGTCGAGATGCCGGATCGCGATGCGCTCGGCGTCGGACACGTGCGGGATGTCCTCGGTCTCGATCTTCATCAGCACGACGCGCTCGTGCAGTACCTTGTTGTGCTTGAGATTGTGCAGCAGCGCCGGCGGCACGATGTCGGCGTTGGGCACCATGAAGACGGCGGTGCCGGGCACGCGCATCGGCCGGTCGGGCCGCAAGGTCTGGAGGAAGGTCTCGAGCGGCAGCGCCTCGCGCCAGCGCTCGACCAGCAGCCGCTCGCGCTCGCGCATCCAGGTCATCATCAGCACGAACATGCCGGCCCCCACCACCAGCGGGAACCAGCCGCCCTCAGCGATCTTGAGCAGATTGGCGCTGAAGAAGGCGAGATCGACCACCAGGAAGAATCCGAACAGCAGGCTCGCGCCCCACCGGTTCCAGCCTGCGACGCCGGTGGTGTAGACCAGCGCGAGCACCGTCGTGAGCGACATCGTGCCGGTGACGGCGATGCCGTAGGCCGCGCCGAGATTGTCTGAACTCTTGAATCCCAGCACCAGCGCCAGCACCGCAATCAGCAGGAACAGGTTGATCTTGGGGATGTAGATCTGGCCGATCTCCGACTCCGAGGTGTGGCGGATGTAGAAGCGCGGCAGATAGCCCAGCAGTACCGCTTGGCGCGTCATCGAGAAGGCGCCCGTGATCACCGCCTGCGAGGCGATCACGGTGGCTGCCGCCGACAGCACCACCATCGGATAGAGGCCCCACGCCGGAACCAGACGGTAGAACGGGTTCTCGAGCGCGCCCGGCACCTTGAGCAGCAAAGCGCCTTGGCCGAAATAGTTGAGCAGCAGCGCCGGGAACACGATGTTGAGCCAAGCCATTCGGATGGGCCGGCGGCCGAAATGCCCCATGTCGGCATAGAGCGCCTCGGCGCCGGTCACCGCCAGCACCACCGCGCCCAAGAGCGCGAACCCCTTGAGCGGATCGGCGGCGAGCAGCGCCACGCCGTAATAGGGATTGATCGCGCGCAGGATGCCGGGTTGGCTCACGATCTGGACAAGGCCGAGCAAGCCGATGGTGAAGAACCACACCATCATCACCGGACCGAACAGCCCACCCACCAGCGCCGAGCCGCTGCGCTGGAACATGAACAAAAGCAGCAGCAGCGCGCAGGTCACCGGGATGACGTAAGGGTCGAGGACCGGCGTCGCCACCTTCAGGCCCTCGACCGCGCTCAGCACCGAGATCGCCGGGGTGATGACGCCGTCGCCGTAGAACAGTGAGGCGCCGAGCAGTCCCGCCGCGAGAATCCACCACCGCATGCGCGGCTTGCCCTCGCTCGCGCGCAGCGCCTGGGCGGTGAGCGCCAGGATGCCGCCCTCGCCGCGATTGTCGGCGCGCATGATTACGGTGATGTATTTAATCGTGACGACGATGGTGAGCGCCCAGGTTATGAGCGACAGGACGCCATAGACCGACTGTGTCGTGAGCCCGCCCAGCTCGTTGAAGCACTGCTTCACCGTGTAGAGGGGTGAAGTGCCGATGTCGCCGTAGACGACGCCGAGCGCGCCGAGCAGCAATTGCTGATGGGCTCGACCAGGCGTCGCCGTTCCGTTGACCGCCGTGGTTTGCGCCATGATCCCTTGTCAGGCGAGCCGGGGCGCCCCGTTTAGAGCTTTCGTCCCGGTCGGGCAATACGCCAACCGAGGCACGAGCGTCCATGAACGGTCCCGCCCCATGGTTGAAAAAACGCCGCCGCTCCTGTATTTGCCAGGGGCAAACCCGCGACGATAGGGGAGCGGCAATGGACACTCCACCGGGGAGGCCGGCCGAAGACGCTCGCCGGATATTGTCGAATTGCTTTCTCTTTCAGGGCCTTGGGTCGGATGAGCGGAACCAGCTCGTGGCTCGGGCCCATATCCGCCGGCTGGCTCCGGGCGAGACCATATTCCACATGGGGTCGCCCGGCTCGAGCATGATGGCGGTGCTGAACGGGCAGGTGCGCATCAGCATCTCCTCGCCCGAGGGCAAGGAGTTGCTGCTCGCCGTGCTTCAGCCGGGCGAAGTGTTCGGCGAGATCGCCCTGCTCGACGGCAAGGAGCGCTCGGCCGATGCCAAGGCGATGACGGCGTGCAGCCTCGCCGTGCTCGAGCGCCGCGACGTGATGGTGTTCCTCGAACGCCATCCCGAGGCTTGGCCGCGCATCGTCGAAGTGCTGTGCGAGCGCTTCCGCGAGAACACCCAGCATGCGGCCGAGGTGTCGCTGCTGCAATTGCCGGCACGCCTGGCGAAGGCGCTGCTGCGCATGGCGGCGGACCACACGCCCGGCAACAAGGCGCTGTCGCAGCGCGAGCTCGGTAACATGGTGGGCGCGGCGCGCGAGAGCGTGAACAAGTGCCTCAACGACTGGCAGCGGCGCGGCGTCATCCGCATGGAAGACAACGCCATCGCCATCATCGACCGCACTGCACTCGAGGCGATGACGAGCTGATCGAGGCCGGGACAGCGGTCAGGCGGCGCGCGCGCGTTGCGGGGCCACGCTCTCGCCGGCCTCTTCGAGCGCGTCGCGGATGCGCTGGAACGCCAGCCGCATGCGCGACTTGACGGTGCCCAGCGGGATCGAGAGGTCGGCCGCGATCTCGCCGTGCGACTTGCCTTGGTAGAAGGCGAGGCTCACCACTGCCGCCTGCTCCCGCGGCAGCGTGGCGAGCGCCTTGCGCACGCGCTGGCTCTGCTGCTCCTGCTGGAGACGTGCGTCGGGGAGCGGCAGCGGGTCCGGCGTCAGCAGCGGCTCGTTCGGATCGAGCTGGCGGCGCTGCTCGCGGCGCAGCGCGTCGATGCGCAGGTTGCGGGCGATGGTGAAGATCCACGAGCTCACCGCCGACTTCGCCGGGTCGTAGCTCTCGGCCTTGCGCCACACCACGTGCATCACGTCCTGGGCCAGTTCCTCGGCGAGGCAGTCGGAGGTGCCGAGCTTGCGCATGTAAGCCTTGAGGCGGGGCGCGAAATGATTGAACAGGGCCAGGAACGCGGTCATCTCGTGGTGCTCCGCCACGGCGGCAAGAAAGGACTGCTGCCGCGCCGGGTCGGCGGCCTGGGCGAGAAAGCTCGCAACCTCGCCGGTCCGCCGCGCCGCCGGGGGCCGGCGCGATGAGGCAGAGAACGGGGCCTCGATGAGAACGGCGTTCATTGACTTTATCCTGGCTCCCTAGCCGCGCTCCGTTGGCGCAGCTTGCACCAGGCATGAAACCATTCTTCCGGCCGCACGCATGTGACAGGGTTCACAGGGGCGAAAATATTTTCGCCCGCCCAGTGATCTAAGTCACAGAAACCATCGTTTGGCGGATCCGACCGCTCAGGCGCCGGCCCGGGCTAGCTCGAAGCCGCGATAGTCCCGGTCGGTCAGGGGCCGGATCGCCGGGATCACCTCCGCGGCGAAGCGGCGGATGTTGCGCTCGGTCAAGTCGCCGGGCAGGGTCCCGAACTGCAGCATCGCGATGAATTCCTGGAATCCCATGAGGTTATGGGCCTCGGCGATGCGCCGCCGGACGGTGTCCGGTGAGCCGCAGATGAAGATGCCGCGCGCGATCAAATCCTCGATCCGGGCGCCGCCGCGGTGGCCGCGCTTGTGGATCAGGACTTGCTTCAGCGACGCAGCCGACATGTAGCCGGGCGGGAAGAACATCAGCTCGGACAGCTTGGGCAGGAATACGTTGAACAGCGCCTCGATATGCGGCCTGGCCTCGCGCACCGCCTGCTCGTCGCTGTCGGCGACATAAATGGGCGCGCACCAGCCGATCCGGTCCGAGGCGGCGCGGTAGCCGTAGCGCCGCTCCGCCACCTCGCGATAAAGGTTGAGATAGCGCGCCACCGATTCGGTCGGGCTGAAATTCTGGAGATAGACGTATTTGCGGTCGGGATGCGCCGCCCACTCGATGGTCTCGAGGCTGCCCATCGACGGGCACCAGATCGGCGGGTGGGGCTTCTGGTACGGGCGCGGCCACAGATTGACGTACTCGAAGTGGTAATGCTTGCCCTCGAAGGCGAAGGGGCCGGGCTCGCTCCAGGCGCGCACCACCAGCTCGCACGCCTCCTGGTGGCGCTCCAGCGAAAAGACCGGGTTGGCGCCCAGCGAGAAATACTCCGAGCCGACACCGCGGACGAAGCCGCTGATCAGCCGACCGCGCGTCATCACGTCGATCATGGCGTGCTCTTCGGCCAGGGTCAGCGGATGCTCGCGCAGGCAGAAGGCATTGCCGAGGATGGCGATGCGGCAATCCTTGGTGCGCCGCGCCAGTGCCGACGCCATCACCACCGGCGACGGCATCAGGCCATAGGCATTCTGGTGATGCTCGTTGACGCAGATGCCATCGAAGCCGAGCTCGGCACACAGCTCGAGCTCGTCGAGATAGCGGTTGTAGAGGGTGGCGCCCTTCTCGGGATCGAAATGGCTGTTGGGCAGCACCAGCCACACGCTGCGGTACTTGTCCCGCACCGACAGGTCGAGGTCGGCATAGGGCATGAGATGAAAGCACATCACTTTCATGGCGCCGCGTCCGCGATGAAGCGCTGGATGGACGGGATGACAAGGTCGGGCCGCTCGACATGGGGCAGATGGCCGGCGCGCGGCACCATCGTGAGGCGCGCCCCCGGGATGAGCCGCGCGAAGGCCGCGCCATAGGCGGGCGGGATGATGCGGTCCTCCTCGCCCCACAGCACCAGGGTCGGCCGGTCGACGCGATGGAGCCAGCGCTCCAGCCGCGGATTGAAGAAACGCGGCTGCCAGCCGAGCCGGGCGCTGGCGATGCGGTTGGCGATCGCCGTCTCCTGATATTTCTCGGCCGAAGCGCGCTGCGCCGCCGCCTCGCCCCGGCGCGGATCGGCATAGGACAGAACCGCCTGCTCCTCGGGGTCGATCAGGAAGATGTCGGTCTTGGCCACGCCCTTGACGTGAATTCCGGCGCTGGCGATGAGCGTCAGGCTCGCGAACCGCGCGGTCGAGCGCACCGCCATCTCGAGCGCGATCCAGCCGCCGAGCGAATGGCCAACCACGTGAATCCGGTCGAGACCCAGCGCCGCGATGGCGTCGAGATAGAAATACGCCATGTCGGAAATATCGTCGATCGTGGACGGGATCGGCGTCGCGCCGAAGCCGGGATGATCGGGCGCGACGACGTCGCAGCCGAGCGCGAGCTCGTCGAGCATCTCCGGCCATTCCGCGAGACCATCGGTGCCGTGGAGATAGAGCAGCGCCGGCCCGGCGCCGCCGCGGCGATAGGCGAGCCTGGTCCCGCGCACTTCGATGAAATCAACGCCCAGCGCCATGAAGCCGGTCCCGCACGGTGCCGCGCCATACTAGCGCCGGCACCCGCAAGCGTCTCGCCGTCCTGCGGCCGCCGTGATAATCTGGCCCCCGTGCGAGCAATGGGGGAGAGACGAGCGATGCGCATGCGATTTGTCTGGGCCATGGCGGCGCTGCCGCTCGCCATTGGCGCCGTTTCCCACTCGGCCCACGCCCAGGAGGCAGCCAAGCTGTTCTTCGAGGGCGACATGGCGCGCGGGCCGCAGCCCGGTCTCGCGCCCTGCGTCATGACCAGCCAGTTCCATCGCAAGGAGACGGTCGTCTTCCGCATCCGCGTGGTCGACCCGGATGGCAAGGCGCTCGACGACAAGGGCCTGAAGAGCCTGGTGGTCGAGCTCTCGAACGGGCAGAGCCTGCCGATGCGCTATCATCGGCACCCGCCGCCGCCCGCGGAAATTACCGACTTTTTCTGGGTGGTGCCGTGGTCGATCCCCGAGGATTTTCCGACCGGCAGCCTCACCTACAAGGTCGTCGCGACGGACCTCGCGGGCAAGGTCGCGACCTGGCAGCCGTTCAAGATCGCGACCTCGCAATTAACGGTGATCGCGGACGCCTCGCCGCCCGCCAAATAGGGAGCCGACGATGAGGCACGGTGCGGCGGCGGGATTTGGCGCGCTCGCACTCGTCATGCTCGCGCCGTTGGTGGCGCGGGGCGCGCCGCCCGACGCGCTCGGTCCCGCGGCGCCGCTGGCCGAGGCGCAAGGAGGCTTCGTCGGCAGCATGACGCTCGCGCCCGAGCATGGGCCGGCGGGAACGCCGGTGACCGTGACCGCGGCGGGCCTGCCCGCCGATCAGCCGGTCGATCTCGTGTGGCGCACGGTTGAGGGACGCTGGAACGTCGCCGGCGCCGAGTATCACGGCCGCACCTACGCGCCCGAGGCCTATCGCATCGCCGCCTTGCGCAGCGATGCGGCGGGCCATCTCGCCGCCACCTTCGCCGCGCCCGACGATTTCGGCTTCGCGCACGACGTGACCTTGCAGCAGGGCGCGCGGCTCCTGACCCAGGCCGCGTTCTCGATCGACATGGCGGTGAAGCTCCAATCGGCGAGCGGCCCTGCCGGCGGCCCCATCGCCATCGACGTCACCGGCATCGGCTGGCGCGAGCTCGAGAATTCGTGGCTCTTGCGCTACGACAACAGCTTCACCGGCTGGATTTCGGCGGTGACGACGCGGGGCGCGGCGCATTTCGCCATTCCGGCGACCGGCGCGCCCGGCACTCACGTGCTCGAGGTGATGCACGGCGAATTCACCTTCCCCTATCTCAATCCGCAGCAGAATCCCGAGCCCGACCGCCCGCGCTTCGGGCTCCTCTACACCATCACGCCGGATCCGCCGGTGCTGCCGCCCGATCCGGCGCAGCAGGCGCAGACGGCGATCGGCGGACTGCCGGCGGCCGGCGCACTCGTTGCCGAGCCGCGCTTCGCCAGCGTCGGACGCGATGACGTGGTGCGGGGCAGCGGCCTGACGCCGGGCAAGGACTATGAGCTGACGTGGGGCACCGTCACCGGCAACCGCGTCAAGCAAGGCGGCTGGGAGGAATCGGCCCGGCCCATCGCGCGCGCCACCGCGGACGCGTCGGGCGCGGCCGCGTTCCGCTTCGCGGTGCCCGACGATCTCGGCGGCGCGCACGCCGTCGCGGTGAAGGACGGCGACCGGGTGCTCGCCGGCAACGTCGTGATTGCCACCACGGCGCTCCCGCTCGATGTCGCGCGCGGGCCGGCGGGGACCAAATTCACGGTCCACTTGAAGGGCGTCGGCTGGACCGAGACCGCCAACATCTACACCATCGTCTACGACAACAACTATGTGGGATATGCCTGCGGCTTCAACAGCCAGGGCGACGTCACGATCCAGCTCAGCGCGAGCGGCGAGCCGGGCTGGCATTTCATCGATCTCTATCCCGCGATCTACAAGGGCCAGGAGAACCGGCCCAACAATTTCCGCATCCCGCAATTGACCTACGCGGCCGACCACCCGGGCGAGGACTTGCCGCATTTCCGCTTCGCGTTCGAGGTGACCGCAGACGGACACGGCGAGAAGGCCTCGCTCAACCTGCTGCGCTAGAAAGAGTCGATGCTCAAGCAACTCGATTTCGCGGGCACGGTCGTGGTGATCACCGGCGCAGGCGGCGGCATCGGCCAGGCTTGCGCCGAGGTGCTGGGCGAGCTCGGCGCTACGCTCGCGCTGGTCGGTCGCACGGCATCCAAGCTCGATGACACCGCGGCCGTTGTCCGCGCGAGCGGTGGGCGCTGCGAGTGCTTCGTCGTGGACGTCACCGACGACACGCAAGTGGCGGCGCTCGCCCGCGCGACGGCCGAGCGCTGGGGCAACGTCAAGGCGGTGATCAACAACGCCGGCGACAATTTCCGCAGCCGGATCACCGAGCTTTCGACCGAGAAATGGCGCGCCATCCGCGGCATCGATCTCGATGCCGTGTTCTACATGTGCCGCGCCTTCATCCCGCTGCTGCTGGCGGCGCCGAAGCCGTCGATCCTCAACATCGCGTCGAGCTTCGGCGTCATCGGCAATCCCGAGATGCCGGCCTATTGCGCGGCCAAGGGCGCGGTCGTGAACCTGACCCGCCAGCTCGCGGTCGATTGGGGCGAGAAAGGATTGCGCGTCAATTCGCTGTGCCCCGGTCCCACCCTGTCGCCGCGCTTCAAGTCATATCTCGATCGTGGACTCACCAGCCGCGAGGCGCTCGAGCGTCAGGTGATGCTGCATCGCCTCGCCGAGTGCCGCGAGATCGCCAATGTCGCGGCATTCCTGGTGTCCGACGCGGCCTCCTTCGTCCATGGCGCGACCGTCGTGGCGGATGGCGGCCAGACGATCCATTGAGAGGCACCATGCTCGAAGGCATCCGCGTGATCGATCTCGGCGCGTTCATCACCGCGCCGCTCGCCGGGATGATGCTGGCCGATCTCGGCGCCGACGTCATAAAGATCGAGCCGCCCGAGGGCGACGCCTTCCGCCGCGGCCACGGCGGCAGCTACAGCGCGACCTTCGTCGCCTACAACCGCAACAAGCGCAGCCTCGTCCTCGATCTCAACGATGCGAAGGCGCGCGCGACATTCGCCGCCCTGGTCGCGCGCGCCGACGTGCTGATCGACAATTTCCGCCCCTCCGCCCTGAAGAAGCTTGGGCTGGACTCGGACGCGCTGCGCGCGGCGAACCCGCGCCTCGTCCATTGCTCGATCACGGGATTCGGCACCACCGGCCCCTATCGCGACCGCCCCGCCTTCGACGCGGTGGGGCAGGCGCTGAGCGGGATCGCCAGCCTGTTCGTCGATCCCGCCGCGCCGCATTGCTTCGGCCCCACCATCGCGGACAACGTCACCGGCATGTATGCCTGCACCGGCATCCTCGGCGCGCTGGTGGAGCGCAACCGCACCGGGTGCGGGCGCCGCATCGAGGTCAACATGCTGGAGGCGTCGATGGCGTTCGTTCCTGACGCTTTCACAAATCTCACCCGCAGCGGCATCGAGGACAACCGTTTCAGCCGAGTCAGCCGCTCGCAGTCCTTCGCGTTCCGCTGCGGCGACGGCAGGCTCATCGCGCTGCAGCTCTCGACCCGCGAGAAATTCTGGCTCGAGCTTCTGGGCGCGCTCGGGGCCGAGGACCTCGCCACGGACGCGCGCTTCGCCGCGCATCAGCGCCGGGTCGACAATTTCCACGCGCTCGAAGAGGCGCTCGCGCCGCATTTCGCAGCGCGGCCCAGGGCCGAATGGATGGCGCGCCTCGCCGCGACCGACGTGCCGTTCGCGCCCATCAACACGCTGGCCGACGCGCTCGCCGATCCGCAGGTCGAGGCGCTGGGCACCAAGGTCGTGCTGCGCCATCCGCGCGAGGGCGAGATCGTTACCATCGCCTGCCCGATCCTGGCCGACGGGGCGCGGCCGCGCGCCCGCATGTCCGCGCCGCCGACCTTGGGCGAGCACAGCGAAGAGGTGCTGGCGGAGCTCGCGCGCGATCAGGCCGGCGACCAGTCCGGCGGTGGCGCCTTGGGGAAGGTCTCGACGTAGCGCAGGAAGCGCGCGAGGTGGCGGTCGGAAGGAACGAGGGCGCCCTTCCTGAAGCGGATTGTGTTCAGGATCGGCGCGTCCTCGGCCATGATCCGGTCGACCATGGTCTTGACGCCCGCGAGCCGCGCCTCGGCGGCCGCGCCGCCGGTGACCGCGATGGTGTAATAGGACATGGTCTGGCGGCGCGCGATCGGCGCGCCGCTGAACAGCATGAACATGTCCTGGGCGCCGATGGTGAGATGCTGGGCGAAGCAGTTGACGCCGGTGATGCGCCCGTGCTGACGGTAGTATTGCGTCTCGATGGTGTATTCGAGGCCATAGGGGCCGATCTCGACCAGCTCCGGCGTCTCGGCCCGGAGCCCGTGCAGCGAGCGCAGATGCTGGAAATCGACGCCGTTGCTGACCGCGATCCAGGTGTCGACCGGCCGCTCGCCATAGCGGAAGCTGCGCGTCACCAGCGCGGCCGCCTCGGCGCCCGGCATCGTCGGCGGCGGGAACAGCGGCGCCGTCCCGTTGAAGGCCCACACCAGGCCCAGCGTCTCGGCAACGGGATACGTGGCGACCCGCGCCTCCGCCGGAATCGCGTCACCGGTCGGGATCGCGACGCAGCGGCCGTCGGGGCCGAAGCTCCAATGGTGGAAGGCGCAGCGGATGCGTCCCTCGATCATCTGTCCCGCGCTGAGATCCGCCCCGAGATGCGGGCACCACGCACTCTGGACCACCGGCTTGCCGTCGGGGTCGCGATAGACGATGACGCGCGTGTCGAGGAAATCCTGGCCGAGATGGACGCCGCTCTTGACCTCGCCAGCGAGCGCCACCGGATACCAGGATTGCGGAAAGGCGGCATCCTCGGCTGCAGTCATCGCTTGGCTTCCCGCAGGCGCGAATAGGCGAGGGTCCAGGTGACGAGGCCCGTCACCGTGACGAGCGCCAGCGCGGGCTCGGCCACGAAGGCGAGCGACGGCGGTAGCGTGAAGGCGCAGGCGATACCGAGGACCGCCTCGCCCAGCGTCGCCAAGCCCCACACCACGGTCAGGAGCCTCATCGCCCGCCGGAAGCCCGGGATGTCGGAGCGCGCGTCCCAGGCGGTGCGCTTGGCCGGATCGTCGCCCGCGACGAAGTAGCGGCTGACATAGAACATCAGCGGACGCGCGGCCCGGAGCGAGCCGAGGCAGGCGATGCCGAACAGCCCATAGGCGGGTGCGGCCTTCATCACGCTGAAACGCACATCGTCGGTCGCGAGCGAGAGGCAGATGCCGAGCAGCATCGTGACGCTGACCGCGATGCCGATGACTTCGACGCGCCGATGTCGCGCCCAGGCGACGGCAACCGACCCGATCGGAAAGACTGCGGCCAGGGCGAAGGCGGTGCCGCTCGAGACGCCGTTGCGCTCGAGGATTTGCACCGCGAGCCAGGGGAGTACGACGTCGACCGCGAACGTGCCGATCAATCCGCCGCCGCGTGACGGGCGGACGCCCGCCTGCGCCTCGACGCGATCGGTCACCGGTCCTCTCCTTCTCCGCCTGTCGTGCGGCTTGTGGAGAGGGTACGGTACTTATCGGTACCAGCGCAAGCGGTTTCTCGGCCCGCCCACTGCCGCCTCACTAGTCCGCGCCGCGCGCGGCCGCGTCGAGCGTGTCGCGCCGGCCCAATCCCATGCCCTGGAAGCGGACGTAATAGAGCCGCGCCAGCACGAAGCTCGCGATGGTGCCGATCGAGAGCGGCACCAGCAGCGCCAGGTAGAGATGCTCGATCGTGAGCTGCATCCCGATCAGCACGCCCGCCGCAATCGGTCCCGTCACCGAGCCGACGCGGCCCACCGCGAAGGCCCAGCCCGAGCCGTTGGAGCGGATCGAGGTCGGATAAATCATCGCCGAGGTGGCGTTCAACCCGAACTGCAGCCCGAGCAGCGTGAAGCCGGACAGGAAGATCACGCAAATCAGCAGCCATTCGGGTTCCCTGGCATATCCCAGGAACGGCGCCACCACGAGCGAGATGACGAACAGGACGCACACCGGCATCAGGCCCGATTTGTCGATCGGCCGGCTCAAGGACAGCCCGCCGAGCGTGCCGCCGATCTGGAAGATCGAGGTGCTGAGCACCGCGAACGAGGTCGGCATGTGCGCCGCCGCCAGCACCGTCGGCAGCCAGGTGTTGAGGAAATAGAACGACATCAGGTTGCAGATGAAGCACAGCCACAGGAGCGGCGTGATCCAACGCAGCCCTTCCTGGAACAACTGCGTCGGGCGGAACGCCGCGTAGACCTTCTCGTCGGCGACGACCAAGCGGGTCTGGGGTGTGATGGCGAGCGTCGGGTCCATCGCCTTGATGATGCGCACGGCGCGCTCGCGCCCGCCTTCCTTGACGACGAGATGCTTCAGCGATTCCGGCAGCCAAGCCCACGCGGCGAGCCCGATCACCAAGGGCGCCACGCCGCCGATCAGGAACAGGATCTGCCAGCCATAGGTCGGCACGAACAAGGCAGCCACCGGCCCCGGCACCGCGCCGCCGAACGTGATTCCGGTGAACATGACGATGATCATGGTGGCGCGCGCCCGCTTGGGCGCGAACTCGGCGTTCAAGGCGATGATGTTGGGCAGCATGCCGCCGATGCCGACGCCGGTGAAGAAGCGCAGCCAGATGAGCGTCGTAAGCGAGCCCGCCGCCGCGGTGGCCAGGGTGAAGATTCCAATCACCATGCACGAGCCGACGATCGCCACGATGCGGCCATAGCGGTCGCCGACCCAGCCGAGCAGCGGCGAGCCGAACAGGATGCCGAAGAGCCCGGCGCTGAACGCGGCGCCCAGCGCCGCCATGCTTTGGATGCCCCAGGCCTTGACCAGCGACGGCCCGGCGAAGCCGACCGCGGCGATGTCGTAGCCGTCGAACAGGATGATGAAGAAGCTGAAGATGACGACCATCGCATTGAACCGGTTCATGCGGCGGTCGTCGATGAAGCGGGTGATGTCCAGAACCTGCGGGCTCGCCATGTTTCCTCCGGGCGCGGCGCGCATTGACGCCGCCGCTTGCCCGAAGATTAGTCGCTCGGCCCGGTCGGGTCACGTTCGACTTCGATGCGCGCGCAACGAAATTGGGCGGCGTCCCACGGGCGCCGCCCTCTTTCGTGATCGACCATCCCGCTTGCGACGGGAGTGGGCAGAGGATTAGAAGCCTTCGTTGGCCTCGTAGCCGGGCACGGGCAGGCCGTATTGCGGGTCGATCACCGCGCCGTCGCCGTTGCGGTACACCGACCACGGCGGCACCGCGTTGGGGTTGAACGTGCCTTGGACCTGGGCGCGCTGCGGCGGCACGGCCGTCTCCGCCTGCTGCGGCGCCGGACCGGGGTCCTGCGCGACTTGCGGCGGCACGGGGGAAGCGGTCGCAGCATCGCTTGCCGCGAACGCGGCCGGGGCGAGAGCCAGCCCCATCGAGAGAACGAATGCGCACATGCCGGTTGATCTGGTCACTCGTGAATCCTTTCAGTCATCGTCGCGATGTCCCTCCAAGCTGCGACGAGGTTGAACCGGGGCGCCCGCCGCCTCAAGCGCGGCCTCGGCACGGGCGGCCTGCGCTTCCTGCAGGGGATGAAATTGCTGCAGCGCACCTAAGAGAGCCGCCGCACGGCTATTTTGAGGCGTCGTAGGGAGAAACGAGGTCGCCGGTCTTGAACTCCGGCGGCCACAGCACGACCACCTTTTTCGCATCCATGAACTGGTCGGCCGTTGCCGGCGCCGTGATGCCGCGGAACTGCTCGGTGATGATGCGCGGCTTGGTCCACTCGCCGTCGGGCCCGAAGCTGATGTCGCCTGCGACGGTGCTGAAGCTATGCGCGTGGATGTATTGCGCGATCTTCTCCTGATCGAGGCTGCCGACCTTGGTCGCGGCCTCCTCCAGCACCTGCAAGGCGGCATAGGCGAACGGGACGTAGCCATACCCGAGCGGATCGGTGCCCGCCTGCGCCGCCCGCGTCTGGTACTTCTTGATCATGTCCTGGAGACCCGGGAAGGTGAAGCTGGGCGAGAAAGCGTCCAGATAGACGATGTCGTTGGTAAGCGGACCAAGCTGCATCCGGCCGGTGGTCGATGCGAGCCCCACCATGTTGCCGCCGAACATGCGCGTCTTGAGCCCGGCCTCGTGTGCGGCGTGGATCATGCCGATCGTGTCGGGGTTGTAGCCGGCATCGAACACGATGTCGGGGTTGGTGGCCTGGATCGCGCGGACCACCGGCCCGTAATCCGTGGTCGCCGGGGGATAGGCTTTGTCGTAAACGATCTTCAGGCCCTTCTCGATGGCGATTTCGCGAGCGCCGTCGACCGCGTTCTTGGCGAACTCGGCATCGGCCGCGGCCAGGGCGATGGTCGTCGGCTTAGGGTTCATCTGCATCGCGACGTTGAAGAACCCTTCCGCGAACGCGCGCTTGGGCTGCGGTCCGCTCGGCAGCATCACGAAATAGCCGGGGTAGTGGAACTGGCTGTTGGCGGCGAGCGCCGTCACCGCGATGGTGGTCATCTTGTGCTGCATCAGAACCGGGATCGCGGGCACCGCCATGTTGGTGGCATAGGGACCGACCACCATGTCGACCTTGTCGATCTCGATGAGCTTGGTGTAGATGCCCGGCACCAGCGCCGGGTTGCTCTGATCGTCGTAGCAGTCGAGCTGCACCTGGCGGCCCAGCAGCCCGCCCTTGGCATTGATGTCGTCGCGCCACAGCTCGAAGCCCATCAGCACCTGCTTGCCGTTGACCGCGACGCCGCCGGTTTGGGACAGGCTGCAGCCGATCTTGATGGGGTCGGCCGCGAGCGCCGGCATTGCCATAATCGTCGCGAGCGCGATCGCCGCGAAATTCGCACGATGAGTCATGGTGTCTCCTCCGGGTTTATTTCTTTGCTGCCGTGTAGGGATAGATGAAATCGCCCGTCTTGTACTTGTCGGGCCACAGGATCGCCTCGTGCTCGGTGGAGCGGAACTGGTCGATGTCGTCGGGCGCGACGTGGCGGAACTGGGTGAAGAGGCGGCCCGACTCGGTCCATTCCCCGTCCGGCCCGAAGGCCAGATCGCGCAGAACGGTCTTGACCGTGTGCGTGTGGAGATATGCGGCGAGCGTCTCGGCATCGAGGCTCTGCGTCGCGGTGACCGCCGCCGCCAGCACCTGGCCCGCGGCATAGCCGAAGGGCGGAAAGACATAGCCCAGGGGATCGACGCCTTTCTCCTGCGCGGCCCGCGCCTGATAGGCGGCGATCAGCGCCTCCGCCTCGGGCGACATCAGGGTCTTCGCCGGCGCGAACACCACGTTGTTGATGATGCCGTTCATCAGCGGGCCGAGCTGCTGCTTGACGCTGGTGATGCTCAATCCAACGAGCGCGCCACCGAACACCTTGGTGTCGAGATTAACCTCGGCAGCGGCGCGCACGATGCATACCGTGTCGGGCGGATATGCGGCGACGAAGACGATGTCGGGACTGGTCGCCTGGACCGCGCGCATGATCGGCGCGCAATCGGTCGTGGTCGGCGGATAGTAGCGGTCGTAAACGATCTTGAGACCGGCCTCGACGGCGTTCTTGCGCGTGCCTTCGATGGCGTTGCGCCCGTATTCCGCGTCGGCGCCCACGAGCGCGATGGTCTGGGGCTTCGGCGTCTGCGCCTGCGTCACCGCCAGAAAGCCGGTCGAATAGGAGCGCTCCGGATCGGGACCGGTCGCGTTCATCGAGAAATAGCGCGGGTAATGGAACTCGTGGTTGGCGGCGTTGGCGAGGATGCCGACCGTCATCTTGCCCTTCTGCATGAGGACGGGAATGACCGGCGCCACCATGTTGGTGGCGTAGGGACCGATCAAGAGGTCGACCTTGTCGATCTCGATGAGCTTCGTGTAGATGCCCGGCACGTTCGATGGCTGGCTCTGGTCGTCGTAGCAGTCGAGCGCGACCGGACGGCCCAGGAGGCCGCCATTCTTGTTGACCTGGTCGCGCCAGATCTCGAGCGCGATCAGCATCTGCTTGCCGATCCCAGCGACGCCGCCGGTCATCGCCATGCTGCAGCCGATCTTGATGGGCTCCGCCGCGCAAGCGGGCGCGACCAGCACGGCGCCGGCGAGCGCGGCCGCGACGGCGGTGGCGGCGCGCATCTATGCCTCCACCCGGTCGGCGACGAAGCGGTTGCGCATGCGGCCCAGCCCCTCGATCTCCGTCTCCATCACGTCGCCGACCTTGAGGAAGGTATTGGTGCCCTGGCCGACGCCGCCGCAGGTGCCGCAGAAGAACAGATCGCCGGTCTCGAGCGTGACGATGCTCGAGGCGAATTCGATCTGCTCCTCGGGCGAGTATATGAACTGCGAGGTGTTGCCGTCTTGCTTGACCGCGCCGTTGACCGAGAGGTGCATGCGCAGTTTCATGTGGTTGGGAACGAAGGCGCGCGGCACCAGGAACGGCCCCATCGGCGCGAAATTGTCGTGGCACTTGCCGCCGAACCAGTCGGATCGCAGGCCCGGCCGGTCGGGCCGCATCTGGATGTCGCGGCACGAGACGTCGTTGCCGGTCATGAAGCCGGCGATGTGATTGAGCGCGCGCGAGGCCGGCACGCGCTTGGCCTTGCGGCCGATGGCGATGCAGATCTCGGCCTCCCAGTCGATCTTGCTCATGCCGTGCGGGATGGCGATATCGTCGTAGGCGCCGGCGAGGCAGCTCGACGCCTTGAGGAAGTGATAAGGATGGGACGTGGTCTTTTCGCCGGTGAACTGGCGGTCGCTCGGCGACATGCCGGCGCGGATCATCTCGTTGACGTGCTCCTGGAAGTTCTGCGCCGCGTTGAGAATCTTGCCCGGCCGCTGCACCGGCGCGAGCGGCCTCAAATCGGCGAGCCGCGCAACGGCGCCGGCGAAGCGGGGGCTCTTGACGCCTTCCGTGGCGATGAAGTCGGCCATCGCCTGCAGCACCGCGAAGTTCGCGTCCCAATCCTCGAGCAGGCCGAAGACCGAATTGGTGTCCCCGAGCGCGCCGGCGCGGCCCGCGGCGGAATCGCGATAGGCGCGATGCGCCGCGTCGATGCCGATCGCGTCGTCGCCCATGACGATGGCGGCGAACTTGCCGCCGCCCGTCGCGGCAAAGGTTGCGAGCTTGAATTGGATGTCGGCCACGTCGTCCCTCCCGGATCAGGTTTTGCCCGATCCTAGTCCGAAAGGGACGCGCGGCGAAGCTATTCGACGACCACCGTGCCGCGCATGCGGGGATGGACCGAGCAGAAATACTTGAAGGTCCCGGCCTCGTTGAAGGTGAAGGAGAAGCTGTCGTCGGTGTCGAGCGGCGGCGATTTCCACAGCTTGGGATCGGCCTCGCTCACCACCGTGTGCGGCTCGTCGTCCTTGTTGGTCCAGGTGACGGTGGTGCCGCGCTTCACGGTGATGGTCCCTTGCTTGAACGCGAAGTCGCCGATCGTCACGGCCGCGTGCTCGGCCGCGGCGGCGAGCCCGGCGCCGACGAGGAGGAGCACCGCCGCCACGGCGAGGGCGAAGCGGCGGCCCAGCCAGAACATGATCATCGCACCGCACCTTCACCCTTCGAGCGTCGCGTCGTGGAGCGCGGCTGGCTTGCCGTGGATCAGCTCGACGCGGCGCACGCCCAGGTACGAGCGCAGCTTCTCGGTCGGCACTTTGAGCGGGCCGGGTCCGGGCCCTTGGCCTGGCGCCGGCTGTGCGTACGCGGTCGAATAGGCGGTGCGCAGGGTGACGTGACCCTCGACCTTCTGGATCACCTGGTGGATGTGGCCGTTCAAGACCGTGACCGAGCCGAAACGCTTCACGTATGCCAAGGCCGGCGCGGCGTCGTCGGTGCCCCAGCCCCATTCGGGATAGACCGACCACAGCGGCATGTGCGCGAGGACGACGATCGGCGTGCTCGCGCTCTTGTGCTTGAGATCGCGCTCGAGCCACTCGCGCTGTTCGGCGCCGAGCGTGCCCATGCCGCCGGCCTTCAATCCCACGACATTCACTAGCGCCACGAAATGCACGCCGCCCTGGTCGAAGCTGTACCAGCCGCCGGTGCCCTTGGCGCGGCCGAAGCGCTCGAAGAACAGCTTGCCGTCGTCGCCGATGGTGTCGTGCTCGCCGGGTATGTAATAGGTCTCGAGCCCGGCGCCCTTCATCAGCTCGGCGGCGGCGTCGAACTCCTCGGGCTTGGAGAGATGGCTCACGTCGCCGGTATGGACCAGGAAGGCGGGCTTTGCTCCGCCGGCGCGCGCAAGCGCCTCCTTGAGCGTCGCGCCGGGCTCGGGATTGACCGCGCCCTTGAAGCCGATATGGGTATCGCTGATCTGGGCGAAGCTGAAATCCTTGGTCGTCGCCGCCTGCGCCTCGCCCGTGAGCTCGAAGGGGCGCGGCACGCCGCCCGCCACCGTCCACAGCACGCCGGCGCTGCCCCACATCATGCAGCTCATCGCCCGCCGCCGGCTAACGCCCGGCTTCGAGGTGTCATCGCTCATGCCCGTCTCCATCGTTTGGGCGCGGAATTGGCGCGCCGGAGAGGGTGATCGGGGAGGGGGCCGAATTATTCGCGGGCGCGGCCAAGATTTTTCGGGAATAAACTGAGCCCCGCCCCGATCTGGACTCCTCCATGGCAAGCGATTCCGCCTTCGCCGCCGTAGCGCTGCCGCATCTCGACGCGGCCTACAACCTCGCGCGCTGGCTCACCGGCAGCACCGACGAGGCGGAGGAGGTGGTGCAGGAGGCGATGGTGCGGGCCTTGACCTATTTCCCCAGCTTCCGCGGTGCCAATCCGCGCGCCTGGATCCTCCAGATCGTGCGCAACGCGGCTTACTCGGCGGTCAACGCGCGCCGCGCCCAGCGCACCGTCCCGATCGCGTCCGATGGCGAGGAGAGCGCGTTCGTGGCGCTGGCCGATCCCGGCGCCGATCCCGAGACCGCACTCATCCGCACGCGCGACAAGACGCAGCTCGATGCGCTGCTGGCGCGGCTCCCCATCGAGCTGCGCGAGACGCTGGTGTTGCGCGAACTCGAGGAACTGGCATACCGGGACATCGCGCGTATCACAGGCGCGCCGCTCGGCACCGTCATGTCGCGGCTGTGGCGCGCGCGCCGGCTCCTCGCCGAGGCCGCGCGCAAGGGAGACCGTCCATGAGCGACGCGGGCTGCGACCAGGCGCTGCTGCTGCAGGCGGAATTCGACGGCGAGCTCGACGCCGCGCAATCGGCGGCGCTGGCCGTCCACCGCGCCGGCTGCGACATTTGCCGCGCCAACTGGGACACGCTCGAGGCGGCGCGCGCGGCGCTCAACGAAAGCGATCTCTATCACCGCGCTACGCCGGCGCTGCGCCAAGCGCTCGGGGCGCGCCTGGATGCTTCGGAGACAGTGGCGCCGCGCCGCGCTGCCCGGACCTGGTGGCGTCCGGCACTGGGGCTCGGCGCCGGCATCGGCGCCGCGGCCGCCGCGCTGGTGATGCTCCTGGTGATTCCGCCCGCTGACGACGCGCTTCTCGGCGCGTTGGTCGATGCGCATGTGCGCGCGCTTCAGCCCGGGCATCTCGCCGACGTGGTCTCGACCGACCAGCACACGGTCAAGCCGTGGTTCGACGGCAAGCTCGATTTCGCGCCGCCGGTGAAGGACCTCGCCGCCCAGGGCTTCCCGCTGATCGGCGGCCGGCTCGACTATCTCGGCGGACGCGCCGTCGCCGCGCTCGACTATCAGCACGGCAAGCATCCGATCGACCTGATGATCTGGCCCGACCGCGGCGCCGACGCGACGCCCAATTCCGCCCGGCACAATGGCTACAACCTGATCCACTGGACCCAGGACGGGATGTCGCTGTGGGCGGTCTCGGACGTGGAGCGCGACCAGCTCGAGGCGTTCGTGCACGACTGGCAGCGCGCGCCCTGAGCGCGCGTGTGAGCGCGGTCACGAATTGCGCGCGAAAATGGCACGCGCGTTGTGAATTGTCTCACCGAAGACACAGACGTCGCCTCCGTAAAGGTGGGGCAAGGAAAGAGCGCCACGCGCTCCCGAGCTTCGGAGGAGAAAATGCACAAGCATCTGATCGCCGGCCTGGCCCTCGTCGCGATCGCCGCGCTCACCCCGCGGGCCGATGCCGACACGCAGCAGCAGAAGACGGTCCCGGTCGCCGCCCCGCACGCCGCGACCCAGATTCATCCCCAGGTTCATCCCCAGTTCCATCCCGTCTCCCATCCGGTCGCGACGCAGGCCGATCATGCCTTCCGCCCGGGCTCGGCGCCGGATCGCCATGCCTACGATGCGCGTCACGACTATGAACGGCACGTCGTCCGCGGGGAAGAATGGCGGCGTCAGGAACGCTTCCGCCACGAGGAGCGCTTCCGGCAGGAACAGCGCGAGCGCGAGGTGCATCTCTACCGCCACGAGCGCCACGAGCAGGCGGCGTCGGGTGGCGATGCGGGCGCCGACACCTCCGCTGACACGTCGAGCGATGCGGCGTCCGGCGGTTCGAGCCTCACTGACAAACTGAGCGCGGTTCAATCGATCATCGGCCTGTTCCAGAACCAGGGCCAATGACGCCGTAGCAGTCCGCTAGCGGACGCTTTCGGCTCCGCGCAAAGATTTTTCGCGCGCCATGTGAGTTGCCTCATAGTTGACATGGCGCAACTAGAGTAAAAGAATGAGGTCGGAACGAGTGAGGCGCGCGCTTCCGACCCTTTCGGAGGGACCATGCACAAGCATCTGATCGCCGGCCTGGCCTTGATCGCGTTCGCCGTGCTCGCCCCGCATGCCGACGCGGCCGAACCGCAGCCGCCGCAGAAAAAGGCGCCGCCCGCTGCGGCTCCCCATGCCGCGGCCCCGCATGCTGCGGCCCCGGCTCATCCCCAGGTCCGTGCTCCGGTCGCTCCACAGGTCCGCGCTCCGGCGCGGCCCGGACCGGTTCAGGCCGCCCGCCCCGGTTTCGCGCCGCAAGCGGCGCGTCCCGGCTTCGCGCCGCAAGCGGCGCACAACGTCGCTCCGGATCGTCGCCTCGGCGTCGGCCCGCAGGCGCGCGACCCGCGCCTAGCGCACCAGGAGGAGTTGCGGCGTCAGGAGGAGCAGCGCCGTGACCCGCGCCTGGCGCACCAGGAGGAGCTGCGCCGCCAGGAAGACGTCCGCCGCCAGGAAGAACTGCGACGCAACCCGCGCCTTGCCCATGAAGAGGAGCTGCGGCGCCAGGAGCAACTGCGCCGCGAAGGGCGTCTCCCCGAAGAGGGCCGTCGCCCCGCAGTGGCGTCCGGCGGCGTCTCCGGTGACGGCGGCGGTGTTGGCGGCGGTAACGGCGGTGGCGGCGGCTTCGGCCCCCGCGGCGGCCGCGGCGCCGCTTTAGGTGCAGGAGCCGCGGCTGGCGCAGGCGCGGCCGCCGGTTCGTCGGGCGATGCGTCGGCCGACAATTCCGCCGACACGTCAGGCGGTTCGACTGACAGTTCGTCGAGCGGGTCGAGCTTCAACGACAAGCTGAACAACGTGAAATCGATCCTCGACCTGTTCCAGAACCAGGGCGGTGGCGGCGGCGGCCAAGGCGGCGGCGGCGGCGGCGACGATCCGGGCCCAAGCTCGGGATCAGGGTCGAGCTTTAGCTCAGGGTCAGGCTCGGGGTCAGACTCAGGTTCGAGTTCGGGTTCCGGCTCGGGCCTCGGTTCGCGGCCCAGCACGGGCCAAGGCCAGGGCCAGAGACGATAGGAAGGCGTCGATCCGAAGCGCCCGCCGGGGTCCCTCGGCGGGCGTTTTCTTTGGCGCTCAGCGCACCGCGACGATTTCGGCTTCGAGGTCGGCGCCCAGGATGTCGTTGAGCATGCCGAACGTGCTCTCGAGCGCCTCGGCCGGATGGACGCGGCGCTGGGGATAGCGCTTGGTGATGCGGTCCCAGCACGTCACCGCGTGATCGATCTTGCCGAGCGCGTCGCCGATCTCCCAAAAGATCGTGCGGCAGTTCCTGAGGAAGGCGAGGAACGGGGCGCTTTCGGTCTTGCGCACGAACATCTTGTCGTAGCCGTCCTCGTAATCGCCGAGGATCGCCTCGATCCTGGTCCATTGGGTGCGCAGCTCGGTGCGCACGGCGTTGTGCAGCGGCACCAGCGTGTGCCGGAACGGCCCGGCGGCGAAATTGGCGACGATCTCGCCGTCCTTGAGCCACTGCGCCAGCTCGAGCAAGGTCGGCTTGAGGCGCTGGTACTGGTACGAATAGAAGGTGATCACCTTCCACGAATAGAGAATCTCGAGCGCGCCGTCCTCGGGCAGGCCGAATGTCGCGATGATCGGCGCCAGCGCCTCGGCATCATTCGCGGCCCACATCTTCTCAATGAGCCGCTTCACCTTGGGCCGCGACGCCTTGGCCTCGGGATAGGCCGCCTTCACGATCGGCACGAAGCGCTGCTGAATGACGCCCTGGATCTCGGTCCAGTGATCGTCGGAGATGTCGAGATAGCGGTCGTTGACGGCGATGCCCTCGGCGTCGAGCACGTCGCGCAACAGGAAGGGATCGAGCGTCGGCAGCCGCGCCAGGACCCGCAGCAGGCGCAAATCCTCCGCGAACGCCTCGCGGTCGCCGAGCCGCCGCACGCCGCATTTCTCCGCGAGCGCGGCCTCGAGCTGGCGGTCGTGCAGGAAGATGGTGCTGCCGCCCTCGGCCGGATTGCGCTCGTTGAACGGGAAATAGAGCTTGGTGCCCACCGGCGGCTCGCGGCGCGAGCGGCGTTCGGCCGGGAGCACGCTGTGCTTGATGATGACGACCTGGTTGAGCCGGTGGTGGCGGAAGAATAGGTCGACGCCGCTGCGGCTCTCGGCCAAGAGCTTGAGCGTGATGCCGTTGCAATCGAACACGCGCGACGATCCGCTGTCGATCATCGGGCTGGAGAAATCATCCCGCATCGGCGCTTCTGAGGTGCTCTGTCTGGGCCCAGCCCTCATTGCAGCCTACGAAGGTTAAGAAATCCCGTACGGGGTCGCAGACGCGCCACCGTCTGCTATGGTCAAGGGCGAGGGATTTCAGGTGAATGCATGAGAACCGCCCTCTTTCTCGCGGCGCTGCTGCTGGCAACGCCGGCCGCCGCCGAGGACATCAAGGTCGGCATCGTCAAGACCTCGTCCTCGGGTCATGTCTTCGTCGCGGTCGAGCGGGGCTATTTCGCGGCCGAGGGATTCGATGTCGAACTCGTCCCGTTCGAAGCGGCGCAGCCGGTCGCGATCGCGGTCGTCACCGGCGACATCGCCTTCGGGGTCTCGGCGCTGACCGCCGGCTTCTACAGCCTGGCCGGGCAAGGCGCGCTCAAGCTCATCGCCGGCCAGAGCCGCGACCTGCCGACCTATCAGAACATCTGCTACCTCGCCTCCAACCACGCCTTCGAGGCCGGACTGACCGCGCCGCGGCTGCTGGCCGGGCACTCCATGGCCTTGACGCAAATCGGCGCTCCCGGACATTACGCACTGGGCCGGCTCGCGGAGAAATACGGCTTCGACATCAAGGGCATGCGGCTGGTGCCGCTACATTCCTTCCCGAACATCGTGACCGCCTTGGCGGGCAACCAGGTCGATGCCGGGATGCTTGCCGCGACGCCCGGCATGGCAGCCGTCGAACGCGGCGCGGCTCATCTCATCGGCTGGGTCGGCGACGAGACGCCGTGGCAGATCGGCGGGGTCTTCGCTACCGCCGCCACGGCCGAGGACCGGATCGACTTCGTCGAGCGCTTCTTGCGCGCTTATCGCCGCGGCGCGCGGGATTATTTCGAGGCTTTCTCGGCCTCCGACGGCACCAGGCGCGACGGCCCGACCGCGCCCGAGATCCTCGCCATCATCGCCAAATACACCGGCGAGCCGGTGGCGCAGATCCGGCGCGCGATCGGCTACGTCGATCCCGAGGGCAGGCTCGACCGCGCCGACATCAGGCACCAGATCGCCTGGTACAAGTCGCAGAACATGCTCAAGGACGGGATCGACGGCGAGATCATCATCGACCCGCGCTACGCCCAGGATCTGCCGGCTCAACCGGAGCGGTAAAGCGGCAGCTTGGTCCCGGCCGCGGTGCGCTCGGCCAGAAGCTCGCGGCGGAAGCGGAACAGCTTGGCGGGACGGCCGCCGGTTTCGGTCGAGACCTCGCCGGTGTCCTCGACCAGCCCTTGCTGCTCGATGAGGCGGCGGAAATTCTGCTTGTGCAGGCTCTGCCCGGCGAGCGCCTCGACCGCGCGCTGAAGTTGCAAGAGCGTGAAACTCTCCGGCATCAGTTCGAACACCACCGGGCGGTATTTGATCTTGGCGCGCAGCCGGGCGATGCCGGTGGCGAGGATACGGCGGTGGTCGTGGTTCATCGGCGTGCCGGGCAGCGGATCGGCGACCGGGCGCCCGCGCCCCGCCTCGGGCACGAGGCCCGCTTCCCATAAGAGCTCATAACGCTGCAGTACGAATTCCTCGTTCCAGCCGCGCCCGGCGGTGGCGAAGGCGACCTCGATGCGCTCGCGCCGCTCGCGCCGCAAGTCGCGCGGCGCCTCCAGCGCCCAGTGCTTAAGGCGCGGCGCGATCGCGCTCGCCATCAGCTTGGGCGGACCCGGGCGCCAGTCCTCCCACGGGAAATAGCGATACCAGTTGTACCAGCCCGCATCGCTCGCGCCGCCGCGCTCGCGCGCGAGGCCTAGATAGCTGATCGAGATCACCCGCTCTGAGGCGCCGTCGCGGGTGCGGTCGCGGTCGGCGAAGGTGTAGAGCTGCTCGACATAGCCGAGCTTGTGCTGCGTTTGCTCCTCGACCCACGAGCGCACGCCCATGTGGAGGGTGCGGTGGCGCGACTGGAACGGGCCCGAGGGGAGCGCGCGGCCGCCGTCGATCGCCAGCACGCGCGGCTCGTCGGCGGTGACGGCGACGATGACGGCGGTGAGATCGATCGCCAGCGTCTCGCCCGCCGCCTCGTGTGCAGGCTCAGCCAAGGCGCGCTCGAAGACTGTCGCGCTGCCGTCCGGAGGCGTCGAAATTTGTGGGTTCGAGCCAGCGCGCGAACGCATGCTCGAGCGCCGGCCATTCGCTGTCGAGGACCGAGTACCAGGCGGTATCCCGATTGTGGCCCTTGACGACCATGGCTTGGCGGAAAATCCCTTCGAAGCGAAAGCCGAGGCGGAGTGCGGCGCTGCGCGAGGCGGCATTGAGGCTGTTGCATTTCCACTCGTAGCGGCGATAGCCGAGCTCGGCGAAGACGCGCGCCATCATTAGGGCCATGGCTTCGGTCGCTGCGACGGTTCGCTGAAGGCGCGGCGCGAAACGGATGTGGCCGACCTCGATCGCGCCGTTCGGCCGGTCGATGCGGAGATAGCTCGCGACGCCCGCGGCCTTGCCGCTGGCGCCATCGATCACAGCGTGGAACAGCGGATCCTCGCTGGTCGCGACCCGCTCGACCCAGGCGCGATAATCCGTGGCGGCAGCGAACGGGCCGTAGGGAAGATAGGTCCAGCCGCGTCCGTCGCGGTCCTCTCCCATCGCCGCTTCGAGGTCGGCCGCATGGCGCGCGGGGTCGAGCGGCTCGACCCGGCAATAGCGGCCGATCATCGCGGTGCGTGGCGGCGCCGGACGCGGCGTCCAGTCCGGGACCGGTTCTCCTATCTCCTGGTCGAGCGCGTTTTGCGGCACGTCCTCAGCGCCAGCTCAGGAAGGCCTTCTCGACCATGGTCAGGATCGCGCCGATGCTGAGGCCCAGGATCGACAGGATCACCACGCCGGCCATGAGATCGTCGGTCTGCATCAGGTTCCCGGCGGTGAGCAGGAACGCGCCGATGCCGAACTGCGCGCCGATCATCTCGGCCGTGACGACGAGCAGCAGCGCGGTCGCCATCGAGATGCGGAATCCCGCCAGGATGCCGGGCAGCGCCGAGGGCAGGATGATCTTCCAGATGATGCCGGAAACCGGGATGTTGAAGCTCTGCGCCATGCGGATGAGATTGCGCGGCACGCTGTCGATGCCGCTGAAGGTCGCGATGATGGTGGGGAAGAACACGCCCGAGGCGATGGTGACGATCTTGGGCGACTCGCCAATGCCGAGCCACAGGATGAAGAGAGGCAGGAGCGCGATCTTCGGGATGGGATAGATCGCGGACACCATCGGCATACCGACGGCGCGCGTCACCGACCACAGCCCCATGGCGATGCCGACCACGAGGCCCAGCCCCGTCCCGATCACCCAGCCTGAGCCGATGCGCATCAGCGAAATCGAAAGATGGCGCCACAGATCGCCCGAGATCGCGAGGTTCCACAGCGCCTCGCAGATCGCGACCGGCGACGGCAGGAACACGGGATCGATCCAGCGCCGGGTGATCGCCACCTGCCACAGCGCGATGACGACCGCGAAGGCGATCCAGGAATGGATCGAGTTCGGCTCCGGCAGGAAGCCGCCGCCGCGGAACGCCACCTCGCGCCGTCCCGCCGGCTGGGGCGTGCCGGTGGCCACCTTCGTACCGATGGTATCTTCAAGCATCGACCACCTCCCGTTCAGCGCTCGAGGCTTCGTCGCGGATGAGCGACCACAGCCGGTTGCCGAGATCGACCAATTCGGTCTGCGCCGATTTCTGGGTGCGCTCGCGCTGCGGAATGCGCACCTCGATCATTTCCTTGAGCTTGCCCGGTCGGCGCGACAGCACCATGACGCGGTCCGCGAGGCGCAGGCACTCGTGGAAATTATGCGTGATGTAAACGCCGGCGACGCGCTCGCGCAACCACAGATCGAGGAAATCCTCCATCAGCAGGTCGCGCGTCTGCGCGTCCAAGGCCGACAGCGGCTCGTCCATCAGCAGCACCGCCGGCTTCACCACCAGCGCGCGGGCGATGCCGACGCGCTGGCGCATGCCGCCCGAAAGCTGCTTCGGCAATGCCCCCGCGAAATCGTCGAGCTTGGTGCGCACCAGCGCATCCTTGACTCGCGCCGTGCGCTCGGCCGAACTCATGCGGTGGTGCTCGAGCGGCAGCGCCACGTTCTGCGCCACCGTGCGCCACGGCAAGAGCGCGAAATCCTGGAAGATGTAGGTGAGCGGGTTGAGGCAGTCGGCCGGTATCTGTCCCTCCATCTGGACGGACCCGTCGGTCGCCTTGAGGATGCCGCCCATGATGCCCAGCAACGTCGACTTGCCACAGCCCGACGGCCCGATCACCGACACGATCTCGCCCGAGCGCACATGCAGCTTGATGTCCTCGAGGACCTTCAGGTCGCCATAGGCGTGAAGCTTGACGTCGACGATGACTTCCATGCGCGCGAGCCCTGGCCGCGTCCCGCCGCCCACCGGGGCGGAGGCGCGAATTGGGGGAGGGTCCCACATTTCGGCCCCTCTGCTCAAGCGGCGCTTTCGGCAAAGAATTTACCGTCTTGCCCGAGGCGGCTTGCTAGGCTTGCGGAATCTGACAGGGGCCTGCCATGGCGACCGACAAACGGCCGAATTTCCTCTTCTTTATCGCCGATCAGCTGCGCGCGGACCATTTGGGTTGCTATGGCAACCAAATTGTCCGCACGCCCAATATCGACCGCATCGCTTCCCAGGGGTTCGCGGCCGACCGGTTTCACGTCGCCTCGCCCATCTGCATGCCCAACCGGGCGACCTTGATGACAGGCCGCATGCCCTCGCTCCACGGCGTGCGCCACAACGGCATCCCGTTGTCTCTGCACGCCACGAATTTCGTCGAGTTGCTGCGCCGCGCCGGGTATCGCACCGCGCTGGTGGGCAAGTCGCATCTCCAGAACATGACCGGCACGCCGCCGGCCTGGCCGCGCGATCCCGCGACAAGGCCGGCGCTCGAGGCGGTGGCGGACGAGGGCAACTATTTCCAGGAATGGAAGCCCTACTGGCGCGACCGGCCCGGCCACGACGTGGAGTTGCCCTATTACGGCTTCGCGACCGTGCATCTCACCATCGATCACGGCGACGACATCGAGGGCCATTACCGGCGCTGGCTCAAGGCGCGGGCGCCCGATTGCGAGCGGCTGATCGGGCCGGCCAACGCGCTGCCGACCCCGGGCCTCGCGCTGGCTGCTTCGCGGCAGGCGTGGCGCACGCGCCTGCCTGAGGCGCTCCACCCCATCGCCTATTGCGCCGAGATGAGCGAGGCCGTGATCGAGGGCGCGGCGCGGGCGGGCGAGCCGTTCTTCCTGTTCTGCTCCTTCGCCGAGCCGCATCATCCCTTCACCCCGCCCGGCAAGTATTGGGAGATGCACCGGCCCGAGGACGTCGCGCTGCCGCGCTCGTTTCGCGACGGCGCGAACCGGCCGCCGTTCCATGTCGCGGCATTGCGCGCCGAGCGCGACGCCGGCCGCGCGTTGAAGCACACGCCTCAGCTCTTCGCCTGTACAGAAGAGGAGGCGCGCGAGGCGATCGCGCTCAATTACGGTTCGATCGCCTGCATCGACGACGCGGTGGGGCGCGTGCTGGCGCGGCTCGCAGCATTAGGGCTCGAGCGTGACACCGTGGTGATCTTCACCGCCGATCACGGCGATTTCATGGGCGACCATCAGCTCCTGCTGAAGGGCCCCATCCATTACCGCGGCCTCATTCAGGCGCCGTTCGTGATGCGCGATCCGCAAGCCCCCCAGGCAGTGCGCAGCGACGCCCTCTGCGGCACGCTCGATCTCGCGCCCACCATCCTGGCGCGCGCCGGCGTGGCGGAATTCAACGGCATCCAGGGCCGCGATCTCGCGCCCATCGTGTCGGGCGCCGCCAGCACGCTGCACGCCGAGCTGCTGGTCGAGGAGGAAGGGCAGCGCCCGCAAGTGGGCTTCGAGGGCCGCGTGCGCATGCGCTCGCTGGTGACCGAGCGCCACCGGCTCAGCCTTTATGACGGCGTCGCCTCGGGCGAGATCTACGATCTCCAGCGCGATCCCGACGAGATGATCAATCTGTGGGACGACCCGGCGAGCGCGAGTTTGCGCGCCGAGCTTCTTTTGCGCCTCGCGCATAAGATGATCGCGATGGCCGAGACCAGCCCCAACCCGACCGCGGCGGCGTGAGCGCGCGCGATCCGGTTGCGGTGCGGTCGGAAACGCGAGAATATTTGGGACGGACCGAAAAAAAAGGAGCGCGTGATGAAACGAATATTCATGGCGGCCATGGCGATGGCGATCGTCCCCTTCGTGCCACACGCCGGCGCGGACGACGCGGCGCTTCTGGCCCAGAATGCCGTGCGGCAGGACCAGAGGGATGTCAGCCATGACACCAATGCCGTCGCGCGGGACAAGGAAGCCTACGCCCGCGAACAGAAGAAGCTGGGCGAGGACCACAACAAGACGGTGAAGGACTATTACGCGCTCGGCGGCGCCAAGCGCGACGCGGCCTACGCGGATGCCTACCGCAAGAATTACGAGAAGGCGGCGCAAGCTGCAGCCGCGAGGGGCGACCGAGCGGGCGCCGAAACCAACCGGCGGCAGGCCGAGGAGCAACGGCACAAATACGACGAGGCGCAGCATAAGATCAACGAGAGCCAGCACGCCTACGACGAGGATTTGCGCCGCGAGCAGGCCGACAGGGACCACATGACCCGCGCCTATAACGGCGCCGTCACCAACCAGCAGAAGCTCGGCGCCGACCAGCAGAACCTAAACCGCGACAAGGCGCAGCGCGACGCGGACAAGTAGGTCTCCGCCCTTTTCCGCCTCGTCCTGAGCCTTGCCCGCAAGACGATCGCGATGGCCGAGACCAGCCCCAACCCAACCGCGGCGGCATGACAGCGGGCCGACACGCAACCGACACGGTTCTTTTTCGAGAGCGTCATGGTTCGCCGCTAGCCTTCCCGGTCGTTCCTGACCGAGGGGGAGAAAGGTCATGCGCAAGATCGAGACCGCCCGGCGCCAGATGGCCGTCATGTGCGCGGGCGCCGCGCTGGTCGGCGCGGCGTGCCACTCAGCCGCTGGTGCCGAGGTCTACACCGCGACGCCGATCAAGCACCTGGTGGTGATCTTCGACGAGAACAACTCGTTCGATCATTATTTCGGCACCTATCCCGTCGCCACGAACCCGCCGAACGAGCCGCGCTTCGTCGCGGCCGACGACACACCGACGATCAACGGGCTTGGCGGCGGCCTGCTGACGAGCAATCCCAATTCGATCGCGCCGTTCCGGCTCGACCGCAGCCAGGCCGCGCTCGATTGTGACAACAGCAACGCCTACGCGGCGGAGCAGAAGGCCTTCGATCACGGGTTGATGGACAAGTTTCCGCAGAACACCAGCGCGGCGGCGTCGGCGGCCAGCGGCGACCTGGTCGCCTGCCCCGCCGGGATTGGGATGGGCTATTACGATGGCAACACGGTTACCGCGCTGTGGAACTACGCCCAGCACTTCGCCATGAGCGACAATTTCTTCGATACCGAATTCGGTACCACGGTGATGGGGCACCTCAACCTGGTCTCGGGCCAGACGCATCAGACCTTCGAGCCGGGCAATGTCTTGAAGACCGGCGCCACGAGCTTCGTCATCCGCAACGGTTCGGTGATCGCCAATCTCGATTCCGCGCTCGACGATTGCAAGGCCGCACCGGTGGGCGGACAGCCGGTCGCTTCGGTGCAGATGACCGGCGCCAATGTCGGCGACCTGCTCAACGCGAAGGGCATTGCCTGGGGATGGTTCTACGGCGATTTCACGGCGCAGCCGGGCTCGACCGCGACGCACGCGGTCTGCACCACCGGCTACGACGTTCATTACGACCCCTTCCAATACTATCCCTCGACCGCCAATCCGCACCATCTGCCGCCGGGCTCTATGGCGATGGTCGGACGCCAGGGCGATCAGGCGAATCATCAATATGACCTCGACGCCTTCTCGGCTGCGCTCGCCGCGGGACGATTGCCGGCGGTGACGTTCCTCAAGGCTCCGGCGACCGAGACCGGGCATCCGCAGACCTCGGACGCGCTGAGCGAACAGACGTTTCTGGTAGATACGATCAACGCGCTGCAGCGGTCCTCGGCGTGGCATGACATGGCCATCCTCATCGCCTACGACGACAGCGACGGCTGGTACGATCATGTTCTGTCGCCGATCCTCAGCCAGTCGAGCGATGCGACCGTCGATTTCCTGTGCGGCAGCGTGGCCCTGCCGGCGGGCGCCTACAACGACCGCTGCGGCTATGGGCAGCGGTTGCTGTTCCTCGTCATCTCGCCCTTCGCCAAGCGCAACTATGTCGATCACAAGACGCTCGACACCACTTCGATCCTGGCATTCATCGAGGATAATTGGCATCTGGGCCGCATCGATTCCCTCGATCATCCGAACGATACGCCCGACGGTAATCCGCCGCCGGGGCAAGGCTCGTTCGACCGGCTCGCCGGCTCGATCATGGGCCTGTTCGATTTCGACGACGCGCCGGACCTCCACCCGCTCATTCTCGACGACAGCACCGGCGAGGTGGTCAAAACCGGACGCTACTAGCCACGGCGTCGTTGTGACATCGTTAAGGCGCGCGCGGCCGGGGCCGCGCGCGCCGCTCCTGCCCCAACCTTCACCCTTGACATCCCCTTATACTCAGGTGTAGCATAACTTAAATACGGGCGATGTTTGCCCGCTTTCTTTGGCTCAAGAAATGCTCAAATTGAGTATAAATCGGTGAGGCCATGCCAGATACGGTGTACCCAGACCTGCTCGAACGCACGCGGCCCCTTTACGAGCGGGTGCGGCGCGTCATTCCGCCGATGGAATGGCCGGTCTTTGCTGGCGACGTCGACGCGATCCTGGCGCTGAAGCGGGCGCGGAACGCGGTGATCCTCGCCCACAACTACCAGACACCGGAGATTTTCCACTGCGTCGCCGACATCACCGGCGACAGCCTGGCCTTGGCGCGCGAGGCGGCCGGGACCGACGCCGATGTGATCGTCCTCGCCGGCGTCCATTTCATGGCCGAGACGGCGAAGCTCCTGAACCCCGGGAAGACCGTGCTCATCCCCGACACGGCGGCCGGCTGCTCGCTCGCCGCCTCGATCACCGCCGCCGACGTACGCTTGCTGCGCCAGCGCTATCCCGGCGTGCCGGTGGTGAGCTATGTCAACACCTCGGCCGCGGTGAAGGCGGAATCGGATATCTGCTGCACCTCGGGCAACGCCAAGAAGATCGTCGAATCCCTCGGCGTCCCGCGCGTCATCATGCTGCCGGACGAGTATCTGGCGCAGAACGTCGCCGCCGAGACCGCGGTCGAGATCATCGCCTGGGCCGGCCATTGCGAGGTGCACGAGCGCTTCACCGCGGCGGAAATCCGCGCGCTGCGCCGGACCCATCCCGGCATCGTCGTGCTGGCCCATCCCGAATGCCCGCCCGAGGTCGTGGCCGAGGCCGATTTCGCCGGATCGACCGCCGCCATGGCGGACTATGTCGGGGCGCATCATCCGGCGCGGGTGGTGCTGATGACGGAATGCTCGATGAGCGACAACGTGGCCTTGGCGCATCCCGAGACCGAGTTCGTGCGGCCGTGCAATCTATGCCCGCACATGAAGCGGATCACGCTGGCCAACATCCGCCGCGCGCTCGAGACCATGACCACCGAGGTGACGATCGCGCCCGAGCTCGCCACCCGCGCGCGCCGCGCCGTCGAGCGCATGCTCGCGGTCTGAGGCAAATTACGACGGGATCGGCGCCGTGCGTCCTTCGACTACGCTTCGCTCCGCTCAGGATGAGGGGCGTTGTACAACCTTCCTCATCCTGAGCGGAGCGGCGCGCTGCGCCGCGCAGTCGAAGGACGCACCATCATGACCGTTCCCCCGCTGCCGACGATCATGATCGAGCCCCTGGTGCGGGCGGCTCTCCTCGAAGACCTGGGCCGCGCCGGCGACATCACCACCGACGCGATCGTGCCTTCGCACGCGCGCGGGCGCACCGCCTTGGTCGCGCGCCAGCCCGGCACCGTCGCGGGACTCGATTGCGCGCTGCTGGCGTTCCGCCTCATCGATCCCGAGGTGAAGGCCGAGGTGGCGCGGCCCGACGGCAGCACCGTCGCCAAGGGCGAGACCATCGCCACCATCTCAGGGCCCACGCGCGGCATCCTCACCGGCGAGCGCGTCGCGCTCAATTTCCTGTGCCATCTCTCCGGCATCGCCTCGATGGCGGCCGCGGTCGTGCGCTCGATCGCGGGGACGCGCGCGCGGCTGGTGTGCACGCGCAAGACCACGCCCGGCTTGCGCGCGGTGCAGAAATACGCGGTGCGCGTCGGCGGCGGCTTCAACCACCGCTTCGGGCTCGACGACGGCGTCCTGATCAAGGACAACCACATCGCGGCGGCGGGCTCGCTCGAGGAGGCGGTGGCGCGGGCGCGCGCCGCGATCGGCCACCTGGTGAAGATCGAACTCGAAGTCGACACCATGGCGCAGCTCGAGAAGGCATTGGCCCTGCGCCTCGACGCGGTGCTGCTCGACAACATGAGCAACGACGAGATGCGGCGCGCAGTGGCGATGGTGGCGGGGCGGCTCGTCACCGAGGCGTCGGGCGGCATCACCCCCGCGAGCGCGCCCGCCATCGCCGCGACCGGCGTCGATCTCCTGTCCAGCGGCGCCCTCACCCATTCGGTCACCGCGCTCGATATCGGTCTCGATTGGCGCTGAGCGATCTTCTGGTATCCTGGGGCGCATCCCTGGGGAGGAGACCAGCGTCATGCCCGTGCTCAAGCGTCCCGACGCCGAGATCCATTACGAGGAATTCGGCGCAGGATATCCGGTTCTGTTGTTCGCGCCGGGCGGCATGCGCTCGCAGATGGGGATGTGGCACACGCCGCCGGGCGGGCCGCCGCGGGTATGGTCGGACTGGACCGAGGTGCTGGGGCGGCACTATCGCGTCATCGCCATGGACCAGCGCAATGCCGGCAAGTCCAAGGGGGCGATCGCGGCCAATCACGGCTGGGATACCTATGCCGCGGACCAGTTGGCGCTGCTCGACCATCTCGGCATCAAGGCGTGCCACACGCTCGGCGGCTGCATCGGCTCGAGCTATTGCCTCAAGCTGATCGAGGCCGCGCCCGGCCGCACCAGCGCCGCGGTGCTGCAGAACCCGATCGGCCTCAACCCCGAATTCCCGACATATTTCCCCGAGGGCTTCGCCGAGTGGACCAAGGAGCAGATGGCCGCCCGCTCCGACCTCGACCCCGCCGCGGTCGCCGCCTTCGGCAAGCGCATGTGGGGCGGCGAGTTCGTGTTCGCGGTCAGCCGCGATTTCGTCAAGCGCTGCACCACGCCGTGCCTGGTGCTGCCCGGCAACGACAAGCCGCATCCCGCCGTGACCGGGCTCGAACTGGCCGAGATCCTCCCCAAGGCCGAGATGCTGCGCGACTGGAAGGGCCCCGATCATTTCGAGGCGCAGCGCCGCACCGTGCTCGCCTTCCTCGACAAGCACACGCCGGCCGCGCAGCGGCACTAGGGCGATGATCCCCAATCCCGGCCGCATCCTCACCACCCATGTCGGCAGCCTGCCGCGGCCGCCGGATTTGCGCGCGCTCCTCCTCGCCAGGGACGACGGCAAGCCGGTCGACGAAGCCGCCTTCGCATCGCTGCTGCGCGGCGCCGTCAAGGACACGGTCCAACGCCAGGTCGCGATCGGCCTCGACCTCGTCAGCGATGGCGAAATGGGAAAAATTGCCTATTCCACGTACATCGCCTCGCGGCTCTCGGGCTATTCCGGCAACGGTCCCGGCACCGTCGCGCGCGATCTCCAGGACTTTCCCGACTTCGCCAAGACCAGCACCCGCGGCCTCGGCGTCAAGCGGCCACTGTGCCAAGCCCCGCTCGCGCTCAAGGACCGCAAGCCGCTCGAGACCGATCTCGCGAACTTCGCCGCCGCCGTCGCATCGGCGCATCCCGTGGGCGCGTTCATGACCGCGGCCTCGCCGGGCGTCACCGCGTATTTCCTGCGCAACCAGTATTACCCGTCGCATGCGGCATATCTCGCCGCGCTGGTGCCGTTCCTGCGCGACGAGTACGAGGCGATCGTCGCGGCGGGGTTCGATGTCCAGCTCGACTGCCCCGATCTCGCCATGTCGCGCCACCTCGGCTACGCCGACGCGAGCGACGCCGAATTCGACCGGCTGTGCGAGGAGGCGCTCGAGGCCTTGGGCGAGGCGACGCGCGCCATTCCGGCGGAACGCATGCGGCTTCATCTGTGCTGGGGCAACTATGCGGGGCCGCACCACCACGACCTGCCGTTGGAGAAAGTCCTGCCCCGCGCGCTCAAGTCACGCGCAAAGGCGATCTCCTTCGAAGGCGCCAATCCGCGCCACGAGCACGAATATGAAGTGTTCGAGAGCATCCGCCTCCCCGACGACCGCGTGATCCTGCCCGGCGTCATCGATTCCGCGACCAACTTCATCGAGCATCCGCGCCTCGTCGCGCAGCGCATCGAGCGCTATGCCCGGATCGTCGGGCGCGAGCGCGTCATCGCCTCGGTCGATTGCGGCTTCGGCACCGCCGCCAGCTCGCAAGGCGTCGATCCGGCGATCGCCTGGGCCAAGCTCGAGGCGCTGGTCGCGGGCGCGCGGATCGCGTCCGGCCGTCTCTGGCGCGCCTAGGAGAAGCCGATGCCGCAGCTCTATGTCGCGACCAACGGACTCTCGGTGTGGAAGAGCGACGATCTCGGCGCCACCATCGCGCGCATGCCGAGCGGCACCAACCTCTACAGCGGCAGCCAGGTATGGGCGCTGGCGTCGCACCCGTCGGCGCCGCGCTTCCTCTTCGCTGGCACCGATAGCGGGCTTTACCGCCTCGACCGCGTGCAAAATCGATTCACGCACCTGCCTTCGCCGATGGATGGCGAGCGGCTCGTCACCGCCATCGCGTTCGCGCCCGCCGATCCCAATACCATCATTACCGGAACGCAGCCTTCCGCGCTCTATCGCACCAGCGATGGCGGGCGCAGTTGGGCGAAGCTCGAGACCGCGATGAAGCGCTACACCACCAGCGGCTTCTACGGCAGCGACCGGCCCGGCTTCGCCGACGACGGCGGCAACGGCACGGTCAAGCATTGGACCCGCGTGACGCAGGTGCTGATCGATCCCGCCGATCCCGCGCGAATCTGGGCCGGGGTCGAGATCGACGGCGCCTGGACGAGCGGCGATGGCGGCCAAAGCTGGGAGCGCGTGTCGCAAGGCCTCGAAACCGACGACATCCACGGCTTCGCGTTGGTCTCGGACGGCGGGCCGCTTCTCGCCACCACCAATGCCGGCCCTCACGTCAGCCACGACAGGGGACGAAGCTGGGCGCGCATCCCGATCGACTCGCCGTGGCAATATGTGCGCAGCGTGGTCGAGCGGCCCGACGGGTCGGGCGTGCTGCTGATGACCAACGGCAACGGACCGCCGGGCAGCGCTGGGCGCCTCTTCCGCTCGCGCGACCGGGGCGCCACATGGCACGAGGTGACGCTGCCGGGCACGGTCGAAAGCTCGCTCTATTTCCTCGCCGCGCACCCGTCCGACCCGAAGCTTGTGTTCGCGGCGGCGACCTTGGGACAGCTCTACCGCAGCGACGATGGCGGCGAGAGCTGGATCGCGCTCACGGCGCGGCTCCCCGAGATCCGCGCGCTCGCTTGGCTGCCGGACTGATGCGCGCGCTTTCACTCTTCGCGGCCATCCTCTTCGCCTCGGGCGCGGCCGCCTCCGAGCCGATCAAGATCGGCATCCAGAAGCTCGAAGGCCAGGCGCCGATCTACATCGCCGAGGAAAAGGGCTATTTCCGCGACCAGGGGCTCGACGCCGAGATCGTATTCTTCGACGCGGCGCAGCCGATCGCGGTCGGCATCGTCTCGGGCGGGCTCGACTTCGCCGTCGCGGGCTTCGGCGCCGGCTTCTACAACCTCGCGGGTCAGGGCGAGCTGCGCATCATCGCGGCTTACATCCGCGAGGCGCCGAGCTTCCAGGCGACGGCCTACGTGATCTCGAACCGCGCCTACGACGCCGGTTTCACCACGCTCAAGGATTTCGCTGGCAAGACGGTCGCGGTGATGCAGGTCGGCGCGTCGCAGCATTACGCGCTGGGCCTGCTCACCGACAAATACGGCATCGACCTCAAGGGCATCCGCGTCGTCGCGGTGCAGTTGGGCGCGAACGAGGCGTCGGCCGTGGTCGGCGGCCAGGTCGATGCTGCGGTGGTGCCGGAGACCTATGTGAAGGACGCGCTCGCCGCGGGCAATGCCAAACTCATCGGCTTCGTCGGCGACGAGACGCCGTGGCAGCTGGGCGCCGCCTTCACCGCGACGCGCACGGCCGACGACAAGCGCGACCGCGTCATGCGCTTCCTCGCCGCATACAAAAAGGGCGTCGCCGAATACCACGACGCCTTCATCGGCCCGGACGAGCGCCGCTTGGACGGGCCGACCTCACCCGACGTGCTCGCCATCGTCGCCAAGTACATGGGCGAAACGCCCGAGAAGGCGCACCAGGCCATCGCCTATTACGACCGCGAGGCGCGGCTCGACGTCAAGGACGTGCTGCACCAGATCGCCTGGTACAAGGCGCAGGGGCTGGTAAAGGGCGAGGTCGACGGCGCCACCCTGATCGACCGCCGCTACGTTGTGCCGCTGCCCGGTCAGTAGGCAAGCTTCGGAAACCAGTCCGTGCCGCGCCCTTCGGGCGTGAAGTCGAACAGGTTCCACAAGGGCCAGATCGGATCGACGTGGCGGTGGTTCTGGCCCGTCTCGGCCGGGCCGAACAAAAGCTCGGTCGCGAAGACGTGGTGCGTCTTTCCTTGGCGCCGCACGAACACGTTGAGCAGCGGCATTTGCGCGCCGGTCTCGGTCTCGCCGTGATAGTCGCGATTGTAGGTATTGCCGGCCGACGACAGCAGCCGCAGGCTGCGCCATCTCCGCTCCCCGGCGAAATCGCGGATGCGCGCGATCGGCGACTTGGCGACGACGGCGAGATTGATGCGCTGCATGGCGTGGCGCGCGTTGCCGTCGAGCGCGTCGAGCATGCAGGTGCACATCGGGCAAGCCTGCGCCATGTCGGGCCCGTACATGAAGCTGTAGAGGACGAGGCTCGCGTCGGGCCTGGCGAAAAGCTCCGACATGCGCACGCGACGCGGGGCGCCATCCGCGCCCAATTCCTCGAACGTGTAGTCCTCGGGCACGGCGCCGCCCAAGGGCAGCTTGCGGCGCAAGGCAGCGACCTCCTCGGTCTTGCGGCGCAGCTCCATCTCGGCGGTGAGCAATGCGTCGCGCGCCGCACGGTAGGACTCGCTTTCGCCGGGAAAGCGCACGGAATGGAGCGTCATCGGGTCCTTCCCTCTCTCAGGCGCGAAGATCGGCACCCAGCAGGATGCGGCGGTAGGACAGCGCCTCGGCCAAGTGGATGCGGCGCACGCCCGGACTGGCGTCGAGATCGGCCAAGGTGCGCGCCACCCGCAGCACGCGGTGATAGCCCCGCGCCGAAAGGCGCAGGCGCTCGGTCGCGTCGTTGAGGAGGCGCCGCCCGTCAGGATCCGGCGTGGCGATCTCGTCGAGCAGCGCGCCGTCGGCCTCGGCGTTGGTGCGGATGCGGCGCTCCGGCGGCAGCGCCGCGTATCGCATCCGCGCGATCTCGCGGGCGGCGAGGACGCGCGCCGCCACCTCGGCCGAGCCTTCCGCGGGTGGCGGCAGGGCCAGATCCGTCGCCTTCACCGCCGGCACGTCGATGTGGAGATCGATGCGGTCGAACATCGGTCCCGAGATGCGCGACTGGTAGTCCTGCGCGCATTTTGGCGCCCGGCCGCACGCCAGCGCGGGGTCGTCGAGATGGCCGCAGCGGCATGGATTCATCGCCGCCACGAGCTGCACCCGCGCCGGATACGTAACGTGCGCGTTGACGCGGGCGACGCTGACCCGGCCCGCCTCGAGCGGCTGGCGCAGGGCCTCGAGCGTGGCGCGCTGGAATTCCGGTATTAGGTAGCAAACACACCTTGGAATGCTTATGCTCCGACTTGTCAACCCGCGAGATTGTAACAGCATTGCGGAACGTCGTTCAGGCCCCGCCTCGGCGGGGCTTTCTTTGTCGAGAGGCTAGGCGGGCGGCTCAGATGATTTTAGGAGCGGTCGTTGCCTGTCCTTGCGATCTTCCTCAATAGCTCGCCGAATAAACCCCGCGCTTCGGGCGCTGGCGTATTCGCATTCGGAATTGCCTTGGCGATCTTCCTCCTCGATGCGTTCTGTCGCCAACACTTCAGCAGCCATTACGTAGGAAAGTTCATCGGTCGCTAGGCCGTCCCTAAGATTGGCTTTCGGCGGCAATCCGCGTTCCGCGCGCAAGTTGCTGGCCGTGTTTCCTAATAGTTTGCGGTAAACCGCGTTCGTGCATCGCCAATATCCGTCATTTACGACGCCGTGGTCGCGGAGTGTATTTGTATAACTAACGCGACGCGCGCGAGCCAATGCGCGCACGCCCGCCCAAACGTTGTCGGCCGGTGGCGCACGCTGCAAAATTTCGTCGGCAAGAGTAGCGTCGCCACGTCGGTAGCGAAGCCAAACTTCTCTGACCTCGATTTCAAGCTTCGGGCTAAGGAACCCTGCATAGGCGGCCGCAAGAATGGGATGAGCAAAGGTTCCAGCATTGCCACGCCCGCGCTTGGCGTAAGCCACTGGAAGGACTGGCGTATTTTCCTTAAGCGCGGTGACAACGATCTTTTGTTGAAGCGCTTCCTCTAACCTCTTGGTCGCGACAATGTCTCTCCAACGTCGCGGCTGGCGCCCAGGCGTTGACTTCGCTACCTGCCAAATGTCATCAAGACAAACCAATCCGTTAGCATCCTCTCGGATGCGCTTGCCGCGCAACACTATTTCGGCGCGCGGCAGAATAGTTTCCTTCGGCGTTTCCGCCATAACACAGGCCTCCACTGTTAGAATGTGGACGCCTCCCTTACGGCTCTAGCGGCCGGTTTCGTTTGAAAAAATCTAGCACAGAGCGCGGTGAGGGTCGAATCCAAATCACAAATTCAGTGCGCGATTTCCCATGCGAGTCGCTGGCCGAGACCAATTGCGTTGCGGAGCAGCCCCTTGTTCCGATGATGGCGCAAACATGAGGCGACGCGCTTGGTAACGGTTTTCACGAGCCGCTTGTCAGCGGTGTTCATGCCGCGCTCGGCCATGACGTGCATCGTGAGTTCCTGAGTGGTGCAGGCGCGCTTGGCATCGCGGATGGTGCCCAGAACGATCCGCGCGACTTCGCCCTTGTAGGCCGCGTGGCGCGGTGGCATCGGCTTCGGTTTCACTTCGGTTAGGTCAATGTCGGGATCGAACATGCGGATCGTGGCATCGACGCTATCGAGGTCAATGAGAAGCTGGCGAGCCTTGGCTTGGTGATGCTCGAATTGCCCGGCCAATTCTGCGCGCTTCCTCAACAGCGCGCTGAGCGCGTGTTCATTTTCCATCGTTCATGCTCCGCTGCCAGTAGCCGCACCATTGCCGCGACTTGGGATGCTGAGTGGCGGCGTTGACCGCTATCAGATATTGCTCGCCGTTGCTGATGCGCCGGTGATCCTCGCGCCAATCCATTTCGGCGGCGTAGGAAGCGAGGTATGGGCCGCTGATATGGTGGTGGATGCCGTATTCGGCCCGGCGCAGGCGGCTAAAGAAACTCTCGGCAAGATTGGTCGAGGTTCCCATTTCATCGCTGTAAGACTGCGAATGGTTGATGCGCTTCGTTAGATAGCGCGCGTGTAGTTGGTCCCAATGGGATGCTTCGTCGGCATAGACCGTGCTGCCGAGCGCAATCCGGTCCCGCAGCATCGGCACCGCCGCATCTTCCGTCTTGGTGACAAAGGTAATGGTCTTGCCATTCCGCTCGCGGGCAACGATCACTACGCGGCGCTTGCCGTTCTGATTGATGGCGAGGCGGCGGTCTCGGCGGTTTTCTTTGTGGTTCGCGGGCCGGACATGACCGCCCGTGTACATGCCGTCGATTTCGACTTCGCCGGACACCGTCGCGCCCTTATCCTCAGCGGCCAGGCACTCGCGGATTTTGTGCGCGAGAACGAAAGCCGTCTTGTACTGGCAGTCAAGGTCACGGCTGAGTTGAAGGGCCGCATGACCTTTCGCGCCGTTTACGAATATCGCGATTGCCAAGAGGTAGTCACGCACCGGCAGCTTGCGGCTCGCGAAGATCGTCCCGCTCGTGACGCTGAATTGATGCTGGCAGCCCTGGCACTTCCAAAGGGCGCGCGTCCGGTAGGCGTAGACGCTCGCGCAACCGCACTTGGGGCAATAGGGCTTGCCTTCGTTGGCCGACCAGCGGATGCGGGCAAAAGCCTCCCGAGCTTCATCCTCGCTCATGCGCGCAACGGCGCTCAAACTGAGCGTCCTTGCGGCTGAGGTGAGGAGGAAGTGCTGGGCCATATCCCGTACGCGATGTTTCTATCACGTACGATATGATATGGTTGTCGCCTTGACAAGAGAAATCTATCATATAAGATACGATTTATGCCTGCCGCCGCCAAGGCCAAGAGTTGGGAGGATCGCGCCCGCCTGTATCTGAAGGGTGAGATTAAGCGCGCGGACGTGACCTATGAGGAACTGGCCGCTCGGCTCAAAAAGCATGGGTTCCAAGAGAACGCCGCCTCTATCGCCAATAAGCTCGCGCGAGGGACCTTCGCGGCCACGTTCTTTCTTGCCGTGATAGCGGCGCTGGAATTGGAGGGTGTGAGGATAGAAGACCTTTAGTCTTTTAGACCATGCTCGCGGCGTCGGCGTTGAATCTCGGCCTCAATGCGAGCCATCTGAAATTTCCAGAGCGCTTTGGGAAGCGCAAACGTAAACAGGAACGAGGACGTTCCAAAAAACAGATAGGCTCGCTCGATCCACAACCGCGTTTCTTCTGGCACAGTAGGCGTCTTGTCGAGTAGTGTCCCGACGAAAAGAAAACCAATCGCGATTAGATACCAGACAAACAGCCATAAGTGCGTGATTAGCCGCTTTTCAATGTTCTCGCGATGGTTCTCAGCGACCCGCCATGTACCATCAGGGATTAGAGCGGGATCACCAATGATAGTGATAATCGCCACCAAGAATCCGGCGAACACCGTCATCACGGTTACGATGACAAGCACGGCGTCCGCATTGCCGTGCATGAAGGGTTGCCCGTAGTAAGCAGCAATCGCGCTGCCTACTAAGCACACACAAATTAGGATGGCGCGCATGGCTATTCTTCCAACGCGCCAGCTTTGTCCAAGGTGTCGTAGAACCCTCCCAGTTCTTTCCAAGCTTTGTCACGGTCCACCGATTTACCCTTACCTTTGAAGTGGACCCCGAATTTGGGACCGGTTGACTAATTGGAGGCGAGGCCGTTCCGTCACACCAGATGGAGCGGACGA
>Ga0209415_10001591_pt1 | contig 43393 bp, 44 predicted proteins | sample PeaSoiSIISIP2007_FD_187696 | JGI IMG/M metagenome (GOLD analysis project Ga0209415, IMG submission 187696) | Peat soil microbial communities from Weissenstadt, Germany - SII-SIP-2007 (SPAdes) (version 2) | ecosystem: Environmental > Terrestrial > Soil > Wetlands > Peat | place: Germany...
AGCCCCGTGGTGTAGTGGCCAAGCATGCTGGCCTTTGGAGCCGGCGACAGCGGTTCGAATCCGCTCGGGGCTAGATCCCGTGTGCGACGGGTGATTGACCGCTCCCCACCTCGGCGGGGAACGCTTCTACGATCCTGGGAGCACACGAAACCCGGCCTCGGCAAAGTTGTGGTCGAACGTGAAGGCATCTTTGACCTCCAACTCCCCCATGAGGACAAAGCTCGTGCAGTCGGTGAGGCTCCAGCGTTTGTCCTCGTGCGCGAGCATGAGGTCCACGGAACGCTCGAAGTCGTTGTCGGAAACCCGGACTGCCTGAACGCTCGAGGATTGTCGAAGAAGCCCGCGGAGGCGCTTCACGGGCTCGATTCCCAAACGCATCCGGAGAAGCGTGTACGTCTCGTCGAGGATGTAGTCGCTCGTAACCATGCGACCATGCTCCCCTTTGGTCAATCGACCAAAGAACGCCACCGCATGGCCGTGGTGGCGTTCCTGAGGGTCCGCGAGGGCGTACCACGCCCCGGTGTCGACCAGAATCATCGAATCGGCCCGTACAACAGCTCGTCGTGACGCTTCGCCACGTCGACCTTCGGGCCCTTGCCGCGGACGAGCGGGAAGGCGCTGAAGATCGGGTCGTCCGAATCCACCTCGTCGGGCAGCAGTCGGTTCCGAATCGCCCCGCGGATCCACTCTTGCATCGTAATTCCCTCAGCCTTGGCCTTGCGGCGGAGCAAGTCGTACTCCGCTTCCGGAACCCGCGTCTGGATAAGTTTCATACAATCTGCAATTGATTAGTGGTTATATCAAGTAGGCGGACGGGTTCGTGGCACGGCGACGCGCCTCGGCGAGCGAGGGTGCCGAGGTGCCCGGGGATTCGTATCGGTCCGCCGACAGTTCCGCTGCGGCCGATCTTTCACACGGGACCTGGCCGGCCCTGCTCCGCACGTCTCTTCCGGCCCGAAAGGATCGGGCCTCGACGACCTGCGGCGGACTTGCGTTTTCCCCCCGTGACGATCCGGCGGGAGCGTATCTGCGGTACCCGGCAAGTGCGGGGAAGTCCGGCGGGGGCTATCCTTCCAGCCGCCCGGCCCTCGGAAGGGAACGCGAATGGTTGGTCGCAAGGCGGCTCGAAAGGGGGAGCTTCACTAACCGCCCCACCGAGTGTTCTCACGCAACGTCATGTTCGACGGGGCGTTCGGACTTGCGTGGGAGACCGAACCGCCTTCGAGGGGCTGCTCGAATCGCCCGACGCTTCTCTGCGGTGGAAAGCCAAGGTCGAAGTTCTGGGTGAGTCCCGTGATTCGCGTAGCCTTCGCCGACTTGAGGAAGAAGTAGCCCGCTCCCCTCGGGTCCGCTCTCTCCTCCAAGTGCGGGGGTGGCTCGAGCGCCCGGGCCGAGGCAGCGCCGTCTATCACAAATGGCTCGGCGTTCAATGGGTGCTCGCCAGTCTCGCCGATCTCGGCTATCCCAAGGGCGACGAACGTCTGAGGCCCCTGGTCGACCTCGCGCTTCGATGCTGGACGGCCCCGCACTATTTCACCGACGTGGAGTGTGATTCCAGCGGGCGGGCGAATCGGGCTCGGGGCGTTCCTCTCATCGCGGGCCGCTCACGTCGATGCGCGTCCCAGCAGGGAAATGCCCTTCACTTCGCGACCGCCCTGGGTCTGACCGACGAGCGGTGCAATCACATTGTCGAGCGACTATTGCATTGGCAGTGGCCCGACGGAGGATGGAACTGCGACCAAGCTCGGGGGGCCGATACCTCTTCGTTCCATGAGACCTGGTTGCCGACCTTGGGCCTTTGGGAGTACGGAACTATTGCCGGCCGAACCGATGCTGAACTCGCCGCCCGCCGTGCAAGCGAAGTGTTCCTTTGTCGCCGACTCTTTCGGGGGCAAGCCACGGGCCAGGTAATCCGACCCGATTTCGTACGGCTCCACTATCCACACTACTGGCACTATGACGTCCTCGCGGGGCTCAAGGTGATGTCGCGACTGGGTCTGTTGGGTGACCGACGGTGCGTCGACGGGCTGGACCTCCTCGAGGCCAAGCGCCTTCCGGATGGGGGCTGGCCCGCTGAGGCTCGGTATTATGCCCGGACCGACGGACGGAACGGGGTGTACGCCGAGCGTACGAATTGGGGCGGGACCAGTGTCCGTGACTCGAACCCCTGGATCACAGCCGAGGCTCTCGCCATCCTTCGGCAGGCGGGATGGTGGACCGCCTATATCGTTGATAGAGGTACCCACCCGGAACGGAACCTGGGCCGCCTCCCCGTCCCCCGAATCCTATCGGAACGCAGGGCTTGGCCAACCGCCCGGGCAAACGACGGACCGACCGAAACTACGCCGTGTGGTAGATTCTCCCAAATCTTCACGGGATTATCCCCATTACCCGGAACTAGCCGCCGGCTCCGCCCGGGGCTATGGTCCGAATCCGTCGTAGAATTTCCGATGACAAGAGTCCAACAGGGCATCAATATTCGACCGTCCTCTTGCCGAGCGGGGGTGGATCCCTCCGGTCCGGGACGAAGTGCGAGCCGTGGCGGGTAAGCTAGGTTCCCGATCTTCTCACGGACCGCTTGTTCCCTGAATTCCGGAGTTCCAACTGCCAAGAGATGCCGTACTTGTCGTCAAACCAGGCGAAAAGTTGGCTGGATGGGTATGGTCCGAGCGGCATGTGAACCTTCCCGCCCTTCGAGAGGTTCGTGAAGAGGCCGGTCAGCTCCGCCACCGAATCACAGGCCACGTACAGCGAGAATGCGGGGGTGAATTCGATTCGATCGTCGCCCTGGCTCTCAGTCGCCATGAAGCGCTGCCCGGCAAGGGTGAACGCCCCTCTCCGGAGTTCCCCTACGGGTGCCTTCTCGCCGGCTCCATGACGCTCCAGATACTCGACCTTCGAATCCGGAAAGAGCGAGACGTAGAATCGGATGGCTTCCTCAGCTTTTCCGTACTGCGCTCCTGAGAACGTCAGGAAGGTCGTGATCGTCGGTGGCTCAGGTCGGGTTTTGGTGTTCCCCGATGCGTCCATCCCTCTCGCGAACGCAAAGCCCGATTTTCCGTTTACCTCCGATGGTGGTTGGTACACCAACCTCCCCAGGAGGGGCGGATCCTCGGCCGAAGTGAGCTCAAGGGGGGAGCCAAGTCGATCCTCCCCACCCCCCGACTCCCGGACCGCTCCGGTACGGGAAGGGTGCCGAATGTGTCCGGGATAGGAGCGCTGGACCCAAGATCGCGAGCGCTGTTCGGGGCGCACCCGCCATCAGCAGTGTATCCAACTTATCCGGCAATAGCAGGCGAATCCGCTCGGGGCCACTCCCCAACCGGGGGTATCCCCGTCCGGAGAGCCCACTCGTGGTCCACGGCCCATTCGAGGCTTGGCAACCGCGCGGGGACCGGGATAGATTCCGAGCACCTTAGGGGGGGCGCGCGACGGCGTTGCGTCGGGTAGCTCCGGGCCCGACTCCGGTCTCGTTGCGGGGATGGGGCCCGCTTTGGGCCCCAGAGAATCGACGGGGGAATATCCCACCCTACAGGTGGGGCCATCCATGACAGCCACTGCCTCGGAGCAAGTGACCCTTACGCCCGACCAAGCCGTGCGAGAGATTCTCCGGATCGAGGGGCACACTCAGTCGCTTCTTCAACGTACCATCGGGATCACCTGGATGATCTGGGCGGTCATCAGCGGCGGGATCTTCGTCACCTACGAAGCCATCGGAATCGCCCACCCGTCGGGCTCCCTCGCCACGCTCGGGTACGGGTCGGCGTGGGTCCCCTGGGTGATCCTGGGTGCCATCTCGACGACGGTGCTCTGGCGATCGCTGGCGCTCGTCCTCCCCAGTCGCTCGGCGAGCGCGACGGGAGTGACCGCCGTCGCTACTGCCGCGTTCCTCGCCGTGGTCCTCGGCGGGCTCGCGGTCGTCTCCTACGCCGGCATTCCGGTCAGTGCCCCCTCCTGGGCGATGTTCGCGATCGGGATTGCGGCGGCCGCCGTGGGTGGCTCGGGGCTCACGACCGATTCGCGCTCCGAACGGATCTACTGGCTCGGAGGGGGGGCCCTTCTCGCTTCCTTCACCGTGGCGATCAGTCTCGTCGCAGGGCGAATCGGGTACGACCCGCTCGGACTGCTCCTCGTAGTTGGCCCGCTGGCCTCAACGGCGCTTGTGTTCGTGGGAGGCCTTTACACCGCGAGCCGCTAGCCGTCGGGTCGGCCGCCGATGTCCCCCGCGACTCTCGACCCGGTGATCCACCAAGCCGTCCGATTGCGCGTCATCGTACTCCTAAGTCGGAACCGCGGCGCCTCGTTCGTCTGGGTCCGGGACACCCTGGGGCTCACGGATGGGAACTTGGCGAGCCATACGGCTCGCCTGGTCACGGCCGGATACGCGATATCGTCCCGGCTGCTCACCCGGTCGGGGTTCCAAGTGTGGCTCAGGATCACCCCCGCCGGGGACGCGGCGTACCGAACCTATCTCACGGCCCTCCGGTCGTACCTGGTCCCCATCGACGCCGTTCCCATCGATCCGGCCCCCGAGGGCGCCCGCCCCACCGAGCCACCGCGGACTCGGGCGCCGGGCGGCCCCGGATCCGGCGGGTCGAACCGGACCTGACGGGGCCGAGTTCGGCCGAGGGCTCGCATTCCCCACGGGGGTGGGGCCCGGACCGACGTCCGGAGATTGCGACTTCGCCGTCGGCCGTTCCCGATACCAGTAAGTAGGGATGCGGACCCACCTTTCGCCCGCCCGCGGTCGTCAAAATGGACATTTCGGACATTTGGCTCGCCCTCGTCGCCCTGGGCGCGGCGATCATCAACGGGGCGATCGGCTACGGGTTCTCGTCCATCGTCACCCCCATCGCGGTCCTCTGGTTCTCGAACAAGGTACTGAATCCGGCGATCGTCAGCGTCGAGCTGATCGTCAACATCACCCTCCTGTACCGCGAACGCGCCTTCATCCCGGCGACGAAGGCCCGCGCGCTCCCGGTGGTCAAGACCCTGTTCCCGGGCGTGATCCTCGGCACCCTCGGCCTGACGTACCTCGCGGTGAACGAGGTCAAGGTCGCCGTCTACCTCGTTCTCCTCCCGCTGGTCGTCGTGCAGCTTCTCGGGCTTCGGCGGCCGTTCTCGAACGAACGGCGCGGCGGAACGATCATTGGTCCGGGAATCGGATTCCTCTACGCGCTCACCACGATTTCTGGCCCTCCCCTCGCGGTCTTCTTCCGGAACCAGGGGCTCACGAAGAACGAGTTCCGCTGCACGCTGGCCCAGGTCCGGGTCGCCGAGTCGAGCCTGACGCTCGCCACGTACCTGTTGTTCACCGAATTCCTCGGAGCCAAGCTCATCGCCGCCCCTTCGCTCGGCCTCGTCCCGTTCCTGATCCTGCCGGTGTTGATCGGGGTTCCTCTCGGGACTTGGATCATGGGGCGGGTCCCTCGGGACGTGTTCACCCGGTTCGTCATGGCGATGGACGGTCTCGTCGTCTCGTTCGGGCTCTCGCAGGTCATCGTGAAACTGAAGTGGGTCGGGTCGACGGTCAGCGACCTCCTGTTCGCCCTCCTGGCGACCGTGGTCGTCGCGTTGGCCGCGTACTCCCTCTACCGATTGCCGGGGTCCCAGAAGCTGGTGGACACGACCCCCCTGCCGGGCGCGGGCGTTCCGGCCGGTCCGGACGGCAGGACCCTCCGAGCCGAGGGTGTCGCCCCCAGGATCGGAGCGCCCCCGGACGGGAAGGCGTCGGTACCGACCACCGCGCTCTCCCCGGTCGAGCCGGGTCGCGAGTAGCCGGGCGAGCGAGCTCGGCCGGCCGGAGTGGACTCGGGAACCCCGTTCCGGGCGGACCGGGTCGACCCGCCATCGGCCGCGGGCCGATTTGGCCGTCAGCGGCCCGTCTTGCGAATTCGTACCCCATCGGGGCTCTCGTCGGTGATCCGAGACTCCGCGCACTGCTGGAGCACGCGGTTCAGGCCCGCGAGGGAGACCCGATGGCCACCTCGCTCCAGCGCCGCCAACAGCTCCCGACGGCGGACCCGGCCGGGCGACCGGGAGAGGACCTCCACGACCGCGTCGAGCAACCCGGGAGCGAGCCCCGGCACCTTCCTCGGCGGGCCGGGATCCGGGGGTGACTCGGCCACCCCGAGCGCATCGAGCGCGCCGTAAAGAGTCCGTGGCTGGCGGGCGTGCGGGTCGTACCGAGGGGGTCGGAGCAGCGCCTCGCGGCCACCACTTCGGGGGATTCCCCAGTCGGGCGGTTCGATGGACCCAGATCGACCCCGTTCCCACTCCCTGGTCCAAGCCCCCGGGCTCACCCCCAACCCCCCGTGCGGAACCCAGTCCGAGCTAGGTCGTCGCAGGGCGGACACCCCTCAAGCGATGGTCTTATGAATCGCACGCCGGGTCGGTCGGGAAGAGGCTCTACGACCCCGCGCGACCCCGCCTTCCGGAGCGCCTTCGTCCGGGGATTCCGACTCCGCCGCCCCCGTTCCGCGGGGCCCCCTGCCCGCTCGGACCCCCGCCGCGCGTCGGCTCGCTAACGCGGCCCGGCCCAGGGGGAATCAAACCGTGCTCCCATCCGCCTCCCTTCTCGACATCCTGTTCACCCTTGGCCTCGGGCTTCTGCTCGCGCGGTGGCTCGGGATCTACATGGCGAAGGTCTTCACCGGCCGGCCGACGGTCATCGACCCCGTGGTCGACCCGGTCGACCGGTTCTTCTACCGGGTCCTGGGGGTCGACCCCCGGCACCAGATGGGGTGGAAGGAGTACGCCGGGGCGCTGATCCTTGTCAACGCCCTCGCGATCGTGTTCGTCTTCGTCGTCCTGTTCGAGCAGGGCTCGCTCCCGTTGAACTCCTGGGGCGTGAAGAGCATGACGTGGGACCTCGCGTTCCACACCTCGAGCTCGTTCGCCACGAACACCGATTTCCAGCACTACGCTCCCGAGGGCGCCGCCTCCCTGCTGAGCGCCCTGATCGGCCTCCAGGTGCTGATGTTCCTGTCGTCCGCGAGCGGCCTGGTCGTCCTGGTCGCGTTCATTCGGGGGTTCATCCGGAAGGACGGAACGGTCGGGAACTTCTGGGCCGACCTCGTCCGCGCCCTCACCCGCATCATCGTCCCCGTGACGGTCCTCGCGGGCCTCGTCCTGATCTTCGCCGGGGTCCCCGAGACGCTCGCCCAGAGCACCCAGCATGCCCTCCTTGGTGGCGGATTCGTCGCCGTCCCGACCGGCCCGGTGGCGACCTGGGACTCGATCGAGATGCTCGGGACGAACGGTGGGGGGTACTTCGCGGCCAACGCCGGCGCCCCGCTCCAGAACCCGTCGGCATTCACGAACCTGATCCTGATCGTCCTGATGATGCTCCTGACCTTCTCGCCCCCGTTCCTGTTCGGGCGGATGGTGAAGCGCCCCAACGAGGGGTACCCCCACCTCAGCGCCATCCTGATCATCTTCACGATCGCCCTCCTTCTGCTGTTCTACTTCGAGGCCGGGAACCCGTTCCTGAACGGCGCCGGAGTCTCGCAGACGGGCGGCTATTTCGTCGGGGCGGAGTCCCGCTTCAGCATCGGAGAGTCGGTCCTGTTCCAGGGCGTCAGCGTCTACGGGAACGTCGGGGCGACGTCGCTGTCTTTGGGCTCCCTCACGCCCGGCGCCCAATCGGTCCTGCTCTGGGGCATGTTCCTGCAGTGCGCCCCTGGCGGGGTCGGCACCGGGTTCGGCACGCTCCTGATCAACGCCCTGCTCGCCATCTTCGTGGGCGGGCTGATGGTGGGCCGCACGCCGGAATATCTCGGCAAGAAGATCGGCCCCGCCCAGATCAAGTGGGCGATCGTCCAACTCCTCGTCCACCCGATCGCCATCCTGGTCCCGCTCGCCGTCGCGGCGGCGGCCGGGATCGAACAGGTCGCCTCCGGACCCGGGTCGCAAGGGTTCACGGTGGTGATGTATGAGTTCGTCAGCGAGTCGGCGAACAACGGCAGCGGGATGGGCCCGATCACGGACGGCACCCCGTTCTTCAACGTCGTGGGGGCCCTGATCATGCTCGTCGGCCGCTTCATCCCGATCATCTGCATGCTCGCGATCGGCGGGGCGCTCGCCCGCCAGCCCTCCCTCCCGTACAGCCCCGGGACTCTCAAGACGTCCTCCGCGACGTTCACGTTGTACCTCGTCGGCTTCGTGCTGATCGTCACCGGGCTCCTGTTCCTCCCCATCCTCGCGATGGGACCGTTCTCGCTGGGGGTGAACTGGCCGTGAGCTCCCCCAGTCGTGCGGCGCCCTCGCCCCCGTCCGAGACCCCAATGGCGAGCCACGCCGTCGGGGCTACGGTCAGCGTTCGCCGCATCGCGCACACGAACTTCGGCCTCGTGCTCCAGCGCTCCTTCGCGAAGTTCGACCCGCGTCAGCAGGTCCGCAACCCGGTGATCTTCGTCGTCTACGCGTTCACGTTCTTCACGGCGCTCGTCTGCGTGACGCCGTGGGCGTTTCCCGATATCCTCCGGCAGGGGTTCCGGGAGAACTACTACCTCGCCGTCACGGTCATCCTGTTCCTGACGGTCTGGTTCGCGAACCTCGCGGAAGCCGTCGCCGAGGCGCAGGCCAAGGCGCAGGCCGACAGCCTCCGCGAGGTGCGGGCCGGACTCGAGGCCCGGCAGATCCTGCCCGACGGTCGGCGCCGCGACGTCGCGGCCACCCAGCTGCACCGGGGCGACCTCGTCGAGGTCCGGGCGTTCGAGACGATCCCGCTCGACGGGGACATCGCGAAGGGGGGCGCGCTGATCGACGAGTCGATGATGACCGGCGAATCCGCCGCTGTCGTGCGGGAGAGCGGCGGGGACCGCACGAGCGTCCTCGGCGGCAGCCGCGTCCTGGACGGGACCGTCGAGATCCGGATCACGGCCGAGCCCGGGACGAGCTTCCTCGACCGGATGATCCAGCTGGTCGAGGCGACCACCCGCGACAAGAGCCCGAACGAGATCGCCTTGACGCTCGTCCTGAACGCGCTGACGCTCGCGCTCCTCGTCGTGGTGGTGACGCTCGCCTACCTGCTCGGGTACACGTCGCTCGGCACCCTCAACCTCGCCGTCCTGATCGCGCTGTTCGTCTGCCTCGTCCCGACCACGATCGGCGGGCTCCTGTCCGCGGTCGGGATCTCGGGCGTTACCCGGGTCGCGAAGTCGAATGTCGTCTGCAAGTCCGGCAAGGCGATCGAGGCGGCCGGCGATCTCGACGTCCTGATCCTCGACAAGACCGGGACGATCACCGTCGGGAACCGCCTCGCCGTCCAGTTCATCCCGGGCCCCGGCGTGGACCCGGACACCTGCCAGAGGACGGCGCTCCTCGCGTCGGTCCTCGACGAGACCCCCGAGGGGCGGTCGATCGCCCGCCTCGCCACCCTTCGGGGGATTCGCCTCGAGAAGTTCAACACCGCCGAATGCAAGGTCGTGCCGTTCACGACGCAGCGCCGGATGTCCGGGATCGTCTTGCCGAACGGCGTCGAGGTGATGAAGGGCTCCCTGAGCGCGATCGCGGAGTATGCCGGGACGTTCCCCGAGGAGCTTCGGAAGGCCGCGGACGAGGCGAGCCGACGCGGAATGACCCCCCTCGCGCTGGCCCGTCAGAAGGAGGTCGTCGGCCTCGTCGTCCTGAAGGACGTGGTGAAGCCGGGCATTTCCCAGCGGGTCCAGGAGCTGAAGACGATGGGGATCCGGACGATCATGTGCACGGGCGACAACCGCCTCACGGCGCTCTCGATCGCCCGCGAGAGCGGCGTCGATGAGTTCGTCGCCGAGGCGAAGCCGGAGACAAAGCTCCGCCTCGTCGCCCTCGAGAAGAGCCATGGCCGCCTCGTCGCGATGACCGGCGACGGGACGAACGACGCCCCCGCGCTCGCCCGCGCGGACGTCGGGTTCGCGATGAACAGCGGCACCTCCGCGGCGAAGGAGGCCGGCAACATGGTCGACCTCGACAGCGACCCGACCAAGATCATCGACGTGATCTCCATCGGGAAGCAGCTGTTGATCACGCGCGGCGCCCTGACGACGTTCTCCATCACGAACGATGTGGCGAAGTACTTCGCCGTCATCCCGGCGATCTTCCTCGGTGTCTCGAACCTCGCATTCCTGAACGTGCTCCAGTTGAACGACCCGAGCACGGCCGTCCTGGCGACGCTGCTGTTCAACGCCCTGATGATCCCGGTCCTGATCCCGCTCGCGCTGATCGGCGCGTCGTTCCGTCCGATGCCGGCCGTGGACCTGCTCCGCCGCAACCTGATCCTCTACGGCGGGGGCGGACTCGTCAGCGCCTTCGTCGGGATCAAGCTCCTCTACATCGTGATGTTCGCCCTCGGGGTCCGATGAGCGGACGGACGAGCCCGCCCCGCGAGCGCCGGCCGGCCCACGAGCCGCGGGAGATCTCCTCCGACCTCTCCACCGTCGGGGAGGCGGCCGGGACCGGGCTCGCCCCCGACCTGCCGTTCCGATGGCCGAGCGGGCGGGCGATGGTCACGTTCCTCGTGCTGATGGTGCTCCTGCTCGGCGCGGCCTATCCGTACGTCTTCTCGGAGGTCGCCGCCGTCGCCTCGCCGGCGACGGCGACGGGCGCGAACATCACGCTCGGACAGAACATCACCAACCCGGCGCTATTCTGGATGCGACCGTCCCTCATCGACTACCAGCCGTTCACGGGCGCCGGGAACGAGGTGCCGTACGGGCCCACGAATCCGGCGTTGTACAACCAGACCCAGCTGTACATCCAGGAGTACGGGCTCGCCAACGTGACCGTACCGCTCAACCTCGTGAGCCCGTCAGATAGCGGACTCGACCCGGACATCACGCCGGAGTCGGCCCTCGTCCAGATCCCCCGCGTCGCCCACTTCAGCCACCTTTCGCAGTCCGCCCTGATGCAGCTGGTCGACACGGCGATCGTGCCGCCCTCGGCCGGGTTCAATGGACCCGCGTACGTCGACGTGATCTCCCTCGACCGGACGCTGATCGCGCTTCTCGGTGGAAACGTCCCCCTCACGCCCGCCTCGACGACGGGTTGAACCCCGGCCCGCGCCCGTCGGGCTCGTCCCGACGCGCGCGCCGCGTACTACGATTCTCGAAAACAACACACCTTTATCTCCCCCGGAACCTCCCCGCGGAGCGATGGCAGCGCCGGCGGCATCCGCCTCGGGCCGAGACGCCCCCGGCCTGACGCCCGGCGAGCGCGTCCGCATGGTCGGACTCTTTGCGGGCATCGGGGCCGTCACGATCCTCGCGTTCCTGGCGGCGTTCGCCTTCCTCCCCCACGGCTACGCCGGCCAGGCGAGCTCCGGCGTCCTGATCTTCTCGGGGCTCGCGATCACGGCGTACATCCTCGGGCTCCGTCACGGCTTCGACGCCGACCACATCGCGGCGATCGACAACACCACTCGGAAGCTCCTCAACGAGGGGAAACGCCCGTTGACGGTCGGGACCTGGTTCTCCCTCGGCCACTCGACGATCGTGTTCGGACTGATCGCGGCGCTCGTCGTCGCGACCGAGTACGTCCGCTCGCACGTGGCGGCTTTCGCTCAGTTCGGCGCCGTCGTGGGCGCGCTCGTCTCCGGTGTGTTCCTGTTCCTCATCGGGCTCGTGAACGTGCTGATCGCGTTCGACGTGTACCGCATCTTCCGGGGGGTGCGCGACCGCGAGCTCGACCAGGCGGCGCTCGACGCGCAGATGGACCAGCGGGGCTTCCTGTACCGGTACTTCGGCCGGCTGTTCAAGATGGTCCGCGAGCCGTGGCAGATCTACCCCGTCGGGGTCCTGTTCGGCCTCGGCTTCGACACGGCGACGGAGGTGCTGCTCATCACGGTCAGCGTCGTCTTCGCGACGACCACGGCCGTCCCGTTCTGGGCGGTGCTCCTCCTCCCTCTCCTCTTCACCTGCGGGATGGTCCTCGCCGACACCGCCGATGGGTTCGCGATGCGATATGCGTACGGCTGGGCGTTCCTCAAGCCGATCCGGAAGATCTACTACAACCTGACCCTCACCGTGATCTCCGTCCTCGTCGCCTTCGTCGTCGGGGGCGTGGAGGTCCTCGGGGTGGTCGGCTCCGCCCTCGGACTACACGGGGGATTCTGGGCGCTCATCGGCGGGCTCAACTTCGAGCTCCTCGGCGTGGCGATCGTCGTCGTGTTCCTGGGCTCCTGGGGGATCGCGATGGGGATCTACCGGTACAACCGGTACGAAGAGATCGGCTTCGGCCCGGCGCCGCCGACCGCTCCGTCGCCGTAGCCGGACGGAGGGGGCACAGGCGATGGCGCGCGGCGTGGTCCGGACGGCGATCTCCCTCGAGCCCGAGGTTCTCGTGGCCCTGGACCGGTGGGTCCGACAGCGGAACTCGCGGAGCCGCTCGGAGGCGATCCGGTTCCTCGTGCGGGGGGCCACCTCGGCGACCTCGCTCGCCGACCCGAACGCCGACGCCGTGGGAACCGTCATGGTCCTCTACGACCACCGCTCCCCGTACGTCCAGCGCCGGCTGACGGCCGCGCAGCACCGCTGGGGCGACCACATCCGGTCCTCGAGCCACGTGCACCTCGAGGGCGACCTCTGCCTCGAGGTGATGATCCTCGTCGGCCATCGGCGCGAGGTCGAGCAGGCGGCCGAGGACCTTCGGGGGGTCAAGGGAGTCAGCCAGGGGGACTTCCTCGTCGCCTCGCCCCGGGTCGCCGGCGGTCGAACCGGGCATCACCATCCGCACGCTCACCACCGACCGCGGTCCGGCCGCGGTCGCTCCGTTTCCGGCTAGGAGCGTTCAAGTAGCGCGACCTCGCTCCGCTTCCCCATGGCGGAGGAAGACTCGCTCGGCCCGCTCATGAAGGACCTCGAAACGTACCTGAACGCCCACGCGACGCAGCCGTGGTGCGTGCACGAGATGTTCGACGCCGTCGGGTCGAAGCACCTCGGCGAGGACATGCTCGTCGAAACCCAGCGCGCGCTCAATCATCTCGCGCGCGCGGGCCGGGCGGAGAGCTCGGGGATGGTCGTCGAGCGGTCCGAGGGGGTCTGCGACGACTGGTTCTACTGGTCGACGAAAGCGGGCCACTCCGAGCTCGGGCAGTTCGGCAAGCCCTGGCAGTTCCCCGCGCTGTCCGACCGGATCCAGTCGCACTGCCGGCACCGCGTCTAGGCGGGTGGGACCGACCCTGCGTCCCGACGCGTCGCCGAACCCTCTCCGCGGTGTTTCGATGGCGATGAGTCCACCTCCGACGGAGAAGAGCTGCGCCACCCGGTCGCTGAAACTCGCTCGTCACCTGCAGCGGTCGCGTCCCGACATCGTCCCTCCAGTGGAGCCGCTCAGCGGGTTCGCGAGCCTCCTCGAGGGCTCCGACCCGTCGATGAAATTCGTCCTCCGCGACGCCCTCGCCCCGGGGAAACTACCCGTCCTTCGAGCGAACGCGGCCGGTCCGCTGTTCCGCGGCACGCTCCGCTTCGCCAACCTCGCGGTCTCCGTCGGAACGAAGACGTTCGGCCTCGGGGCGAACGACCTCGCCACGGCGACGAAGTTCGCCGGGCTGGCCGTCGGCCCGATCTCGAAGTACGCCGGCCAGTATGGACCGAACGCCTTGGCCGTCGACCCCACGGCACTCCCCCTCCCCGTCTCCGTCCCGAGGGGGGTCTACAACGACTCCACGCTGCAGACCTGGGTCGACCAGCTCGTCCGCGCCAACTCCCTCGAACCGGGCTCGACCGCTATCGTGGTGCTCAGTCCGCCCGGACCCCTCAACACCGATGCGGACCCAAGCCGCGGGGTGCTCGGCTACCACGGGAAGGCGAGCATACCGTATGCCTTCGTCAACGTCACCGGCGCCGAGCTCGCGATCGCGGACCCGACCGACCGATTTGCCCTTGCGTTGAGCCACGAGATCGCGGAGATGACCGTCGACCCGTCGGCGGACCTAGCGAACCCGGAGGTCTGCGACCCGTGCGGCCCGAACTGCCAGGCTCCGATTCGGGTGTACTTCGACGGAACGGCGGCGTACCTGGGCTCGTCCTCCCAGTTCCCCCCGTCGTTCGACTACGGATTCTTCCTGAACGCGGTCGTCCAGCCCGCCTCCGCGACGCAGTGCCCGGCACCGGCCTCCGCGTGCGCGTACGCTCCTCCGCGCGATGGTTCATCGGGCCCCCCCGCGGCACCCGCCGCCCGGGCCGCCCGCCCGAAGTAGACCCGCATGGTCCGGACCGCGCTGCCGCCGCTCGACACGACCCTTCTCGGCGGGTTCGACTTCCGCTGCCAACCCGGGTGCGGGCTCTGCTGCTACGCCGAGCCGGCCATCACCGGTCCGGAGCGTCAGCGTCTCCTCCGGATCGAGCCGGAACTCCCCGTGGTCGAGAGCGGCCGCGGCGGGTGGTCGTTCGTCGCCAGCCGTTCGAACGGCGGGGCGTGCTCGCTCCTGACCGGGGCGCGCTGTCGGGCGCACGACGCGCGGCCGTCACCCTGCGCGATGTTCCCTGTGACGGTGCACGTCGCCGACCGCCCGCAGGCGACCCTGGTGCTCTCCTGCCCGGGGTTGGATCCCGACGGCCTCCTCCGATGGGCCTCCGGCCCCCCTACGGCGGCGCCCCCGACGGGTCTGGACGGCGAGATCACCGCGGCCCGGGCCGAGTGGGTTCGCTCCGGATCCGTTCGGGAGCTCGAGCGGCATCGGGTCCGTTTCCGCGGACGCGAAGGGGCGCTCGGGGTCCTCGAGCTGCGAGAGGCCCTGCACCGGGAGTTGCCTTGGCCCGAGGAGGGCGACTTCCCGCCCGAAGACCCGCCGGACTCCGACGGGGAGCTGGACGAGCTACCGGTGACGCACTCGGCGACCGACGGGACCGTCGCGTTCGCCGCCCATCCGGGCGGCTGGCTCCTGCTGAAGTTCTCCGAAGCAGGCGAAGAGCCCGGACCGCTCGGCGTGTTCCCTCCCCCGGGGGCCGTACCGAAGCTGACAACCGCCGGCACCCGGATGATGGAAGCGTACCTGCACTATCTGATCGAGCGGGACGACGCGATCGACGCCGCCCTCGCGGAGCCCGGCCCCGCCGGCCCGGTGGACGACGCGATCGCGGCGGACCTGATCCGGACCGGAGCCACCGCCCTGGCCCGGTCCGCCGTTCTGCAGCACCGTCAGGGCCGGGAGGGCCCGCTCGAGGCGGCCGATGTGTGGGCGGGGATCCAGGCCACCGACGCCGAGTGGCTCGACCGCCCCACGACCGGTCGCCGGTTCTAAGCGAACTCTACGAGGCGTCCGCTCCGTCCCGATTGCCCGACTGCTCGAGGATCGAGCACAGCGCACAGAGGCCGGAGAACCCCTCCTTCGCGGAACGGTCGCGGCACGAGGCGCACATCGGCGAACGGCAGGACCGGCAGACGTTGCCGCGCTCGGACGCGGAGAGCCTCGCATCGCACCCGACGCACCGGGCCGAGCCCGGCTTCTCCGGCGGGCGGGCCGGGGACGGCAGCGCCCCCGTGCCGAGCGCCAGCGCCGCCCGCTGCTCCAACTCTTCGAGCAGCGCCCGGTGCTCCGCCGCGACTTCGGTCTCCGGATCGGCCACGGGCCGGGGCGCCGGCGGCGCGGAACGGCGGACGCGGGCCGGGCCGGGCGGGGCCTCCGGACGGGTCGGCGGGCGACCGGCGCTGGGGGCGGGAGACGGCCGGTCGGTCGATCGGGGCGGGGCGGCCGTCGGCCGGGGAAGAGTCGGGGAGGGAGGCTCGGGTCGGGGCGCGGCGGGAAGAGGGGTCGCGACCGGGGGGATCACGGGCGTCGGGGGAACGACCGGCGGCGGCGGAGGCGCCGGGGCGTCCGCCACGGCCTCGAGGTCCGCGACCATCCGCTCGACCTCGGTCGCGAGCGATTCGATGCCGTGGGTGATGGACATCGGCGCGGGCGGACCTTCCGGACCGGCCGGGAGTTCCGTTGGGCGACCGAACGCCCCGCTCGGAACGACCGGTTCGGCCCACTCAGGGGGCGGCTCGGTGGTCCAGGTCGTCGGGTCGGTACCCAGAGCCGTCGCGTGGGCCCCGTTCAGGAGCGCCTGGATCGCCATCCAGCGGGACCGGTCGACCACGACGTACTGTTCGGACGCCTCGGCCTCGGCCCGCCAGTCGTCCCCGGAATAGTCCCCGACGAGCAGCGAGGCGCTGCCCCCGACGGAGGCGATCACCCCGACCGAGAGGGCGAGCACCCAGAGCGGGACCCGCGAGGTGTGGCCGGCGAACGCCTCGGAGTAGAGCACGAACGAGATCAGCAAGCTCGCGCCGGCGAGGACGAGGAGCGGGAGGCTGAACCGGATCCGCTCGGCCCGTTCCTCGGCCGCGCTACGGGCCGGCGAGAGCGACGGGGCAGCCGGGGGTCGACGCCGGATCGTCGGGGGTTCGCGCACGATCGACCCGGCTACGGGAGCCTCAGCGGCCGGTTCGGGACCGCCCGGGCGGCGGAGAGAAGGAAAGGAGGATCGGGGAGCATCGTCAAGGGAAAGGTTTCGGAGGGACGACCGTTCCCGGTCGCCCCTCCTGGGTTCGTTCGGGTCCCCCGTCCTACGGCGTGATGACGATCTGGAGGGTCGAAATCCCTCCGGTCGGCACCATCGCGCTGCCGTAGTCGACGTACAGGGTGATCGTCGCGGCGCTCGTCAGGGTCGTGCCGACGGTGAACGTCAGCGTGTTGTCCCCCGTGGTCGGGCCGCTGCCCCACTGGGTCGTCACTTGGGCCTGGTAGGTCCCGGCCGGCGCCGTGGTGCCGGTCACGATCGTGTAGACCTCGGCGTAGTTGCCCGAGGCGCACGCCGCCGAGCCGGTCGTCGACGAGACGTACACGGAGACGGCCCCGCCGCTCGAAAGGGCGGTCGAGCCGCTGGTGCAGGAGGCGACGGCCGCCGGCACGTTCCCCGGGGCGACGGCGAGGCTCCCGGCGGTCCCCGAACTGATGAGGGTGCTGGCCGCCCCGTTCACCTGGTTCGTCGTCGAGGTCTGGTTCGTCGTCGTCACGGTCACGACGGACGCGAGGACGAAGCCCCCGGTCATCCCGAGGATCGCCACCACCGTCGCCGCATAGATCAGTCGTCCGGGCACCTTCTTCGCTGCCATCGTTCCTGTGCCGGCGTTTGCCGGTTCGTTTGAGAATACGCATAATGGGGTATTAGTACTCATGCGTGCGACGTCGCGCGACGGTGCGACAGGGGCCCTCCGGGTACCTTCCATCCGGACGTCGGCACGCCCTTCCGTCGGGGTCCGGACGCGCGTCCGTGGGAGAGGGGGGCACGGGGGAACGGTTAATCCCCTCGCCCGAGTGGCGGCGGCAATGCCGAACGACACGGGCGAGCGAACGCCCGCGGTGGGCTCCTTCGAGGAGATGCCGCTGCACCCGACCATCCGAGCGGGGGTTCGCGAGCTCGGCTACACCGAGCCGACGCCGATCCAACGCCGCACCATCCCGGACGCGGTCCTGGGCCGCGACCTCATCGGGACCGCCCAGACCGGGACCGGGAAGACCGCGGCGTTCCTCCTGCCGATCCTCGAACGCCTCCTCGACCATCCGAATGGCCGCATCCTCGCGCTCGTGCTAACCCCCACCCGGGAGCTCGCGCTCCAGGCGAAGGAGTTCCTCGACAAGCTCGGGCGCCACACCCGCCTCCACGGGGCTGCGGTGTACGGCGGTGTCGGGATGGGCGAGCAGGAGCGGGCGCTTCGCGGCGGCGCCGAGATCGTGGTCGCGACCCCGGGCCGGCTCCTCGACCACATGAGCCGCGGGTACGTCAACTACAGCTCGCTCGAGATCCTCGTCCTCGACGAAGCGGACCGGATGCTCGACATGGGCTTCCTCCCGGACGTCCGGAAGATCCTGAGCCGATTGCCCCCCCGGCGACAGACGATGCTCTTCAGCGCCACGATGCCCCCCGAGGTCGTCCGCCTCGCCCGGGACTTCCTCCACGACCCGAAGACGGTCCAGGTCGACGAGACCGCCGCGGCCGCGGTGGGCGTCTCCCACCTCGGGCTGCCGGTGCCGGCCCACCTGAAGACCGAGCTTCTGATCGAACTCCTCCGGGACGAGACGATGGCGAGCGTCCTCGTCTTCACCCGGACCAAGCACCGGGCCGACCGGCTGGCCCGCCAACTCGCCCAACGAGGCGTCGACGCGACCGTCATCCACGGCGACCGGAGCCAGGCGCAGCGCGTCAAGGCGCTCGAGGGATTCAAGACCGGACGCCACCGGGTCCTCGTCGCGACCGACATCGCCGCCCGCGGGATCGACGTCGAGGGCGTCAGCCACGTCGTCAACTACGACATCCCGGGCGAGCCCGACGTGTACATCCACCGGGTGGGTCGCACGGCGCGCGCCCAGCGCCTCGGCGACGCCTACTCGCTCGTCGGCCGCGAGGAGGAGGACGACTTCCACCGGATCGAGCAGCGGCTCGGCGTCGAGATCCGCCGCGCTCGCGTTCCCGGTTTCAACTACGAGCAGGCCGCGCCCGACCGCCCACCGTCGTCCGCGGGCCAGTTCCGCGGCGGGGGCGGGGGCCGGCGAGACCGCCGGGGACCCCCCCCGCGCGGACGGGACCGCGGCGGCGGCGACCGGGGCGGTCGTCCGAGGCGGGGTCGGCCGTCCGGCGGTCGTCCGAACTCCGAGCCGCGGCGCGAGCGCCGGGCCGTCTGGTAGTCACCCCACCGCCGGGAACCGGCGCCCGAGCGCCCGCTCGAGATCGCGAACGGTCGTGTCGACCCACGGCTCCTCGACCACAGACTCCATCGGCGGACGGGAGACGGACGCGAGGATCCGCCCCGCCGTCGTCAGGACCCGGACCACCGCCTCTCGGTCGTACCCCCCACCGCCCGTGACCAGCACCCCGGCCGAACCCACCTCCTCGGCCAGCTCCAGCACGCGGCGGAGGATCGTCGCGTACGCCCCATCGGAGTACTCGAGGGCCGCCAACGGGTCCGCGGCGTGACCGTCGACCCCGTGCTGGAGCACGATCAACTGCGGTCGATGCTCCCGGATCATCGGGCCGGCCACGCGCTCGAACAGGGGGAGGATCGTGCCATCGCCCGAGCCGGGCGGAAGCGGGAAGTTGACCTTCTGTCCCGCGCCGTCGCCCGAGCCGGTCTCATGCGCGGCCCCCGTGCCGGGGAACAGCGTTCGACCGTCCTGGTGGAAGTCGAGGTCGAGCACGCGGCCGTCGCCATAGAACCCGTACATGACGCCGTCCCCGTGGTGGGCGTCGATGTCGACGTACGCGACTCGGTCGTACGGGCCCGTCGGCCGGAGCGCCGAGGCGAGGGCGACGGCGACGTCGTTGAAGATGCAGAACCCGCTCGCCCGGTCCGGGTGGGCGTGGTGCAAGCCGCCGGAGGGCGCGAACGCCCGACGCGATTCCCCCCGCGTGATCGCGTCGAGACCCGCCAGGGTGCCGGCGACGACCCGCGCCGCCGCCCGGTCGCATCGGGGGAAGGACGGCGTGTCGCCTCGGTCGAGGAGCCCCCGCCCGGACCGGGACGCCGCGGCGCGGACGAACTCGACGTACGCGGGCCGATGGAAGCGAGTGATCACCTCGTCCGAGGCGGGCTCGACCGGAGGTCCGGCTCCGCCCGATAACGCGCGGGCCGCCTCCCCGCGATACCGCATCTGGAACGGGTGGTCCGGCCCGAAGTCGTACTCAAGCATCCGTTCCTCCCAGACGAGTCGAAGGTCTCCGGACGGCATCGGTGCCCGCCCGAACCCCGACCGGAGCCTTAGGGGCTTCCGGACCGGGGTCGACCGCCCCCGGCGCGGGGAGCGGTCTTATCTCGCCGGACCCGTCGACCCACAAGGGTGAGCCGGGATGGGGATCGAGGACGAGGTGTCACCGAACGCGGTGAAGGTGTACAAGGCCCTGAAGGAGATGGGGATGGTCAGCGAGGAAAAGATGACCACCGCCGAACGGGTCACCCAGACCTCCAAGCTTCCGAAGAACATGGCGCTCAACGCCCTCCAGGAACTCCAGACGAAGGGATTCGCCCGCCGGAAGGTCCGCGAGAAGGCGGCCGGCTACTACCTGATCAAGTAGCGCGATCCGCCGGTGCTACGGCTCGCTCTGGGTGCGGTGCATCAGCCGCTCGACGAGTCGGCTGGTCGAGCGGAGCGTGACTTCGGTCACGGCGCTGACCCGTGCGACCTGCGCCCGGGAGCGTCGCTCGCCGTTCCGTTCGGCGGCGAGGTAGATCAGGGCGGCGACGAGACCGTGCGGCGAGAGCCCGGAGAGTTCCGGGTCCGTGTGTGCGACCTCGAGCATCTCCTCGACCGTCGCGCGAACCTGGGCCGACAGGGCCAGCTCCTCGGCGTACCGGGAGAGGAACGCCCGCGGGCTCACCGCCCCGACCGGGCCGGCTCCGCCGCGTTGGACGACCTTGAACGCGCGTCCGACGTCGGAGCGCCGCGCGCCCACGGCCTTCGAGACCTCGCCGAGCGTCCGGGGGATCGAGTACCGGCGGCAGGCCGCGTACAGGGTCGCCCCGACCGAGGACGGGAGGCTCCGGCCGCGGAACAAGCCGCGGACCTTCGCCTCGCGGAACACCCGCTCCGCCTCCTGGATCACGACGGCCGGCAAACCGAGGCGCCCGCCGCACTGGGCGATCTCGGTCCGGGCCTCGGAGCGGTCGAGGGGTCCCTGGATCGTCCGGGCGACTTGGCGCCGGGCGACTCGGTTGAGATGCTGGAATTCGTAGCGCCGGTGCCAGTCGAGCGGCTTCCCCTGGCCGTCGCGCGACCCGGTGAGGACGGACCCGAGCGAGCGGCGGCTGCCCCCGGGGGAGACGAACGGCCCGATACCCCGACCGGAGCCGTCGGAGGTCCCCTCGTCGCTGGCCCGCGGTGGCGCCGCGACCAGGGCCGCGCTGTCGAAGACGAGGCCGCACTCCCCGCAGTGCTCCTCCTGGCGGACGGCGTCCAGGATCTTGTGGTGCGCGCCGCACATCGGGCAACCGGCCGGGCCCTCGCGAGCCGCCGCCGCTGCCGTCAGGTCCCCGGACCCTGTCACGACATCACATGGAGACTTTCCGGGGTATTTGAGTATCTTGGAGCAACTTCGGCTCTGGGAGCACCTCCGGTTCGCCGGAGCCGAATCTTATTTCGACTCGCGACCCCGTTCGCCCGTCGATGCGTCCGTGGCTCGTGCTCGTGGGCGCGGCGTTCCTTGTGGTCGGTGGCGGGGCGCTCGGCGCCCTCCTGCTCCTCCCCGCCCCGACCGTGGCGCAGCAGGTCACCAGCCAGGATTCCGGCGTGCCGACCCTGCCGGGGGCGACGGAGAGCTTCGCGCTCGCCTCCACCAGCGTCGCGCACGGTACCCTGAAGCTCGATTGGAGCGCGAGCGGCCCGGTCAAGGTCCAGCTGGCGAGCGGGAACTGCCCGCTCGGAACGGGGGGCTGTCCGGTCCTCCGGACCTGGGCGTCGAACGCCTCCGGAGCGTTCTCGATCACGGGACCGCTCGTCGCCGCGTACACCCTCACCTGGACCACCCCTCTGAAGGAGTGGGCGAACGTCACCATCGATTCGTCCGTCACTTGGAACGTCGGCGCCCCGGTGTCCTTCGGCCAGGGGATCGCGGAGGTCGCGAGTGGGCTGCTGGCCGCCGTCGGGGCGGTCGGTTTGTTCCTCGGCCTGTTCCTGCGGGGCGACTTCCGAAGGCCCCCCGCGGTGGTGTCCCGGCACGCCGACGACGCGGAGGGGGTCGGAGGGGCTATTGGCCCCAGAACGGGGCCGTCTGCCGACGGATCCGGACCACCTCGTCCAGGACCGCCGTCTCGTTCGGGGTGAGGTTCGCGGCGCGAAGCGCCCGCGCCGTCCCCTCGGTGATGAGGACGTACAGGACGTCCCCCTCTTCGATCGTTCTATGGACGACCGCTCCGTCGATGGAGACGGCGAGCTCGGACCCCTCCTCGGCGCGCGGGACCGAGGAGCCGTCGTGTTGCAGCCCCTTGACGAGGCCGACCTCCTCGCCTTTGACGTTCATCACCCGCACGCCGGCTCGCAGCGTCCCGGAGAGCACCTTGACGCCGACGATCGCCGGCTTCGAGGCCCGGAAGATGAACCCCGGCAGGATCTTGAACTTCGCCGGGTGGACCGTCTCGAGGCGCCGCTGGGTCTCGAGCGTGGCCGTGCGTTCGGTCCGCCAGGCGAGGTACTCCTCGAGGATCCGGTACATCACGTCGCCCCGGAACACTTTCACGCCGGCGGACTCCGACTCGGCCTCGGCGTCCTCGAGGATCGGCACCTGGAACGCGAGGACCGCGCGGTGCGTCGGGTCCTTCACGTCGGCTTGCCGGACGACCGCGGGTCGGCCCACCGGTCCGACCTCCGCACTGTGGATGGGGAGCTTTTCGTTCCGGCACTCGAAGGCGAGCGCCTCGAGGCCGCCGAGCGTGTCCGCCGCGATGGCGACCCCGCTCTCCGCGAGGTCGGCGACCGGCTGGCTTTCGGACCGGAGCGCCTCGAATACCGCCTCCCGGTCCGCGGTGTCGGCGACGACCTTCAGGAGCCCGCCGGGCATGGCCTCCTCGATCCCCGGCGCCGACAGATAGACCCCCGCCGCGGCCTCGACCTCGTCCAGGGAAACGAGCCGCACCGTCTTGCCGCCGGCGCCCCGGGTGGGTGGCGCCGGTCGGTACATTCCCCGGATCTTCGTCGCGAACGGCTCGCGCCGGCCGTTCGCGATCACTTCGTCGCCGACCTTCAGCCGGCCCCGGTAGACGATCACGTTCCCGACGGGGCCGAGGCCCTTCTGGTCGCTCCGCTCGAGGATCGTCGCCTCGCCGCCGCCGGTGACGACCTTCAGCTCGGACTTGAGGAACCGCTGGGCGAGCCCGACCAATAGGGCCAGGAGCTCGGCGAGGCCGACCCCGCTCTTCGCCGACACCGGCGACAGGCCGACGTTCCGTGAGAAGTCGCTGACCCGGTCGTAACGGTCGGCCGAGAACCCCATCTGGTCGAGCTGCTCGGCGACGGAGTAGGTGCGCTCGTCGAGGGCGCGGACGTACTCCGGCCCGCAGCGCTTCAGCTGCTCGGCGAGGGAGATCGGTCCGGTCGGTTTCCGCCAGCCCGGGATCAGGTCGATCTTCGTGAGCGCGACCACGAACGGGGTCTTCTCGTGGCGGAGGATCTGGACGGACTCGCGCGTCTGCGGCATGAACCCCTCTTTCACGTCGACGACGAGGATCGCGAGGTCCGCCAGGGCCCCGCCCCGACGCCGCATCGTCTCGAACGAGCGGTGCCCGGGCGTGTCGATGAACAGGAGCCCGGGGACCTGGAACCCGGTCGTCTCGACGATCCCGTGGCTGAGCTTCTGGACGGTCGAGAGCGGGACCTCCAGGGCCCCGATGTGCTGGGTGATGCCGCCCGCCTCTCGCTCGGCCCGGATCGACCCGGCGATCCGGTCGAGCAGCGTCGTCTTGCCGTGGTCGACGTGACCCAGCAACGAGACGATCGGCGGTCGGAGGGAGGCCGACACGGCCGGTCGACGGTCCCGGGACCTTTACCGTTTCGTCGACCGCGCCCGGGCCGCCCGGGCGCCGAGCTCGGCGAGAGAACCCGAAACGAGCGGCACGACGAGCTCCTCGGCGTCGACCCCGCCGTGGGCCCCGAGCAGGAACCGTTTCGGCGGATGGGCCCCGGGGGGAAGGTACGTCAGGCACTCGGGGGCGCGAACGAAGGCGATGACGTCGCCGACCCGCTCCTCCAACTCCGGATGGAATGGGCCGGGGCCGAACAACCCGGCGCGCGCGACTTCCTCGCGCCCGACGACGGGGGTCCCCGGGGCGAGACGTCGTTGGAGGGCCTCGGTCAACGCGGCGACCCGGTGCGGCCGCGCGGCGAAGAAGCCGGCCCGCCGGTCCCCGGCGAGCGGGCGCACCATCTCGCGTAGGATCGCGGGCTCTTCGTCGACGGCGACCCGCTTCGCCGGGTTGGCCCGGACCTGGCCGTGGTCCCCGGTGATCGCGAACGTCACGGAGCGGGCCACGCGCGGCCCGACCTCCGCCGCGGTGCGCTCGAGGAGGTCGACGAGGCGATCCATCTCCATGTGGAATCGGCCGGGGTGCGGGCCGACGAGATGCTGGATCGTGTCGAGGTCCGCCCAGTAGAGGAACACGACCCGCGGCGGGCGGGGTCGCTGGAGCAGCGCGGCGAGCTGGTGGACCAGATGGGTGGCGGTGGCGTAGCCCACGAACTCCGCCCCGTCGTACAGCAGCCTCGTGAATCCCGTGCCCTCGAAGATGTCGCGCGTGAGCGCCGTCGTCCGGAGCCCCTGACGGAACAGCGTCGGGGCGGCGGTGAGGGTCGACGGGGTCCAGCTCGGCCCGATGAGGGCGTCGCGTTGCGTCGAGCCGACGGGGGACATGCTGAGCATGTCGCCGACCACCCCGAACTTCGGCAGGTACTGCCGGTACCCGATGAGCCCGTGGCGGCCGGGGGCCACCCCCGTCGACAGCGAGACGAGCGCCGCGGTCGTCGTGGAGGGGAAGACGGTGGTGATCGGCCGGGCATGGCCCGCCCACGTCTCGGCCGCCGCGCCCGCGGTGCTCGCCCACTCTCGGAACGGCGCCCACCCGAGGCCGTCGACGAGGAACACGACGATCGGCCCCGGATGGGAACGGCCGCCGAACGGATCGAGATCCGGGTCCAGCGGCGGGGCGAGGACGGCGCGGGGCGAGCGGTCGCCGCCACCGGCCCGGTGGACCGAGACAGCGAGGTTGACGATCGAACGTCCGTCGTACCGCGGTACCGGGAGGCCCGTCGGGTCGTCCACCCGCCAGAGGGCTCGCGCGGCCCGGTCGCGCGGTGGGGCGAACGGGGGCGATGCGGTCACGCGACCGCCCCGACCGCGACGCTCGCGAGGAGGACGGCGAGCACGAAGCTCGTGAGCACGACGTAGTCGCGGTCCTTCGCCCCGGCGAAGTTGGCGAGCGCGAGAACGACCCGGATCACCGGCGTGGCGGCGAGGACCACGACCCCGAGCCACAGGAACGCCCAGGGCTGCCCGCCGACGAGGTCGCCCGCCAACTGCCCGAACGGCAGGGCCCCGGTCCGGCCCGCGAGGCCGATGGACCCCCGGGCGACGGCGAGCAGCAGACCGAGGAGGAGCAGAACACCGGAGAGGAGCACGCCCACTCGAAGGACCCCGGCAAATTCGGTTCGGAGGCGCGGGGACTCGCGGGAGGGCTCGGACGCGTCGGTCATGCGAGAACCCCGGCCGCCCGAGCGACCATCAAGAGCGCGGCGGCGACGAGGAGCCCGACGAACAAGAGCTTCAGGCGACCGACCGGCGCGCGGTGCCCGTAGCGCCGCCCGACGACGGTGCCCGCGAACACCGCGAGGATCACCGGGGCGGCGACCGCGAGCTCGACGTCCCCCGCGAACAGGTAGACGAGCGCGCCTGCGGTCGCCGTGACGCCGATCATGAACGTCGAGGTCGCCGTCGCGACCCGCAGCGGGACGTTCATGACGGCGTTCATCGCCGGCACCTTGAAGATCCCGCCGCCGAGCCCGAGCAGGCCGGAGGCGATCCCGGCGAAGAACGCGAAGACGAGGCCGAGCGGCGTTCGCGTCACGCGATACGACCGCCGGATGTGCGTGACCGGGCCGACGTACTCGCCGTCGAGCCGGAGCCGTCGCGCGATCGGGTCGGGCGGGGGGTCCGGGACGATGTCGCGGTCCCGCGAACTCAGCATCAGGCCGGCCCCGAGGAGGATCACCGGAACGAACACGAGCACGAGGACGTTCGACTGGCTGGCCAGGATCGTGACCGCGACGACGGCGCCGAGGAGCCCGCCGACCGCCGTACCGCTCTCGAGGAACATCGCGAGACGGATGTTCGTGAGGCCGGTCTCCACGTCGCCCGCCGCGGCCGCCGACGAGGTCGCGATCACGCTGACGATGCTCGCCGCGATCGCGACGTGGATGTCGAGCCCGAACAGCAGGACGAGGGCGGGCACGAGGAAGATCCCCCCGCCCGTGCCGAGCGCGGCGCCGACCATCCCCGCGGCGAACGCAACGACGAGGAGGATCAGGAGCGAGAGCCAGGGGGAGAGGCTGCCGAGCGTGACGATCGCGAACCCGGACACGCGAGGTTCCCGACCCGTCCGAGGCCGTTACTCTTTGGGTCGGACGCGCTCGCGGAACTCGTCGAGCTTGAGCTGCCGGTCGGTCGCGGGACGGAACCGCTCGGTATGGACGGAGACCGTGCGAACCTTCCGGCGCTTCCCGAACGCTTCCGTGGCCCAGAGCTCCTCGAACAGTCGGCGCGCCGTGGAGGCGAGGCGCTCCGGGCCTTCCGAGGCGGCCGGGAGGGTCCGAACCCGAGTCGTGCGGGTGAAGTCCTCCCACCGGATGCCGACCGCGACGGTCTGGAACCGGAGTCGTTCCGTCGCGAGGCTTTCCGCGAGCTCGCGGGCGAGCCGGTCTACTGCGACCTCGACCTCGCGCGGGTCCGAGACGTCGGTCGCGAACGTCCGGTCGACCGACCGGGACCGGGGCGCGAGGTCGTCCGGCCGCTCCTCGGGAAGCGTCTCTCCGCGGGCGAGACGGACGAGCGAACGGGCCATGTCCCCGAACTCTCGACGGGCGGCGAGCGGCAGGCCCTTGACGAGGTCCCCGATCGTGGTCACGCCGTAGTTGGCGAGTCGCGCTTCGGTCTTCGGCCCGACGCCCGGAACCGCGCGGACCGGGAGCGGAGCGAGGAACGTCGCGACCGAATCGGGACGCACGACGACGATCCCGGCGGGCTTGGCGCGGTCGCTCGCGATCTTCGCCACGGTCCGGTTCGTCGCGACCCCGATCGACGCGGGGAGTCCGAGACGCTCTCGAAGTTCGGTCTGCGCCACGCGGGCCGTGGCGCCCGCCGCGGCGTCGTCCGGCACGTCCACGACGACGGCCGCTTCGTCGATGCTCAGCGGCACGACCTCTCCGAACCGCTCCCGAAGGATCGTTCGCACCTCCTCGGCGGTCTGCCCGTACTTGGGGAAGTCGGCGGGGAGCCAGACCGCCTCCGGGCACCGCCGGGCGGCCTCGCCCGCGGGCATGGCGCTCCGGATGCCGAACTTCCGGGCCTCGTAGCTCGCGGAGAGCACGACCCCCCGGGTGGGACCGAGTCCCGGGTCCGGCCCCACGATCACAGGCCGTCCGACGAGGTCCGGCCGGGTCCGGAGCTCGCAGGAGACGTAGTACGCGTCGATGTCGACGTACAGCACCCAGCGCACGGAGTCGCCCCCGGGGCCGGCCACGGCGCCGCGGGGCTTGGGGCTTGTCCTAACGACCGCGACCGAAATCGACCGCCTTGGCGTCGACCGTGATGCCGCCGGGCCCGATCTGGTACGGCTGCACCGTTCGGGCGTGGGCGGTCCGGCGCATCTTCAGGATCCGGAGCGCGAGGCCGATCCGGTGGCCGTCCTCCGCCGACGAGTAGCCGAGGAGAACGACGCCGTCGGCGATGTACTCGGACAGACCGTCGCGCGTCACGGCCGGATGCAGCGGGTCCGCCTCGGCGGTGAGCACCGTCGTCGCACCGGATTCCCGGCACGCGGCGGCCAGGCCGAAGAGCGTGTTGCGTCGGGCCGGTTCGTCGTCGCTGAGCATGTTCAGCAGGCTGACGGAGTCGACGACGATCCGCCGCGCCTTCAGCGCCTTCAGCTCCTTCGCGAGATCGCTCTGGATCCGCTGGAGGTTCTGGTGCGTCTGCTTCGGGTCGAGGCGCATGACCTTGACCGTGCCTGAGGCGACGGCCGCGTCGACCGGCCAGCCGAACTGCCGGGCGCTTGCGAGGAGCGCCGGCTCCTCTTCCTCGAGGGAAAGGTAGACGCCGGGCTCGCCGCGCGCGGCGCCCGAGAACAGAAACTGGAGGCCGAAGCACGTCTTCCCAGTGCCGGGGAGTCCGGTCACCAGGACGACGTGCCCGGCGGGCAGTCCGCCCCCGAGCATCTCGTCGAGGCCGGCGATGCCGGTCGTGACCCGGGGCGTCTCAGACTCGCTCATACTGCGTGGTGACCAGCCCGTTCAGGGCGCTGACCCGAATGACGAACCGGCTCTGCTGCTCCTGTGGGATGCGGGCGAGGACGGGCATGAACCGCTCGACGAGCATCGTCCGCTGCCGGTGGGAGGAGTGCGGGCTCGACGTCCAGCTGAAGTTCAGGACTCCGTCGACCGAGTCATAGAGCGCCTGCTCGGTCGACGCGGGGGCGACGCCGCGGGTGAGGAGCAGGTAGACCACGCCGCCCCACTCCTTGGCCCGGCGGCGGAGTCCCTTGACCAGCGTGAGGAGCGACTCGATATCGACCGACCGTCGAACGAGGAGGTCGGTGACGGAGTCGACGATGACGAGGTTCGACGTCGCGTCGGCCTCGACGGCGTCCGCGACCGCCGCCAGCGGCTCCGCCGGCGGGCGCGCGGACCGGGCCGCGGCGAGCAGGCTCCCGCCGACGGTCGCCCAGCTCGAGGGCACGACGGAGTCGGCGAAGTACGACGGCGACAGGTCGTGGAACGCCATGTGGCGCTCGAGGCCGTCGTGGTAGCTCCGGTCGAACGAGCCGGCGATCTCCCGCATCACTTGCTCCCGGGAGCGGGTCAGGCTGACGTACGCGACGCCCTTGGGGTAGACGAACGGCCCCTTCGCGCTGCCGAGGAAGAACGAGTGGAGGGACGGGTCGTCGTAGTACAGCATGAGGTGGACCGCCGACGTGAGGGCGAACTCGACGTGACCCGCCCCCGCGTCGCCGGCGAGGAGGACGACGGAGCCGATTGGGAACCCGCCGCTCAGGTAGTCGAAGTCAGCGACCCCGGTCGGCATCCGGTCGGGCGATGGCTCGGCCGGTGCGGCCGGGTGGAACCCCTCCGAACCGACGGTCCCGGTCGGTAACGACCACGCTCGCGGCGATTCCACGGCCATTCCTTCGTGCTCGCGGCGACGAGCCGGGGGCCCACTATTAGAACCGTCCGCTCGACGGGACTGCCCGGCTCGGTCCGGCCCCGGCGTCGGAGGGTCGGGCCCCCGGCTTGAGGAACTCGCGGACGACGACGGTCGCATAGCTCCCCTTCGGCAAGGCGAAGTCGACCGTCACCGCGTCGACGCCGTCGGGCCGGATCCCGAGCGGCGGTGTCGCGATGGTGATCGCCCGCCAGGCGCCGGCGCTCGAGATCTCGGGAAAGGCGGGAAGCCGGAACCCGCTCGGGGCGACCCCGGTCTCGCGCAAGACCCGGTCGAACAGCTCGCCGGGGCGGCCCGGCGGTCGCTCGGTCGCGTAGCCGATGAGCGGCGCCGCGAGCCGGGCCCGGCCCCGCCGGACCGTCTCAAGGCATTCGGGCCGATTCCCGGAATCGACCGGCACCGGGTCGCGCGAGGGCACGGTTCCGTCTCGGACCACGCGGAGAATGGTGTCGCCCGCCTCCGGCTCGACCATCGACAGGCCGGCCTCGTCCCGGGCCACGAGCCATCGGTTGAACATCCAGGACTGGACCGCGTGGACGAACAATAGGCGGAGCTCCCGCGACAACGCCCGCAGGGCCGACTGCGGCGATGCCCCCCGAGCGAGGCGCTCCAGAATCTGGCGCTCGAACCGGTAGGCCGACGGGAACTCCCCGAGGGCCGCGCGCGCGTCGTGCGAGGCGGCGTAATGGAGCCGGGCGGTCCGGCCCTCCTCGTCCGACGCCTCGGGAAGGCCGGCCAGGTAGACTTCGACCGCGGCGGCCGCGTCGCCCGCCGCCAGCGCCTGGCCGACCAGGTGCGTGACCGGGCGTACCTCCCCGAATCGCTGCGGGCCGAAGAAGTTGGGCACGCTGCCCGTCGCGAGGAGCTCGGACGTAGTGCGTCGGAACGCCGCCGCGGCGGCCGTCGGGTCCGCGACCTCGGTCAGACGGATCGAGAAGGAATTGCCGTAGTGGTGGCCCAACGACAGCCCGTCCCGAGCCTGGTACGCCTCCAGAAGTTCCACGCCGGGAAGGTCGACCGGTCGGTCGGGGATGCGCCCTTGGTAGGAGAGGAGCCGCTCGGCGACGGCGCGCCGGTCCTTCGTCCCGGCCCAGGCGATCGCATTGCGCCCGAGACCGAGCCGCCCCTCGAGCCGCGCCGCGAGCTCGTGCTGCTCCCAGTTCCGGCTCCGGACGCGGAGCACCGCGAACCGGCCGGCGGGGTCCGGCATCGGATAGGAGGAGATCTCGCGGACGACGAAGTCGTCGGCGTCCCCCTTCAGCCTCGCGGAGACGGGCGGGGTCGTGGTCGCGTAGAACCCGAGGCCGATCGCCCGCTCCGACTCCGGTGGGGTCCACGGGCCGGGCACGTCGAATCCACCCGTCGCGCCATAAGAAAGTTAACCCATGCCTTCTCCTCGTACCTTTCGAATGATACGGGCCACGGCCCGCGTCCTGCAGAACGTCGTCGAGATGCAGGTCTCGGAGGAGACCTGGATCGCCCGGCCGGTGGCGACGGCAGAGAGCGCGATCGCACGGAAGATCGAGTCCTTGTTCTCGACCACCTACGAAACGTTCCGGTCCACGGAGCCGAACGTCGTCCACTCGACGGTGACCTACCGCCCGAAGAAGGACGAGGTTCTCGTCCAGGTCGGCGAGCAGAAGTGGCGGACGAAATCGTCGCTGTTCGGACCGATGACGTTCGAGTACGGGGGCGTGCCGTACGAGATCCACGAGAAGCTGACGGGGAAGTTCGCCATCCTTCGGGAGGCGAAGGTCGTCGCGTCCGGCGAGCTCGGGTTCCGGTCGTGCGTGCTGCGCGACAGCCCGGCGGACCTCGAGGGGTTCTTTGCGAACCTCGCGCTCGGCTACCTCGTCCGGACGCTCGTCTGGGAGATGTTCCGGTAATCGGGCTCAGGGCCCGCGGCGGCGGCGGAACGCGACGGCCCGCACCGAGCGCCAGAGGCGACGGCGGGGCGCCACGTGCGGGATCGAGAACATGTGGTATGGGATCGGGGCGAGGATCGCCATCCCGACGATCACGGTCGCGCCGGCCACGAGATAGGTGAAGTGCCACCCGTAGACCGTGAACAGGAAGCCGCCCAGAAGGGTCCCGAGCAACCCGCCCGCGCCGGCGATCGCATTGTACAGCCCGAGCGCCCGACCGCGCGCCGCCCGGCCGACGATCCGGATCAAGAACATCGTGCTCGCCGTGCTGATGAAGGCCCAGGTGACTCCGAGGCCCGCGTTCAGGATTCCGACGTAGCCGACCAGGAGGGGGCTGCCGAGACCCACCACGACGTACACCGGTCCCCAGAGGAACAGGAGCATCAGGACGGCCCGCGCGCCGAGAGATTCGAGGAAGACGAGCTTTGGCGAGACCCACTCGACGATCTTCCCGGAGTGGAAGAACAGGGTGGTAGACGCGGCGCTCGCCGCGAGGTAGACGATGAACACGCTCGCGTTGCTCATCGCGAGCGTCTTCGCGAGGAACACCGGGAACGGCCCGTAGAAGATGTCGAACCCGACGGTCATGACCCCGAGCGCCGCGAGGAACACGTACTCCCGTCGGGGGAGCGGCTCCGTCGGCGACCGGGTGAGCTGGATGATGTTCAGCACCCGGCTCCGGTAGTGCCGGACCCGCTCGAGCACGCCGCGGTGCAGGTTGATCAGCTCGGCGACGCTGCGGCGCTCGACCCGGGTCGCGGGTTCCTCGATCCAGGCCGCCGCGATGACCGCCGACATGATCGCGAGGATGCCGGCGACGAGCAGGAGCGCGGTCATCGCGGAGATGACGGCCTCGGGTCGGCCGATCACGAACAGCCAGACGAACCCGATGGCGAGGCCCACCGTCGTGCCGATGCCGGAGATCAGACCGAACAGGCCGATGTCCTGCGGCCACCAGCGCTTGTGGCGGGTCTCCAGTAGCAGCATCGTGCCGATCGGGGCGCTGGCCGCCGAGGCGAGGCCTTCCGCGACGTTCAGCCAGAAGTACGTGAGGATGTCGTGCGCGACCGCGATCAGGATGATCGAGATGCCGGTCGCGAGGAACGAGCCGACGAGGAAGTACTTCCGGTGGGGGACCCGGTCGGAGAGGTTCCCCCAGAGGATCGTGAACGGCACCTGGCTCATCGCGCTCGCCGCGATGATGATCGTGACGACGAACGCCGACGCCCCGAAGTGCTCGAGCGCGAGGAGCGGGATCAGCGGCGTCGCGATCCCGTCCGACACCGCGAGCGGGAGGTAGGCGAGGAACCAGAGGTCGTTCGACGACGGGCGGACCGAGACGCGGGCCTTGATGTCCACGGTCGGCTGCTCCGGCCGCGAGCGGCCGGGCGGGAATCACGCCGGGTCGGTCGCTTAAAGACTCGGGCGGAGAGGTACGCCGAAGGCTCGCCCGGCGCTAATTCGCCGGCACGCCGAGCGCATCGTACAGCCGCGCGAGCTCCGAGTCGTCGATCCACTCCACGCGGAGGTACTCGCGGAGGGTCGCGTCGCTGACACCGAACCGGCGAGCCTCGTCGACGACGAACTGGTACGCTTCCAGCTCGGTCGGCCGTTCGACGTACGACAGCTTGTCCGGCCAGAGCTCGCGGCCCGCCTGTCGCTGCTGGACGTGGCGCAGCTCGTGGAAGATGTCGAGGAATAAGATCAGCGACGGGCTCTCGCTCAGGTGGCTCTGGCCGACGACGATGCAGTCCGTCTCCGGCGAGACGACCGGCTTCCAACGTCGCCGGAACACCTTCGGGAGCTCGAACGGGGCGACGTACATCCACATGTCCTCGTCGACGACCTCGACCTGGGTCTCCCCGTGCAGCTTCGCTCGCCTCGCCGCGTCGGGCTCGTGGCGCTCGGCGGTCGGGAGGTCCGAGAGCCCGGGAAACACGGTGAGGAGGGGGTGCCGTCCGACCGCGATGTCGCGACGGACACGGAATCCCGCGGGCGACTCCTCGACGGCCGGTTCGGGCGGGGGCTTGCGGGTGCGCATCGGTTCCCCGAGCAGGCGAGGGCCATAATGATGACGAATTCGCCGCCGGGCAACGTCCTTAATCCGAGCCCGTCGTCCCGAACCTCGTGCCGGGGCCGCCGCGCGCTCGCCGGAACGGGCTCGCCGCGGTCCGGATCGGGCACTCCGTCGCCCCGGACGGTTCGACCGGGGTCTCGGTCGTGCTCTTCGGACGGGCCGCCCCGACCGTCGTCGACGTCCGGGGCGGCGCGTCGGGGACGTACGACACCGCCTCCCTGTCCCTCGACGCGACGTTCGGTCGCCGCTGGGGCATCTTCTTCTCCGGTGGGAGCGTCTTCGGACTCGACGCGGGAGGCGGGGTCCGCGACGCCGTGCTCGATTCGGGAGGGGGACACTCGGTGTTCGGGAACCGGAACCGTGTGGCGCCGGTCTCGGGCGCGGTCCTCTACGACCTTCCCATCGTCGAGCGAAGGTCCGTCGACTACCGCGAGCTGGGCCGGAAGGCGGCGGAGACCGCCACCCCGATCGGTCCCGCGGCGGGGCGAGGGGGGGCGGCCGCCGGGGCGCGAATTGGGAAGTACCTGGGTCGGGGCCACGCCCAACCCGGCGGTCTGGCTGTCGAAGCGGAACGCGTGAGCGGCCTCGGTTCCGTGGCCGCGCTCGCCGTACTCAACTCGGTGGGAGCGATCCGCGACCCGAGCACGGGCCGGTGGATTGCGGGGGCCCGCGATCGTTCCGGACGACTCGTCCCCCCGGACCGGTCCCGTCGGGCGGCGGCCGGCGGAACGACGCTCATCGCCGTCGTCACCGACGTCGCGGCAGGACGCCCGACGCTCCAGCGGGTCGCGGCGTTCGCCCATGCCGGCCTCGCCCGGGCGGTCGTTCCGGCGCATACGGCCACCGACGGGGACGCCGTGTTCGTCAGCACGGTCGGGAACGTCGTCGATTCCCGGGGCCGTGCCTCTGAGGACCTGACCCGGGCCGACCGGATCGGCTGGGCCGCGGAGCGGGTCGTGGAGCGGGCGATCGTGCGGGCGGCCCGGGCCGCCAACCGGGCTAGCCCGGCGCCGGACGCCGCAGCCGGGTCCCGCGTAGGCCCCGGATCAGGTCGGTCTTCGTGACGATGCCCGCCAGGGCCCCCCGGTCCGCGACAAGCACCGCCGGGTAGTGCGTCAGAAGGCCGGCCAGAACGTCGGCCGGGCACTCGATGTCGACCTGGGGGTAGGAACCTTCCTGGATCTCCCGGACCCGAAGCCGCCGGCCGTTCGGCCGCGCGAGCGCCCGGAGGAGCGCGGTCTCGGAGACGGAGCCGGTGACCCGTCCGGCATCCGAGACGGGCAGCTGGGAGAACCCCCCCTTCTCCATCGTCTGGGCGGCGTCGGCCAGGGTGGCGCCCCCCTCGACCGTCACGAGGTTCGGCACGACGACGTCCCGTGCCCGCAGATGGGGCGCGGCCACCCCTTCGTGGGCGGCGAGGTAGCTATCGATCTGCTGGACAAGCTCGTACGACGGCCGGATCTGCCCCCGCTCGATGCGGCTGAGCGTCGCGTCGCTCCGGCCGACCGCCCGGGCGAGCTCGCCGAGGGGGATTCCCAAGGAGAGCCGCCGCTTTCGAATCTCCGCCAGCGCGTCCATCCGCCGCCGATGGGGCGTCGCCGATAAGGAAGTTGCCGGGACCCGCGGCGGGTCGAGGACCCCGGTCCCGAGGGTCGCCGGAGGGCGGTGGAACGCGCCTTCCAACGACGTCGACCGTTGCGAAGACTCCCCGAAATCTACATGCCGAGGGAACCGAATGCATCCGATGATGCCCTCGACGACGGCCCCGCCCCGCCGCATCAGCTGGATCTCCGCCCCGCCGGAGATCTGCACCCTCTGCAAGGAGCCGCTCGGGAGCCCGGACGAGACCAGCGCCTGGGACGGCCGCCCCGCCCACCGGGAATGCGTCCGGATCCACCTGATCCAGCGGGACCCGGCGTTCCGCGAACCGGAGACCACGGAGATGAGCGAGGAGCCGTCGGAGGACATCGAGGGGACCGGCCCCCGGGAGGACGACGATTCCGACCCGGGCTGACGTTTCCCATTTGGTCGCCCCTCCCGCGACGGAACCCTCAAAAGCCCGAACGTAGTCGGAGCCGACAATCCCGACCGGCCCTCCGGTCGGTGGAGGAACCATGCCCGAAGTTGTCCTAACGTGCGACTGGACGATGATGAGCAACCACCACGGGAAGGAGTTCCTGGGTTTCGGGACCACGACCCCGGCGTACGTGTTCCCGGAGAAGGTGTACCAGCGACTGTTCTACCCCACGATGGAGGTCGATTCGCACGGGTACCCCGTCCAGGCGCCGTACGGGATGCGGAAGGTGGAGGCCGCCCTGATGGACGCCGGGTTCGACGCCCGCATCGTGCACCCGAGCCACCTCGAGCGGTACATGCCCGGGGAGGCGAAGGTGATGCTCGTCTCCGGGCACGACTACTTCGGACTCAACCCGCCGAGCTCGACGTTCGGCGGCGTGATGGGGAAGGAGCCGCTCAACTGCGTGAACTTCAAGCGGCTGCTGACCCAGCCGCACGTCCTCAAGGCCCGGGAGCAGGGCATGAAGCTCATCGCCGGGGGCCCGTGCGCCTGGCAGCTCTCGCCGGCGACCCAGATGAAGGTCCCGTGGATCGGGGAGTTCGTCGCCTCGATCGGCGGCATCGATTCGGTCGTCGAAGGCGAGGCGGACCAGTACGTCCGCGACCTCGTCCGGAAGGCCCTCGCCGACGAGTTCCTCCCCCCCCACGTTGTGCTCACCCCGAAGGAGGCGCCGAAGGTCGAGCAGATCGCCTCGATCCGCTACCCGAGCGTCAACGGACTCGTCGAGATCGGTCGCGGCTGCTGCCGGGGGTGCTCGTTCTGCTCCGTGACCACCCGGCCGACCCGATGGTACCCGCTCGAGAAGATCGAGGAGGAGCTGAAGGTCAATGCGAAGATTGGCATCCGCAAGGGACTGCTGCACTCCGACGACGTCTACTTCTACGGCAGTCCGAACGTGATGCCGAGGGAGGAGAAGCTCCTCCCGCTCCTGAAGCTCGCCAAGCGGCACTACGATCAGGTCGGCTGGAGCCACGTCGCCGTGGCCTCGCTGATGACGAAGCCGAAGTTGCTCGGCCAGTGCGGCGAGATCCTGCTCGACGAGAAGCAGGACTGGTGGGGTGTCGAGGTCGGCGTGGAGACCGGAAGTCCCCGGATGATCACGGCGGCGATGCCGGGCAAGGTCGCGCCGTTCAAGGCGTCGCAGTGGCCCGAGCTCGTCGTCCAGGCGGCCGGGCTGATGAACGACAACCACGTCTTTCCGGCGTGCACGTTCATCGTCGGCCTCCCGCAGGAGACGGAAGACGACGTCCTCCGGACGATCGAGCTCATCGACAACTTGTGGGACTTCAAGGCGATCCTCGTGCCGATGTTCTTCGTCCCGCTCGGGCACCTGAAGAGCAAGGACTGGTTCCGCCGCGACCGGATGAGCGACGTCCAGCAGGAGCTGTTCCGTCGCGCCCTCACCCACGGGCTCCGCCAGTCGAAGGTCCTCCTCCGCGACTTCTTCGACTGGGAGGGGCGCCACACGAGCGCCTACCGCGCGACGTTCCGAGGGTTCATCGGCTTCCTCGAGACGCTCAGCCGGATGAACGGCCTCTGGAGCGAGCCGACCCATCCGAAGATGGCGATCGAGGACCCGCTCCGCAACCCCGACCGCCTGCCGATGCCGTCGATCCCGATGCGGGATTGACCCTCGTCGCAAACCCTGCCCGAGCGTGAGTCCCCGGGCCGGACTCGCGGTCGCACGCGGTCTTTTTCAAGCCGCCCCGTTCCGCCTCCCCGTGGGGGAGCCGAGGTCGCGACCCCGACGCGGGTGGCGCCGTTCACGTACGCACGTCGGTCCCGCCGGGCCTCGACCAGGCCGACCATGAGGCGCGGGCGTCTGCTGACGGCCCTCGCCATCGTGGTCCTCGTGGCGAGCGCCGTCTGGCAACTCCCGGTTCCCGCCGCGGGCGGTCCCGTTCGACCCGGTGCCATCCCGACCGCCCTCACCGCGTTCGAGCAGCACATCAAGCACATCGTCGTCGTCATGCTGGAGAACCACGCGTTCGACAACTACTTCGGAACGTACTGTGGGGCCGTCGGCCCGTACTGCCCGTCCACGGTGGACGGGATCCCCGCGGGTACGTGCGTCCCGTACAATCCCGCGAACGTTTCTCTGGGGTGCATCACCCCGTACAATGACACGAAGGCGAACTGGTCGATCTCCCAGCCGATGCTCCACGGCTACGCCCCGTCGCACCAAGCCTGGAACAACGGGTCGATGAACGGGTTCTACCTGGCCGAACATTCCGGGACGACCCCGTTCGGCCACTTCAACGGCTCCACCATCCCGCTCTACTGGGACCTCGCCGAGCAGTACGGCCTCGGCGACCACTTCTTTTCGACCGCCCAGGCGTACTCGCTGCCGAACCATTGGGACCTTGTCGCCGGGCAGGCCCCCGCGGAGATCCTGAAGAACGCCCTCGGCAACTCCACCCCCGGCGCACCCCCTGCCACCGTGAGGTCGCTCTACCTGGCCCAGGCGAACAACACGAGCTCCGTCGAGGACCTCCTGAAGAACACCACCACGTCCTGGGACTACTACGACTACGCGCTCGGCAACTGGACGGTCCAGTCGAACGTCACGACCAAGGTTGGGGGCGCGCCGAGCGACAACGCGTTCGACTACTGGAATCCCCAGGCCGCGAAGCAGGAATCCTACGCCCCGTCGGTCCGGGGCCACTTCGTGCCCGGGACCTCGTTCTTCGGCGCCGCGTCGTCGGGCCGCCTTCCCACCCTCTCCTGGTTGATCCCGTACGCGAAACAGTCCGACCATCCCCCCAACAGCGTCCCCGCGGCCGAGGCCTGGGTCGCCTCGGTCGTCGACGCCGTGGAGTCGTCTCCCGAGTGGAACACGACGGCCCTGTTCATCACGTATGACGAGTACGGCGGATTCTACGACCACCTGGCCCCGCCCGTGGTCAACGGTGTTCAGCTCTCATTCCGAGTGCCGCTGCTCGTGATCAGTCCGTACACCCAGCCGGGGACCGTCGTCAGCCAGAACCTGAGCTTCTTCTCGCTGCTCCACTTGATGGAGGATCGCGGCCGCCTCGGATGCCTGGTCACCTCCGACTGTCAGGCGAGCCTTCCGCTCCAATTCTTCAACTTCACCGCCGGCCCGCGGCCCCCCTTGATCTTTTCCACAAACCGCACGACCTGGATCTACCCGCAGACGGTGCAGCGGACGAACGCGGCCTATGCGTCCGTGCGGTTCACCGCGGACCCGCAGTTTACGGACGATCCTGAGGGGAACGGGGTCGACGTCGATTGAGGCCCGACCGCCTCGAGGGCGTCGCGCTGGGCCACCGCGCGAGCGCCGTCACACCCCCATCGCATCCCTAGCGGAGGCGTCCGGGCGACGAGCCTCGCCGGTCGCCATCTTCGGACGAGAATCGGTCGCGTCCTCGGGCGCCGGCGATCCCCGCTCATTCGGCGTCGGGCACCGGCTCGGACGGCGGTGGCGCCGCGGGTGCGGTCGTCGGCGGCCGATAGAACGGCGGAGCGACGGGCCGAGTCGCTGGCCCGATAACGTCGAGATGGGTCTCGTTGCCGTTGCCGTCGTAGGCGCGCCACATCCCCTTCGTGTACGGCCAGCCCAAGATCACGTGCCGGCGGCCCCAGTGGCGGAAGAGCGACAGGTCCGCTTCGGAGGGGTGGAGCGCGCCGGACGGGTGGCTGTGCACGGTGCCGGCCACTCCGAGGTCGGCGGGTAGCATGTACAGCTGGAAGTTGGCGTGGCGCCGGCCCGCCGTCGTCCCCGGGACGAGCAGGAGGTCGGTGATCACCCCGGGTTCGTCGGACCGGAACACACCACCGAACTCGTTCGGGTACGCCGAGGTCGCGCAGGCGAGGGCGGAGTCGAGGCACCTCCGGGTGATCGCGGTCGGGGAGGCCCCGAGCGGCGGGGCCCCGGGACGACGCCTACGGGTGGGCCGGAAGATCGGCATCGTTCCTCGAGTCCCCGTCCCCGGGCTCGTCGACCCACGGGAGGATCCGCTTGCCGTGCAACTGCTGGAAGAATCTCGACCCGAACCGGACGAACGACGCCGGTCGCGGGGAACGGTAGGCGGTGACCGATTCGCCCCCGTCGAGCCGTTGCTCGTGCTGGCCGTCGACGACGACGATTCCATCCTTCCCCCCTTGGGCGAGCCGGACCGACACCGTCCGCATCGGGTCGAGCACGAGCGCCCGCTGCGCCGCCCGGAACGGCGCGAGCGCCGTCACGACGATCCCCTCGACCGACGGGTCGAGGATTGGGCCGAACGCGGACATCGCGTACGAGGTCGAGCCGGTCGGGGTCGCCAGGATCATCCCATCCGCCTGTAGACGCCCGACGGGCCGACCGTCGACCGCGACCTCGAACGTCCGCATCTTCGCCACCTGGCTCGTGTGCACGACGAGCTCGTTCGTCGCATCGGGGAGGGCGACCTTGCCGACCTCGCTCGCGAGCTTCATCCGGTCCTCCACCGAGTAGCGCCCGGTGACGAGCCGGCCGATGGCGGATTCCAGGGCCGCGGCATCGTCGCCGTCGACCTCCGCGAGGAAGCCGACGGTGCCGGCGTTGACGGGTAGGATCGGGAGGCGGGAGCGCTGGAACGCCGTCAGGAACGTCCCGTCGCCCCCGATGGCGATGAGGACCTCGGCCTCGAGCCGGTCGAGCGGTGCCGTCGGGAGGTCGAGCTGCATCGCCTCCCCCGTCTCGCTCGCGACAACGACCTCGGCCCGGCCCTCGAGGAGCCCGAGCGTCTTCCGGACCAGCGCGAGCGCGTGCGGTTTCCCGGGGTTCGCGGTAATGCCGACCTTCACAGATACCCCTCCGCCCGGGCCTTGGCGCTGAATTCGGCGTCGCCCCAGGCGAAGACGGTCGTACGTTCGGACAACGTCAGCGGAAACCGGGCCAGCGGGCGGCCTTCGACGTCGGTCGCCTCGCCTCCGGCTTCCACCAGAATCCGGTACGCCGCGGCGATGTCGGTCACGCGCAGGTTCCGGGTCGATGTGTCGTTCTCGAACACGTAGGCGTCGGCCGCGCCCTCGGCGACGGCGAGCATCTCTAACGAGGCGCAGCCGAGTGAACGCACGCGCCGCGCCCGGGCCGCGAGCTGGACCACGCGCGGGGTTGCATGTCGGCCGAGGTTCAGGAAGAACAGCTCCGAACGCTGGGACCAGCCTCGCGTCCGTAGGGGATGCCCATTTCGAAACGCCCCGCGGCCTCGCTCCGCCCAGTACGTCACGCCGCGCGAAAGGTCGCGCACGACGGCCGTTTCGATCCCGCCGAGGTCGGTGGAGCCGAGCCCGAGGCTGACGGTCGCGTACGGGAGCCCCCGGAGCGCGTTGTGGCTTCCGTCGATGGGGTCGACGACGAGTACTTGGGATCCGCCCCGACGGACAAGTCCGGCTTCCTCTGAGAGGACGTCCCAGTCGACTCCCTCGGCGTCGAGGCACGCGAGGATCTGAGCTTCCGCGATTCGGTCCACCTCCTCCGTCGGGCTGCCGTCCGCGCCCATGGCGACCACATCCGCGCGGTGCGGCGAGGTCGACGATTGCCGAAAGCCGGCGTGGACCGCCTGAGCGACCCGAAACAGGACCTCGAGGTCGTGTGGCCGTGGGTCCGGCACGTCGGGCCGACCCGGACCTTTCGTAATAGCTTCGCCGACCGTTCGACCGCTGGCCAACCGTTAAGTCGGCGGCCCAAGTGGCCGCGCAATGGAACTGCAATTCCTCGGTGGAGCCTCCGAGATCGGCTCCCTCGGCCTCGTGGTCCGCGACCAGGGCCGCACCCTACTGTTCGACTACGGCCTCACGCCGACCGACCCACCGTCGTACCCGCGACCCGCGCCGCTGCACGTCGATGCGGCCTTCCTTTCGCACGCGCACCTCGACCATTCCGGCATGATGCCGCTCCTCTCGCGGCTCCCGCACGCGGAGATCGTGGCGACGCCGGTGTCGATCGCCGTCACGGACCTTCTCGCGAAGGACACGCTCAAGATCGCACGGATGGAGGGGTACCTCCCACCGTACGACCCGGGCGATATCCGCGCCCTCCACCAGAACTTCGTGGCCATCGACCGGCACGGGACGTACCGGAAGAAGGGGATCGAAGTCGAGCTCACCCCGGCCGGCCACATCCCGGGCGCGACGATGTACCGATACCGGGGGGAGAAGGACCTTCTCTTCACCGGAGACGTTCAGACTATCGGGACCCACCTCGTCGGGCCTGCGCAGCCCGTGGAGTGCGACGTGCTCGTCGTCGAGTCCACGTACGCCGGCAAGGAGCACCCGGACCGCAAGGAGACGGAGCGCCGATTCCGCGACCGGGTCGCCGAGACGGTCGAGCGGGGTGGCAAGGCGATCATCCCGGCATTCGCCGTCGGCCGTGCCCAAGAGGTCCTGATGGCCCTCGCCCACTCCGGATTCGAGGTGTACCTCGACGGCATGGCCCGAAGCGTGAACCACATCTACTCGGCGTCGCCGGAGTACCTCGCCGACGCGAAGAAGTTCCACCGCGCGACCGAGTCGGTCCACCTCGTCGAGCATGCCGGCCAGCGCCGGCACGTTCTGCGGGACGCCGACGTCGTCGTCACGACGGGCGGAATGCTCGACGGCGGCCCCGTCCTCCACTACATCGGGGAGCTGCACCGCGATGCGAACAGTTCGATCTTCCTCACCGGGTTCCAGGTCCCGGGCTCCAATGGCCGCCAGCTCCTCGATGACGGCACGCTCACGATCGACGAGGTGACGGTCCGCCCCGCGTGCGACATCGAAAAGTTCGATTTCTCGGCGCACGCCGGGCACTCGGAGCTCGTGAAGATGATCCGGGGGACCGGAGCGAAGACGGTCGTGCTGATGCACGGCGACGAGCGCGAAAAGCTCGCTAAGGCGCTCGAGGGGACGACTCAGGTGCTGGTTCCGCAGAACGGCGAGCGCCTGACCGTCTAGCGGCGAGCCGCTCGCGCAGCACGTCGGCGAGAACGTGGGCGTGGGACCGCGTGCTCTTCTCCGCGGCGTGCACGAGGGTCACCGGGCCGTGCTCGGCCTCGTCGATGAGCTTGTCGAGCTCCGCGTCGGCACCGATCAGCTCCATCCTAAACTTCAGGCTGAACTCCTCGAACTTCTCGAGCTCGCGCTCGTGCCAGGCCTTCAGCGTGGGGGACGGCGCCAGCCGGTCGAGGACGCTGTCGATCTGGGCCGCCTCGCGGGCGAGTTCCTCCGGCCAGTGGCGCTCGACGAGATGCCGTCGACCGTCCGACGCGGCGGGAGGTTCGGCGACGGACTTCGTCCGGATCGGGTCGCCCTCGGCGGTCATGGCTACGTTATGGGAGCTCCACCCAGACGATGCCGCCCTCGACCTTCGTCGGATATTTCGGCAGGGCCGTCGCGATGCCGGTCGGCGGGACGACACCGTCCGGGTCGGCGATGACCTGACCGGTGGTGACGTCGAAGATCGCGCCGTGCTGCGGACATGTGACCTGCTCGTTCTCGAGCGCGCCGTCGGCGAGCAGACCGCCCTGGTGGGAGCAGATCCCTTCCATCGCGAACACGCCCGGACCGACCCGGGCCAGGAGCACGGTCGCGCCCTCGATCAGCACTTCCCGCTTGGTCCCCGCGGCGAGCGTCGCGAGAGCCACCCCGGTCGACCGCCACGGCATCGTTGCCCCGGAGCTCGGCTCCATACTTAGCGTCCCCACGGGACGGCTCAAATGTCCTGCACGCCGGGGATCGAATCGGCGGGGGACTCGAGCGCCCGGCGCCCCCGCAGCTCGAGGGAGATCCTCTCGATGAGTTCGGGGACTCCCTCGCCCGTCTTCGCGGAGACCCGTAACCAGTCGCCGGGTGACGGACCGAGGTCGGCCTTGGTGGCCACCACGAGGATCGGGATGTTCGGCAACTCCTCCCGCCAGCGGGCGAGGAGGCGCTCCTGGTCGGGGCGCGGGTATCCGCAACTCTCCGTGGGATCGATCAGAAACACGACGAGGGTCGCGGCGTGCTCGACGGCGACCTCGGCCTCCCGCTCCGCCTGGCTACTTCGGCCGGTCCGGTCGAGGACGCCGGGGGTGTCGAGGATCTGCAGCCGGTCGAATCCGACGTCGGCGTGCCCGACCTCGAGGGCGAGGGTCGTGAACGGGTACTCCGCCACCTTCGGGCGCGCGCTCGACAGGCGTTCGACGAGGGAGGACTTGCCGACGTTCGGGAAGCCGGCGACGACGACCGTCGGAGCGAGCGGGTCGAGCTGGGGTCGGGCCTTCAGGAAGCGGGCGACCTCGGTCAGCTGGACGAGGTCCGGGTCGACCTCGCGCACGAAGCTCGCGGTGCGTCCGTACATCCGCCGGACGAGCTCCCCGAACGCCTCCACGCTCGACGCCTTGCGGAGCAACCGCTGTTCCTCGGCGACGAGACCCCGGAT
>Ga0209415_10001593_pt1 | contig 43372 bp, 39 predicted proteins | sample PeaSoiSIISIP2007_FD_187696 | JGI IMG/M metagenome (GOLD analysis project Ga0209415, IMG submission 187696) | Peat soil microbial communities from Weissenstadt, Germany - SII-SIP-2007 (SPAdes) (version 2) | ecosystem: Environmental > Terrestrial > Soil > Wetlands > Peat | place: Germany...
TTGGGAAACGCCCGGCGATAAGTCCGAGAGCCCCCAACCGCCGCAACGAAATCTTTTTCGTTCCGCTCCTACAGCCGAAGTGTTTTTTCACTTGGAACCGCTTGCGCCGATCATGAGCCCGCGGCACGAATCGCCGTCTTCGATTGCGTAGCGCGATGACCCGCCGCGCGGCGCGCCGCCAGCGGCCTTGACGATTACCGGCGGGGGCGAACGACGGTTTTCGAAGCCATTAACAACTCGGGGCGGATTCCAGGACGCGTTTGCCCTTAGCAACTACAAGAAAGACATCAGGATCCTTCGCGATTTCTTCCGGCACTTCAATCGCCCGCCCGATCAGCCTGGGCCCGAGATTCGGCAGTATCAGGTCTATCTCAATCAAAGAGAGGCAGCTCGGAATGCGCACGGTGGACCATCGCTGGGCCTCCCACCGCGCATGACCAACAGTGCTAGACTGAGGCCGTGTCGAATGGCACTCAGTTTCTAGGATTTCTTCGGAATTCCTTCCTGGACTGAGGATCTAATGAGTAGCGGCCGTCATTTTCCCATTGGGTCGTTTATCTTGTCCGTGCTGTTGGTTGCAGTTGCGGCCGGCAGCGTCTATTTGGCGTACCAACTGGTTATCGTGCCCCGGCGGGCGCTGCAAGACCAGATCCGCGACCAGAAAGAAACCATCGGCAAGCTCGAACAAGAGAAGCAGCGCCTGGAAGTCTACCTGAAGATCCTGAAGCACATCGACCGCCGAGCCCGGGTCGAAGTTCTGCGGCAGACCAAGGACCCACAAGGCAACCTGCAAACCACGATCCGATTCACCGAGGTTGACGCCACCGGCAAACCGATCTCTGTCTCCCGGGAGCTGACTCTGCCGGGACAAGACGTCTACTTCGACACTCTGGTGATCAAGTTCGACGACCACTTCGTCGAGGAGGGCGATCCTTTGAAGGGCCAGGCGCTCATGCTCTTCCGGCGGATCTTTTCGAGCACCATGCGGGCCGAGGATGGCTTCGTCATCGACAAGGAGGGCCAGGCGCCCGAGGTCTACGCCGAGCAGCAAGCTCCCAGCGCCTTCGAGAAGGAACTCTGGAAACGCTTCTGGGAAATCGCCAACGACGAAAAACTGGCGAAGGAACACGGCGTGCGTGCGATTCACGGCGATGCGCCCTACATGCGTTTGGAGCCTGATCGGGTCTACGAGGTCTCCCTGAGGTCGACCGGAGAAGTCATCATTACGCCCGGAACGCGGCTAACGCCCGCGCCAGCGACTCCGTAGGGAAAACGTCTTCGTACGAGCTGCGTGAGGTGCTATCTTTAGTCCTTGGCTGAGCCGCGCAGGTACGCAGAGATTCTAAAGAACGGGCACGTTCTCGGCCGGGATTTCCGCGTCGCATTCGGCGACAGCAAGATCGATCTTTGTCTCCTGGTAGCGCCGCACGGCGGCGGCATCGAGCCCGGCTCTTCGGAAATCATGCGGGCCGTAGCCGAGTTAGGTGGTTGGGCTTGGTATGAGTTCGCGGGCTTTCTCCGCCAAGGCAATCGGCAAGCCCTGCACATGGCCAGTACCGGCTTCGATGAACCTACTCTAAAGAGCATGCTGCCCCAGGCAGGGTTCGTCGTTGCGTTTCATGGCGCGAGCGAGTCTCGAGAACCACTTGTGTACGTTGGCGGCAAGTGGAAGCTCGGACGCGAGACTCTCGCCGAAGCGATAAACGCCAGCTTCGAGGAACACGGGATACGCGCCGCGGACGCGGCCGATACGGGCATCGCCGCGCGTCTTCGAGGCGTGGACGATTCGAGTATCACGAATCGCGGCAGGCGCATGGAAGGCGTCCAGCTCGAGTTTACGCGGGCGGCGCGGGACTTGCTCTTCCCGCCCGATTCGTCGCGCGAAGCACGCGGACGCCGAAGCGCCCGGTTGCGGCCGCTCGCGGCTTCGATACACGCTGCAACAAAACAGTTGTGCGGCGCAGCCTGTTAACCCGCGTTTCTCACACCCAGCGCGGCCTCGTGGCGCACGCACTCGTGCGTGCAGTGTCGAGACTCGTCTCGACACCTTGGCGGCGGTTGACAGTGCGTCGGAGCTGGGCGTCGCCAGGAGTGGCAACGCGGCACGCACGAGTGCGTCTGTGAGAAATTCGGGTTGGCCGCGGAGGGGAGTTCAAACACACGAGGATCTAGTGTTCAGGATTTTGGTGCGGAGCCGCGCGCCAGCGCTTCCCCAACGATTCTCTGAGCCTCTTCTTGAATTCTCCGCAAGTAATCCTTCCCGCGAAAGCTTTCGGCGTAAATTTTGTACACTTCCTCCGTGCCGGAAGGCCTGGCGGCGAACCAGCCGCCGTCTGAGACGACCTTCACCCCGCCGATCGGGTCCCCGCTACCGGGCGCTGAGGTCAAAATCTGCCGGATCGGCTCCCCTGCAAGATCGGCGGCGGCGATATCCTTTGGTGAAAGGGCAGCCAAGATCGCCTTCTGGTCGTGACTCGCGGGCGCGTCGATGCGCTCGTATTCAAGTTGACCATAGCGGCTTTCCAGACCGGCGTAGAGTTCCCCCGGATCCCGTCCGGTACTTGCCGTCATCTCAGCCGCGAGCAAGGCTGCGGTGATCCCGTCCTTATCCGTCGTCCAGACGGAGCCATCCCGGCGAAGGAATGACGAGCCGGCGCTCTCTTCTCCGGCGAATCCCAATCGGCCTTCCAATAAACCTTCGACGAACCACTTGAACCCTACCGGAACTTCATGCACCTTGCGCCCCAGGCCCGCCGCGACGCGGTCAATCATGCTGCTGGAAACGACGGTTTTACCGACAGCGGCTTCGGGGCGCCACTGGGGCCGGCTTGAAAACAGGTAATCGATGCAGGCCGCGAGGTAATCGTTGGGAGGCATCAGCCCGACGCTCTTCGTAACGATGCCGTGCCGGTCGTGGTCCGTGTCGCAAGCAAACGCGACATCGAACTGGTCCTTCAGCCCAATCAACGAATGCATGGCGTACGGCGAGGAAGGATCCATGCGGATACGCCCGTCCCAATCGACACTCATGAAGCGAAACGTGGGATCCACTTCCTGGTTCGTGATGGTAAGATTCAGGCCATATCGCTCCGCGATGCGCCCCCAGTAATGGACGCCGGCTCCGCCCAGCGGATCCACTCCCATCCGGATTCCCACGCTATGGATCAAAGGCATGTCGATCGCGCTTCCGAGATCGTCGACGTAAGAGCTCAGAAAATCGTGGCGGCGAGTCGTCGACGCATGGAGGGCTTGTTCATAGGAGACCCGCTTGATCTCCGTTAAGCCTCCGGCCAGTAGTCTGTTGGCCTCGTTCTCGATCACCCCAGTCACGTCCTCACCGGCGGGCCCTCCATGCGGAGGGTTGTATTTAAAACCGCCGTCCTCGGGAGGATTGTGCGAAGGCGTAATCACGATTCCATCGCCGGCGCCGCTTTGACGCCCGCGATTGTACGCGAGAATCGCATGCGAGACCACGGGCGTGGGTGTGTACTCGTCTCCTTCCGCAATCAGGACCTGAATTTCGTTGGCCGCCAGCACCTCCAGCGCAGTGCGGAACGCGGGCTCCGAAAGAGCGTGGGTGTCGAAGCCCATAAACAGCGGCCCAGCGATGCCCTGTTGCTTGCGATACCGGCAAATTGCCTGTGTGATCGCGAGGATGTGGTTCTCATTGAATCCGCAAGCGAACGAAGATCCGCGATGGCCGGAGGTGCCGAACTTTACTTGCTGTTCCCGGACAGCAGGGTCCGGCCGCTCCGTGTAATAGGCTGATACCAGCCGTGGCACGTTCACAAGCATGGAGGGCTTAACTGGTTTTCCGGCTTCCGGATTCACGCTCATCAATTTAAATGGTACAAGCTCAAGACTGGGCAACGCGATTCCCGAATCAGGTGGCACACTGGCAGTGGGGACTTATGTCGATCTTCATCGTCCGGCTCGGCGCGCCTCGAAAACGCGGCGAAGGATTGAGGCTCGGCACCGTGCGGCGGCCTCCGCGCGGCGTTCCGAAGTCTGACTTCGCCCGGCTTGACTACTATGATGTCTGGTTTCCGAACCTGTCGCCCAGCGCCGAACTGGTGCAAGAAGCGCTGGCAGCAGCGGACGAGCGAGCGTGGGCCGCATTCAGGCGCAAATTCCGGCGGGAGATGAGTGAACACGACAAGAGCCGGGAACTGGACCTGCTCGCGGCGCTGTCGCATCGGACGAATCTGTCGCTCGGCTGCTACTGCGAGGATGAGAGCCGCTGCCACCGATCTGTGTTACGGGAGCTTTTGGCGGAACGCGGCGCGGACGTGGTCTGACGCGGCGCTGTTCTGCTCCCGACCGCCAGGCTTAAACTCCAGGCGTAAACTGAAGTTATGAGCGAACTGAGTCGGATTTCAGTGATCTCCTTCCTGGCGTTCGCAGTCGGATTGTTACCCGCGAACGCGCAAGGGAAACAGGGCGGCAACACGAAGGGAGCCGGCGACTCGGGCGGCCAGTCGGTCGTCGAACGCGGCAGATACATCGTGGAAAATGTGGCGATGTGCGAACTCTGCCACACCCCGCGCGACGAGCATGGCAATCCCGACCGCCAGCACTGGCTGATGGGCGGTCCAGCGCAGTTGAGACCCGCATATTCGTCGCCGAGTTGGGCGGTCGTCGAGCCCCGGATCGCCGGCGACCCTCCCGGCACCGATGCCGAGATCATCCAGTTGTTGACCACGGGAATCTCGCGTAACGGCAAACCCCCGAATCCACCGATGCCGCCTTTTCGAATGACCCGGGCGGACGCCGAAGCCGTTCTGGCTTACCTTAAATCGCTGCCCCGCTAGCCTCGCAACTCTGCGTGCGTTTGCAAATAGCTGAAAACCTGACTTCGCGATAGCACGCCCTCCAAATGACCGTTGGCGATGACGGGAAGCTGATTTAGATCATAGCGGCTCATGGAATCGAGCGCGCTTGCCAGGGGCGCGTCTGGCGTCACGAAGCGGAGGTCCTCCAGGGGGCGCATGACGTCGTGCAAAGTCGTGAAGGGCCACTTTGCGCGGTCGATCTGTTTGATCTCGTGGGGAGTGACCAAGCCTGTGATCTCGCCCTTTTCCACGACGATGAAGCAACGCCGCCCGGTGTGCAGCAGCACCTGGTCCACGAAGTTCTGGATGTTGAGCCAACCATCGACCGTGGGGCAATCCCGCGTCATAACGTCCGCGACGCGCACGTCCTTGAGGGCGTGGGCGAATCCGACCTGGACGTAGCTTTCACGCGCAGCTTGCAGCAGGAACCATCCGACGAAGGCGATCCATAGACCTCCGATTCCGGCGCCGCCAAAGTATCGCACCACTCCGAGCACGATAAAACCGAAGGCCACCACCTGGCCGACTCTCGCGGCGGCTTGCGTCGACCGGTCGGCATTTCCCGTCTTCCACCAGATAAGCGCCCGGAGCACGCGGCCGCCGTCGAGAGGGTAACCCGGGATAAGATTGAAAGCCGCCAGCGTGAGATTGATGTATCCAAGCCATAGCAGCATGGCCATCCATGGGTTGGACGAGGGATCGCCGATCAAGCGGGCCAGCGTCAGGCAAATCGCCCCGATCAGCGCGCTGCTCAGCGGTCCCACAAACGCCATCCAGAATTCGACTTTCGCGCTCACGGGATTCTTCTCAATTTGAGAAACGCCGCCGAGAGCGAAAAGTGTGATCTCCTTCACCGGCAGGTTATTCGATTTGGCCACCAAGGAGTGCGCCAGCTCGTGAAGCAGCAGCGAAACGAAAAACAGAAGAGCCGTCCCAACGGCCAAGGCCGTGATGACGCCATCGCCCCAGTTGGGATTGCTGGAATGGAACTGTGAGGAAAGTGAAAAGACGATGAGGAGAGCGATCACAAACCAGCTATAGTGCAAGCCGATCTGGATCCCGAAAATTCTCCCGAGCTTGATTTGCGATCGCAAGGCGTTACCGCTCGTCAATCAGGCACGTACATTCGCGACGGGCCCTCTATCTTTAGACCGGGCAATTCAGTCCGAAGTTTAACAGAGTGGATACCTCGCTGGTCCTTGGCTTCAAATGTCACTTTGTACTGATGCTCCAGGCGATCGTGAAAATCCTTCAGGAATGGCGCAATGCTCACCGGATCGCTGAAATCCTGGAAATAGGCATGGCCCCCGGTCTCCTGGCTAACCTCAAGGAGGCGGGACTGCGCGAAATTCGTAGCCCGGCCGCTCCGGCCATAATCACCGGCGCCGCGCAGATAGATGGAATAAACCGCCACCCCGCCCTTCAAGGCATCCTGGACGGACGCGTCGACGTACGGATCCTCCACAAACGCAGTGTCGTAGTAGCGGTCTACGCCGTCCGTGAACATCAGCACTGCGCGGCGGCCAGTTGGTTGATTCGACGGCCAGTGCTTCGCGAGATCCGAAAGAGCGAAGTAAGGGCTGCCATTCAGGCCCGGGATGGCTACGGGCAGGCGCAAAGCATCCGCCGCCTTTTGATGATCCGCGGTGAATGCCTGCGCTAAGGCGAAGGTCCCGTTGTGCATGTATCCGATTCCAACCTGCGTGGTAGGGGGCAAGGAATTGAGGAACGTCCTTAACTCGGGGAGGTGAACGCTGAGGCTCGATGAACGCGTCGAGTCGTCTAGAAAAACGAACAGTTGCATGTCGGCCAGCTCGCCTGTCAGGCGTTGGAGGCGCACGACGGGCAAATTTGTATTCCCTTGCGTCACCGTCACATCGCCGGTCTCCAAGATCTCAGGCGCGGCGCTGCTCTCAGGCGCACCGCTGCCCCGATGAACCGATTGAACGGTAATCACCATCTGTGCCGTAACATCCGTAGCATTCGGTGCGGTAGCCGACAGATTGGCCGTCCCGGCTACCACGGCCGCGGCGAGTGCCCACTTTGGTGTGATTTTCATCTTGCAGCCTCCCTACAAACTTTGATGTTGGCTTTCAGGCTGCGGTTCACCTTACTCGGGCAGGCTCCCAGGCAAAATTATCGAGCTTAGGCTGTACAGTCGATGGTCCGGCGAAGGGCGTCTAATTTATGGAGGTAAAATTCGATGGAACTAAATACACATGCATCGACAACAGTGAAAACGGCGAGCACGATTGCTTTGCTCGCCGGCATCTGGCTGTTTCTTTCCCCTTGGGTCTATGCAGCCTACCGGCTGCCCCAGGCTTGGAATAGCTGGGTGGTCGGGTTGGTGATTGCAGTTCTGGCGGCGATCCGGATTGGAAGCCCATCGGAAGATTCGGCGTGGCTGAGCTGGCTGAACTGCCTGCTCGGCATCTGGACCTTTGCATCTCCATGGGTCTACAACTATACGGGCGACAACCATAGGTTCATCAATAGCATCTGTGTTGGCGTCATTGTGTTTATCGTGGCGATACGAAGCGCCACGGCATCGCCGCATACAGGATCGCCGCTACACACTGGGGCGTAGGCTTTTGGTGGAAACAATGAGGCTATCTGCGTCGTCACCCAATCAGAGAATCGACGGTGACGGGCAATGAGACTCAATGTTGCACAGAAGTTGATTCAATCCCACCTGGTGGCCGGGCGCATGACGCCCGGCCAAGAAATTGGTATCCATGTCGACCAGACCCTGACCCAGGACGCGACCGGGACGTTGGTGATGCTGGAGCTGGAAGCTATGGGGCTGGACTTGGCCCGTACGGAGCTCTCAGCGCAGTACGTGGATCACAACCTGATTCAGGAAGATAACAAGAATCCGGACGATCACCTATTCCTTTACAGCGCCACCCGCCGTTTCGGGATCTGGTTTAGCCGGCCCGGAAACGGTGTGAGTCACCCGGTACATCAGGAACGATTCGGGAAGCCGGGCAAGACCCTGCTGGGCTCGGATAGCCACACGCCCGCGGCCGGCGCGATGGGCATGCTGGCGATCGGCGCGGGCGGTTTAGAAGTAGCGCTCGCCATCGCGGGAGAGCCGTTTCACTTCGAAATGCCGGCAATCTGGGGTGTCGAACTCACCGGCCGCCTTCCGGACTGGGTCAGCGCCAAGGACGTGATCCTCGAGATGCTGCGCCGCCACGGTGTCGACGGCGGGATCGGCCGCATCATCGAATACCATGGCTCCGGACTGGCCCATTTATCCGCAATGGACCGCCACGTGATCGCGAATATGGGGGCGGAATTGGGAGCCACGTCCACCGTGTTCCCGTCCGATGCCCAAGTTCGGAGATTCCTCCGTTCCCAGGGGCGGGAGGGAGACTGGACGGAGATCGTCGCCGACTCCGGCGCTCCATACGAGATAGACGAAACGATTGACCTCTCCACGCTGGAACCGCTGATCGCTATGCCCTCCAGTCCTGGAAACGTCGTGCCGGTTCGCGAAGTGGCGGGGCAGGAAATTTATCAGGCTTATGTCGGTTCCTCGGCCAACCCCGGCTACAGGGACTTTGCGATAGCCGCCGAAATCGTGCGGGGACGCCGAGTCCAAGACACCGTTTCCTTCGATGTGAACCCAACTTCGCGGCAGATTCTGGAAAATTTGGTACGAGATGGTCACTTGTTGACGCTGATTCGAGCCGGCGCGCGGATCCACCAGGCCGGTTGCAACGGATGTATCGGAATGGGGCAGGCTCCGGCGACCGGCAAGCTCAGCCTTCGAACCGTGCCGCGAAACTTTCCAGGGCGGTCGGGAACACGCGACGACAAGGTGTGTCTTGTAAGCCCCGAGACCGCCGCCGCTTCCGCCCTCACCGGCGTCATCACCGACCCGAGAACGCTCGGGTTCGACTATCCGCGAGTCTCGGAACCGGACCAGCCGCTGCTCCACACCGACATGCTTTTGAAGCCGCTGGAGCCCGCGGAGGCCCGCAAGGTCGAGCTGGTGAAGGGCCCGAATATCAAAACGCTCCCCGAGTTCGAGCCTATCGAGGACGATTTCGAGATGCCGGTTCTGCTCAAGGTCGGCGACGACATCTCGACCGATGAGATCATGCCCGCGGGCGCGCGGGTCTTACCGTATCGCAGCAACATCCCGAAGATCAGCGAATTCGCGTTTGGCATGATCGATCCAAGCTATCCGCAACGCGCGCTGGAACACAAGTCCGGACATGCGATCGTGGCCGGATCCAATTACGGTCAAGGTTCCAGCCGGGAGCATGCGGCGCTGGCGCCGCGCTATCTCGGATTGCGCGTCGTCATAGCCAAAGGTTTCGCTCGGATCCATCGCCAGAATTTGATCAACTTTGGGATCCTGCCGTTGATTTTTAATGATCCCGCGGACTATGACGGCCTCGAGAAAGGGTCGGTTGTCAGGTTGAAAAACCTGCGGCGCCAGCTGCACGGAAACCAGGCCGTCGCCCTTGAGGTCGCGACACTTGAGATCCCGGCAAGCGGGCGCTCCATTTCAGCCCGGCACGAGCTTTCACAACGGCAGGTTGAAATCGTGCTGACTGGAGGACTGATCAACCGGATCAAGCAGCAGGCCGCGGTGGAAAAGGGATTGCTCGATTTTTCGACCAGGTGAGTCGTTATACGGACTTGGGAGGTTGTTTATGTGCGATTACTCATTGATGGCGATACCGAACCGGTTGGCTGCCGAGGGCGAGCAACTGGTTTCACACAAATTCAGGAGCGGAACGATAGGTCTGGTCTCGCAGGAGGAGTTCAAGACCTGGCGCGCGGGGCGTCCCGTGCGGCTGTGGGAAAGGATTAAAGATTGCTTCTCCGCCGACAACGGGCCCGCACCCGTAGTGTGCGTTCCCCCGGGGGCGCGCCTGCGCTTGGAAAATGCTCCGAGATGCCTGCGCGATCGATTCGGACTGGATGTGTCCGAAGAGGCGACATTTACCCAGCTATCGGCGGATGAGAACCGGCATCGCGACGGTTTGCGTTTTTCGAACGGCGCTACGATGCTGCTGCAATTGTTGCCGGAAGGGCAAATCGTAACGGTATTGCGCTGTTCCTCAGCCGAAGACTTCGAGCCCAACCCGGAGGGGGCGGACCTCTCGCTGCCTGTGTCCGAACTGGCGTGCCGCTAGCCAAGGTCACATCCTTGGTTCCGCCTTCAGGCGGCGCCGGCGTCGCAAATGGCCTCAGTTATGAAGTGCTTTTTCGCGACGGCCGGCCGCTGGTTCAAGGAACCGGCCCTCCATTGTTTGCATTCCTGATGCGCGATCCTGCGCAGTACGAATGGCTGCTCCGCTCAGACCTCTATTCGGCGGCCCTCGCCTTCGTGCGCGGAGACTTTGACGTTCGCGGAGACCTCATCTCGGCCATCCGGTTCAAGAAGGAGATCGCACGAGGAGGCCTGCGCGACTGGGTTTCTTCGATGAGGGTGCGGTGGGTGCCAAGACGCATCGAATCCTGGATTCAAACGCGTCTGCGGGCGGCGCGCAACGTGCGCTTTCACTATGACCGCTCCAACGACTTTTACCGGTCCTTCCTGGATTCCCGGATGGTCTATTCCTCCGCCGATTTCAACGATTCGAACCAAGACATCGACGACGCGCAGTTGGCAAAGTTGGATCACATCTGCGGGAAGCTTGCCCTCCAGCCGGGAGAGCGATTTCTCGATATCGGCTGCGGGTGGGGCGCGCTGATCGCTCGCGCCGCTGAGCAGTATGGTGTTTCGGCATCCGGTTGCACGCTCAGCCCCGAACAGCGCTCGTTTGCGGCGAAAAGCATCGCCGAGAAACACCTGGAGAGACGCGTGATGGTTAACGAATGCGATTACCGGTCGTTGACCGGCCGGTTCAATAAGATTGCGTCGATTGGGATGTTCGAGCATGTGGGACGGCGCCGCCTGCGTGAATACTTCCGGAAAGTCTTCGATCTGCTTGAGGACGACGGCCTGTTTCTCAACCGCGGCATAATTCGTCCCGAGGGCGCCAAAGATGGCCCCGAGACTCTATTTCTCGACGAGAGGGTCTTTCCCGGAGGTGAGCTCGCGACATTATCCACGGTCACACATGAGGCCGGGCGAGCGGGTTTCGAGGTTTTAGAAGTCGAAAATTTGAGGCTCCACTATGCGCTGACCTGCCGCCGCTGGGTCGAACGACTCCAGAAGAACCGCGACAAGTGCTTAAGATATGTGGAACTTGAGACCTATCGCACCTGGCTTCTCTACCTCGCCGCTTCAGCGGTAAATTTTCAAGAGGGCGTAACCGACCTGTACCAGATATTGATGGCCAAGCGGCGTCCGTCCGGGCTTCGGTTCGCCGGCTCGGCCGCATGATCGAGACAAACCCTCGCGTCTACAAAAATACCCCGAGGGCACCAGCGACTTCCACGTCAAAGAGTGATATGATTGTCATCCAGATAGCGCCCGGAGCTTAACTGTACCCGGCGGAGGTATCTGTGAACACGAGACTTTTCGTAGTCGGATGTGTTTTGTCGATGTCGGTGGCTGTGGTTTCCGGCCAGTCCGCACGGAGCACGCAAGCGGCCAAGCCGGCTGCGACCCCGGCGGGCAAAGTGCAGGCTCCTGACGCCGCAGTCGTTGCGACACAGCGCGCAGTGGTCGACCAGTATTGCGTGACTTGTCACAACGCAGAGTTGAGGACCGGCAATCTGCTGCTGGACCAACTGGATCTGGCGCACCTCGGGGACCACGCGGAGATCGGCGAAAAAGTCGTCCGGAAACTTCGGGCGGGGATGATGCCGCCGACCGGAATGGCGCGCCCCGATGCGGCCAAACGCGAGGCGCTGATCTCGTGGATGGAGAATGAGCTCGATCGCAGCGCGGTCACCTATCTTCCTGCGCCGGGGCTGCACCGCCTCAACCGCACCGAATATACGAATGCGATTCGCGACGTGCTGGCGCTGGATGTGGATGCCACGAAATTCCTGCCTCCCGACGATTCAACTCGCGGGTTCGACAACATCGCGGGTGCGCTGACGCTGTCGCCGGCGCTGATGGAGGCGTATTTGTCGGCCGCGGGAAAGATCAGCCGTCTGGCGGTTGGCGATGTGTCCGCGCCGACGCAGGCGGTCTTCGAAGTCCCCGCGGACACCGCGCAGAACTATCAGATCGAGGGATTGCCCTTCGGAACCCGCGGCGGCATCCTGATCAAATATCAATTCCCAGCCGACGGCGACTATACATTCAAGGTCAAGGGCGTCACGGGCTACTTCCAGGCTGTTCTGGGCGGCGTCAAGGGCGAGCAGCTCGAGGTCACGGTCGACGGCGAGCGCGTGAAGCTATTCGATTGGGACAAGGAAATTGCGAATACCACCGGCAACGGCCGGGCAACTCAAAAAATCCCGGTCAAGGCCGGCCTGCACACCGTCGGCGTGACCTTCCTCGCCACCAACGATATTCCCGGCAGCGAATTGAACCGGCCGTTTCAGCGGACCATGAACACGCCGGGCTCCATTCCGGGGTTCCTGTTCTATCCGCACGTGGGGCAGGTTTGGATTGAAGGGCCATACGGCCCCAAGGGCGCCACCGACACGGCCGCCCGCAAGAAGATTTTTGTGTGCCGCCCGGCGGCGCAGAGCGAAGAAACGGCTTGCGCGCGCACGATCGTTTCAACGCTTGTGAAGCATGCGTATCGCCGTCCCGCCACGCCCGCGGACCTGAATTCGCTGATGCAGTTTTATCAGGCGGGCCGGAGCGACGATGGCAGCTTCGACGACGGCATCGAAGCGGCGCTACAGCGGGTGCTGGTGGATCCGGAATTTGTGTATCGCCTGGAACCGGAGCCGGCGGGACTCACCCCCGGCAAGAGCTATCGCATCACCGATCTCGCGCTGGCTTCGCGGCTATCCTTTTTCCTGTGGAGCAGCGTTCCCGACGATCAACTGCTGGACCTCGCCGCACAGGGCAAGCTGAAAGACCCGGCCGTGCTGGACCAGCAGGTGAAGCGAATGCTTGCCGATCCGAAGGCCGACGCACTGGTCGCCAACTTCACCGGCCAGTGGCTGAGTGTGCGCTCGCTGCAAAGCAGTGAGCCCGTCGTCAATCTCTTCCCGGATTTCGACGACAACTTGCGCGCGGCGTACAAGCGCGAGATCGAGCTGTTTTTCGGCAGCATCGTACATGAGGACCGCAGCGTTCTGGACCTGTTGACGGCGAATTATACGTATGTCAATGAGCGGCTCGCCAAGCAGTATGGGATCCCCAATATTTATGGCCCGCAGTTCCGCCGTGTGACGCTGCCTCCGGAGCTTGACATGCGCCGCGGCTTGCTGGGCAAGGGCGCGCTGCTAACTGTGACGTCGAACGCGGCTCGCACTTCGCCCGTCGCGCGCGGCAAGTGGTTCCTGCAAACTTTCCTCGGCGTGAGTCCGCCGGACCCGCCGCCGAACGTACCAGTAATCAAGGAAAAGCCGGTCGATTCGACCGGCAACGCGAAGGCGCCGACCATGCGCGAAACGATGGAAGCGCACCATAGCAGTCCGAGTTGCGCGACCTGCCACAAGATCTTTGAGCCGATCGGCCTGGCAATGGAAAACTTCGATCCGGTGGGCACCTGGCGCACACGGGATGGGGACAATCCTATCGATGCCACCGGCGTCCTGGCGGATGGAACCAAGCTGGACGGCATCCCCAGCCTGCGCGACACGCTGGTGCGTTATTCCCCTCAATTCGAGCGCGTGGTGGTGGAGAAGTTACTCACCTACGGGCTGGGCCGCGGCATCGAGTATCAGGACATGCCGTTGCTGCGCTCGATTGTGCGCGATGCGGCGCCGAACAATTTCAAATTTTCCGCACTGGTGTTGGGCATCGTCAAGAGCCCGGCGTTCCAGATGAACATGAAACCCGAGGCGGCCCAAGCCGTGGCTGCCAACGACCGAGAAAACCGCGCTGTAAAAGCGCCATTGCCGTAAAGGAGAAACGTCGCGATGTTTATCACCAAAAAGCACCTTTCCAGAAGAACGATTCTGCGCGGGGGCAGCTCAATGCTGGCATTGCCCTTGCTCGATGCGATGATTCCAGCCGCGACGGCGCTGGCGCAGACCGCGGCCCGGCCGAAACCTCGATTCGTCGGTTGCTTCGTGTGCCACGGCATGGCGCCCGGCTATTGGGTTCCCAGCACGGAGGGCAAGCTGGAGCCCACGCTCCCCTTCAACTGGAAGCCCTTGGAGCCATTCGTGGATCAAACGGTAATCTTTAGCGGCCTACATTCCCGTTCGGCCGAGCCGCCTCCCGGCGCGACCGGCGCCGACCATTGGGTGGCCGCCGCGTTCATGTGCGCGGAGAAACCAAAGAAGACGGCCGGCGCCGACATTCGCGCGGGCACGACGATCGACCAGATCATCGCGCAGAAGATCGGCCAGGACAGCCTCATGCCGTCCATGCAGTGCGCCGTCGAGGATCCCGGCTCGAATTCGAGCAATTGCGGCGAGGGCTACAGTTGCACCTACACGAATACCATCTCTTGGTCCTCGCCCACCGATCCGCTGCCGATGGAGCTGAATCCGCAGGTGATCTTCGAGCGCATGTTCGGAGACGGCAGCACGGCGGAGCAGCGCGCCAGGCGAAGAAAGCGGGACGGAAGCATTTTGGACTCGCTCACGGGCAGTCTCGCTCACCTGCGCACTGAATCGAGCGCCTCGGATCGCGCGCGGCTCGACAACTATACGGATAACGTTCGTGAGATTGAGCGGCGTCTCGACATCGCGATGAAGGCTTCGACGGTCGCGCCGACGGATATGCCTGTGCCGGTGGGTGTGCCGCAATCCTTCGACGAACACATTAAGCTCCAGTTCGACCTGATGGCGCTGGCCTTCCAGGCCGACATCACACGCGTGGGCACGCTGCTGTTTGCCCGCGACCTCACCGGCCGGACTTATCCCCAATGCGAAGCGCCTACCTCGGGTTTCCATGGCGTGTCGCATCACGGTGAAGATCCGAGAAATATCGCCCTGCTTTCGAAAATCAATCAGTATCACGTCAAGATGCTGGCGCATCTGATCGCTAACCTCGCTAAGACGCAGGACGGCGATGGGACGCTGCTCGACCATTCTCTGGTGCTCTACGGCAGCAACATGGGGAACTCCAATCAACACGTTCACTACGACGTACCGCATGTGCTGGTCGGAGGATTGAATGGGAAGCTGAGAGGCCGCCGTCACCTTGCGTATCCGCAAAAACAGGTCCCGACCGGCAATCTGTTGTTGAGCATTTTGGACATGTACGACATTCACCAGGACAGCATCGGCGACAGCACCGGCCGTCTTGAGAATCTGTAGGGGGAATCCATGAAGCGCGCCACTCTAAGTAGCGTCCTTTTTCTGTTGCTCCCGGTGGCCGGCTTTGCAGCCGGACCCTCTGATGTTGCGGATGCGGCGATGCACGGCGACAAGGCGGCCGTGCAGAAGCTGCTGGCCCAGCACGCCGACGTGAATGCGCCCCAGGCCGATGGCGCGACGGCGCTTCACTGGGCCGTGTTCCGGTCCGACAAAGAGATAGTGGACCTGCTGATTGGCGCGGGCGCGAATCCCAAGGCCGCGAACCGCGAGGGCTCTACACCGTTATGGCTGGCGAGCGTCAACGGAGACGCCGCCATCATCGAAGCGCTGATTAAAGGCGGGGCCGATCCCAACGAGAAGCTCCCGCTGGGACGGAGTCCTCTGATGCTGGCGTCGCGCACGGGCAATGTCGCTGCGATGAAGGTGCTGATCGACCATGGCGCCGACGTGAATGCGAAGGAAACTCTCCGTGGGACCACCCCGTTGATGTGGGCCGCGGACGAAGGCCATGCGCCCGCGATTCAGCTTCTGATCGAGCATGGCGCCAATATCAAGGCCCAATCGGATCCCGCGGAACGCGGACGGGGGCCGGCGCTCGGAAAATCAAACGATCCTCGACAGGCGGTCGCCCGGCAAGGCGCGGCTCTGGCCGCCGGACTTGCATCCCCGCCGTTGGGAGCGGATCGTGGCGACTCAAACGGTATTGGGGGAGCAGCGGGGGCGGGCCGTGGTGGCGCTCAGGCCGCCACTGGGCGCGGCGGTGGTCGTGGAGGTCGTGGTGGTGGCCGAGGCGGGGCTGGTGCGAATGCCGGGGCGGCAGGCACCGATCAGGGCGCAGACCAGGGAGATGACGGCGCGGCGGCGGCTGTCGGTTTCGGCGGCGGGGGCAGGCGCGGCCAAGCAGCCGTGAAGGACGGTGGATCTCTGACGCCCCTGGTCTATGCGGTCCGATCCGACGATCTCGATTCCGTTAAAGCCCTGCTGGCTGCGGGAGCGGACGTAAATCAGGTCACCGGCTATGGCTGGAGCCCGTTGCTGGTCGCGACGCAGAATCGGTACTACAGGCTCGGCGCATATCTGCTGGACCACGGCGCCGATGTGAATCTCGCCAACAAAGGCGCATGGACGCCGCTGTATCTGGCCACCGACAACCGCAATATCGAATCCGGGGATTATCCGGTGCGCAAGGGCGACATGGATCATCTCGAATTCATCAAGCTCCTTCTGGACAAAGGGGCCAATGTGAATGCCCGGCTGAAGGACAGCACGGAGACTCGTACGGTTTTCACCAACCAGTGGCTGGATGAGAACGGCGCGACGGCTTTCCTGCGCGCCTCCCAATCCGGCGATGTAGTCCTGATGAAGCTTCTGCTGGCCCATGGCGCCGATCCGAAGATCGACACGACGTTGCACGTGACGGCGCTGCAAGTGGCCGCTGGAATCGGCTGGGTGGAGGGGATCACTTACGAGTGGTCGACGGACCAAACCATCGAGGCCGTGAAGCTGCTGCTGGACCTGGGTCTTGACCCCAATGCGCAGGCCGACACTGGACGCACCGCTCTGCATGGCGCGGCACACAAAGGCAGTACCGCGGTGGCGCAGATTCTTGTGGACCACGGCGCCAAGCTTGATGTCCACGATTACGGGAACACCGACAACCGAGGCGGCAAGCTCGCCATCCACACGTGGGAACCGGTGGATTACGCCGATGGACTGGTCCGCGTCGGCGTGCAATCGGCAATCGCGCATCCCGAGACCGGGCTTCTCCTGCGCAAATTGATGATAGCCGCCGGGCTTCCAGCGCCGCCAGTCGGGCGCACGCTGGAATCCATTTGTGTCACCGAGGCGTGCGAATAATCGTTAGCATTTGAGAACGACCGCGTTCATCGCTCATGCCCGATGCGACCATGAGTTCGCAATCGACCTCGCAGGATTCCTAGAGTTCGGCTGCGATCTCACCTGCTACGTAGACGACGGGCAGATCGGTGAGAACCAAGACCTGATCGCCAAAGCGGAAGAAGGCCTCTGCGCCGATGTGCTTTTGCTGCTGCTGTCTCCGTCGTCCTCCCCAACACGGTGGGTACGGGAACACTGGGAGCCGGTGCTTTTCGAGCAGGCAAAACAGGGCCGGGTAGAAGTGGTGACGATACTGTTGCGGGAATGTTCCTTCCCGCCGTTGTTGCGGCGGCGGAATTTCATCGATGCAACCAAAAACCGGCTGACTGCCCGCCGGCTGCTGAAGCGCTGGTTCAGGCTGCGGGAGTGCGAACCGGGTGCGGCGCCGAGCATCGAGTTCTCGGGCGATCTGGAAGATTTGTATTCCACTCTGGCCGATCATGCCGGCACTCTGAACGTCAGCGGCGCCGCCGCATCGCGGTTCGCCACCGAGGCGAAGCAGGAGTTCGAGGCGGTATTGTGGGTGCCTTGCCAGGGCCGCACGCTGGCCCAAGCGTCAGGAGAACTGGGCCATCAGCTAGGACTTACTCTTGACGGTCCAGCGAAAGAGAATTGCGGACGCATCCGCGAGTTGCTGAGGACCCGCCGATGCCTGGTTATACTGGATGCTCCGGAGGCTAAGATTCCTCTGGAGCTGATCGCGGGTGGACGCTCGTCGACAGCAATCACGCTCGACCCTGTTAAGATTCTGGAGACGCCGGAGACCCCTGAATACGCGCGGCGTCTGATCGCTGCGCGGCGATTCGCCGAGGCATACGAGCTTTTGTACCAGCTGCTAGACGCCGTCGTCGAGCCGGACAGTTGCGCGCGCGAGCTGACCTGGATCTGTGAGCATTGGGACCGCCCGAACGAGGCGAATGTGCTGCGGGTAAACTATCGGCCAGCGGGAGCGGAGCAACTCGTGCTGTTTTGAACCGCGGCCGGGGCCGATGAACCTCGGCATCCACACGTGGGAACGTAAGACGCCTCAACAGTGCACGAATCACCCGGCCTCTCGCCCGTAAACCGGAATCGCAGCTCCGGTGATCTGCGCGCCGGCGGGCGACGCCAGGAAGGCAACCAGCTCTGCTACTCGCTTCGGCTGGACCCACTTCGCCGGATCCGCGGTGGGGCTGGCTTTGCGATTGGCGAGCGTGTTCATCGTCGCAGGCAGGATCACATTGGCGGTGATGTCCAGGTCCTTGTTCTCCAGAGCCGCGGTTTGAACCAGCGACAACAAAGCTGCCTTTGACGCGCTATACGCGCTGACGTTGGCGGCGGGCTCGGCGGCATTGCGGCTGCCGATCGCAATGATGCGGCCTCGCGTCGCCTGGCGCATTTCAGGAATCACGGCACGCAAGATGTTGACTGCCGACATGAGATTGATGCCGATCATCCGCTCCCAGATCGCATTCTCCGTTTCCGGGATCGGTTTGCCGCCCGCGAACCCGCCCATCACGTGCACCAGCACATCGATCTTCTGAAAACGGCGAATGACCTCGCCGGCAAGCTTCTGAGCAGCTTGTGCATCGGTGAGATCCGCGGCAAAGGCAGTGAAACGCGGATTGGGGAAATCGGCATCCGCGATGGCCAGCGACGTCCCGGCCACCTGGGCTCCGGCCGCCAGGAATTCCTCGGTAATGTCCGTCCCCAGACCTCCATTCGCACCCGTTATCAGGACAACTCGGTTTGAAAAGTCGTTCATGGTGTCTTCCCTAATTATCGGCGCCGCCGGGACGATCCGCCGGAGCGGCGGACCCTCACGACCAGGTACAGCACGATGGCGGCGTTAATCAGCAGCACCACGATTTTCGCGGCCGTGAGATGCCGGCTGATCTCATAAACTTCCAGCGGAATCAGTCCCGCCGTGGTGATGATCGTGAAATACTCCGCCCATCTTTTCCGCAGCAGCAGTCCCGTTCCCTCGGTGAGCAGGAGTCCGGCGTACACGAACGTTCCCACGCTTGCCGCCCGGAGTTGGTTTGGACTGACTGAAAGCAAGCGGGCGAGCATCCGGTGAATGAAGCGATTGTCAGGGTCCACTCGCAGGATATCCACCCAGTGGGCGACGGTCTCCGCGACGTCGTGGCGCAGGAGCTTTAGTGCGCCGATCCCCACAAAGACCAATAGAATTCCCTTCAACAGCTTGAAGAGAGCGATCGCCAGAAGCGTCGCCCCGCCCTGACGATCGCTAGAGGGCCGTCGGGCCGGTCGAGCGGATGCCATCGATCCAGGTTACCGTTTTCTTTCCCGGCCCATCGTTGTCCCCCAGTTGTTGAAGCTGAAGCGCAGCCCGTTATCCATTCCCATCCTCCTGCCGATCAGATAAACTTAGCTAGATCGTTATCTTGCCTGAACGGGGAGGTTTTCATGAATATCGGCGAACGCGTCGGCGATTATGAAATTGTTGAGGTCCTGGGCGCAGGCGGCATGGGCCAGGTCTTCAAGGTGCGCAACACACTGTCGGAGCGGATCGAGGCGATGAAGGTCGTGTTGCCTAACCTGGAAAGCGATCCGGGGCTGGCGGACCGGTTCCTGCGCGAAATCAAAGTGCAGGCCGCGCTGGACCACCCGAATATCGCCAAGCTCCACACCGCGATGCGATCGGGCAACCAGTTGCTGATGTTCATGGAGTTCGTCGAGGGCGTCTCGCTGGCCAAGAGAATGGAGCGCGGGCCCGTTCCGTCCGGAGAGGCTGCCGCTATCAGCGCGCAGGTTCTCGACGCGCTGGCGCACGCGCACGCCAACGGCGTGGTCCATCGCGACATCAAGCCGGCCAACATCATGATCACCGGCTCGGGTGTCGTTAAGCTGCTGGATTTCGGCATTGCGCGCATGCAGACGGACAAGCGTCTCACAAAAACAGGCACCGCCGTGGGGTCGCTGTTCTATATGTCCCCGGAGCAGATCCGGGGAGCCGAGCCGGACCAGAGCTCGGATATCTATTCGCTCGGGATCGTGCTGTATGAAATGGTGACGGGGCGCCGTCCGTTCGGGGGCGACAGCGACTTCCAGATCATGGCCGCTCACCTGGAACAGGTGCCCATGCCGCCCATCGAGGCCATGCCGGGAGTGCCGCCGGAGTTGAGCGAGATCATCCTAACGGCGATCGCGAAGGATCCCGCCGCGCGGTTCCAGTCGGCGACGGCGTTCCGCACGGCGCTGGTCAACGCATTTCCGGAAATCGCGGCGTCTGCTCGCGGGGCCGCGGCGCGAACCATGACACCCGTCGCGGCTCCGCGGGCCGCCGCGCCTCCGCGTCTTCCGCCTCCCATGCCTCCGCCGATTGCGCCTTCCGTGCCGCCGCCGATTGCGGCGAGCAAGCCCGCGCCCGAGTATAAACTCGCGCCTCCACCTCCCCCGGCCCTTCCGCTGCCGGCGCCGAAACCAAACCGCCGCGGATTGTACATGACCTTGGGATCGGTAGCCACGCTTGCCGTTTTGCTCGCAGCGGGGATTGAAGGTCCCAAACTAATTCACGGCGGTGTCAGCCGGGCTGAGGGAACAGGCACCGCGGAGCCGTCAAGCCCGCCACCTGCTCCAGCCAGCACGACGCCTGCTCCTGAGCCGGATACATCCGCTGCCCCAGCGGCACCCGTGGCTCCTCCATCGGCATCCCCATCCTCTTCCAGTGACACGGCCGTGCATCCGGCCGAGCGCGTCACGCCATCGCCTGGGACCCGGACAAGCCCATCTCCACTTCCATCGTCTGCGGCGGTTCCATCGTCCGCCGCCGTTCCTTCGTCCAGCGGGGCAGCCGCGAGCGTATTGTCGTCACCCCCTCAGGCGAATGCGCCGCCGGCGCCCGCGCCCCAATCCGTCGCGCCGCCGGCGGTTCCCCAACCGCCTCGGGTGAACCCACCCGCGAATCGGGAAGCCGCGGAGCTTCGCGACCAGTACAACGAAGTGGCGATCCGCGCCAACACCGCCCGCGCGGGCCTGAGGTCCTTCGAGCAGCAGCAATCCCGCCAGGGCCTGGGCCTTCGCGCCGATATCCGCGAGGCGCAAACCCGGCTGGATTACCAGCTTCAGGAAGCCATGTCGTCGCTCCAGAGCGGCGATATGGAGGGCACCCGCCGCAACTTGCGGTACGCACAGAGCGCCGTGGAAACGATCGAGAAGTTCCTGGGCAGGTAAGTGGACGCCCGCCCAGTCAAGAGGAGGGTTTCATGAAACACGAGAGTCGACGTTTTCTCCTGCTGCTCGCGATCGCGGGGATCGCCTCCGCGCAGGAGACGCCGAAGATGAAGAAATTCCTCACCAAACCGCTGGTGATCGAAGACCAGGGCAGCTTCTTCATCGGCGGCGTCCCGAAGGTCACCAACTATGCCACGGTGCCCCCTGCGAATAACCCCAACCAGGCGATCGTTCCCAATCAAATCACGATCGGCCAGATGTATGTGCAGTTCGAGATTCCGGAACGTAGGAAGCCGAAGATGCCTCCGGTCATCATGGTGCACGGGTCCAGCCATACGGCGGCATGTTTGGAGTCGACACCGGACGGGCGAGAGGGCTGGTACCCGTATTTTGTCCGCAAGGGGATCTCCACGTATCTGGTCGATCAGGCAGGCCGCGGGCGCTCAGGCTTCGACGAGTCCGTCATTCATGAGGCGGCCGCGATGGTCAGAAATGGCGATGCCGAGAAGGGAGCGGCCGCAATCCCCGCGTTCGGCAGGATTACCGATAACGGCGCCTGGACGAATTGGTTTGGGCATTTGATACCGCAGGGATCCACCATCCTGACGGGCACGCTCATCCAACATGGCGACCCAGGCGACCCGCCCAGCGATGCCGCCATCCACGGCAACGACTACCATCCCGCGTACGCGTTCGCGGCCGTGGACGCAAACGTCGTCTCCCGCGCCGGGGCGATCGGTCCGGCGCCGTCGGGACCCAACGCCGACTATGCTCTCGAGTACTACAAGCAGTTGGTTCCCAACGCGGAGGTCACTCTGCCGGGTTCCACTTGCCCAACTTGCGATCCGACGGCCATCGCTCCCGCCAATACCTGGACGCCAATGGATCTTGCGCTGCTGGTCGAGAAACTCGGCGGAGCCGTCGTCGCCACGCACTCTCAATCGGGAATCATGGGGCATCACATGGTTCGCATTCTGAAGGAGCGGGGTCATTTGGATCTGCTGAAGGGGCTGATTACGATCGAGGGGTCCTGTTCTCTTCCGAATAGCGGACTCAAGCCGGAGGATTTCGACAACATCCCGTACCTGGCGTTGAAGGGAGATTACACAGCCACCAGCGAGGTGTGCCAGACCACGGTCGACGCCATCAATGCCCGTCGCGCTGCCGGCCACGGAACCGCCAAGGCGGAATATATCAAGCTGGACGAGCTGAAAAACCCCGTCTTCAACGGCACCACCCACATGATGATGCTGGGCACCAACAACCTCGAAGTCGCCGACGTCATCCTCAACTGGACGGACGCGAACATCCCGCCCAAGAGCAAGAACGGCAAAAAGTAAGTGGCAGCAGGCCTCCGGCCTGCGCGATCTACTCCAACGAGAAGACGACCAGCGTTCCTCCCAGGTTCGTATAGTCGGCGAGCGAAGTCGTAAGGCCGACCGCGCCCAGTCCTTCAGTCCCCTTGGTAAGACCTTCCGCGAGACCGATCGCGGCCCATCCGCCCACACCGGTGAGCACCGCAAGGTACTGCTTGCCCTTGTGCATGTAGGTGATGGTGTTGCCGATGATGCCCGAAGGCGCATGAAACTCATACAGCGTCTTCCCCGTGGCTTGATCGGCGGCCTTGAACCAGCCGTCCAGCGTGCCATAGAAAAGCACGCCGCCGTCGGTAGTCAGCGGTCCGCTGTAAACCTGGAACTTTTCATTGACGGCCCACTTCGTCTCGCCCGTGATGGAGCTGTAAGCGATCAGGCGGCCGCGCACGTCGCCGTGGTCCGCGGGGAACATGCTCAAGGTAGCGCCCACATACGGGAAGCCGCCTCTGTACTTGACGCTGAATGCCTGGTAGTCCATGCAGATGTGATTGGTGCCGACGTAAAACAACTTGCTCTTGGGATCGTAAGAAGCAGGCTGGTGATTCTTGGCGCCCTGTGCGGCCGGACAAATGTCTTTGACGTTGACATCTTCCTTGGTCATCTTGTCGGGGTTCAGGACCGGCCGGCCGGTCTTCAAATCGATCGAGGAGGCCCAGTTCGTGCTGGGATCGAATTTGTGCGCCTGCAGAAGCTTGCCGTTGCGCCGGTCGAGCAGGTAAGAAAAGCCGTTGCGATCGAAATGCGTCAGCGTGGGAACCGTAGCGCCGTTGATGACGCTATCGGTGAGCACACTCTCGTTGATGCCGTCGTAATCCCAAGCATCGTGAGGCGTCATCTGATACGCCCAGGCGGCCACTCCCGTATCCGGATTGCGAGCCAGGATGGTGGTGGACCATTTGTTGTCGCCGGCCCGCTGCGAGGGGTTCCACGTTCCGGGATTTCCGCTCCCGTAGTAAACCAGATTGAGCTGCGGATCGTAGGTGTACCAGCCCCAGGTCGTGCCGCCGCCGAGCTTCCACTCGTCCTGGTTCCAGGTCTTGAGACTCGAATCCTTGCCCACCGGTTGTTGGGTTGCGCCATCGAGGGTCTTGACCGGATCGAACAGAATGTCCGCGTCGGGACCGACGTTATGGGCGCGCCAAACCAGCTTGCCAGTCTTGAGATCGTACGCGGTGAGAAAGCCGCGGACGCCATATTCTCCTCCCGAGATGCCGACGATCACTTTGTCGTGGACCACCAGAGGAGCGATGGTCATGGTCTGGCCCAGCTGAGGATCGCCGTTCTGGACGCTCCACACCACCTTGCCTGTCTTGGCGTCAAGCGCGTAGACGTGCGTGTCCAGCGTTGAAACCAGGATCTTCCCGTCGGCGTAAGCGACGCCCTTGTTCACCAAATCGCAGCAGGCCACCGATGGCGAGAACTTGTCCTGCTCCGGAGCGAATTTCCAGACGATCTGTCCGACGTTGTCGAGATTGACGGCGTACACGAAGTTGGGGTAGGAGCTCTCAAAGTACAGCATGTCGCCGACCACCAGCGGCTGGCCCTCCTGCCCTCGCAGCGTGCCCGTGGACATGGTCCAGGCCACCCGCAGTTTCCCGGCATTCTTGGCGTTGATCTGGCTCAAGGAACTGTGGCGGATCCCGCTGTAGCTTCCCAGCGGCAGGACCCACTGATTGGGATCCTGCGCAGCCTTGTCCAGCGCGTCGTCCGCCAGCGCGAGCGATGAAGCGAGCGCCGTCGCGATTCCGAGAAATTTCAAAGTCTTCATATCGGATCTCCTTTAGTCCTGAGTAGACGGGGGCCTGCCGGAAGGCACAAGATCGAGGCTGCGGCCCTTAACGTACTGGTAAATGTGAACGACATCGTCACCGCTGAGGAAGCCCGCCCAGGAGGGCATTCCCTTCTCCGCTCTTCCTTCCGCCACCACGGACAAGAACTCCTGGCGCTTCATCCCGGCGGAAAGGGAGCGGCGCAAATCCGGCGCGAGCTGGCCGCCCGTCGCATCCGTCCCATGGCAGCGGTAGCAGTATGAGTTGAACAGTTGATAACCATGAAAGACTTCCTTCGTGACTTTCGGCGCCGCGCCCTCGGCATAGAGGGGGAAGTCCAGGTTGACTATCGTGCCGTCTTTGAGAGTGTAGGATGACGCAGTTTGGACCGCCTCCGCCCCACTGGTTTGCGACAGAATCCACTTCACCATCTCCCGCCGCTCCGCGTCCGTCAAATCGGGATGAGGAGTCATGCCTCCGCCGCCTTCCCGAATTTTCGCCGCTAGCTTTTCGGTGGCGTCGGATTGCCCCTCGTACCGCTTGGCGATGGCGCTGAAGGAGGGCCCCACAACTTCGCGGTCCACCGCGTGACAGGAGGAACAGTCGCTGCCCTTAATCAATTTTTCGCCGCCGGCCGCCTGTGGGTCTGCCGCCTGCGGAGCTCCCGCTAGAGAAGCCACGATCAGCATGGCTGCGCCAGGTATCAAGCGTCCGGTCATTTTATCCCTGGCCCCGGCGCGTTGGGGAGCACGCCATTCTCGGTCAAGATAGAGGTGAGTTCCGCCTGGTGCTTTTCGATCACCTCATCAAGCCTCTTTTTCAAAGCGTCGTCGCCTTCACGAACTCCCATCGACATGGGGAAAGCGTACTGCTCGGGCGGCCCCAGCGCTCTGGTATTTGGCACTGGCACCACGTCCAACTCAGGATAGGAGCGAAGGAAGGCGCCGATGGCCGGAAGCCAGGTGATCAGCACGTCGATTCGCCCGTCCTTCAGCGCGGTGAGCATCGCGGCCGGCGATTCTCCGCCTTCGTCGGACACGTCGAAGGCAACGATAGAACCGGGGCTCGAGCCCGGAATCATGCCGCGCATCTTCAAAGCGTCCTCGGCAGGCGTGTCCCTTTCAAAACCGACCTTGAGCCGTTTCAGGACCGGAGAGTCCATGCTGGCGAGGTTGTAATTCCCGCTCTTGGCAAACACAAAAACATACGACGAAATATAGTAGGGCCGGGTAGTAAGCTCTTCCCGGCTCGCATACGGGATGCTCATCACCACGTCGCATTTCTTCGCGTCGAGCGTGGATGAAAGGAATTGGGGAAATCCGCCATGGCCGCGGTGGCTCGCCCAAGTGTACTCGACTGTTTCGCCGAGGGCCTTGGCAACGGCCTCGGCAATCTTGTTTTCAAAGCCCGCACCGGCTCGATTCGAAAACGGCAGATAATCGGGATCGGCGCAGACCCCCAGCGCCTTGGCGGGAGCCGGAAGCAGACAGAACCACACACCTGCGAGAACCAGCGAGCTGACGAGGGTGCCTTGTCTCATGAGTCTCCACCCGGCGGAGTCCGCTTCACATCATATACCGCTTTCGGGAATCGCGCAGACGAGCATCCCAGTGTCCGCGGCGGCGTGCTCTTAGGATCGTTCCGAGATGGCCTTGTTAGCCATCTCGATCAGCTTTCCGCAGCATCCGCTCATATGAATGGTGATGTCGCGAAGCGTCGCCCCGCGAAACTGGAGCCGCGGCGCCTGGCCGTGGTCCGGACAGCGCAGGCCGTGCAGCTTCCGGCCCGTGTTGCGCTTGAACTCCAGCACGGCATCTTCCTGCGCGAGGTTTGCCGCTGGACTTTCAAACGTCCGGAGCACGAAATCATATTAACATAGATTTGTTTTATGATCCGGCTGACGGCCGCGTTACCCCGCGCTGAAGGCTAAGATACCCTTAAGAAGTAAGGGTGAGCGGTTAGGCCTTCGGGCCTCAGGCAGCGGCAGTGGAATTCGTCGACCAACTCAAATCCTCCATCGACATTGTCAAGGTAGTGGGAGAATACGTGCGCCTGAAGCGCATGGGCTCCACCGGCCGCTACGTGGGCCTGTGCCCGTTTCATCAGGAAAAGACGGGGTCGTTCAACGTCCATCAGACCAAGCAGTTCTACAAGTGCTTCGGCTGCGGCGTGGGCGGGGACGTGCTCGACTTCGTGATGGAGATCGACGGGCTGACCTTCCCCGAAGCGCTGAAGCAGCTGGCCGAACGCAACGGCATCCCCATGCCCAAGCGGACCGATTTCTCGGATGCCGAATCGCGGCTGCGCGGAACGCTGCTGGAGATGCACGCCACCGCGGCGCAGGTGTTTCAGGCCAACCTGCGAGGACCCCAGGGCGCCGAGGCTCGCGCGTATCTGGAGCGCCGCGGCGTCTCCGAGGAGATGATCGAAACCTTCGGGCTGGGCTACTCCAGCGCACCGGGTCAGGAGCTCACGCGCCGGTTCACGGAGCAGGGCATTCCGCAGGATCAAATGGAGGCCGCCGGACTGGTGCGCCGCCGCCAGGAGAGCTCCGGTTTCTACGACGTTTTTCGCGGAAGATTAATGTTTCCCATCCACAACGAGTCGGGGAAAATAATTGCCTTCGGCGGACGAGCCATGCGCGATGAGGACCAGCCCAAATATTTGAATTCGCCTGAAACACCCATCTATAAGAAGACATCTGTACTGTACAACCTGCATCGCGGACGCGAAAATATGCGGAAGCTGAATCGAGTGGTGTTGGTGGAAGGCTACATGGATGTCATCGGGGCGTACTCGGCGGGCGTCAAGGAAGTGGCCGCAAGCTGCGGCACGGCGCTGACGCCGCCCCAGGTGCGGACGCTGCATCGTCTGGCCGACACGGTGGTGGTCAATTTCGATCCGGATAAGGCGGGAGCCAACGCCACCGAGAAGGCAATCCAGCTGTTGCTGGACGAAGGATTGCATGTGCGGGTGCTGGCTCTCGAAGGCGGACTCGATCCGGACGAATACGTCAAGCAGAACGGAGCCGAAGTGTATCGCGCCAAGGTCGAATCGGCCGGCGGATACTTCCATTGGCTCGCGGACCGGGCTCGTGCCCGCTTCCCCAAGACCGCCGAGGGTCGCGCGGACGCCTTCAAGTTCCTGCTGCCGGTGGTGCAGAAGATTCAGGATAAGATCGAGCGCGCCGGCGTGGCGAATGAAATCGCCGCATACCTGGGCGTGGATCAGCGGCTAGTGCTGGATCAGTTCAAGCGGGCCGCGATGGGGACTCCGCACCACACTCGTGCGCCGCAACCTTCCCAGGCCGGCTCGGCGATCCCGCCCATGGAGCGGATTCTGCTGGGGGCATTCTTGGGCAGCGACCGCGCGCGCGCCGAAGTGCTGCCTCAGCTGGCGCCCGCGATGACCGAGGAATTTTCGACTCACGCGATCTTCGAGGCCCTGCGGCAGGTGAACGGATTGACCGGGCCGGCGGCGTTTGCGGCTCTGGAGGCGCGTTTGGATCCCGCGTCCCAGGCACTATTGCATGAGCTGGCCGCAGCCGATGATATGAGTGACGAGGAGTCCAGCTTGAAGCAGGCCCACGCCTGCCTTCTGCGGCTCAACAGCGGACTGAAGAAGCGTCGGGTGGACGATCTTCGGACCCGCGTGAAGACAGCCGAACGTGAAGGCCGGATGGAGGAGGCTCTGCGATGGATCGCCGAGTTGCATCAACTGGAGCGGGAGACCCGGGCGGAAGCAAGCGCCCGGACGGAAGCAGGCGTATGATGGCCCGTCTCCAGTGTTGTAAACTGAGGCAATTGGTATTCGCGCCGCTTGGACGGGGTCAGGGGCGTGGGTGGAAGCCGGTTGGGTAACGTGGCAACAGAAGAAAAATTCGGGCGGCTGAAACAGCTCATGGACACCGGCAAGGAGAAGGGCTACGTCCTGTACGACGAGGTCAATGAGCTGCTGACTGAGGATTACTCCGGAGGCCGTCAGCTCGACGACCTTCTGACCGAGCTCGACAGCGCCGGCGTCGAGATCCTGGAAGAGCCCAAACTCGAATTCGACAAGAAGCTGGAGGATGGCGAGGAGCTCGCCGAGTTGGAGCTCGCCCAGGATTTCAGCGACAAGACCAACGATCCGGTACGCATGTATCTGCGCGAGATGGGCACCGTTCCGCTGCTCACGCGCGAGGGCGAAATCGAGCTGGCTAAGAGGATGGAGCGCGGCCAGGGGGCGGTGCGGAAAGCACTGTCGCGTTCTTCGCTGGTGGTTCGGGACGTTCTGGCCCTGGCCGAGACGATCGAAGCCGACCCGACCAGCGTGCGCGACATCCTGGTGATGCCGGACCTGCTGGTCACCGACGAGACCATCGCGGAGCAGTGCACGGAGCTGCTGGCCACCATCGCCGAGATCGAGAAGCAATACAAGAAGGCGCAGCAATTCCGGCAGAAGCTGCAATCGGTATCGCGCGGCATGAAGCCCAAGATGCATCGCACCCTGCGCTGGAGCCTGGCGCGGACCATGGTGTGCGTCTCGCGTTTGATCCGCGGCATTCACTTCACGTCGATGACCCGCCGCGAGCTGGCTGGAAAACTTCGCGCGGCGGTCGAGGATCTGCGGCCGGTCGAAAAAGAAATCGCCCGCTTGCAGCGCAAGATCGAAACAGCGAACGGCGCGGGCGGCGCTGCGGCGGTGCGCAAGGAGATGCGCACGCATAGCCAGCGCATGCAGCAGATGGAGGAGGAATCCGGCGCAACCGCGAGCGAGCTGCGCCGCACCTTGCAGATCGTCGAGCGCGGCGAGTACGAAGCCGAGGTCGCAAAGAAAGATCTGGTGGAGGCCAACCTTCGCCTGGTAGTGTCCATCGCCAAGCGCTACACCAATCGCGGCCTGCAATTTCTGGATCTGATTCAGGAAGGCAACATCGGCCTGATGAAGGCCGTGGACAAGTTCGATTACCAGCGCGGCTACAAGTTTTCCACCTACGCCACCTGGTGGGTGCGCCAGGCCATCACGCGCGCCATCGCCGATCAGGCCCGCACCATCCGCATCCCGGTACACATGATCGAGACCATCAACAAGCTGGTGCGCATGCAGCGGCAGCTTCAGCAGGATCTCGGCCGCGAGCCCACCACCGAAGAGCTGTCGGTGAAGATGGAGCTGCCGGTGAACAAGGTGCGCAAGGTGCTGCGCATCGCGCAGGAGCCGATTTCGCTGGAGACTCCGGTGGGCGAGGAAGAAGAATCGCACCTGGGCGATTTCATCATCGACCGGCGTGTGGTGTCGCCGTCGGAAGCGGTTATTAATTTGAACTTGCGGGAGCAGACCGCGGAAGTGCTCAAGACGCTGAGCCCTCGCGAGGAGAAGATCATCAAGATGCGCTTCGGCTTGCAGGACGGCAGCGAGCATACGCTCGAAGAGGTCGGCCAGCATTTCGCGGTGACGCGCGAACGCATCCGCCAGATCGAAGCCAAGGCTCTGCGGAAGCTGCGCCACCCCAGCCGCAGCCACCGGCTGCGGGCGTTTTTGGATACGAGTCTCAGAGACTAGCCGCAGTTCGCATGAAAACCTACAGTTTCAAAGTAGTGGTGGAACCGGACGAAGACGCCCAGGGCAATTCTGCGTGGCACGCCTATTGCCCGGCGCTGGAGAGCCTCGGCGGCGCGACTTCCGGGCGCACGCGGGAAGAAGCGTTGAGCAACATCAACGAAGTCGTTCACATGATCGTTCAGGAGTTCGTCGAGGAAGGGAAACCGCTGCCCGAAGGTCCCGAGGATTCGGTCGAAGTGGAAGATGTTTCGCAAGAGGAGCCTCGCATCGCCGTCACAGTCTAGAGCATGGCCATCGCCTACCGTGGCCTCCGGTCGGTCACTGCCCGGGACCTCGTCGCCGCCCTCACGCGCGATGGTTTCTATTTTGCCCGCCAAAGAGGATCTCATCAACGTTATCGCCACCCGGACGGCCGGCGCGTAACCGTGGCTCCGCACGGTGGCGGCGATACATTCACCATCAAAACCTTGAAGTCGATGATCGAATTGCAAGCCCGCTGGACGGAAGAGGATTTGAATCGTCTTAAACTCCTCCGTTAAGACGATTCCTCACGTGATAGACAATTCCAAATTTTGCGGATGGGAGTTGCGCCAATGGAGGGGAACAGGGGCAGCATGTCGGTTTCCCTATTCGCTGATTGTCCCATCCTCCTTAAGGTAACTCAGAAACTCATTGGGGAACTCGTTCTTGAGCATTCTCCGAACGATGCACTTGGTGAGTGGAAGCCATTTGTAAATCTCGCGCAGATCCATCACATCATCCGCGGAGAGAACCGGCTGTCCCTCATCTAGAGCACCATGCGCAACCCGGTGGCGCACGGGCCGCAAATGATCATCTATCAGCCGATTGATCTTTTGGCCCAGGGCCTCGGGGATAAAGATCTCACGCAACGCCATCTCGTCCCATTCGCGGTTCACGTGAAAGAGGGGGAGGAGCCAAGGAACGAACTCAGCCTTGCTCGCCGGGATGATTTCCTTCAGCGGCCGCGTGGGCGTCTGCCCGGCGGCCACTGCCTCCTGAATAAACCGCTCTCTTCGCACGCGAAGCCCCTCGATAATCTTGAAAAGGCAAAGAAACTGGAACACCGGTGTATTGCTGATCAACGCTTCCCGGTAGAAGCTCGCGTAGATACGAAAGTCCTTCGGTAGCGTGGCTCTTGGCGCTATTCGCATCGGAAGTTCATAGTACGGGCCAAGCATGCTCATCGATCTATTTCCTGTCCTGAGTTCGACAACGTCCGTCTGATAGATCCAAAGTGGCACGTCGAGCTGCGCAGAGATGCTGCTGAGCGCGGATGCAGCCGCCCTCGTCACTTTCGTGCGCGCGTCATCAACGCAGCCGGCATGCACCGAGGCGGTCAGCGTGCCCAGGAATCCCTTACGATTGGGAAGCCCGACGAGGCTCAACGCGCCATCCTCCGTCTGAGTGTATATGATGACCTTCGTTACATCCCCTTTCTGCGGATCGTAATAGGCGGGCTTCGCAATCGCCAGATGGGAGTCGCCCTCAATGCTGCCTCCGCCATTCACATTCCCTTCGGGCGCTGGCGGGAATCCCGGCCTCGCAAGGGCGAGGGTGACTTGATAGCGTCCAGGTAGACCAGTGGGGCCGCCGATGTTTCTTGGATCAGCCGGATCAACGAACTTCGACACCAAGCTGATGTAGCTCATCATTGCCGCGCGGAATTCGCGCGGTGACGGTCGGGGCTTCGCGGTTCGAGGTCATGCCCTTGCAGGGCGAACCGCAGCACTTCTTGAATTTCCTGCCGCTTCCGCAGGTACACAGAGAATTGCGTGGAGGGTTGCCCATGCGATCATGGTCGACGAGTTCGGCGAATTGCGATCCGGTCTCGCCTATGCAGGCAACAATGCCGACCGACCACCGACTGCCCCTTGGATAGCGCAGGTTGCTCGGTGGCGTCCCTGAAGGCGGACGCTCTCGATCAGTGACTCAATGTTCCAGCCCAAGCTGCGCTCGAACCTGATGGCTTGTAAGCGCTGGACGGCGCTTTTCGAGTCGCGCTTCGGCGAGGCAGCGGTCTTCGAGGTCTTCCAGATTGCTCTCGATCAACTGGCGCGCGAAATAACTTTTGGTGTGTCCCGTAAGCTTGGCAAGCTTGGACAAGCGCCGCTCGATATCGGGGTTCAATCGAAGGGAGAGCATCTATAGGCATTATAGAGAATGGCCGCGTCCGCTACTGCGCGGTCAGGCGCACGCTGATCAGGTGCCCGCTCCGTGCGATTACCTCGTGCGGCAATTGTTGGATGCGATCCCGATACGTATCCTGGTCGAACACAAACACGCGCACCGAACCGGCTCGCAGCGCCTCTTCGAGGTCCGCACGGGTGGGCAGAATCACCGGCGTGCTGTCGCCATACCATTCCAGTTGGTTGGTTTCGTCGTAGCGCGGATCTCCTTTGTCGTAGAAGCCCACAAGCTCCCGCGGCGGCAGCGTGAGACTTTGGGCTTGCGCGATGGCGCGGACCTCAGTGGCCTGCCAGTGCGGTGGCAACAGCACCACGATGGATATCGCCGCCACCACGGCGAGCGGCGGGAGCCAATTCATCGCGCGTTCGACGATGCGGCGCGGGGTCCACTTCATCAGCCCGATTGCGGAAAGAATGGCCATCGCCGGATACGCCGGCAGTATGTAGCGCAGCACCCGGCTGCGGGCTGCCGCGCATAATAGGAACACTGTGGCGAACCAGCCCAACAGCAGGAAGAGCGGACGCTTCCGCTGGCGGACGATCGCCACGATACCCGCCAGCATCACGGGCAGCCAGGGCCAGTACGATTTCGCCAGCATCCATGCATACTCAATTACGCCGGTGTAACGCCGCCATGAGGGCGTGAGCGATCCATAGACTTCGCGCTCCAGCCAGCCTTGCTGAAGACCGGCGGCGTAATCGCCATAGCGATGCAGCACGTAGCCATACCAAGCTGTCAACGGCAGCAGCGCGATGAGGAACCCGGGGATCACATAGCGCCATGCGGGCCGGCGCCGATTGGCAATCAGGTCGACGGCAAAGATGACCGGAAGCCCGAACCCGATCAAGCCGCGAATCATCAACGCCATGGCCGTGAAGGCTCCCGCGGCGAGGTACCAGCGCGGATCGTCATCGGTGAGCGACCAGGCGCAGATCGCGCACACAAACAGGAAAGCCGCCGGGACATCGGTCATGGCGTGGTCCGCGTACTTGATGAAATACGGTGTCGCCAAAAGGATGAACATGGCCACGGAAGCGGCCAGCGTGTCCTGGAGCAGCCGGCGCGCGAGCCAATACGTCAGCAGCACGGTGGCCAGCGCGCACAACGCCGACGGCAGCTTCGCAACCGGGTCGGAGATGCCGAACGCGGATAGGAACGCAGCCTGGGTCCAAACGAACAGCGGGGGATGTTCCAGTGCGGGCGCTCCGCGGCTTTTCGGCGTGAGCCAATCGCCGGTGCGCACGATTCCCTTCGCTTCGAGCGAATACATGGCGTCGTCGTATCCGGCCAAATCCCCTCGGCGAATCGCACCCAGGAACAAGATCGCGGCCGCGAGAGCGAGCGCGGGAAAGCGCAGGCGCGGGCTCATTGGAAGCCGATTCCGGTCAGCACAACGCCAAGATCCCGTGCATCGCCAGGGACGGAAAATGTTTTATCGACGGAGAGCGTGACGGCAAGGGTTGCGGAGCCGAGCGGCGCGGGAGCCGAGATACTGTAAATGGAGTCGCCCTTGGGAAGTTCCCCTTGCGCCAGAATGTGTCCATCCGCAGAGAGGCTAATGTGGCGCGCGGACGCGGAGGCAGGGACATAGATCGATGCCTCGAGTCTCGTCGCGCGGTCGGGAACTTTCAACAGCACGGTTGCGTCCTTCGCGGTCCAGCCGTCGGCCGAGATGCCGCTGAGGAATTGAACGGCCGCTTTAGGATCGTGCGGGTCGAGATAACTCAGCTCCGGCGCGGCGGCGATGTCAGCGTGAACGCGGTCGATGGGAGCTGTCGAGATCTCGAACGGCAGCAGACCGTGCGAGCCGAATGAATACGCCGAGCGGCCGTCGAGCGAGATCAGGCGCAGCGGCGTCCGCGGTCGAATTTCGATTTGGTAGAACGGCGTCAAGGGCACGCCTGCGGGCAGAGAATTCGAGAGGTCGCTTGTCACTACGATATCGCCAGGTTGAACCCGCGGAGGAGTGGTGAGCGGCAGACCACCCGCGGCTTCAAGATAATAGCGTAAGCCCCAGTCGGCGTTGACCCACATGCGACGGCCCTTCGTTTGGGTGTTGAGCATTTCCACGTAATGGCGATATGTGTTCCAATGCTGGTAATTGACCACTGCTAAGCCGAACGCGAGAGCCAGTTGCAGTGCGGCTCCGGCGAGAGCAATACTACGTCGCGAGGCGTTGGCCGCGAGAATCGCCAAAGGCGCGGCGACCGGCAGCAGATAGCGAGCCGATCCGGCGAAGAACACCAGCATCGCGGGGGCAAAGAAGAGCAGCACCCACCAGCCCGGAAATTCGCGGCCGAAGCACCACACGAGCACCCACACGCCCAATCCGAACGAAACCCAGAACAGCGGATTGGGATCGTAAAATGCGGCTCCGGCTGAGGCGACTGCGGCAACGATCCAGCGCCATCGTCCCCCGCGCGGAACCAGCGTGAGCCAGATCAATGGCGACACCATCCAAGCCAGATGCACCGCGAGCGCCGCCGCTCCGCGCACGCTCTGCGCGAGCGCCGCGAAGTGATACGAGCGCATGTAGCCGGCGAGCACGGCGGCGGGCATGGCTCCGCTGGTGGCTCGCTCCCAGAGCTGCCAGGCGCCGAGAATCGCAGGCGCTGCGAGCGTCACGATCCAGCCAGGCGTCCATCCGCGCCGTTGCTGAAACACGTACAGCGCAAGGATCGGCGTGAGGAAGACGCCTTGATACGCATCGAGTGCCGCGAGGCCCGCCGCAAGCCCCGATCCGATGAGGGCGGGCAAGGATTCGCGATCCACCGCGTACACGAACAGAGCCATCGCGGCCATCCAGAACGCCAGGAATGGCAGGTCGGCTTCGAGCGAATTTCCGTTGACGACGAACGTCGGCACTACGCAGAACAGCACGATTGCGAGCAACGGCCGCGTCGAGAATCGCCGCGCCAGGGAAAGCATCGCCAGCGCCGCGATCAATGAAAACACAATGTAGGCAAGATGAAACGGAACCTCCTTCACGTCTCCGAACACGGCCAAGAGTCCGCCGAGAATCCACGAGTTCAAGGGAGGATGAGAATGGCCGCGCATATCGGCGAGCACGCCTCGGAAGACGTAGCTCGTATGCTCAGGATGTAGAGGATCGATCTGCGCGTGCTCGGCGCCATAGAGATAGTAAAGGTCGTCGCCTTGAATGGCCTGATGCAGAAACGGAAGGCGCAGCGCCAACACCAGCGCGGCGACGATGAGCGCTTGTTTTATCAAGCGTGCCTTACCAGTGGACTGGAACGCCGGGCTCGAGCGTCCACACCTGCGTTCCGGGCAGGTCGCGCAGCCGGTCGGCGAGCTGCTCCGGACGGCCGGTGAGCGGAGGGAAGGTTCCGAAGTGCACAGGAATGACCCGCTTCGGGTTCAGCATGCGGCACGCCAGCGCGGCCTCGCGCGGGCTCATGGTGTAGAGGTCGCCGATGGGAATAAACGCGAGCTCGGGATGATACAGCCGCTCGATGAGCTGCATGTCGGTGAAGACGTTGGTATCGCCAGCGCAATATGCGGCGCGCTTGTCGGGGAACCGCACGACGTAGCCCGCGGCCTCACCGCCGTAAACGATCTTGCCGTCATCGAGGATGCCGCAGCTATGAATGGCGTGGGTCATGGTTGCGGAGATCGGGCCGACGGTGACCGTTCCGCCCTTGTTCATGCCGGTGGTGTTCTTGACGCCTTTCGATTCCAGCCAGAACGCGGTCTCATAAATCGCCACGATCTGCGGCGAGAATTTCTGAGACAGCGGAATGACATCGTGGATGTGATCGAAGTGGCCGTGCGAAACCAGAATCACGTCCACCCGATCGAAGCTGTGCTGTTTGGGATACGCGGGGTTGCCTTCAATCCATGGGTCCACCACAATGACCTCGCCCGTTTCGAGGCGCATCTGATACGTGCCGTGTCCCAGCCAGGTGATTTCAATCATAAGTTCGATTTTAGTGCGATTTTAGTGAGCACGTCCGGCTGTTGCGCTAGTTAGCGCACTACCTACGTCCGGGAAGCTGAATCCCATCGCCGACGGCAGCGAAGCCGGGGATGGAGACGGGCGTGCGGCCGGTGATGGCGATCTGGCCGAAAAGCGCTTTCACGGCCGAAAATTCCGACGGCTGAGTGATGCTGAAGGTCGCCAGATACGCCGCGACTTTCGGAAACGACGCCAGCAGATACGGATTGCCCACTGCGACCAGTACAACGGGCACCGGGCCTTCGGTGAGCTTTTCGATGAACGGCGCAAGATCGCCCGCGAGCGCCACGTCGCCGCGATTGGCCGCCACGGCGACGTCGGCCGAGATGACGATCGCGGAGCATTTACTTGTATCACCAGCCTCCGCTTGCAGCGCCGATAGGGGCATCGTCGAATCCACCGTAACGATGCGCGCTTCCTTGGCGCGGCGCGCGAATTCCTGGGCGAAGCGCGGGCCGCTGGTGGATGCTCGGCTCTGCACTGCGATGATCACGCAGGCGTGGTTGGCGTCGGTCAAGGGCACGACCTTCCCTTCGTTCCGCGTCTCATTGACTAACAGCGTAACGGCGCGATCGGAAACATGCTGCGCGCTCTCGACCGATTCCTTGGCTTCGAGCACGTCGGCGACGGTCTCGACGTTCACCAACTTGCTCTTGGTCAAGCCCACGCGGATCTTGGCGGCGAGCACACGCATGGCGCTGTCGTCGATGCGCTGGCGGGGGATGCGGCCGCTCTCCACCGCCGCGACCACGGCGCGAATAGCCTGCTCCGGATCGGGCGGCATCAGAAGAACGTCGGCGCCCGCGAGAATAGCGCGCACCGAAGCTTCCGCTCCGCGAAACTCCTTGGTGAGGCCCGCCATGTCCATTGCGTCGGTGACGATGATGTTCTGAAACTTGAGCTCATTGCGCAACAGGCCGGTCAGCACCAACGGCGAGACGGTGGCGGGGATGTCTTCCGGCTCGATGGCGGGCACGGCCATGTGCGCGGTCATGATCGAGTCGACTCCGTGCGCGATGGCGGCCTCGAAGGGCTTGAGCTCGATCGCGTCCATGTGCTCGCGGTCTTTATCGAGCAGCGCGAGGTCCATGTGGCTGTCGATTGAAGTGTCGCCGTGGCCGGGGAAATGTTTGGCGGTCACCAGCACACGATTGTTGGGATCGGAATGCGCTCCGTCGATGAACGCCGCGACGTGGCGCGCTACCAGGTCGGGGTCCTCGCCGTAGGAGCGAATGTTGATGATGGGATTATCGGGGTTGCTGTTGACGTCGGCGACGGGAGCGAAGATCCATTGCACGCCCAGAGCGCGAGCCTCGCGCGCCGCCGCCAGTCCTTCGTAACGCGAGGCGTCGAGATCGTCGGCCGCTCCGTAGGCCATGTTGTAAGGAAAGCGGACGGCGTCCGCGACCCGCATCGAAGAGGCGCGCTCAAAGTCCCCGCCCACCAGCAGCGGAATCTTCGCCAGCTTCTGCATGCGGTTCAGGAACACCGCCATCGCGAAGGGCTCGGCGCTGCGCACCTGCCCGTTCTGCACGGAATTATTCACGATCAGCCCGCCGAGGTGCAGGTCGCGGACCCAATGACGCCACTTCTCAAACTCGGCGGAGTTGGAGCTCATGGTGTCGGCGTAGACCACGCCGATGACGAGCTGCGCCACGCGGTCGCGGAGGCTGAGCGGCTTGAGGATGACCTGGGCGGCGCGCTGCTCCGGCGTGAGCGGAGGAGGCTTGGGTTTGGGCGCGGGCTTCGCCGCGAAGGCAAGAACGGCCGCGGCGACAAGCAGAGCCGCGCGCGTAGCAAGCGGTCTACCGGAACCAGCGGGCATCGCACCCTTAAAATATCATGAAAGCCGCATCTGTAAACGCGGCGGCGGTGTGCGCTATGGTTAAAAAATGGCGGAAGGGGCGCAGGTTGACGAGTACAACGTCTATGCATTGATCGGCGAGGAGGGCTTCGTGCGCCTGGTGGGCGCGTTCTATAAGCAGGTTCCTGGCGACGCGGTGTTGGGTCCCATGTATGCGGGCCGCGATCTGGGGGAATCCGAGGAGCGCCTGCGGGACTTCTTGGTTTTTCGATTCGGCGGGCCATCCCGTTACCTGGATCGGCGCGGGCATCCTCGGCTGCGCATGCGGCACGTGACTTTCCCGATCGATCAACGCGCGCGCGACCGTTGGGTGCAATTGATGGGCTCGGCATTCGAAGAAGCGAAGCTCCCGGCGCAAGCCGAACGTGTGCTGCGGACGTTCTTTGAGTCGACCGCGTCGTTTCTCATCAACAAGGCGGAGCCGTAGCGACTGTGGCCGGGTTTCGCATCGTGGCAGTGGTGGCCGTGCTGCTAGCCGGTGTTCTGCTTCTATCCAACCTGCCGTTCGTGCCGGACGGGATGCATTCTTATTTGAGCGCTGCGCCGCTGGCGCTGGCGGGGATCGGATACGCCCTGCTCCAAATTCGCCTGAAGCCCGCGAGGAGCACGCTGCTGAAGCGGCTGCTGTTGGCCGCGACGTTCATCACCTGGGCCGTGGATCAACTACTTCCTCCCGGGCGCGTTGCGACGGTGATCGGCGACATGGTCATCGCGGCGTACGTGCTGGATCTGTACTGGCTGATCGAGGAGCAGGCCGCCGGCAGCTTGACGTATAATTCCTCACGAAAGGAGATGAGTTCATGAGGACCAAATTTCTGGCAGTCGGGACTGGCGTCCTTCTATGCGGCGTTGCGATCCGCATGATCGCGGCCGAGCCGGAGTGGAACGCGGCCGCGCAACACGACTGCGACCGCGCCTGTCTGGTGGGCTTCCTGGACGGCTACATGAACGCCATCTTCAAACACGATCCCAAGGCGGTTCCACCCCTTTCCATCGACGTCCGTATGACAGAGAACACCGGAGTGGTGGACGTCGGCGAAGGAGTCCTGTGGCGGTCGAAAGTGGAACCCACCACGTTCAAGATCGTGGTCGCCGATCCAGTAGAGGGCCAAGTCGCATTCCAGGGGCGCTTGAAGGTTCAGAGCCAGGACGAGTTGGTGGCGATCCGGTTGAAGGTGGATCGCGGAAAGATTCTGGAGATCGAGCAATTATGGGCGAGCGGAATTAATCAAGCTGCGATCCCGCTGCTGACCACGCCGATGGATTATCTGTTGAACGATGCTCCGGCTTCGGAGAGGACCTCGCGCCAGACGATGTTTCGCGTGGCCAATTCGTATTTCGATGCGTTGGAAGGCGACGACGGTAAGATCGGTGCGTTCGCCGACGACTGCGTGCGGCATGAGAACGGCTATCAGACGGTGAACAATCCGCCGCCGGGAGGCCGCATGATGCCGGGTCCGAACCTTCCGAATCCGAGTACGGAGCAGGGCAGGAGCCAACTCGCGTTCAGCATGCTGACGTGCAGCGCGCAGATCAGCAGCAAGACATTTGCGTACATGAAACACATCCGGCCGAGGCGCGCGTTGATCATCGATGAGCAGAAGAGCCTGGTAGGCACGTTCCCCCTGTTCGTGCACGACGGGACGCGGCGCGGCGCTGCTCCGGATGCTCCTCCGGGCATGCTGCAAAACCTGGTGACGATGGAGACGTTCAACGTCCGCGGCGGGCTGATCCACCATGTGGAAGCAGCGCCGTTCGTCACGATTCCATATGGGCTCGGCAACGGGTGGACGCCGGGATCGGGGCGTTAGGCGCGGCAACGCTGTGGGAACAACTGAATCGCGTGTATCCAGAGGTGCTGTCGCCTGAGTCCAAGGACGCTATCAACGGCACCAAGCTACTCGAAAAAGTTCGGGGCCGCTTAGACAAGGACTATACGGAGAACACCATTCGTCAGCACTTCTCGGAGATGTCACAGGACCCGACCTCATCCATTGCGAGGGTCGCTGATCGGCAAGGGTATTTCCTTCGAAGGGCTGAAAATCGGGAGGTTGTAGAGCCGCCCAAGGCGTCTGAGGCTCCAACGTCGGCAGCAGCCTCGGAGGGCCGCGAATCTCAGCTGGAGGAGAAATTCCGGTCGATCTTCATGCGGTACTCAGAGCGGTCTAATCTGTTCCCCATGCATGTCGAACACACGCATGCGGCTAGACGCGCAGAGGGGATTAACAAGTGGAAGTTCCCTGATGTAGTATTGCTCGGCTGGGGAGTAGGCAAGTTGACCGACCAGGGATATCGGCTCGATCCAAACTTGCTTGCCGTCAAAATGAGCCTCGGGGAGCAGCCGTTCTCTCTTCAGAGCATCGAACTCAAGGTGCCATTGTCGGCGTCCACTTTCCGAGAGAATTTCTTCCAATGTGTGAGTAACTCGAAGTGGGCAGACAGCGCAACTTTGGCTGTTGCGAACAGCATTGATGACAGCACCCTCAGTGAGGAGTTGCGACGCCTCGGTGCGTCCTACGACGTTTCCGTTGTCTCCTACGGCCTCTCTTCGGAATTCCTAGAGTCATTGCCGAACGCCTCGGATATTCGAAAGATGACGGATGTGGATTTTGACGACCGGATTGCCCCGAGAATCTCGTTGCAACGCATCAGCAGCGGCAAGGACAGAGAGGCCTTGGATTGGGGGCACATCGACGATCTTAGCAATCTCAGCCCAGAGTTCAAGCTCTTGTTCGAATGGGTCGCGCATTGTCTTTCCCAGAAGCGCGCCTACAGCTTCGAGGATTTTCAGAAGATACAAAATATTGAGAAGAAAAACGCATAAGGGCGCACTGGCACCGCATTGTCATGAGCGTTCTTCTTCAATCGCGTTTAATTCCGCCAGGGTTTCCAAATCTCTGGGACGCCCGGCCGCGCGCTTGGCACGGATGAGTTGCGCGAGGCTCAGGCACAGGCAGTGAGTATTGAAGACCTGCAAGCCGATTGCTCCGTCGCGGAGGTCCTGGAGGTCCCTGCTCCAGGAATTTCGCCAAGCAAATCGATTTCGCCGAGCGACGTGACCAAAGCGAAGTAACAGGCCGCGAGCCAGAGTCTCGGGCTCCCAACGAAAAGGCAAACCCGGCGGAGCGCCACGCAGGTAAGGCTTGTAGCTCGCCAAAGCAGCAACCAGACGAATCAAGTTCTCGGGAGAACGCCCATACACGATGTCGAGATCCTGAGTGAGGCGTGCCGAGCCATGAGCGATTGCGGCCGCTCCGCCGATAACGATGAAATCGACCTGATGCTGGGCAAGAGTGGTTAAGAGCGCGTCGAAATCCGTCATGGCTTGCGGGAGCGGGCTTCGCGGCCGGCGCGCCGCATCTCATCGGCGAAGCGGGCCAGCGCCATGGCCTTCCGGAATCGCTCTTCCACGGTGAGTTTGAGGTTCTAGCGGATCAGCGTCCGATCGATGTCTTTCTTGTACGCCTCGACAACGGGATCGGGGTCGGTGTGCGGCGGCAAATCCTTCATGAGTTTATCTTGATTATACTGGGCCAAAGGAGATTCGGCGTCTAATGAAGGCGGTAGGCGTGACGGATGTTCGCCCGAGAAAATGTTGAGCGAGAGGTAACAGGGGGGATCCCGTACGCATCAGGATTTTTCTTAGAAATCCTGAGCTCATTCGACGGTCCAAATCGTCGGCGTGACACAGCTGTTCCTTGCCGGCGTCGGCGGTCTAGAAAAACGGAATCGAGGTCGTTACCCGGTTTTGCAGGGCTTGCCGATTGCATATAATGACGCACATGCGAAAACACTTCTTGACTGTCGTCGCAGCCCTCTTGTTAGGTGCGCTCGCAGTTCAACCCCAGGCGCCCGATGGCAGGGGTCCCGCTGGCAAGGCTCCCGCTGACACAGCCGGTCCCGATGCTGTAGTTGCAGCCCTCGTGAACACTGTCTGCGCCTCATGCCACACGCTCGATCGCGTCAATAACAAGAAGGGGGACAGTGCCGAGTGGACCACCATAGTCACTAACATGAAGGGGAAAGGTGCGGCTCTGACTGACGAGCAGGTTCCGCTCCTTGTCGAGTATCTGGTCAGGACTGCCGGCACTCTCACTGTCGCGGCTGCCGACGGCCAGGGTAAGGGTGGTGGCAAAGGTGGTGGCAAGGGCGGCGGCAAGGGCGGCGGCGGGGGGCCGGCTGGCAAGAACCTCCAGGTGCTCACAGGCAACATCCCGGAAACCATGCAGTCCTTCGTGCAAGCGTTAGGCCTTTTGGATCAGGGAGCGTGCGCCTACTGCCACGTCGAGGACAAGTCCTCCGACCAAAAGATCCAGAAGGTGACCGCCCGCAGAATGGTCATCATGCTGCGTGCAATTAACGGCACCTTCCAGGACGGCAAGCAGCACGTGACTTGTTTTACCTGCCACCGCGGCAGCACGACACCGCCAACGGCGCCCTAGGGCGATCCTGAGCCGACTTATGCAGTAGCCGGTGGGAGCGTTGGAACGCCCTGCTCGGACTCATAGTGTTCGTATACGGCGTGCAATCGGCGCCCCGGACACCGGTACAAAAGCTCCGTGGGCGTTTGAGGAGCGCGAGGGTGGACCGGGCGGGATGGCGAGGGTTCAATCGGGAAGCTGGCTCACTTCCGGTCCTGCGGCTCAAAACACCCCACCCACCGCCCTCTCTCTCGGGCAGGAGATCCCTGGGCTGCGGGTGCGGCACTACCGCTATCGAATTGGCACGCGCCTTTGGGTGGACGCCTCCCCAAATCCGTCGAAATGCATCCTAAGGCTTGGGTACTCTGGCGGTCTCCGGCGTGGTTGAGCCCAGATGACAGGTCCAGCAGGTGACGTGAACCTTCCCGTCGCCGAACTTCGCGTTGATGTCGGTTACCATCTCGAGCATCATGCGAGCCTTCACCTTCGTAGGCTTGGTGTCGAGTGAGCGGTCCGCCTCGTGGCAGAAGTTGCAGGCTCCCTGGTCCTCGACGCCGAGCGCGACCGGAAAGGTCTGCATCTGAGCCATGAAGTTCTCCGGCGTCAGCACTTTGAGATTCTTGGGAGCATTCTTGCCTCCGCCCTTTTGGGCCCTAAGGGGAGTTTGAGGGACCGTGACCATGACGGTCGCAAGGATCACCATCGCGGCGAGCGTCGAAAAGAGACTCCAAAGTATTCGCATGGGCGTCATTTTACCATCAGTCATTTCTGGCTGCCAGACGACCCCCATTTCGGTTACTTTCTTATTTGGCTTGACAGGGACTCTTGTGAATCATCGTGCGAGCCCGAAACGCGAAAGCACGCGCAATCCGTCGAAGGGCACGGGGATTTCCGGCGAAGCTGAACGCTAGTTCCGGAGGGATGTCAACGCCGGTTGAAAATTCCCCATTTCGCCGGTCGAAAATTCCCCACCCCAAAGGCCTCCGGCCGTTGCCGAAA
>Ga0209415_10001594_pt1 | contig 43342 bp, 37 predicted proteins | sample PeaSoiSIISIP2007_FD_187696 | JGI IMG/M metagenome (GOLD analysis project Ga0209415, IMG submission 187696) | Peat soil microbial communities from Weissenstadt, Germany - SII-SIP-2007 (SPAdes) (version 2) | ecosystem: Environmental > Terrestrial > Soil > Wetlands > Peat | place: Germany...
TTTTCCTGCGGCGGGAGAAGACCGAGGACGGAACGCTTCGGTGGTGGGTCAACCACAAGCGAGTGTATCGGCTGTATGGGGAGGAACGCAAACCGCCGCCACGAAGGCCGTACTGACCACCAGCAATCTAAGTGAGATGTTCATGTTACCTCGAATTTGCTTATGTTTGTCGCGTGACCGAAATCTTCCTTTATCTTAGCTCCTCTGCTTCTCAAAGGTTTTGACACGGTTATGACACAGCTCGGAGCACCTACTTTTGCAATAAGTGCTTTAGCAGAACCCCATTCCCGACGTGGATTCTGGCACAGTTCTAGCCAGCGGGACACGCGGTCACTTTCCTTACGAGCACCTTGCTAAAGCCTTTGGCGTGGACAAAGCATGCAGGTTGCCCCTTCTGCCTTGCCACCGAAAAGATTTGTACGGCATATCCGTTTTTTCTATTGGTGCATATATTGTAGTTATGGTTCACTTATGCCCTGGCCGCACCGGCAGCCATGCACTGCCCCTGTACGCGGCCGAGGTGAAACCCCATGACTCAACTTATGCGTTCGGCTGTTGAAGACCCCGGGTTTGAAGCTTCGGCGGGCGGAGCGATGGCAAAGGAAGAGATTCGCGCCCGCATCGAAGAAATCGGCGTGGTTCCTGCTGTTCGCGTGGCCTCTGCGGAAGATGCGCTTTTTGTGGCGGAGGCGCTCGCCAAGGCTGGCGTCCCCATCCTCGAAATTGCCATGAATACGCCCGGAGCGATGAGAGCCCTAGCGAATGTAGTGAAGCACGCTCCAAAAATGATCGTCGGTGGCGGAAGCATCACGGATGTCGCCACAGCCCAGCAATGTTTGGACGCAGGTGCGAAATTCTTGACGAGCGATGGGCTGGTTCTGCCGGTTGTGGAGTTTTCCGCCAAGGAAGACGTCGTCGTTTTCCCCGGGGCATTTACGCCGACCGAGATTATTGCAGCGCGAAATGCTGGTTCGGACTTCGTCAAGGTGGTTCCATGCGACGCGGCAGGTGGTCATAATTACATTCGATCCTTGAAAGCGGCCATGCCCGATGTTCCCCTCATCGCTGCGGGAGGCGTGACCCAGCTAACGGCCCTCGATATCGTTTCGGCAGGCGCCACTGCGCTTGGCGTGGGCAGGGATCTGATCCCGGCGGAGGCTGTCCGGTTGCGCCAGGCGGGTCGGATTCAGGAATTGGCGCGACGGTTCCTCGGCTTTGTGGATAGCGGCCGTATCCAGGCAGCTGGACAGAGCTATAACTTCGGGTAGAGAGTTACCGCCGCGAGCTTCTGGATCAGGTTTCGAAGGTGAACAGAATTCTTGCGGAGCCCAACCTGGACGCCGCCTCATGGAGGCGAGCGGCAAAACCATTCGCCAGGCGCAACGATCAGATCACGCCGTTTACCTCTTTACCCGTGCCGAAGCTCTGACGTTCATAATGCGGCGTCACCCCGTTCATCATTGCGAATGCGGATGGCGTCATCCACCTTCGTCAGAAAAATCTTGCCATCGCCGATTTTTCCTGTCCGTGCCGCAGTCGCAATGGTCTGAACTGCCTTCTCCGCCATGCTATCCGCCAGGACGATTTCGATCTTGATCTTGGGGATCAGGTCGACAGTGTATTCACGACCGCGGTAGAGCTCCGTATGGCCCTTCTGGCGGCCATGTCCCCGAGCCTCGATCACGGTCATGCCCTCGACGCCGATCTCGTGCAACGCATCTTTTACGGGGTCGAGTTTCGACGTTTGTATAATCGCTTCGACTTTTGTCATGACTTTATCTCGCTCCCTAATGCTAAGTTTCCAGGTTATACCCTTCTTCACCATGCTGGCTCAGATCCAGCCCCTGGGCCTCGGCCTCTTCATTCACGCGGAGACCGATCACGAGGTCGACGACCTTCAGGATCAAAAGTGTTCCGACGATCGCCAGAAGCCAGGCCATGAGAACGGCAACGAATTGATTCAGCATCTGATGGAAATTGCCCTCAAGGAGGCCCGAAGGCAGCACCTTCCCGCTGCTGTCCTTGAAGATGGGATTGATGAGGCTCGAAGCAAACACGCCCGTCAGCAGCGCGCCGACAGTGCCTCCCGCCCCATGCACGCCAAATGCGTCGAGTGAATCGTCGTAGCCGAAGCGCGATTTCACGGACGTCACCATCCAGAAGCAAACGGCTCCGGCAATCAGGCCAATGATCAGGGCAGCCATCGGACTCACGAACCCGGATGCCGGTGTGATTGCGACCAGACCCGCCACGCAACCGGAGATCGCGCCGAGAGCGCTGGGCTTCCCTTTTGCGATCCACTCCGCACCGGTCCATCCAACCGCGGCGGCGGCGGCTCCGAAATGCGTGGCCACAAACGCGCTGGTTGCCAAACCACCTGCGGCTAGCGCACTGCCGGCGTTGAAGCCGAACCATCCCACCCACAGCAGGCACGCGCCGATGAAACTAATCACCACGCTGTGCGGGGGCATCGATTGCTTGGGATAGCCCACGCGTTTCCCTAGGTAGAGCGCGCAGACCAGCGCCGAGACCCCGGATGTGATGTGCACGACGGTGCCGCCAGCAAAGTCGAGCGCCGGAAAACGGCCGCCGAGTGACGCATTCAACCACCCGCCTTTGCCCCAGACCATGTGCGCCATCGGGTCATAGACGAGCAGCGACCAGAGCAGTAGGAACGTCAGCATCGCGCTGAATTTCATCCGCTCCGCGAAAGCTCCGGTGATGAGTGCGGGCGTGATGATGGCGAACATTAGTTGAAACACCATGTAGGTCTGGACCGGAATCGTGGCGGAATAGTCCGAATCGGGCGCCGCGCCCACGCCGCGCAGAAAAACATTGTGAAGCCCGCCGATAAAGCTGTTTCCCTGGCCGAACGCCAGGCTGTATCCCACAAGCGCCCACAGCACGGTAATCACGGCCATCATGGCGAAACTTTGCATCATGGTGGCCAGGACGTTCTTCTTGCGGACAAGACCCCCGTAAAAGAGCGCCAGCCCCGGCCCTGTCATCAGAAGTACGAGGGCCGAACTCGTAAGCATCCACGAGTTGTCGCCGGCACTCCGCGCGTCTGCCACCTGTTTCTCCAGGCTCGCAAGTCGCGAGTTCTGTGCGGCCTCGGCGCCCGTGGACACAGCAGGGCTCTGCGTCGCGCTTTCGGTTTGCTGGGCGCGGAGGCTTCTCGCTGACGAGCAAAGCACTAGAAGCAAAAAGAGCGGAACAAAGCGTTTTCTCACTGTGAGTCCTCCCGGCTCGAGACCTCTGGTCCCGGAGCGAAAGCCGCTTCATGGTCCAAGCCGGCCCGAATGTCGGCGGCCAAACGCGTCTTGCAGCAAGTGCAGTCGGCCACAGACTAGGCGGAGCAATCTAGGGGCGAGCAAAGACACGGAAAGCCGGATTCGCGCGCCGATCGAGTTGTGCGAGCCCCCCAGAGAGAGAATAGAAAACACAGATACGGGCTTCGTAAGTTGTTGGTAAGTACTATATAAATTGCAGGTTAAGGGCTTCCTTCTGTTGTTCCGGACCGACCCCATCCATAAAAGCAATGAGCGACATATATAGACACGATTGGCTTGTTGAACAGCCACGCATATAGACTCCATATATCTGACGCGGATCAGCGCCAGGGTAGCGATGGCAACGTTTCACTGATTTTGTGAGGAGGCACACACCATGAGCCGATACCGTTATCGCCGAGGAATGCTCCTGCTTTTCATTCTTTGCATGTTTCCAATTGGCGCGAAGGCTCGCGGCAAGAGTGACGCAGCCTACGACGGCGCGGTTGGTTTCGGCGCCCAGCTACTTCACCTGGACGATGGGTGCCTTGCCCTTGATGGCACAGTAACGTCTGGGAATTTCTTCGAGGATCTAACGCGAATAGAGACCGGCAGCCGGTTCGAGTTTAGAAAACACGGCAGAGTTGTGACGGAGTATCCCGAATCGCTGACAACGTCGATTCGCATTGTGGGCCAATGCGCTGCTACGTTATCAAATCCGCCTTCCTCTATTTTTCGCGGCGACTCGTATTCGTTGAAATTCGAAGTGGAATGGAAGGACGGAATGCAGCTGAGGCCAGCCGTACTCTCTCCGGTTGTTGCTCACTGCACCGGGTACTCGAGTATCCCGATCCCCAGGCAGGACTTCACTATTCCTTCCATATCGTGCCAACTGACGGTGGAAAGTAAAGGTGTCCCGCTCGCCGATCACCTCATCGTCTCGGTTTTTGCAGCAGATGGGAAACGCTTAACCCGACTGTCCGCCCGTCCATGACAGCTCGACCTTGCGCGTGGCAAGGATCAGTTCGCGGGGAATCAGGTGTCGTGGGGTTCCGAACCTGCTCTGCTACCGCACGTCTGACAACGAAGCGCTCGGGGTAGGCTCGGTTGGTACGATCAACGTCGTTGAACTGTGAAGCTAGACCTTAGCCGCGTCGTTCGGAATTCCGTGGAGACGGCGCCTCGTGGCGATTAGCGAGGCTCTTCGCCAACCGCCACGAGGGGTCACGCCGTTTACCATTCCACGCGTGCCAAAGTTGAGGTTGAACTGCCTGCTCTGCCACGTACTACTTTTCTCTACGCCCGGTGTCCACAGACGTGACGACCAGGTCCGTGCCATTCAGGTCCCCGCTAACTGTGACTGAGTTTTCGGCAGCAGCTTTCGCCAGCTCCTTGTCGAATCCTGACAGCACATAGTGGTTGTTGCCGACTACGAGCACGTACGAGGCCCCTCGGTTCATCCACGTCTGAGTGCAGGAAAGCCGCGTCTGCGCCTTGCACGCATTCGGCAAGAGGCACGTGGTGCAGCTTACATATCCAGTCAGAGTAACGTGTTGCGACACCGGCGCGGCGCTGGCCGTGCTTGCAAACATCGAGCACAGGGCGAGAACGCCGGCTACAACTACAACTTGATAGATCGCCTTCCTAATCATGGTCTCTCCTCGGGACTCTTGTTGTTTCCCACAGCACGTGTCGTCGCGAAACTGAAAGCTGAATCCTCGCGACGACCGGGTTGTGTGAGTCTCCATGAGGAACACAATACGCAACGCAGATACGAACTGTATAAGTTGTGGCTAAACTCCGTATAAATTGCAGATAAGGGAATCCTTATGCTTTTCTGTATCGATCCAATCCATAAGTTTAATGAGTTTGACCGTCCGCCTGGATGTTTGTAGTCTCAGTGAGTAAGCTTGGCGTATAGCCGGGCTGGCCAAGTAGCTCGGCGGGCGGTTGTGTTGTGTCGTCCAAATTGGTGACTCCTAACCCGGCAGCTCCTTTCGAGATTCGTCGACCGGCCTATCCCGACAGCCATTCCGCGGGGACTGGCCTTTCGCATGAGCGCGAAGCTTCAGTGTTCAAGAATCTTGCGAGGGCCGTTGGTCCACCTGTGGTGGGTGTCGTCGTTGTGCTTCTGATCACCGAGATCTACCGAAACCAGCCTCTAGCCAATGTGACAACCGTGGGCTTTACGTTCCTGCTCGCGATTCTCATTGCGTCGGCTGTTGGGGGACTGGGAACCTCGATTCTCATGTCAGTGGCTGCCACACTCGTTTACGACTATTACTTCATTCCCCCGGTTGACACCTGGAACATCACCGACCCTCAAGATTGGGTGGCGCTATCCGCCTTCCTGATCACATCGGTGGTGGGAAGCACACTTTCGGCGTGGGCGCGCCGCCGAACGAAAGAAGCTCACCGCCAGCGGCGGGAAGCCGAGCAATTGTACGACTTGAGCCAAAGGCTGCTGAGCGCAGGAGACTTTCTAGGGCTTTGCAACGCGATTCCCGGGGATATCGCGGATACGTTTGGTGCAGGGGCTGCGGCTCTGTTTCTTACGGAAGGACAGACTATCTTCTATTCGCCCGGCGGATCGCAGCAGATTGATGCCGGACATCTGAAAGCCAGTCTCGGTTACAGGGATGTTCAGGTCGAGTCGGACAAAGGGTTCTGCTCCGTGCCCCTGCGATTGGGAATCAACGTGATTGGAACTATCGGCATCGCAGCCACGGCACTCTCCGAGGCGACGTTGGAGGCCCTAGGCCCGCTGGTGACGATCGCGATCGAGCGCGCCCGCGCGATCGAACAAGTGGGGAAGATCGAGGCGTTACGGGAAAACGAACGGCTGAAGTCGGCGTTACTGGATGCGATCACGCACGAATTCAGGACGCCACTCACCGCCATGAAGATATCCGTGACCGGCATGCTCTCCGATCTGAACTTCGACCGAGAGCAATGCAGAGATCTTCTTACAATGATCGACGAGGGATGCGATCGAATCGATCAATTGGTTGGTGAAGTGTCCGAGATGTCGCGGCTCGAATCTGGAAAAATCAAGCTCGACTTCAAACGCCATGTCGTAGGTGAGCTGATTGAAGCGGCGTTGGCTGATTGCAAAGCCGTGCTGGGCACACGGCCTGTCGAGCGTGGGATAGCAAATCAAGAGGTGGCAATCAGGGCCGATCTGCTCTGGGCGACGAAGGTGCTCGTCCATTTGATCAGCAATGCGAACCTGTACTCCTCACCGGGAAAACCCATAACTCTCCGCACCGAGACAAAGAATGGGTTCGTTTTCTTCAGCGTCGCGGATCGGGGGCCGGGCATCGAGCAAACTGAAGTGAAGCGAATCTTTGAAAAGTTTTATCGGGGCAAGGAACACCGGTGCCGCATCCAGGGTACAGGCATGGGCTTGCCCATAGCGAAGGCGATTGTCGAAGCGCACGGTGGGGCCATCGGTGTTACCAGCAAGGTGGGAGAAGGCTCAATTTTCCACTTCAGTCTGCCGATAGACCGGTCGTTAGAAGCTGGCAGCTGATTCCAGCGGCTGCGCCGCTGTCCCTTCTGTAAGGAACTCCGACAGATGGAAGGCAAACTTGCGAGCGCTCGCGTAGCGATTGGCCCGGTCGCGCGCGATAGCGCGATGGACAACCACTTGTAGCCGGGGTGAGATCTCAGGATTGATTTCGCCCGCGGGCGGCGGATCAATCAATACCCGCAGGTTCATGGCAGTGAGAGGATCGACGCCTGAGAACGGCACTTCGCCCGTCAACATTTCAAACAGCATGATACCCAGGGAATACACGTCGCTACGGGCGTCGACGAGCTTCCCTTTTATCTGTTCCGGCGACACATAACCCGGAGTCCCCATCGACTCCCTAGGCCTCGCTCGCTTCCACAGGTTCACTCTTGTCTCGCGGGCGATACCAAAGTCGATGAGCTTGATGTTGTCCGTGGCATCGACCATTACGTTGTCGGGTTTGAGATCGCAGTGCACGACTCGGTGACCGTGAATGTGCTCCAGCGCGTCGCACATCTCGAGCGTGATTCGAATGGCACGTTCAATTGGCAGCTTTTCTTGCTCGTCGATGATGTCTCGGAGCAGCCGCCCCTCGACCCACTCCATGACTGCATAGCGATGGCTGGCGCCGTCATTGGGCAATACTTTCACGAGCCCGGGATGGTCGAATCTTCTGCCGATCTCGGTTTCATAGTCGAAGCGGTCAAGGGCGAGCCGATCGCCGGCTTTGTCCGGATGCGGAATCTTGACAGCGACGGGGCGACCTGTCTTCGTGTCTGTCGCACGGAAGATTGATGCCATGCCACCAGTCGCGACGAGACCCTCAAGCCGGTAGTGATCGAGCAGGTCCCCGGAACGAATTGAAGTTGTTGTCAGTAGGCTCATGTGACCCAGCAATGCTAGGCCGACACACCTACGGAAACCGTGAAGGAGTCATAAGCTTCTCATAAGGAAGCCGTTCAGGCTGCGAGATGGTCAACGTCTAAGCAATCAGCGACATGGCGCTGATTGTCGACACTCAACGGTTTGCAGGGTCAGATGTCACTTCGCGGGCTGGGAGATTCTCTTCAGCGCCGCGAGGTGATCACGGCCCTCGTTTACGAATCTCACGAACCGGTGTGCCAACTCCCGAATGCGGTCCGCTTGCTTGAGCCGAATAGCGTCCTCTGGGATTAGGTCACCGCCCACGCCGAGCGCACTGGCTCCTGCCACAATGAACCTCTCAGCTGTTTGTTGGTTCACGCCTCCGGCAGCGATCAGAGGAATATGCGTGAACGCCTTCTTGAGAATCCTGATGTAGCTGTCGCCGCCCATTGAGACGCAGGGGAAAACCTTCACGAAATCGGGGCCCGCTTTCCACGCGGTGACAACCTCGGTCGGCGTGAGCGCAGCGGGCCACACGGCTATGTCCTCTTTGTTCGCGAATTCAACGATGCTCAGGTCGAGCCCGTCGGTTGTCAGGAAATTCGCGCCTGCGCCTAAGCAGCGGCGAGCCGTTTCCGTGTCGTAGACGCTTCCCGCTCCGACGACCATATCCGGTATGTTCTCAACAAGGTAGTGGATCACGCTGATCGCGCCCGGTACCGTCATCTCAATTTCTACGATCGGAATTCCCCCACCCGCTACGGCCTCGGCGGCAAAGCGTGCCACATGCTCTGACGACACGCGAACAGCCGGCACGATGCCGATCTGGAGAACTCGCGTTCGAACCTCATCTCTCTTCAAAGGTCGGGCTCCTTTCGCAGGTCGTCTCCCCACACGGGACCCGAAATCTCGGCGCGACACAAACGGCCATCGCTTCAAAGGACCTGCGTCTCATTGGATGACCTCCCGGCCCACCGCCATGTTCAATTGGGCTGCAGCCGTCAAGTAAGAGCCGACCAAGTTCACGTAGGCGAGTTGCACACTGCGATAGTCCGCCTCTGCGTTCAGAAAATCCAACAGGGAGGCCCCGCCGTGCTGATAAGCGAAGGTAACCGTGTCGCGCACCCGGACGGACTGCTGCAGGTATTTGGCCTTGTACGGCCGCAGCAGGATCAGGGTGCTGTCCAGGGTGGCGTAGCCGGAGTCGACGTCGCTGAACACTTGTGCTTCGGCCGCGTCGCGGACCCTTTCATTGCGCGTGATGTCGAGTTGCGTGCGCAGCTTCTCTCCCTGGTTGCGGTCGAAAATGCGGAGGGGGATGCTGATGCTGAGACCGAGCGTTTGGTGGTCATTGGGGTTGTTGAACGAGGGGTTGTACGAATACCACGCGCTCAAGGTCGGATCAGTTGAGCCGTTCGAAACAGCCAGCTTGTGAGTGGTTTGGGCTTCGACTATGGATTCAACAGCCGCCTTCAGATCAGGCCGTGTATCGAGAGCGATTTTCCTGAACCCGTCGCGGGGCAGAAGTTGATCGTTGAAATCGTATGGCCCGGTCACGTCGAATTGTTCAATCGGTGTCCGGTCGTTCAGTAACATGAGCAACTGGATTTTCGCCGTGCGCAAATTCACATCTGCGGTTTCCAGGTCAGATTCATACTGAACCCGCTGCAGTTCCAGCCGGTCGAGATCGATCTGCGCCAAGCCGCCAGCGTTAAAGCGATCTCTACTGATCTGGAGCACTTTGTCGTAGTAGGCGAGATTGTCTTTTGCAAACTGAAACACCGCTTTCGCTTCCAGCGTTGACACAAATGCGCCCCGCAGGTTGAAAAGCAGGCTCCGCTCCAGATCGGCGTGAGTAGAGATCGCGATTCCGGTTGCCTCCTGCGCGCTCTCCAGCCGCAATTCCCGCTTGTGCTGCCGTTCGTGCAGATAGCTAAAGTTGCCTTCAAGCATAGTGCCGAGTAACGGTGTCCAAACGTGATGGTAAGGAGCGAGTTGAGTTCCATCCTCCAGCAGAGTGAAGTTCGGGTTGGGGCGCAGGTACGCCGTGATCTCCTCTGCCTTTGATTCGTCGATATTCAGCTTGTCTGCCAGAAGCGTCGGGTTGCGGGTCTCAAACTTGTCTCGAATCTCCTGCCAGGTCAGTGCTCCTTGGGCGAACCCGCTTTCCGCCAAGATCGCGGTCGCGAACAACCCAAGGCACAGGCGGTTGAAGAGACTCCGCATGAAATCTCCTCGCCGTCCGCGCTTCTTGTTTTCTGCGAAAGACCAGGATCTAGCTCTCACTGGATTCCTCCGGAACCGGAAGCTTGTCACCATCCCTGGCGATCCACACGTACAACGTTGGTAACAAGACCAAGCTCATCGCCAGAGCAGCAACCAAGCCGCCTACAATGACAATCGCAAAGGGACGCTGCGAGTCCGAACCGATAGCGTGCGACATTGCGGCGGGCACCAATCCAAAAGTGGCCACAAGCATCGTCATCATGATAGGCCGAAGCCTCAGGACCGCGCCTTCGACGGCAGCTTCTGGAATGGCGTAGCCCCGGGCGCGGAGCTGATTGATGTATTCGAGCATGATGACGCCGGTTTGTACTGACACGCCAAAAAGCGCCAGGAAACCAACTCCCGAGGACACGCTGAAATGCGTCCCGGTGAGGAGCAGCGCCAGCAATCCGCCCAAAGGAGCCATTGCAACCACCCCCAGAATCAACAGAGCCCACTTCGCGGAACGAAACATGGTGTAGAGAATGATGAAGATAACGAGGATCGTGATCGGCACAATGAGCATAAGACGGCGAGATGCTCTTTGCTCGCTCTCGTATTCCCCGGCCCATTCGAGGTGATAGCCTCGCGGCAACTGCACTTTCTGGGTGATCTTGTCCATGGCTTCCTGGACTGTGCTCCCCAGATCGCGGTCGCGAACTTCGAACCGGATGGCCACATAGCGCGAATTCCCTTCCCGGTATATGTCGTACGCGCCATCTTTCACCTGAACTTTGGTCAGCTGGGCCAGCGAGACGCGCTCCCCGGAGGGAGAGAGCAGGCGAATGTTCTCGATCGCCTCTTTTGTATCCCGGTAAGGTTCCTGATAGCGCACCGTCAAGTCGTAGACCTGCTCTCCCTGCAAGACCTGGCTGACGGCATTGCCGCCGACGGCGGTCTGAACGGCGTCTTGTATGTCCGACGCATTGATGCCAAACCGTGCAGCTGCTTGGCGGTCTACGGTGAAATTCAGATTGGGCTGGCCAATGTCGCGTTGTAGCCCAAGGTCCTTGATGCCTTGGATATTGGCCATGACCTCTTTGATCTCCTCGCCCTTCTCCTCGAGAACGTTTAGGTCCGGGCCATAGAGCTTGGCGGCCAGGCCGCCTTTTGTGCCGGTGAGCGTTTCGTCCACGTTGTCTTCAATGGGCTGTGAGAAGTTCCAGAAAACGCCCGGAAGTCTTGAAACCTCGCGGTTCATCGCGGCGATCAACTCATCCTTGTTCTGACGAAAGACCGGTCTCCATTGATCCTTTGGTTTCAAGTCGATGAAATACTCGGTGTTGCCGAAACCTCCTGTATCGGTCCCATCATCGGGCCGTCCGACTTCCGAAACAACGGTAGTCACCTCTGGGAAGGATGCGAATATGAGGCGGCATTGATTTGTGAAACGCGTCCCTTCAGTGAGCGACGTGCTATTCGCCAGTGAGCCGCGCGCCCAGATGGCGCCTTCGTCTAGGTGAGGCAAGAACTCCCCACCAATGACTCCGCTGAGCGCCAGGAATAGCGTTACGCCGAGTGCCGCCAGGCCAACGCCCAATGTAATCCAGCGATGCTCGATGGCCCAACGCAGCCGACGCCGGTAGCGGTCGGTCAAGAAAGCCATCACAGGGTTGTGCCATTCCCGGATACCGCTGCGAAACAACCAACTCGACAGAACCGGCGCAATCAGGATCGAAAAAGTCATGGCACCGAGAAGGGCGAAGGCAACGGTCCAAGCCATGGGCTTGAACAAACGGCCTTCGACGCGTTGGAGCGTGAAGATCGGCACGTACGCCGTGATGATGATGGCGATGGCGTAAAACACGGGCCGTTGGACCTCGTGACAAGCCTCCCGGATCATCTGACTAGGGGGGGTGACGATGGCGGTGTTTAGACGTCCGGGCGTTGCGTCCGACCGAGAGGGGCCTTGCCCATGGCTCAAGTGCCGAATGATGTTCTCGACCATGACCACCGCGCCATCCACGACCATTCCGAAATCAAGGGCGCCCAGAGAGAGAAGGTTTGCGGGAATCTTGCTCAAATCTAGCCAAATCGAAGCGAACAACAAAGAAAACGGTATCGTCAACGCAACAATGAAGGCGGCGCGAACATTGCCGAGGAAAAAGAGAAGGATGATCGTCACGAGAATCATCCCTTCGCCCAGGTTGTGCAACACTGTATGTGTCGTCAAATGAAGAAGATCGTCGCGATCCAACATCGGGACGACCTTCACGCCCTCAGGCAGGATTTGCTCATTGAGCTGTTTCACCTTTTCGTGAATTGCGGCGAGGGCTGGTCCTGCGTCCGCATTCTTTCGGAGGAGTACGACTCCCTGGATCACGTCATCTTCATCGACGATAGTGCCGTCCGCGCGATGAGTAGCCCTCGCCATCCGGCCCAGGCGAATTCGCGTGCCTTGCCCGACCACTGCAATGTCCTTTATGCGAAGGGCCGTCCCATTCTTTGTCGTCAAAACGGTCTGGCCGATATCTTGGGAATTCTGGTAGAGGCCGAGAGCACGGATGTTCATTTGCTGCAAACCGGTTTCGACGAAGCTGCCGCCGGCATTCACGTTGTTGTTGGCTAATTGCTGCTCTACCTGGCCGATGCTGAGTCCGTAAGAAACCAGTTTGTTCGGGTCGACCCGCACCTGATATTCCCGCGCCGTGCCGCCAAAATCGCTGACGTCGACAATATTGGGAACGGACTTGAATTCCTTCAGCAACACCCAATCTTCGAGCGTCCTCATATCCATGAGGTCGTACCGGGGATTCGTACTTCTGATCGTGTACCAATAGATCTGCCCAACCAAGCCCCAGTCCGTGCCGATTTGCGGCTGCAACCCTTGCGGCAGATTGACTTGGGTGAGCCTTTCGAGGACCTTCTGCCGGTTCCAGTCGTTGTCCGATTGGTCGTCGAAAATGCACAATACAAAGGACAAACCAAAAATTGATTCGGAGCGCAATGTCGCGAGATGCGGAATCCCGTTCATCTGAATCTCGACGGGAATCGTGACCTGCTGTTCCACTTCCTCTGCCGCCCGTCCGGGCCATTGAGTAATGACGGTCACATAGTTGTCGCCGATGTCGGGATAGGCCTCGACGGGCAGATTGTGAAAAGAGATTCCGCCCCAGGCGAGCAATAAGACCGCGACTGCCAACACCACAAACCGGTTGTTCAGCGCGAAATCGACGAGAGATCGAATCATCGTTTATTCCCTGGACCGTCCTCCAAATCACTCATTGTCGATGGCGTTTTGTAGTGCGAGTGCATTCGTCACTACTTTCTGGCCCGGCTGTAGTCCCGAAACGATTTCTTGCATCTGGTTCGGCAACATTTCCCCGGCGGAGACTTCCAGGCGGCGGAACTTCTGGTCTTGCGCCGGCGAATAGGCCCAATCGCGGTCGTGGAGATGCACGATCGCGGACGCGGGGACAGACGTGAATTTCTGCTTCTGGGTGCTGTAAAAGGTGGCCGTGGCGAACATGCCCGGCCGCATCGTTCCCGGGTTGGCTATTTCAATGCGAACTTTGGCCGTGCGAATATTCGGATCGAGAATTGATCCGATGTTGCTGATCGTGCCTTTGAAGACCTGGTTTGGATACGCGGTCAAGCGAACCTCGGCGGGTTCCCCCATATGCACGCTAGGAATGTCGTTTTCGTAAACGTCGCAAACAATCCATACGGTGGTCAGGTCCGAAATCGTGAACGGGTTCGGCGTAGAGAAGGCCTGTACGCTCGCCGCGTTCGTCACTTCCTGATCGGTGATCACACCGGAAACAGGCGCGACGATATCGACGACTCCCGCCGGCTGGTCGGGATCGTTGCCGAGCAGCCGAAGGTGCTCGGTCGCGGTGTCCAGGGTGACCTTCGCGTCGTCTTCGGTGTCTTGGGCAACTTCCAAGTCTTGCGTCGCGATGGCGCCATGTTCGTAGAGCAGCTTCGCTCGATCCAACTGCTTTCGGGCCAGAAGTTCGTCAGCGATGGCCTTGCGGTAGGCGTCGAAGCCTTGCGCCACGTCATCGCTGCGCACGCGCAGCAAGACCTGACCCTTCTTCACTGTGTCGCCGAGGCGCGCGCGGATGTCCACAACGCGGCCGGAGGCGAGCGAAATCACCGGAACGGTCCGCGCGATATCCGGGAATACGGAGCCGTTCACGGCAAGTTTCGATGGAGCCTGGTATTCGGCCGCTGTTGCGATCGGATACTGCTCAGGATGCTCCACCGCGAAGTAGGTGACGTCCAGTCCGGGAATCACTTTGGCTGGCGGCGGCGCCTCCGCCGCCACGTTGTCCTTCGAGCCACACCCGGACATGAACATAGCTGCGACCGCGGCCAAAACGAGTAGAAGCGATAGCCCGTTAGAGTTATTGCTGCGCATCTTTACCTCCCGAACGAAATCGAATCTCTTTGCAAATTTTTTCAGATACACGCCCAGCGTCCGGACTGAGCTATCCCGTTCCTAAACTGCGTCTAGCCGTCCGATCGAACGCTTATGCGACTGTGGGTGGGGCCCGGTCCAAACCGAAGGGCACAAATGGATGCGGCGTTACGTCGCGGTTTGCGGAGAAAAGGCAACCGTCCCGTACTTGGGAACTGAGCGAGGCTCCGCCTTGCCAGCTGATCGCGTATGACTTTAGGGAGACCAATGTCGCGCTGAAGTAGAAATGCTTCGCTGAAAATTCCTGGCTGGACGTGGTTTCCCGGAGGACTTTTGTGAAGGCGCTCGGTTCGGTCGCGGAAAAGTGGCCGTGGCCATCATTGAGAAAAATGGCCACCAGGGCGCGGGACCGGGCGGCGCGGATTACCAGATCCAGATTCCCGTCTCCCGTCAGATCCCTTGCGGTAACAAGAAGGCCACCGAAGGGAGCCCTCACTCGCAGGAGCTGACCTCCGCCCTCCGTCAACCGGACCTCGATCACATATTGCGCGCTCGCTGAATCAAACCCATTTAATTCCACGGATGCAAGATCGGGATGCGTATCGCCCGTAAAGTCCGCCATGGCAAACCCAAGGCTTAGGCCGATGGTCGAGTTCGGCGAATCATTCCGCAGAGAGTCCGTTGCGCCCGCGGGTGTCCACTCGCGCCTCTCCGTCGAGCCGTGCGCCCTGTTCGCAAGCGACAGGGTCAAGCTGAGGATCACGGCGAGGAGTATGATCATCCGATGCGATACACTTTTCATTTTGTGCGACCCATTGAATCGCCGCTCAGTTACGGAATCGATAAGCAACACCTAAAGGCTTCGTAAAGTAGCTGCGCTTGACTGAGTGAATTAGAGAGACGCGGGCAGCGCTCGATTCGAAGCCAATCTCGAACGCTGCCCTGTCGCCTGTTGTCCATCTCTTTGATTAGAACTTAACCATGATGGAGATGGTGTTTTCCCACTGACTCTTGCGGAGATCCGGCTGCCAGATGCTGGCGATTCCTTCTTGGCCGGTTAGAGGACCGCAGACCCCTTCCGCAGTCGGCAGATTCGGATCCGACGTGATCTTGCCCGACGGGTCTGTTGCCCCGCCCGCCGTTATCCCCGAGCTGGTGCCGTTACTACAGATGAAGTCTGCGGGGTTGGTGTTGGGGATACTGGCGTTAGAACCAGGAGGCGTGAGCCCCTGTCGGCCCGTGAAATACGGCACATTCGCGTAGCGATAACCGGTCTCAAAGCGGAACGTCGTGAACTGGGACGGCATCCAATCGAATGTAACCGTGCTGTCCCAGGCTTTGTACTTGGCTCCGGGAAACCCCTGGAAGTACGGCGATCCGGAAACGGCGTCCGCTCCATTGATGGGCGGGAGCAGCACCAGATAGCGGCCCGGGTTGTCGAGCACGCCGCCGCCGATCGTTACCCCGAACATGTCTTTGTGGAACTGCATGCGATCGTAGAGCATCCACCCTGCAAACGACTGCTTGGGATGGCCGTTGCTGTTGTTGTGGCAACTCACGATCGTGCCCGGCGCTGAACCACCGTATTCGCATCCCAGATCACCTGTTAGCGAAAACGCCATACTGTCCAGAAGCTTTTCCGGGCGATGGTAGTATCTAATTTCAATGCTGTCGTCGGTGTGGATGCGCGAGCGTCCGGGGACGCCCAACGTGTCCGTGCCCATGCCGTAGTTGTTGAAGACCATCGAAAGCCACGGCTTCGGACGCCACAGAATCTGTCCTCCCAATCCTAGGTGGCCGTTGAACTTGGCATACGATTGCCATCCGTTGATGATCCAGGGCTCAATCTTCAGATTCTCTTTGGGGAACCACTGGATCCGCAGGCCATTGAAGAACCATGGCGTGTTGGAGGAAACGTATGAGGGTTGGTATGCCCAATTGTCGAAGTTGTAGTAGCTGAAGAGGCCAATGTACGACACGAAGATTCCCGCGTCGACGTTGAGCCCATGGTTCACGTTGAAGTGGTACCCGCCCCACGCCTCCGAAACATACTTGTAAGCGCCGCGGAGGTCCCACTGGCCGACTCCGTAGCTGCCGTCGTTGCGTGGCGTCGTGGTTGAAAACAACCCGAACATGGTCAAGAGGCGGGCACGAACGTTATCCACGCGCAAGTCTCCGCCGAAGCTCGCCTGCTCCAACTGGAACTCGCCGTTCCGGAAACTCTCGGTCGCCCCGCCCATCGTGTGGTCCTTCGGTTGGTTGTAGTCTTCGATGTAGTTGGCGTCGAATCTAATTTCCGGCGTAAAGTATTTCGTAGCCAGCGGCGTGTCATGGTTGCGGGGATTGCCGTTGAGCCACGTCCAGTCGTCCTTTGAGAAAGGGTCCGCTGGTTGCGGTTTTGTATCTACGGGCTTGGCAGCCGAGGATGACACCGCAACTGAGCCGACGGGCGCCGGCTGAATTGCTTTCGCCGGGTCTGCGGGGTTTGCCGCCGAAGCTGAGGGCGGTTGGCCTGCTGCATCTCGAGCCTTCAGTGCTGTCTCAAGCTCCTCGATGCGCTTTTCCATGGCCTCGAGCTCTTTCGCAACCGCGGACGGTACATCCGATTCAGCAGCGCTCGTCGGCCGGCTGGACGATTCGTTGCTGCTCGCGGCGGTGCTGTTTGAAGCATTTGCATTTGTGGTTCCAGCAACCGAAGGCTGCGCGGTTTCGTTCAAGCTGGCCAGTTCTACTGGAGCGGAGTTTTGTGACTGCGTCTGCCCGTAACAACTTGGGGCTTGAGCAAATGCGAGGCCCAAGACAAGCATGCAAGAGAAAGCTGCCGCCTCTTGGACCTTACGCAACGGGTTTTTCATGGTTTTCACGTCTCGATCCCTTTCTCGTTGAAAGTTGTGGCTCACGTTGTTCAACATCCACCACCCACACTGAGTGTTCATGAGTTCTTCACTTCCTGTCTGTCCGCCTCGGGCGAACCGACGAAAGAATTCGGCCGAAATTAAGTGCAGGCGCCGTGGCCGAGACGGCGCCTGCGTCCGCGATGCACCTGCTTGTGCGGGCATGGCTGAGGCCATGCCCGCCGGAGTCAGGTCCAAACGAAGACTCTGCTGCGCGGCAACCTGGACTGCGCTGCCTTGCGAATTCACGAAACTGTTTCCGAGTGTTTTCGGTGATTGATGAGAAGGCTTCACGTTTTCCACTCTCTCCACTCCTCCATTGAACCTCCCCCGACTTACGGATTGCATAAGCGAGCGATAAGGCTTTCGTAAGGGCGCGTTGGCCATAAATTGGCTAACATTCCTGCTCGCTCGGGCTACCAGCGCGCTCAAGGAAAAACCGCACATTGCGCCCTTCAAATATCGTTCCAACGGTCGCTTCATGGAGCTGGTTCCACGCCTTCGCAACTTTCGCATTCGCAATTTGCGCAGATCGCATAACAAGGTGCGACACAAAGTAAGGTCAGTTGCACTTCGGGTCAAACTCAATAAAGTGATTGCGTGAATTGAAAGACGCCTCTGATTTGCTTACACAAAACGTAGAACATCCTAATGCGGGGACGCTTACACAATCCTTAGGAACAGTTAACGTATCTCTTATCCCGTGCGTGTGACACTTCGATGGGAGCGCACGACGCATCGAGGATCGGTGCACGCAGATGCCAAACGTAATGGAGATCTCGCACTCACAGCCGCCAGGGAGAAGCGCGACGATGAATCACGCGAAGATTCTCTTAGTGGACGATGACCCTCAGGTTCGCCGCGCTTTGCGCACGACCCTGACGAGCGCGGGATATGTTGTTGTCGAAGCGCGCACAGGCGAAGAGGCCGTGGAGGAAGTTCAGGCGGAAGGCGCCATAGGTATGGTGTTGCTGGATCTGAAGATGCCGGGAATCGGCGGACTGGAAGCTTGCCGCAGAATTCGGAAAATCTTTGATGTCCCGATTCTGGTCATCAGCGTCCTTCGTACTCAAGAAGACAAGGTGCAAGCGTTCGACGCCGGCGCCGATGACTATCTCGTAAAGCCTTTTGGTATCCAGGAGCTTCTATCGCGCATTCACGCTCTGCGCAGACGAACCGCCGGTTCGGAATCTGTCCCGGCGTTTGATTCCTCCGGCCTGAAGATTGATTTCGAGCGCCGTCGAGTGATCGTCGATTCAGAACAGGTGCATCTCACACCAAGTGAGTTCGAACTTTTGCGCTATCTCGTGCTGAATGAAGGGAAGCCGGTCTCGCACCACGCGTTGCTCCAATCTTTATGGGGACCGAAATATACGAGTGAGATACAGCGTCTTCGGGTAACGATCAATCAGCTGCGTAGAAAGATCGAGAAAGACCCTGATCGCATTCGGTACATTCACACCGAACATCAATTCGGCTATCGCTTTGAGCCGGTAGTGCAAGAGTCGGTCAAGCGGAGAGTGAAGACTTGAGGGACTGTCTCGGCGGGGTGATTGACCCGTACGTCCGAGGCGAAGAGCGAAAATGAGCGTAGCTTGCCAAATCCCCCAGGCTGCGACGCGATTGCGTTTGCCTGATACAGCCATGAGTGCCGAACCAATCCTAATCGTAGACGACAATCCTCAAATCCGTCGGGCCTTGCGCACGATCCTGATCTCGCAGGGCTTCGTCGTCATGGACGCGCGTACCGGAGAAGAGGCGCTCGATCTGCTCCGCAGGGAGCGGGTGGGCTTGGTCCTCCTGGATGTGAACCTGCCGGGCATGTCTGGATTCGAGACTTGCAGCGAAATCCGTCGCACGAGCGGTGTCCCGGTCATTATGGTGACCGTCCGGAATAGCGAGAGGGACAAGGTGCAGGCATTTGACGCAGGTGCGGACGATTACATCGTCAAGCCCTTTGGTGCCGAAGAACTTACGGCTCGCGTGCGCGCGAATTTACGCCGCGCCGGATCGGAGGGTTCGACTGCGTTCGTTTCCCCCAACCTGCAGATTGATTTTGAGAGGCGCACCGTTTCAGTGAGGGGCCGCACGGTTCGTCTAACTCCGAAAGAGTTCGAATTGCTGCGCCAGCTTGTGACAAACCAGGGAAAAACTCTGACGCACCGTTTGCTACTCCAGACGGTGTGGGGCCCGGACTACGGCGAAGAGATGGAGTCCCTGCGCGTTCTCGTGAACCAGTTGCGCAAGAAGATCGAGCCTGATCCCCACAAACCTCGCTACATCCTGACGGAGCCGTGGGTAGGATATCGCTTCGAAAGCCCCGACAAAACGGAGCCCGGCGCCCGCACCAAGAAGTAGGCTTCTCAACCTCTTTTGAATTGAGCCAGCGGAATCCGCAAGTTTATGCACACAAAACACGAGGCTTAGCGGCGAGCGTCACCTAACGAAGACTTTACGGATGTCTTATGCCTTGCTGATGCCCGATCCCCTAGACTTTGTCTGATACGCAACCGTGAATTCGTTGGGCCTGGAGCAGCCAGGCGGGGAGGCTTCACATGGTTCCATTCGTCTTCAGCATGTTGGGCTTGGCCGCTTGCACGTTTCTGATGTACGTGCTCGTGCAATTTCGGCGCGAGCTTCTATATGTGAAGAGGGATTTCGCAGGGGAGCCAAAGCTGACCGAGGTGGATGTAAGGCGCATCGAAGCAGCTTTGATCTCGGATGGAAAGCCTTCCCATGCGGGCGAGGGGCAGCAGACGAAGACTGAAGCAGTAATGCGAAGAGAGATGCTGATCAGCGGGATTTTGGGGCTGTTCGGACTCTTAGCGCCATTCATTCTCGTCATGCTGCTCACCTCGTCGGGCAGGTGGCATCACTAGTCTCGATGCTGGACTAGCTGCCAAAACGAGATCGCTCTCGTGCACACTTTTAGTTTGAGACGATGTAGTATCGGTGCCCGAGGGTGGCAGTGAGCGGTCCCAACCTTTTGCAGTACGGATTCTTCTTAGTCGTCGTTGCGTTGCTCGTGAAACCTCTCGGCGGCTACATGGCCCGTGTATTTGAGGGCCAACCGACCTTCCTTGATCGAGTTCTATTCCCCACTGAACGGATCATCTACAGGCTGACCGGAATTCAACCCGACAAGGAGATGGACTGGAAGCAGTACTCCTTGACCTTCATCGTTTTCGGGCTCGTCGGCACGCTATTGCTCTACGGAACTCTGCGCCTGCAAAGATTCCTGCCATGGTTCTATCCCGCTTACCAAACCACACCTATAACCCCGGACCTGGCGATGAACACCGCCATCAGTTTCTCGACGACGACAACATGGCAAGCCTACGGTGGTGAGAATACCCTGAGCTATGCCTCTCAAATGATCGGTTTGACCGTGCAGAATTTTTTGGCGGGAGCGTCCGGGCTGGCCGTCGGCGTGGCCTTCATCCGAGGATTCGCGCGCCAGCAGACCACAAAACTCGGCAATTTCTGGGTCGATCTGACTCGTTCGATTCTGTGGATTTTACTGCCGCTGTCGTTGCTGGGTAGTTTGCTATTGGTCTCGCAAGGCGTACCGATGAACTGGAACCCCTACGTTCAGGCCGCGACTCTCGGGAACGGACAACAAGTAATTCCTCAGGGCCCGGTGGCCGCGCTCGAGATCATCAAGAATCTCGGAACAAATGGCGGCGGATTCTTCAATGTGAACGGCGCTCACCCGTATGAGAATCCCACGCCCCTGAGCAATTTTCTCGAGATGCTGGCGATCGTGATGCTGCCGGCGGCATTCACAAACACATTCGGAAGGATGATCGGCCGGCCTCGGCAGGGCTGGGTGCTATTTGCTGTGATGGCCGTCCTGTTTGTGGCGGGGCTCTTGCTGTGCGGAAGCGCGGAACAAGCAGGCCATGGAGTACTTTCCGATATTCGAGGGGTATCCGAACACGCGAGTGAATTGCAGCCCGGCGGAAACATGGAGGGCAAAGAAGTTCGCTTTGGCATTGGTGCGTCTGTATTAACCGCAGTCGTCACTTCCAACGGCGCGACCGGCTCCACCAACTCCATGCATGACAGTTACACACCGCTGGGTGGCGCGGTGCCTCTCGTCAACATGTTGCTGGGAGAAATCATATTCGGCGGGCTGGGCACCGGCCTTTACAGCATCATCATGGTCGCTTTGGTAGGTCTGATCCTGGCCGGGCTGATGATCGGCAGAATGCCCGAGTACCTAGGGAAGAAGATCGGCCCACTCGAAACCAAATTCATCACTCTCTATGCGCTTGCGTGTCCACTTGCGGTACTTCCTTTAACGGCGGTCGCCATGGCCACGAAAGCTGGACTTTCGGGGTTGGTCACCAACAAGGGGCCACATGGCCTTAGCGAGATTTTGTATGCCTATTCGTCGTCCTTCGCCAACAACGGACAGGCTTTTGCTGGTTTGAGTGCGAACACAGTTTTCTACAACTTCACCACAGCAGTGGCGATGATGATGGGCCGCTTCGCGCTGGCGATTCCCGCGCTTGCACTGGCCGGACTTGTGGCTCAGCAAATCCGGAAGCCGGAAGTGGGAAACGCGGTTCCTACCGACGGCCTGTTGTTTGCCGTTTTGTTGGTGGCCACCGCGTTGATTGTGGGAGGCCTCAGTTTTTTTCCTGCGCTGACGCTGGGACCGTTTCTGGAGCATCTACTCGGTAGCTAGCGTCAACATGACCCCGCGAATTGTATCTCGGCACCGAATGCTCACTCGGATTTCGACTGCGCTGCTGGCTTTCATTTTCGTCACACTGGCGCCATTGCAGGGCCAAGATCAGCCTGCACAATTCCCTTGCCGCTGAGATCAGACACCCCAATGGTTAGGTGCTTTTCCTTCTGAAATAACGTACACAACTGAAAGAATTCGAACTCAAAGGAACCATAGACCGTAATGAACGCAGATCGCCGCTGCAAATTTGGAAAATGCTCTTCAAACAGAGCCTTCATATCCCAACCCATGCTGTCTAGGTTTCCGTATATCTCAACCTCTTGTCCGTACTGCCGTCCATCCCGTTCAGCATTGTCTACGTCGATGTACGTTCTCTTTTCCGTTCTATATTTGTGAATGGCATCCGCAATCTGATTTTCGACCTGACCTACGAAGTGATCTATCAGTTCAACTGACGGACTGAAAATCGTCATGTGCCAGTTGGAAAGACTTCCGATTACCATGAAGATTCATCCCCCGAAGGAATCAGTTTGAACATCTCTCAAGCGCCCGAACGTGATTTCGAGCGCCGCGTGAGATTGAGCATTTCTAGAAAATCTTCGTTCGGAAGAGGTGGCCGCTTATCAACGTGCGGCAGATAGCGCGATGAATCTGGCCCCCAATCGAAATATAAACCGCAATCTGGCTCCGCAAGTTGGGCTGCCATCTCGCGAGAGATTTCAAGAGTCTGTGTGAACAACATCGTTCTCTCTCGATTCCCAAGCAACTGGGCGAACACTTGCATTCGGTAGCGTCCCTCAGTGAAGCGGAAAGGACTCCCATCTAGGGGAGTTAGAAAATGATGATTAGCCGATATCCCCGCTTCCCCAACAAACAATCCGCTGCCGCGAACCAACCGTTCATCGCCATAGACCCAGATGTTGAAATTCTGATGCGTCTCGTTCCGTGAAAGCGCAACATGCATGCTTTCCACGACGCGACCCCGTTTCGATGTCGCAAAAAGCAGAGTTCGCAGATAGATTTTGGGTAGGGGTGATTCGTCTCGTGAACGCGGAGTGTCAGGCCCGAAGTATATAACCGTTGGCTGAGTCATCCTGACCGTACCGCGACGGAAAAGCGTCAACCACGCAGTCACGGCGGACACGGACAAGGCCAGCACGGAGATTGTGACTGAGATTAGTTCTGCCATCTTACCTCTGGCGCTCTTGGTCAAAAACCCTTTTTGCTTGCCGTTTGAACTCTCGGCCTGCTGGCGTGTTGGGAAACGGGGCTCCGAGAATATTCTTCGCTACGTGCTCGAAACTCAAACTCGGATTGTCGAAAGCGTAGTCGCTGAACTGGCCGATGGTCCCGGTTTGCTCAACAGATAGGCGTGGCTTTCGGGAAGGGGGTTTCGCAGGCATCGATTAGGCTTTCGGTCTCTGCGACCCAGCCATTTTCTGAGCCATGAACAGAAGAATCTTCTGATCCTTCTCATCGGTTCGGCTCAAGAATCTACGAAACTGGCGAAGCATCTTTCCATCCTTGCCGGAGCTACCCCATTCGGTATCTCCGTCGGCCCTGCGCTTTGGAAGGTTGGCCATCTTGGGAGGTTTGTCTCCGTCGTAAAACAGTTGGTACATGGGCACCTCCAACGCCCTTGCCAACTTTTCAAGGGTGTCAATCGCTGGGACAGTGTGGCCATTCTCGACGCGAGATATATAGCAGCGGAGCAGACCCGTGCGTTTTTCGATTTCACCCTGCGAGAACTTCTTTGCTTCTCGCAATGTTTTCAATCTATCGCCTATGACCATCTGATTTCTCCAAAGAAAAAATGAGTCTCAGGATTTTAGATTCCAGAGGCTCGGAAATTCAGCCACCGTCTTTGTGATGCCGCTTGACCTTTTGGACTAACTGTTTGATTGCCTTGCGTCCCACACATCTGACTTCTCCGTCGCTCTGCCAAAAAATTACGCCAATCAAGAACACGTCGTACCGCTCAGCCGCCAGTTTGTCGGGGTAGTAGGATACGGACCACAATCCGCCGCCGCTCATTCCCTGATAGTTCTGGATAGGACTAATCGGGTCTTGATATGGGAGTCCCCTAAGAAAATCCAACCCGTCGCGCTCTGGCTCCTGCGTCAGAGTGTCCATGAAAATGGCCCGGAGTTCAAAGGATAATGAGTTGATTTCTCCAGCATCCCTCTGCGCTAGCACTCCCGGAGCACCAATAATAACCCACTCATTAGTTTCTGCGTGTGGCTCCCGCTCCACCGGGAAAAACGAGAACCTACTCCTCATGTTCAGGTAATCAACAGGATGGAGTTCTAACAGAGTAAGGTCCGCGTCAAATTTCTCCGGTTTCTTTCCAGCCACGAGCGCCCTCTCTAGGTCGTCGTCCAGCGAATAAGCGGTGAGAGCCTCCTTGGCCAGGTCCACATGGTGAGCAATGTCCGCGATTGCGGAACAATGGATAATCGCTGATTTCTGCAGCTTTGCCCAAACATGAGTTGCGGTTAGAACAAAATGCCTTTGGTCGAATGCAACGAGAGAACCTGAGGCTTTGAGGCAAACGCCTCCGGGAGCACCTCGGTCGGGCAGCAGAAATGCGACGGAGTGCTTTCCGATGAAACTTGCGGCTTCTAGGTGAGGAAGCGGGCTCGTAGTCAGGGCGATGGGCTCGACGCATTCTACCCCAAGAAGTTCGGTATACGGTTCAGATACCAAATCGACGATGTATATCTGACGCGTGGCGTTGTGATGCAGCCCGCCTCGACGGTAAAATAGCCGCAACCACATGGACGACCAGCAAAAGCAAAAAGTCACTGCCTACGTCAACACGGCTTATGCGGCTGCGTTGCACACCAGCACTCAGCTAGCTGCGGGCAAAATCGCAGAAACGAAGGCGCGGCTCGCCAGTCAAGGAGCCATCCTGTCCGGTCGCACGGTTCACGAAATCGCTAAGATTCAGGGCGACCACATCAATAGCCTTGTGCAGGCCAGAGCCGACGCTCTGCTGGATGCCTACGAATTGTACAGTGCTGAGATTGATGACGAGATTTTGGCTGACGTAAAAACTCTCCGGGCGACGCTGGTCAGTCACCTTCCTGCGTCTCAGGAATGTGGCCTTCCTCCCACCGTGCCCGGATTCCAACTGTTCCCTCAATTATTGGAAACGAACACGGGCGCGATTGTGAATTTGGTTTGGTGCCAAATCGAGCAGCGAAAGGCATTTCCGAAATTCAAGCGACGAGACAGCGACCGCGTCTTCGAGGAACTCGCTATTCAGGAAGCCCGACGAAGCGTTGCAGAAGACCAGAGGGCGCACCCGCGAGTCGGTGCGGTTGTCGTGAAAGACGGCAGGGTCGTGAGCCAAGCGCACCGAGGAGAAACTCCAAAGTGCCACGCCGAGTTCATCGCCTTGGAGGGCAAACTCGCGGACGACCTCGTAGCTGGCGCGACGGTCTATACGACGCTCGAACCATGCACGACGCGAAATCATCCCAAAATTCCGTGCGCGCAGCGTCTGATTGAACGTCGCGTCGCCCGCGTCTTCATCGGAATGCTCGACCCCAATCCTGACATCCAAGGTTTCGGAAATCGCGCGCTGAATGAAGCGGGCATCGAAACTCAATTCTTTCCACGCGACCTGCAAAACCAGATCGAAGACCTGAACCGTGATTTCATCAGAGCCCAAAAGGACAAACCACCGCGAGCGAGTGTTGTGCCGCCAAAGCCACGTTCCGAACCCGAGGCAAATCCGAAGATCGCCGAAATCATCAAACACAAGGGAAAAACCGTCACGGTTTTCAATCGGCAAAAACACGGTCACGGTTATTTGGAAGGATACTGGCCCAACGGCGCAGTGGTCGTCGACTGCACGCCGCTCTGGGTCGAACTTCAAGACCCTGCCGCGAAGAACCAGCAGACATTCTCGCTGGATAATGTCGAGGTCACTTTCGATTCCGAGAAGAAGCGCCTGAAGTTGACGGTCTACCGATGAGGGTCAGACCAATGGGGAGTACGGAAAAAGTACGGAAGTCGTCCCGGAACAGCCCGATGCCACGACAGCGACGAAGGAAAAGACGCAGACAGCAAGGGCTATTGAATCAGTCCAGCACCTCAACGCCAGAAGGCTCTACGGGCAGCTCTCCCACTCTCCCACGGCGTTTGTAATTCACTGAAATCAGAGGCTAAGGGCACAGACAACGGGTACAGCCACCGCCGTCGAGACGAACTCGATGTGCTACGACATTGCTTCCACAATCTTCTGGACGACCTTGTCCAGTCCTTCGCTTGTGTTCACTGCAAATCTGTCAGCCAGCGTAGGCGAGTACTGTCGGACTTCCTCAAACCCAACGTTGTGCCAAACGGGGAGAATGACCGTGTTACCGTCTGCCTCGCGGGTCGTCAGGCCGTTCAACTCCTTCTGCGGCCAATGCTTCTCGAAAAACCGTGGACTGAGAATCACAACACCGAACTTTGAGCGCGAGAGACCACGATCAATTGATTCACGGAGACTATCGCCAAGTTTCAATGAGAACTCGTCATACCACACGGACAATCCTTTTGTGACAAGGGTGTTTGCCAATGGCCTAGCGATGTCATTCTTGTCTTCGGTTGCATGGCAGATGAATATGTCCCAGTCTGCATCCCGAACTTTCCGCGCTTTGTATCGCTTGCTCGATTTCACAGGCACAGGAGATGCAGTCGCAGCCGCGCCTTCCGGCGGCTTTTCGTCACGGATTGGAATTCCGAGTGATCCGAGGACTCGCGCGTGGTCCTCTGTTTGTCGTTTCCTCTGTACGATTAGGTTTTGTGCAGCCGTTACCAAGTCCGCCCTTAGTTGCACTTCAGAAGGGCGCAGCCACTCCAAGTATCTCTTTACCTTGTCTATCGTGCGGTCGTGCTCAGTCAGGTTGATGTTATCTACAAAACTGTACGTGAAGCAGAGTTCGTTACCAACCACGTCGCCGATAGGCGGGTTCGAGTCGAACGCAGTTGGACGCACCTTGAAAACTTCAGGGTCCCCTGTGAACGGAATGAAAATGCTGATTTCTGTGCCCGGCATACTCCGCGGACCATGGCCGAAGAAAGCGCGGCGTGTGGGGTCCCTGCTCACATCAACCTGTGTTTCTCGTTGCCTAGCGTACTTTGCTTCCTCGTTGAGAATGGGGACTTCTATACCGAACTCATCCGCTAGGCGGTTCGGCAGTTCGGAGTCATCGAGTTCTGTTGCAGGCATCCGCTGCACTTTATCGCGCAACCGTCGCTTCTGATTTTCGATGACATCGAAAACCGAGACGCCATGGAACAGTATCTTCGCGCTCAACGATACCTCTTGGAGAAAAGTCTACATGGCGAAGGGCAGGAATTCTAGCGAGCGTCTGTGACCATTCTGCGACCAATTCGGTTCAAAATCCGCAAATCTGCGCCAACCTGCTCCAACGTGAAATCGAACTGAGTCAGCGACTTGGATTGATGGCAAAGAAGTTGCAAGAGTCGCGGTTTTTGCCCCTCAAGCTGGTGCGTCTGCCAGTTCCGCCACGACCGCATTGGAGAGGTAAACGAACAAATTGTAACAGAAGTCGCTAGTTCTTAGGAGCAGGGCTCTGCGCGGGTGCTTGTTGAGCCGGCGCCGGAGCAGGTGTCTGCGTTGAAGGCTGAGCCGGAATCTGCACTGGCGGCGCAGCGGGCTTCGCGGGAGTCGTACCCGGCTTCGCAGTCTCCTCGAGGATCGACCCGGTGCTGACGTCCGCCGGGGCGCGCTTGAACGAGAGCGTGAGCGAAGTCATCATGAAAACGATGGCGCACCACGTAGTGGCGCGAGAAAGAAACGTCGCGGCGCCGCGCGGGCCAAACGCCGTCTGGCTGCCCGCTCCGCCGAATGCGCCGGCGAGATCGGCAGCGTTTCCGCTTTGCAGCATGATGACGATGATCAGCACGAAGCATACGGCCACGTGCAGAGTCACGAGCACGAACGACACGCGCCAGCCGACCCAGATCAGGCCGATAGCCACGAGAAAAGACAAAGCCCATTTAGCCCAACTTGGCATTTCCTGCTCCCACTTCGCGCCGGGCCAGTTTCCGCCTGCAAAGCGCGCCTAATAGTTCACGATTGCCGCAAACGACTTCGGGTCAAGACTTGCACCGCCGACGAGCGCACCGTCAATCTCCGCCTGCGCCATCAATCCCTTGATGTTGTCGGGTTTGACGCTGCCGCCGTAGAGGATTCGCAGCGCGGAGGCTTGCTCGCTGGTGAACCGGGCCGCAGCAAGGTCCCGAAGATGGCGATGAGCCTCTGCCGCCATTTCCGGTGTCGCTGTCCTGCCCGTTCCGATCGCCCAAACCGGCTCGTAAGCCAACAGAATACGCGAGAACTCCGCAGGGGTCAACGCAGCCAGGCCGCCCTCGAACTGGCGCTTCAGAACGGTTTGCGTGAGATTGCCTTCGCGTTCGCCAAGTGTCTCGCCAACGCAGACGATCGGCGTGAGCCCAGCCTCGAGCGCGGCCTTCGTCTTGCGATTGACCGATTCATCCGTCTCTCCGAAATATTGCCGCCGCTCGGAATGCCCGATGATTACACTGCGGCAGCCGGCTTCCACGAGCATTCGCACCGAGATTTCGCCCGTGAAGGCGCCTTCGCGCTCCCAGTGCAGATTTTGTCCAGCGATTCCGATGGCGCTTCCGCGCGCTGCGTCCACCGCTGCGGCGAGCGCCGAAAAAGGAGGTGCCACGATGATGTCGCATTGTTTTGCGGAATCGACGAGCGGGCGGAACGCCTCGAAAAACGCACGCGTTTCCGCCTGCGTCTTGTACATCTTCCAGTTTCCGGCGATCACCGGCCGGCGCAATGAAATCCCCCTTGTGCCGACCTACGCATTGGTGAGCGCTTCTACGCCGGGCAGTTTTTCGCCTGCGAGGAATTCGAGCGAAGCGCCTCCGCCGGTTGAGATGTGGGAAATCTGTTTAGCGACGCCGGCCTGCTCCACCGCTGCAACGGAATCGCCTCCGCCGATGATGGAAGTGGCTCCGCCAGTCGTGACAGCAGCGACCGCCCTTGCGATCGCGAGCGTCCCTTGCGCAAACGCGGGCTTCTCAAACATGCCGAGCGGGCCATTCCAGACGATCGTCCGCGCCTTGGCGATCTCCCGGCTGAATTCTTCGATCGTTTTCGGGCCGACGTCCAAACCCATCCAGCCGTCGGGAGTGCCGGCGATGTCGCTAATCTTCGTCGCCGTGGAATCGGGCGACTCCGCCAGCACATGATCGACCGGCAGTAGCAGCCGGAACCCGCGGCTCTGCGCCTCGGCGAGCAGGCTGCGCGCGAGATCGAGCTTGTCGTTTTCGACGAGCGACTTCCCCACCGGCCGCCCCTGCGATTTCAAAAACGTATAGGCCATGGCGCCGCCGATCAACATCGCGTCGGCGAGCTTCATCAGGTTCTGCACGACTTCGATCTTGTCGGAAACCTTCGCTCCGCCGAGCACCGCGACAAACGGCCGCTCCGGGTTCGAAATCGCTTTGCCGAGATAGGCGAGCTCTTTTTCCATCAAAAGACCCGCGGCGGCCTGGCGAACGTACTTCGTGATGCCGACAACCGAGGCATGCGCGCGATGCGCGGAGCCGAAAGCATCGCAAACGAAAATTTCATCGCAGAGCGCAGCGAGCTGCTTCGAAAACTCCGGATCGTTGGCTTCCTCCTGCGGATGATACCGGACGTTTTCAAGGAGCAGCACTTCCCCGTTGCGCAGCGCTTTGCTCTTCGCCTCGGCATCGGCGCCCACGCAATCGGAAGCGAATGCCACCGGCTTGCCGAGCAATTCGGCGAGCTTTGCGGCGACCGGCGCGAGACTGTACTTCGGATCGACCTTCCCTTTCGGCCGGCCAAGGTGAGAAGCGAGCACGAGCCGGGCTCGGCGTTCGATGGCGAGTCGCAGGGTCGGCAGGGTTTCGCGGATGCGCGTGTCGTCCGAAACGCGGCCGCCTTCGAGGGGAACGTTAAAATCCACACGCACGAAAACGCGCTTGCCATTCACATCCAGGTCGCGAATCGAGAGTTTCTTCATGGTCGTGGGAGCGGCGGGCCGGCCGAAAAAGCCTTCCTAGAGTCGCGCGGCGAAGATTTTGATGAGATCGCGGCACCGGCACGAATAGCCCCATTCGTTGTCGTACCACGCGAGCACCTTGACGCAGTTCGCGCCGACGACTCGCGTGTAGCCAGAATCCACGATGGAGGAGTGCGGGTTGCCGCGGAAGTCGGCCGATACCAATTCTTCTTCGGTGTACCCAAGAATGCCCTTTAGAGGGCCCTCGGCGGCGCGCTTGAAAGATGCGTTGACGCTCTCGACCGTTGCGGGCTTTTCGGTCATTACCGTCAGATCCACGACGCTCACATTGGGAGTCGGCACGCGCAGCGAATAGCCGTCGAGCTTGCCCTTCAGCTCGGGAATCACGAGATGCAGCGCCTTGGCAGCGCCCGTGCTCGTGGGAATCATCGAAAGCGCCGCGGCGCGCGACCGGCGAAGGTCCTTGTGAGGCAGGTCGAGCAATTTCTGGTCGTTCGTGTAGGAGTGAATCGTGGTCATCGTCCCAACGTTGATTCCGAATGTCTCGTGAATCACTTTCGCCACCGGCGCCAGGCAGTTCGTCGTACAGGAGGCGTTCGAGACCACGTGATGTTTGGCCGGATCGTAAGTCTTGTCGTTTACCCCGAGGACGAATGTGGCGTCGGGATCGGTTGCCGGCGCGGAGATGATCACTTTCTTCACGGGCCCGCGGATGTGCTTCCGCGCATCGGCGCCCTTTGTGAACAGGCCGGTGGACTCCACGACGATGGAGGCGCCGACCGAGGCCCAGTCCAGCTCGGCGGGATCTTTCGTCTTGAACACTTTGAAGCTCTTCCCATCGACGGAAATCGTGTCGTCCGTATGCGTGACTTGGTTCGAAAGATTGCCGAGGATCGAATCGTATTTCAGCAGATGGGCCAGAGTCTTCGAATCGGTGATGTCATTCACAGCGACAATCTCGATCGACGGATCGCCCAGGGCGGCGCGGAAGATGTTCCGGCCGATGCGTCCAAAACCATTGATGCCAACCTTTACCGACATGTGTCCTCCGGAAAACGAACGCGGATATTGTACCTGCCTGAAGGGGCTATTGCGCTGCAACTAAGAAAAAAGATGCTAGGATGCGCGGGACGAAAAGTCAATGCGCCCGCTCCGGCTGAGCCTCAGTCAAAAATCTTCACGCGAATCACGTTGTCGCCCGCAAACGTGACGAACGTCGTTTTAGAGGGCGGCGAGCCGTAAATCCAGTCCTCGGTATCAAGACCGTCGGCGTCGCGCTCTCGGACTTTTTTGTCCGGGCGGCCCAGCGCCGCCACGACCATGTCCTGGTCCATTCCCACGATGGCGCGGTGGTCCTTGATGGCGTCCTGAAACTGCGGCGGAAGGGTATCGACCCAATTGACGGTCGCGGAAGGCTGCTTCGAGAAATCCAGCAACGTCGAGAGATCCCGCTTCAGGTCGTCCGGGCTCATGTCCGGGAGCGCGCGGCCGTAGTCGAGAATCAGCGTGGCGCCCGCGATTTCGGGCGGGCCGACAGCTGCTGGCGGAGGAGTCGATACGTTGCCGACCCCAATCTGCAAATGTTGGCGCAGGTGGAAATGCTTCTTGCCTCCACCATTGATCCTGAGCACGATCTGCTGCGAGCGAATCTCCAAGCCGGTGATCTGCACCGTGTCGCCCTGAGTCGCCGCGATGCCGTAGAGCCGCAGCGCGTCGCTCAAACTCTGCTTGTCGACCGGCTTCCCGACGGAGACCTTGAAGCCTTTCTTGCCTCCGGGAATCGACTGAACGGCCTTCGCGAATTCCCCATCCACGTAGCGAATCAGAAGCAGGCGAGACTCCGGTTGCAATGTCTTTGACTGTTGCCCCGGGGTTTGGGCGTCCTCGCCGGCCCCCATAGCGCCGTTGCGAGGCAATGCTCTAGCAGAGGAACCCATGTCCAGAAGACTCGCCGGAGCCGAGCGAAAGGGAGCCAATCCGGGAACGTCCGCGCCCAAGGCGAGCGAGGCAGCTAGTGCGAGAGTAAGGCGTACGTCCATGATGCGAGACCGCTACTCGATTCTACGGCTTTTCCTGCGTCAGGTGAATAGGGGGCCGCTCCCGCAAGGCACCGGATGAATCGACGACGCCGCAATTTTGGAACTTCCAGGATTTTCGTGCACGCTAGAGGCTGCGGTTGAGGAGCGACGCGAAGGCGCTGATCACGGCGATGCGGTAGGTATCCTGCCGGGTGATCAGATTCTGCGTCAGGACACCCCAGGCGCCCTGCGCGTCGCGAATGCCACGGGCTCCGGCGAATTCGTCGATCGCTGCGGCAAGCTCGACGCCCTCGTCCACCACGCGCTTCGCGAGCGCCTCCGGCAGGAGGATCGCCCCGGATTGACCGAAGCCTTCGCGGCCGGTCACGTCCGCGACGTAGGCCCAGTTTTCGAGAAACACATGGCGCGCGCCGCGCTCGCGAAGTATGTCGATGCCTCCTTCAAGCCCCACAAAGTATTTCCAGGGTTCGCTCTTTTCGCGCGCGATCCGGAGAAGCGACTCGGCACGCTGACGAGCGCCTTTGAGGATGTCTTCGCGCGAAAGCGGCGTGTGGCGGACGCCGCTCGGAACTTCAACCGCCGCGATGTCGAATTGCTCCGCGTCCCCGAGGCGTGGGCCGATCAGCGCGAGCGCTTCGCGCACGGCATCGACCTTCGGCCGGCGCGTGCTGCCAACGGCGACGATGATTCTCTCCATTTCCGGATTCTAGTGCCGTTCCAACTTTTCTGACCAAAGGAGTTCGATTTAGTCGGCACGCAGAGAGGGAACCGGACAGGCAAGCAAACTTGTCGAAACAAGTTGGAACGGCACTAGTCTCTTAGTCTTTCCACAGCTGGGTTTGCTTTTCGCGGGCGAAGCGGCTGGCGAGAAATTCCTTGAGGCCGTCGAGTGTGGAGAAAACCTGGTCGGAGCATCCGAGGGCCCATGCGTTGACCCGTTCGACGGGCAGCTCCGTGACCAGATAGACCGGGATGCCTTTCCGAAACGCCGCGGTCAGCTCGGCGGGTGTCGCGCCGGTTGCGGCGTCTGCCTCGTCCCAGTAACAGATCAAGTAATCCGCTTTGTGCTCGATCAGGTCGAGGCTCGACGCAATGATCTTACGGGCGACACGGCGAAAGCGGTCGAGATCCGTCTGTTGCCAGGAACGGAAATTGGCGATCTCGTCTTCCGTGAGACTCTTTTTCGCCACTTCGGAGGGATCGTAAACGCGATGGCCCAGCTGATCGCTCAGAAAAGGAGCCAGCTTTCGTCGCCAGAGGGACTCGCCCTCTCCGGTGAGGTCGATTGGACCGCAAAGATAGGCAAGCATAAGGACCGGGCGGGGAGCACTCTAGCACGCCGCGCAAAAACGGGCCACTGGGATTGGAGGAGAAAAACCGGCCGGCAAAAAATGGAGCGGGATAAGGGAATCGAACCCTCGCCTCCACCTTGGCAAGGTGGCGTACTACCACTATACGAATCCCGCGCTCACACCAGATGGAACTCAGTGGTGAGAAGCCATTTATAACACGGCCCGCCGCACGCGAACAAGGCTTCGGCGAAGGTCGCGTCGACAGACCGCTACGTCATCGGGGCCATGAGACGGAGCGGCCACGCGCAACGGCTGACAAAAGATCCACAACCCGCTTAGTCGACTTCCAGAATTCGGGTTGCTTTCACGACGGGCGATTTTTTCTGGCGTTCGGCAAAGCGCGCGGCGCGTTCGCGATCAATGTACACGCGAGCGAACTTTTCACCGTCGTGGTAGTACACCGTGACCTGCCAGTGCCGATGCTTGCGCCGGCGGTCCCGGTGGAACCGGCTGGATTTCTTTGACTTCTTTTTCACTATAGGGCGCCCCTCGAACACCGAGACTATGGCAAGTTTGAAAGGGCCGCGCAAGTAGCAAGATAAAAGTTAACCATCCTACTATTTAGCAATTGCGAGCGGCGCCCGGATCCGTGCCGCATCGCGTCCGGAAGTCTGAGACCATCGGGAGTGGCGGTGGAACTTTTCGCTGTCGCTGCGCGTAGTAGATAAGTGGACTGAGGGAGAATGCCATGGTCGCCAATGTCAGAAGTAGTGCCCAGATCGAGGCCTTGCGGAATCACCCGGCAGAGACGGTGATGACGCTGCGAAGCCTCCTGGCGGGCGGAGCCACGCTCGTTCCCGACCCCAAGCGCGCCGGATTCTTCGAAGTCGAGAGCGGCTCGTTCGTCTACTACATCCACGTCTCTCCGGTGACGGGAAATGTCCTGTTGCTCGCCACCTGGCCCAATGAAGTTGTGCCTGCGGGCGAGGACCGAGCTGCGTAGCGCGCCCTCAATCAGGCCGCGCGGGCAGCGATACCAGATCGATAGGCTTGAGGTTTAATTCCTCAAATACCTGTTTCTTCAACTTATAGAGCGACGGACTATCGCTCGCCTGCGCATAGACAAAATCACCCGCGGGCTTCGAAAATCGAATCTTCAGTTCCTTGCCGTTCTTGTCGGTCACGACCGCGCTGATGGCGGGACTCGCAAGCTGCGCGACGAGATTGGCGGCGAGGCGGTCAATCACTTCCTCGGCCTTTAGCCCGCTGATGGGATCCAGAATCTTCCAGCCCGAGGCGGATTTCCCTTTCTGGTCCTCGGGAGCTTCAAAGCTCCACTCGTCCGGGTTGTCCTTATGTCGATTCACTACGATCGCGCCGTTGACATCGTGGATTTCGATACGCTGGATGTCAGCGGCATCCACGTGAACGACCCTTTTGTCGCGCAGATCGCTGAAGGGTTGCGAGAGCTTCTTGTATAGATCGTCGTTGATGCGAAAGATCATCGGCCGCGATGTGTCCCGCGCGAAGTGGGCGCTGCCGTCCTTCTTACCGACGAGCAGCGTGGATGGCGTTCCTTTGCCGCTCGCTGCGGCAAAGGTGATGGCTGGACTCGCGAGGCCATACTTAGCCAGATCTTGCGGTTTCTCGCTCGCTACCGAAAGCATTTTCGCGTTGGAAATTGCCCCTAACAGCGTCTCTACGGAATCCTCCCCTCCGAGTGACGCGGTGGGCTTGGTGAATCTCCATTCGTCCTTTTCCTTCGAGGCGGCCATCGCGCCGGATGAATTCTTGAGCTCGAACGAAACCGCTTCCGCACTGTCCATGTGCAGCACGGCGCGGTCGCGCAAATTATCGAGCGATTTGCCTGCGCTGATCGAAAGCGACTGCGGCAGGAGCGCTACGTTCTGGCCGCCGCCCACAATCGTGTAAACGGAAGTGCCGCTGAAGTCGGTATTGCCGATGAGGAGCGAGTGCTTCGAGCCGTCTGCAAGCTGAAACTCGACGGAGATCTGCGCTGGATCGAGGCCGTAAGCTTTTCGCCGATCCGCGTCCCCGGGCTCCGACTGTTCGATCCGCGTACTGCCGAGCTGGTCGACAATCCCTTGAGCCGTCGGCTGATCGGCTTCGGTTTCGATGGGCTGCACGATCTGCCACGCGCCGCTGCGCTTTTCAAAGCGGATGGCGGAATCGGCGGATTGATTCGGGTGGCTGAGCGTGAAGGAAACGATGTCGGAAGCTTGCACCGAAAACGCGGGCTTCGACGTGTCCTTTGCAGGTTTTTCCTCGCTGCCACGCCTCCAATCGAAGTAATAGACAGCGGCACCGAGACCCATGGCAAGGAGGAGCACTAGGAGTGTCGTTTTCTTGATCATGGTTCCCCGCCGCAGCCCCTACCGGTGCTTCCACCAGATGGCAACGCCGAGGAGGATGACAATCCCGGGAAGAAGGAACAGCGCGATCGACCGGACGGCAGCCATCTGTCCCTCGGTCAGCGTGATGCGGCGAGTCGTCGCGGACTTGGGCCGGATGGAAATTAGATTCTCGTCCTGGGCCAACCAGTCCATTGCGTTGAGAAAGAGATCGCCATTGTGCTGCAATCCGAACCATTGATTCTCGGCGAAATCGGAGTCGCCGATCACAATCAAGCGGGCGCCCTTCGCGTTGGACTTCTCGCTGGCGGCCACTCCGAGCGAAAGAGGCCCGGCCGTCTTGGGGTCAAACTGGACTTCCCTTTGCAATTTCGGGATCGTGAAGCTGCGCGCGGAAGTCATCAGCAACTCGACATCCTGCGGATCAGACTTAGACTTGTCCGCCATCGAAACGGTGCGGGCCAGCGGGAAAAAAGTCATCCCCCGCTGTAGATTCTTGGTGATCGGGCTATCGCCGTAATCGATCACGAGCGGAATCTCGGGACCGGTTCCAAACAGGCGGCCCACGCCGCTCGCGTCCACGACGATGTTCTTTCCCACATTCACGTTCCAGGGAAGGTAAACCTCGTCGAGTTTCGGGTCGGTATCAGGGTCGATCTCGATCAGCAGCTTTCCTCCCGCGTTCAGGTAATTCCCGACCATGGGGACTTCTTGCGAGAAGAAGGCCTGCGTGGGCCCCGCGATGACCGCGACATCGCAATCGGACGGCACGCCATTCCCCGACACGAGATTGATGGAATTCGTGTCGTAGCCCTCTTTCTTGAGTCGCTGGTCCACGACGGTGTATCCCTGCGCGCCATCGTCGGTGAGGGATTTTTCGCCGTGGCCCGTGACGAAGCAGACCGTCTTCACTTTTTCGCGGGTCACTTTCAAAATCGTGCTGGTAATGTCCTCTTCCGAAATCGCGCCATCCGGGCCGGGCTGCAGATGTTCCTTGTGCGGGCCCGAAGCTACGACGACGTCCCCCATCTGCGTGGCGCCGTAGTCTTTGGCGACGTCGGGCTTTTCATCCGGGTCCACGTTCTGGAACTTGAGGTGGGAGCTCAGATTCTTGTATTCGGCCATGAGGTCGCTGAGCTGAGAGTCCGGCGTCTTCGCGAAGCGGACGATGGTGACATCCGCGGAAAGCCCGCCGACGATCTTTCTCGTCTGGTCGGAGAGAGTGAAGAGCTTTTCGCTGGTGAGATCGAAACGCTTATGATGCTTGAAACCCAGATAATTTACAAGGCCGAGAATCGCAATCACCGCGAGAGCAAGAATCGCAGTGTTGGTACCGAGCTGGGAAGAGCGCTTCGAGAAGAACCTAAGAATTCCGCCAAACCCGAGAACGATGCCGCCGAGAAGAAGGACGCCGCCAACAATGAGCAAGATCTTGCTCGGCAGCAGCAATTCCGATTGGATCACGTAACGCAAATACCCGGCGATCAGGCAGGCCGCCCCCACGCTCGCGATCGTTTCCGCCAATTGGTTCCGATCCCACTTCATTTCTATCAGTTCCTCCGCAATCGGCGCGCCGGCGCTAAGCGCGTCTCCAACGCATCGAATCGACCGAGCGCACGGTCAGGAAAATGAAAAGGACGATAAAACTTACGTAATAAATCACGCCCGACGTATCGATGATTCCCCGCGTGAAGTCGTCGTAGTGGTTGATCACCGAGAGGTATTGCACCACCTGCCCGGCGACGCTGCCTGCTCCTCGCGAACCGAAGTCGATGGCCCAGAGCAGCAGGAACGCTCCGAAAGTGAGCGCGGCGGCGATGATCTGGTTTTCCGTCAGCGATGAAAGGAACGATCCCAGGGCCAGCAGCGATCCACCGAAGAGCAGCACGCCCAAGTATCCGGCGAATACGACACGCAACGGCGGCGCGGGATCGCTATGGAGAAAAACGTAGAAGATGTAACTGGCCGTCGGGAGCAGCATCGCCGCAAACAGCGTGAGCGACGCGAAGAACTTTCCGAGCACTATGTGGATCTCGCGGATCGGCGACGTCATGAGCAACTCGATAGTGCCCCGCTTGCGCTCCTCGGCGTACACGCCCATCGTGAGCATCGGCAGGAAGAAAAGGATCACCAGCGCCAACAGTCCGAGGAAAACGCGGAGAATCTGGGTTGGTGCATCGAATGGCGTCTGCATGCCATATCGCATGCCCTGCATCTCCGCCTGCAGCGACTGCTCGATCGCGTCGCTCAGATAGAGCCGGAAGAAGAAACCGCTCAGCAACAGGAAAAGACTGACAACCACATAGGCGATCGGGGACACGAAGTAGTGGCCCATCTCCTTGCGATAAATGGCGTAGAGGCTCCGCATGATTCTCCCGTTCGCTCCCTTAATTGGCGGACTGCGCGTGGGCTTCTTCGTCCGTCGTGAGCTCGAGGAAAATGTCTTCGAGGCTCAGGCTGATGCCGTGGAGTTCGTAGAGCGGCCAGCCTCGCTCGACGATCTTCGCCGCGATCTGGCTGCGAATGTCTTTGCCCGGAGCGGCTTCGACGGTCGCGGTCACGTGGCCGTCGCCGCGCGCGGGGCTTACCTCCGCGCGACTCGCCCCCGGAATTTGTCCCAGCAATTCCTGGAGAGGCTTTTCGGGCGCTTGCACGTCGATGTGAATCTTCTGTCCGCCCTTGAGCTGCGCCGTCAAATTTTGAGGCGTGTCGACGGCCGCGATTTTGCCCTTGTTGATGATGACCACGCGATCGCACGTCATGCTCACCTCGGGCAGGATGTGCGTGGAAAGAATGATCGTGTGGTTGCCGGCGAGATTCTTGATGAGGTGGCGCACCTCGATGATCTGCTTCGGATCGAGACCCACGGTCGGCTCATCCAGGATGATCACGTCGGGATCGTGCACCAGGGCCTGCGCGAGGCCTACCCGCTGCTTGTAGCCGCGCGAGAGACGCTTGATCAGCTCGGAGCGCTTGTCCGTGATATTGGTCTTCTGGAGCGCGTCGGTGATGCGGTCTCGTCGCTTCTCTGCCGGAACGTTCTTGATGCGCAGGACGAAATCGAGGTAGGCCTCGACCGTCATGTCCGGATAGAGCGGCGGCGTCTCCGGCAGGTATCCGATGTGGCGCCGCACCTCGAGAGAGTCCTGGAAGACATCGAAACCGGCGATGCGCGCCGTCCCGGAGGTCGCTGGCATGAATCCGGTGAGAATGCGCATCGTCGTGGTCTTCCCGGCGCCGTTCGGCCCGAGAAAACCCAGGATTTCGCCCTTGTTGACCGTGAAAGAGACGTGGTCCACGGCCGTGACCGGGCCGTAGGCCTTGGTCAGATCCTGCACTTCAATCAATGCGTTCCTCCACGCGAGGAGTGAGAAAAGATGAATGAAACGATATGCCCAAATCGATTCGAACAGTCCCTTATACCAAAAAACAGTTCAAAACGAAAAAGGGCCCCGCAACCCCAGTCTCCTCGACCCAGCCGATGCTGCTTGGCTACGACCGCGGCTGGATGAGCCAACGGGACAGAAACACAGCCATTTGCAGGCTGAAGCGCAGGAATTGGCAGGCAACGGGCCTAGCACCTAGCGCATCCACAATGGCTGGATCATGCCGCCGGGTACTCTTTCAAATGGGTCTTGATGCCTTCCATCGTGAGACGCGGCACAGCCGCGAAAAGTTAGCGCCGGAGATGTGCGTTGACACTCCCCGGCCGTTTTGTTATTCAACTCGTTTCGCTCTTTGTGCCGGGAGCCCAGGGGGAAGCTTCCCGGTCCGGCCAGGACGAGAGCTGAGTAGAATCAGAGTGAAATGCCACGATCTCGCAGCCGTATGTCCCGGTGGGACGCAGGCTCATGCATGGGGAGCAAACTTGACGAAGCGCATTCTGGTGGCGGTATGAAGGGTTTCCGGCTGACTGCGGCTCTTTTGCTGATGTGTGTCGGCGCGCTCTCGACCATGAGCTGCGGGGGCGGCAGCAGCTCCCTGATCTCGATCACACTATCGACTCCTAACGGCATTCTGTCGGTGGACGAGGGCGGGACACTCAATTTCATTGCCGCAGTAGGCGGCGATACGAAGAATCAGGGCGTCACGTGGACACTGGCCAAGCAAACGGGTTGCGCCAACGACGGCAAGGTAACCCTCGGAAGCTGTGGGAGTCTCACGAGTAACGCCGACTATTCGGTCACCTACACCGCGCCGGCCATCACGGCCACCATCTCCGTCGTTCTGACCGCCACTTCCATCACGGACGGTACGGTTACCAAAACTGTCACAATCAGCGTCGTCCTTCCGGTGACTTTTACAATCACGGCTTGCGTTCCGGCGGGCGTATCTCCCTGCGGTCTCCCGAACGGAAGCAACGGTATACCTTACACCGCCACGATTTCTTTCACAGGCGGCGTGGCACCCTACATCTTCAATAATCCCGCGCTCCCGTGTGGCCTCACCATGGATACGAGCTCGACGAGCGCGACCACCACAATCGTCGGAACGCCTTGCGGTTCCGGAGTAACCGAGTTCACGGTGACCGTCACCGATAGCGGCAGCACACCGCCCATTCCCGTCAGCCAAAAATTCACGATTAACATCCAACCCGCGCCGCCGATCACCATGACGACGACTTCCCTGCCGCAAGGCACGCTGGACGCACCCTATAACGGGATCGTGGCCGTGCAGGGCGGAGTCGCTCCGCTCACCTGGGACTTCGAACCGACGGGCGGTTTGCCTCCGGGCCTTGTGGCGAACATCCACAACGGCCAGATCACCGGCATTCCCACAGACCAATCGGGGGCGAATCCGCCGGTGGCATACCCGGCGACTTACATCTTCACCGTGCAGGTGCATGATTCTGCTCTGCCAAATCCCCAGCCGGCTCCCCCGGCGCCGCGCCAGTTTTCGATCACGATCCAGAAGCCGGCGACGCTCTCCATTTCGACGCAGGGCCCGGCGCTGCCTGGCGGCACCACGGCCACGGCCTATTCGGGCGGAGGGTTACTGGCGAATGGAGGGATCCAGCCCTACACCTGGAAGGTGACGCAGGGGCTGCTCCCGGCCGGACTTACGCTGACCACGCTCAACGACGGATCGGGAAGCATCTCGGGCGTCCCAATCCTCGCCACCACCACCGCGGACAATTTTACCGTGCAAGTGTCCGATTCACGGCTCGATCCGATAACAGGCAATCCGAATCCTGCGACTGCCAGCAGGCAGTTCTCGATCTCCGTCACGGGAGCCACGGGATCTGTGAACAACAAGCTCCTCAGCGGGACGTATTCATTCCTCTTCAGGGGATTTGACGACGATGGGCTGGTTGCGACTGTCGGACAGATCACCGCGAATGGCAATGGAGCGATTACGTCGGGCACTGAGGATAGCAACCGCGGCTCGGGTGTCGGAAATGGCCAGCCTGTGACCGGAACGTATTCGATCGGCTCCGACGGACGCGGCACGCTCGAGCTGACCTCGACCTTCATAAAGACCGCACCGCTGACGGAAGATTACATTCTCGTTCTCGATTCAAATGGAAATGTCCGGTTTTTCGAAGACAATTCCAAGCCCACAAGCATCAGCAACGTCAAGCATACGGTCGGCGAAGGGATTCTGAAACCTACCGTGGGGACGACGTTTGCAAACTCCGACCTGAACGGAAACTACGCGTTCCTGTTCGCCGGTCGCGAAGCCCCGCCGTCCACCAAGCCCGCCGCCCTGGCGGGCTTCGTACACGCCAACGGAGTAAGTGCGCTAGGTGCCGGCATGAGCGACCTGAATGACGCGGCCGCTTTCAGTTCGCAATCGATTTCGGGGGATTTTGCGGTCGGCTCCGGCAACCGCGGTACGGCGGAGTTGGTTTACCAGGTGGCAGGAACGCCGCAGACCACCTTGAATTTTGTCTTCTATTTTGTCACTTCGTCGGACCTCTATTGGGTCGAGGCGGATGCCAATTCAACTTCATTGAAACCTACGCAATTTCAACTGGCCGGAGAAATGATCCTTCAGCAGCCAACCACGACGTTTGACAAGAACGTCCTGCTGGGATCGAGCGTCGCGACGGGAACGGGCATCAACAGCAGTGGGAGCGCCAGCGTCTTCGCGGGCCTGCTGACTTCGGCTCTGTGCGACGGCAGCACGCCCATCGCGCTGAACTCTGACGACAACAATGCTGGAACGATTACTGCGCAGTCGTTCACCGGCACTTGCCAGGTTACAACCAATGGCCGCGTAGCCTTCAATCTCACCGGACTCGGTAATCCTGCCCCGTCGCCGCGTGTCGGCGTAGCCTATCTCACAGGTCCGGGCCAGGGATTCCTGCTCGGCGGCGACGCGGCGGTTACGACGGGACTTCTGGAGCAGCAGTCGGGCGGGCCATTCGCAGATTCGTCCTTGTCTGGTGGCTACACGTTAAGCGCGCCGTTCCTGGTGGAAAATCAGACAAAGAATGTGGTGGGGCAAATCACAGTCGACGGAAAGCGAAATATTGCGGGAGAGGTGGACGAGACCGTTCCGCCGGCGAAAGCCGCTCCCAGCCTGGACCAGGCGCTCACTGCCACCATTGACTCTGGCAGCCTCCAGCCGAGCGGACGCGGCACGATGACGACGATTCCCACCGTGCCGACGGGTTTCCCTCCGAGTTCGATCTTATACGTCGTCTCGCCCGGGGATTTCCGCGTCATTTCGAAGGATCCAACCGACCAGCATCCCCAGCTGCTTCTCTTCGACCACTAGAACCTGTCTGGCTATGTTGACATCCTTCTCTTTTGTCTACGCTGAAGAGAGATTCTTCGACTGCGCGTCCCGACCGGGAGATCTGAAAAACGATCTCCCGGAAGGAATAAGGCGTCGGGACGCTCCGCTCAGAATGACGATCCTGACGTCGGGTTGCGAGATCATTACATCGGCATTCGCCAGAGCGAGGATGTCAACAGAGCCAAGCCATCTCATAGATAGCTGACCCGGAAGGGCGGGGCTTCAGCCCCGCCGTCAAGCTCCCCCTCAAAAGGGGCTTTAGCCCCTGAAGCCGCGCTTTTCGATCGCGGCGGAGCATTTATGAGACGGCTTCTTGAGAGTGGAATTCCAGGGAAGTGTCAGGCAATCGCTGCGGCGCGATGGTATCGGCGCGTCAACTCTTCTCGTCGGAATCTTTCTCAACCAATCGCAGCGCCGCCGAATTGATACAGAAGCGCAGTCCCGTGGGCTGAGGACCATCTTCAAAGACGTGCCCGAGATGGGCATCGCACCGGCTGCACATCACCTCCGTGCGAACCATGCCGTGAGTCGCGTCGCGCTCCATTTCGACGTTCTCAGCTTTGATGGGCTGCAAGTAGCTCGGCCAGCCGGAGCCGGAGTGATACTTCGCATCGGAAGCGAATAGCGGCTGCCCGCAACAAACGCACACGTACGTCCCTTCTGTTTCAGTGTCGTCGTACTCTCCCGTGAATGGCGGCTCGGTGCCCTTTCGCCGTGTGACGTGGTATTGATCCTCGGTCAGCTTCGACCGCCATTCGGCATCGCTCTTTCGAATCTTCTCGCTCATCGGTGAACCAGACAACTCCTTTCATGCCATTCGATGCGCGGACTCGCGCAAAGAAACACTCTGCGGGCCCAGTGCGGGCCAGAGCGTAGTCCCGGGCCAGTGGCGTGTCAAGCTTGTGTACTCGTCCACATGATTAGTGACACTCGGCTTTCTTTTGTTGAGATTTCCAGCGATGGAGGAATTCGAGCGGAG
>Ga0209415_10001595_pt1 | contig 43333 bp, 37 predicted proteins | sample PeaSoiSIISIP2007_FD_187696 | JGI IMG/M metagenome (GOLD analysis project Ga0209415, IMG submission 187696) | Peat soil microbial communities from Weissenstadt, Germany - SII-SIP-2007 (SPAdes) (version 2) | ecosystem: Environmental > Terrestrial > Soil > Wetlands > Peat | place: Germany...
CAATCGAGCCAGAGCATGGGACGCTTTTCTGCCCAGAAGCGGAAAACGGAACCGACAACCCGAGCTTCGACCGGTATGCCGAGCTGCCGACGGTACGCCCGAATCGCATCGGGTTCGGTACGCTTGAGGTAGCTCAGGTCCACGCCGTTGCGCACAACGCGGAATCGTTCGCGCGGCAAGCCCAGCCAGTTTGTGTAATCCGATGCCCCCGCTTCGCTGTTGTTCAAGAGGATTACCGAAGGCAATCCAGCGAGGGCACGGTACGCCGGATACATATACTCCTGGTGGTACGTGAAATTGGTCGGCGTGACGTTGCGGCTCCCCAGCACGACGCGAGGGACGCCGGCAATTACGGCCGCAACGCCCGCCTTGATGCTCGTCGAGTCCTGCCAGGCATGCACGATGCTCGGTCGCCGGGCGCGAAACTCTTCCACCAGGTTGAGCGTTTCTTCGAGAATGCTGCCCGGCAGGTCAGCCGCAAGTTCGGCAATCGAGGTCGGCAAGGACGAGACACCGTCATCGGCAAGCGTTACCGCATGCTGCACCTGTGCAACCTCGATGCCCCGCTCTTGCAGTTCATGCAAAAAGAAATCGAGTTGCGGCGCGTGGTCGATATATTCGGCCAGCAAAGCGACGCTCTCGCAACAACCGCTGTCCCGAAGACCGATAAGGGTATTGACGATCTGGCGCTCCGCACCACCCGCCGCCAAACCCGCATTGACCAGCAACACGCGTCCGGCGACGGGTCGGATCTTCTCGTCCTCGGGTCGTTCCAGCGCTCTGCGCAAGAGTTCCCGATACAACGCTTCTCCTGCCAGCCCGGTACCGTCCGCGGGCCCCAGGCCTGCCGCGCCCCGCTTAAAGATTCTCGTCCAGACGGGGTGGAGCCCTGGCAGGCGTGCCAGCCCATAAAGACTTCGACGCAGGACGCTCTCATGCGGCAACCTGCCGACCCGCCGTCTAAGGCGATCTCCCGCACGCCAAAGAAACCAGCGGTAGAGCGGGAGCGACTGGAATCTGCCGTTGATCTTGCAGCGGATGCTAAGGCGCCCCGAGCGCAGCAGGCGCAACGCCATTTGGCGGGTCAGCATCAGTTGGGAGCCGACGAAGACGAGCGTTCCCCTTGCTACTGGCAACTGCCAATCGCCAGGGCCTAGGAAGCAACCCAACCACTGACTGGTGGACGTGGCGGTAATTTCGGCCGCGGGGTGGTAGAGCACCATGCCCCTGCATACTGGCGCTGCCTTCAGCGCCAGCGCATCGCGCGCACTCAACGCAAAGGGCACGGCAAACACGGCGCGACTGATGCCGGCCTGGTCACAGTAGTCCAACGCCTCCCGGAGCTTCTTGTTCATCGCGCCTTGCTCTTGGCCGAGACAAAGAAAGCGCCTGCCGTGGCCAGATCCTCATCGGTCATTGTCCGGAAACGGCTCGCCAATTGGCCGCGTTCGATGCCGCCTTGCTCCACCTGCAGGATTTGGGCACGAATCTCGAAGCCGGCTTCCTGCTGCATGTACCAATGCTGAGAATGCGCGAGGCGATTCACGAACCATGGCCGGCGCCCGCGCATCAGGCTCCAAAGCCATTGGGGGTACTTCCAATGACCGTTCCATTCCGGCGCGGTTTCGTGGCAGCGATAATCGACCTGATGCGTCATGACGGCGCCCGGCTTTAGGCAACGGAAGCATTGGCGGTACGTCGCCCCCGGCTCATCGACGTGCTCCATGACGGCCTGGGAGAAAATCCAATCGACGCTCTCGGACTCGATCCCGTCCAGAGCTCCCATTGGGGCCAGATACTGGATCATGTCGTTGCGGTCGGCGCCCGATAGCGAGCGCCGAATTGTCTCCAGGCGCTTGGGAGCGAGCGCCTTGGTCAGCGCGGACTCGTCGAAGAGTCCGTGCGGAAAATCATAGCTGCTCAGCTCTGGGCGAATGTCGGCGCATTCCCCGTTAGTTGGCACCGGCGCCCGCTGCGACAGCATCGCGACGAGTGCCTCGAAGACCGAGAGGTTCGTAGCAAGGCTGGCGTGGCGGACCGCGTCAATGGCGATGTACCGTTCGCTGCCCGTCAAAAGGGCCATGAGTCCGATACCGAGGCTGTCCCCGGGACCCAGTTCGACGACGCGCAAGGGTGTTGCTGCCAGCCCGTATTGGGCGGCCAGGACCCGGTGCCGCAGAAAGACCGAATAACAGTAATCGGCGGCGACGGTCCCACCGGTGCCCAGTGGCGGCGAGACCGCCAGGGACCGAAGTCCTCCCAGAATCAGTCGCCCAACCGGAATGGCCATTTGCGCTGCTAACGCCATCCGGCCATCGTGGCCGGAGCCGTCAGCGGCGGCTCGGGCGCGTCGATCCACATTTGGAACCACAATTCCAGCATCAACAGCGCCCACAGGCGCGTGTGGTGCAACCGCACACCGCCGCAGTGTTCATCGAGCATGGTGCGCACGAAGTCACTCTTGACAAGACCGCGTTGACGCGCTGCCTGACTCAACAGGGTGTCGTAGGCGAATTCCTTCATGTCGGACTTGAACCATTGGTCGATCGGCACCCCGAAGCCCATCTTTGGCCGGTACAGCACTTCCTTCGGCAGGTGGGCCTCCATCGCGGTCTTGAGGATGCTCTTGGTTTGCCCACGGGAAATCTTCTGTTCTGGCGGGATGCGCGCGGCCCATTCCATGAGCTTGTGATCGAGCAAGGGGGACCGCGCTTCGAGACCGTGCGCCATGCTGGCGATATCGACCTTGACCAGAAGATCGTCGGGCAGGTACGTATGAATGTCCGCCCAGGCCGCGCCGCCTACGTAGGACGGCGATTGTGCAAAGTATTGTTCCAGCAAGTCAAGCGATGAGGACCGAAGAAAGGGAATGAGTTTCTCCCCATAGCCGATATCCTTGTCCTGCTCAAAAAAGTACACCATCGAGGGTGCGTAACGCCTGGAACTCTTTTCGTTGAGGTACGACAGCCAGCGTCGCGCGACGCGAATGACGCGGTGCCGGTCGAGCCCCGGCGGAACCGCCAACGCAATCTTTTCGCCGAGCCGGCGCAGCGAGAGAGGAAGGCGACTGATCCATTCGGTCTGCAGACATTGCGTATAGCGGGAATAGCCGAGAAAGCTTTCGTCGCCGCCATCGCCGTTGAGCGCGACCGTGACATGCCGCCTGGCAATCTCCGACACGTAGTAGGTTGGCACCGCGGACGGGTCGGCGAATGGCTCGTTGTAATGCCAGATCAACTTGGGCAACACTTCCATCGCGTTGGGCCGCACCACCATTTCGTGGTGGTCGGTGTCGTAGCGCTCGGCAACCATGCGAGCATACGTACGCTCGTCATATCCGGCTTCCTCAAAGCCGATGCAGAAGGTCTTGACGCGCCCGCTGGAGTGACGCGCCATCATGGCTACCACGGAGGAGGAGTCCACGCCACCGGACAAGAAAGCCCCCAGGGGAACGTCCGAAATCATGCGCAATCGGACGGACTCATCGAGGAGCTCGACCAGCTCCTCGCGCAACTGCGTGACCGGGCGATGCCGGGCTTCGTGGGGATCGGGCAGCTGCCAGTATTTCTCGACATGAACATTTCCACCACGCAGCAGCACCATGAAGCTTGCTTGCGGAACCTTGCGTACTCCTTGAAAAGCCGACCAGGGAGCGGGAACATATTGCAGCGAAAGATAGTGATGGATTGCTTCTAGGTCGGGACTGCGCGCAAAGCCAGGCCAAGCCAGGATGGCCTTGATCTCCGACCCGAAAAGCAAAATGCCGTCATGCCACGCGTAAAACAGCGGCTTCTTGCCAATCCGGTCGCGCGCGAGGACGAGTTCACCGCTGGCGTTGTCCCACAGCGCGATGGCAAACATACCGCGCAGCTGGGCGAATACTGCGGTACCCCAGCAGTGATAGCCGTTGAGGATGACTTCTGTGTCGGTGTGGCTCTTGAAGTGATAGCCCCTTTCCAGCAGACGGGAACGCAGCTCCTGGAAGTTGTATATCTCGCCGTTGAAGACGATTCGCAGCCGGCCGTCCGCCGTCACCATGGGCTGATGACCGGCCGCGGACAAGTCGATGATGGAGAGCCGTGCATGGCCGAGCGCGACGCCGTCCTGGGCCAGAACGCCCACATCGTCGGGCCCGCGATGGCGAATCGCGCCGACCATCCGACCGACGAGCGCGGTCAGATCCGGATCGCCATGCGAAGTGTTTGTGGCCAAAGCGCCAGCGATACCGCACATAACTCGCTTTCAAAGAAACCGGCTTGGGCCGAAGCATTCAAAATCTACAAGCACTCGCCGGTTCAGCTTGCGTCAGCGCCGCTGCACCATACGGTCGACCGGCCCGGGCCAGCGTCCGGCCCGCTTGATCGGGAAACGTAAGGCCACGGGTCAGGGACTTGCGGACTCGCATACTTCGGGAGATCGCCGCAACCGTCGCCACAGCCAGAGCGCGGAATGTACTGCGTCTGCCGTGCCGCTTATTGCCTCTTCGCTATCTCGGCCGCTTCCGTGCGCAGCAACGCACGGTAGTCGCGATACAGCGGCGAGGACCAGAAGCGCAAAAGACTCGATACATGGTGCCGTAGGTACCAGAGCGAGCGGTGCGACTCCCGCCGTGCGTAATGCGTCACCGATACCTCACGCGCCGTCTCCAGACGCAGGCCGCGAAGGCGCGCACGCGCGCAGATGTCAATGTCTTCGCAATACAGGAAATAGCGCGTGTCGAAACCGCCGAGGTCCTCGTACGCTCCGCTGCGCAGTGCCAGGAATATGCCCGCGATCCAGTCGGGATGAGACAATTGTGCTTGGTCGGCGGAAGCATTCAGACGCCTTCGGACAACTTCCCAGGGGGACACCAAGGGCCGCGCGAAGTCGGCGATCGTCCCGTCCGCTTCGCGCACGAGCGGGGCGACGATGCCCACCCGCGGATCGGCGAGGCGCCTGCCCAGGGCCGGAAAGGGATCGGCTTGAATACGGATATCGGGGTTCAGGACCGCGAAGTACGGTGTCGCACTGCGCGTGAACGCCAGGTTGTGATTCTCCCCAAAACCTCTTGGCCGCTCGTTGCGCACCACCTCAACCGGAAAAGGCAGGCCCGCGAGCGAAGGCAGGCTTTGCGGAACGTTCTCGGTAAGCACGAGCTTGGCGACCGATGATGCGGCGTGACCCGCGAGGTCCTCGATCACTTGGGCGCACAGTTCCGCCTGCCCATGGCTGACAATCGAGACCGTAAAACCGGCGCTTGATAGCGGAGCTGACATGGGGACGGATCCGTGGAGCTGCTCGCCGGACATTACGCCGCGCGATCGAGCGAAGTCCCGGGTAGCGGCTCGCACTAATAGCCCGGTACCCGACATTTTGCCGACACTCGAGTACGCCGCCTCGTCCAAGTGTCCGCATCGCGGCGCTTGATCGACGCGCGTCGCCTCCCTTACTGCGTGGGCAGCATGCTCCGCCAACGTGGCCTCTCCGTGTTCTGTTTCGTGCTTATTGGGTAGTCTTAGTCAACCGTATCGGGGCTCTTCGGCCCGAAATACGCAGGTAGCATCTTACGTCATCCCCTGTAAAAACGGGGTAAGTACGATTGCCTGCCGCGCCCCTGTTGTGATGCCGAACGAGGAGCACCAATCCTTGCTACGGGCGCTCCAAACGTTTGCAGCACAAGGGGCCGCAGCCGATCGCTACCCGGTGTCAGGAAGCGGTCATATTGTTGCATTTTGCTACGCAGTGCGGCGCGGTGGGGAAAATGCCGCAGGAGCCGCGAACTGGCCGCGCAGATGGTTTCCGAAGGCTGTTTCGCTGTCGACCAGGGAGCAACCATAACAGTCAAGAACCGTTCGCAATACGGGCTATGACCGCCCGAGTGAATGCCCCGGTGGAGCTGCCTCCGCCCAGATCGCCGGTGCGCACGCGATCGATGTTGAGCGTTTCGTCGATGGCCTTGCGCAGGCGCACGGCCTTGTCGCCAAGGCGGCAATGCTCGAGCATGAGCGCGCTGGCGAGCAGCAGCGCAGTGGGATTGGCCACCCCCTGGCCCGCGATATCGGGGGCCGATCCGTGCACCGCCTCGAAGATCGCCGCGTCGGTGCCGATGTTGGCACCGGGGGCCATGCCCAGGCCGCCCACGAGTCCTGCCACCAAGTCCGAGAGGATGTCGCCAAAGAGATTGGTAGTGACGAGCACGTCGAACTGTTCCGGACGCAGCACGAGCTTCATGGCACAGGCGTCAATGATTACCGTGTCCATGGCAATTCGCTCCTGGTACTTGCGCGCGTGCAGCTGCTGCGCGGTTTCCAGGAAAATCCCCGTCAAGGCTTTCATGATGTTGGCCTTGTGCACGATGGTGACCTTCTTGCGCCCGGTGGCGATCGCGTGCTCGAAGGCAAATTCGAGCAAACGGGTGCTGCCCGCGCGCGTGTTCACACCCGTGGCGATGGCCACCGCGTGCGGATCGTCGCCGATCTTGATGAAGTGTTCGTAGCCCATGTACAGGCCTTCGACGTTCTCGCGCACCACCACGAGATCGATTCCCTCGTAGCGCCCGCCAGGCACCATGGTGCGCACCGGGCGCAAATTGGCGTAGAGCTGGAACTCCTCGCGCAGGCGCACGTTCGAGGAGCGGTACCCGCCTGCCGATGGGGTTTCCAGCGGCCCTTTGAGCGCCAGGCGGGTGCGGTGGATGCTGGCGATCGTGGCCGGGGGCAGCGGGTCCTCGGACGCTTCGACCCCGGCCAGGCCCGCGATCTGCCAGTCCCAGTCGAAGGGTGCCTGCAGTGCATCCAGGATGGCGAGCGTCGCATCGACGATCTCCGGGCCGATGCCGTCGCCGGGGATCAGGGTTGCCGCAATGCGCGTACTCATCGGTAACGTCTCATGGTGATTTTTCAACCCGCCCGTACTTGTCGTCGAAGCGCACGATGTCGTCCTCGCCCACGTACTGGCCGCTTTGCACCTCGATGATCACCAGAGGCAGCGAGCCGGGATTTTCCAGGCGGTGGCGAACGCCCGCCTTGATGTAGGTCGACTCGTTGGTCGCGAGCAGAAACTCCTTTTCGTCGGCGGTCACGCGCGCCGTGCCGCTCACCACGATCCAGTGTTCGTTGCGGTAGTGGTGCATCTGCAGCGACAGCGAGCGCATCGGCTTGACCTCGATGCGCTTGAGCTTGAACTGGGGACCCTCCTGCAGCACCGTGTACGTTCCCCAGGGACGCGCCACGGTGCGGTGGAAGATGTGTTTGTCATCGCCGCTGGCGCGTACCGCCTGGACCACCTTCTTGACGTCCTGCGCGCGGTCCTTGGGCATGACGAGCAAGGCGTCGGGCGTATCGACGATGACGATATCCTTGAGCCCCAGCGCGGCCACCACGCGCCCGTCCGAATGTACGAAGCAGTTCGAACTGTCAACGAAGAGCGCGGGGCCGGCCGCGCGGTTTTGCTGCGCATCGGCGGGAAACTGCCCCGCGATCTCCGGCCAGGCGCCCACGTCGCTCCAGCCGAAGTCGCCCGGCACTACCGCGACGCTCTTGGCCTTCTCGAACACGGCGTAGTCGATGGAAATGCTCTCGAGCGCTGTAAAAGAGTCCCGGTCGAGCTCGATCGCGTCCTTGCCGACCGCGTGCTCATGCGACGCGGCCCAGCTCGCCCGCGCTCCGCCCGCCAAGGCCGGCGCCGTTACATCGAGCGCAGCGAGCATGTCCCGGGCTCGAAAGCAGAACATGCCCGAATTCCACGAGTAGTTGCCCGCCGCGAGAAACTCGCGCGCGCGCTCGATATCAGGTTTTTCCACGAAGCGGCGTACGGCAAAGCCGCCGTACGTCAGTGCCGCACCGGACTCGATGTAACCGTAGGCGGTCTCGGGTGCCTTGGCGGCGATGCCGAAGGTCACTAGGTACTCCTCACTGGCAAGGGCCTTGGCGCGCTCGACACAGGCGGCAAACCCGGCCTCGTCGTCGATCAGGTGGTCGGCGGGCAGCACCAGCAGCAAGGCGTCGTCGCCGTGGGCCTGCGCCACGGCCAAGGTCGCCAGGGCGATGGCCGGGGCCGTGTTGCGCGCGGCCGGTTCGAGCAGATAGCGCACCTTGCCGTCCTTTGCGAACGCGCAATCCTCCAGTTCGTCGCGCGACAGGAAGTAGTAATCGCGATTGGTGACAATCCAGACGCTGTCGGCGGACAGGCGCTGCGCACGCGCGAGCGTATGGTGCAACAGGCTGCGCCCGTCGCCCAGTTTCATGAAGGGCTTGGGCAGGGCCTCGCGCGAAACGGGCCAAAGGCGGGTGCCGGCGCCACCGGACAAAATGACGGGTACAAGCGGCAGGCTCATCGCGGTTCCAATCAGAATTCGGGTAGAAAGCGCCGACCGCGGCGGCGGCGGCGTGCCGCATCGTGCAGGGTAAACCAGTCCCCCAGGCCCAATGATAGCGGCACGGTGAGCACTCCCCGAGCCGGCGGAGTTGGGTGTGACCGGCCCGCGATCATTCTCAAATCGCAAACCACTACAATCGGTCGACGCACGTAGATGCTTTGAGGGGCCGGGGAGCGGGGAAATGGAAAAAGCGTCTGTCTTGTTGCAAAAGAACCTTGCTGCCTCGATCAGCGCCAAACAGCAGTTACTGCAGGACGCGGCGCAGCTGGCCGAGTTCGAGCGCGCCGCGCAGGACGTGGTGCGCCGCTACCGTCTGGGCGGGCGCCTGTATATCGCCGGCAACGGCGGCTCGGCGGCCGATGCCCAGCATTTGGCGGCCGAATTCGTCTGCCGGCTGGGCGCCGAACGCCCTTCCCTGCCGGCCGAAGCCCTGACGGTGGACAGCTCTGCGCTCACGGCAATTGGCAACGACTACGGCTTCGAACACCTGTTTTCCCGGCAACTGGCCGGCAAGGCCAGCGCCAAGGACGTCTTTCTGGGCATCACCACGTCGGGTAAATCGCCCAACATCCTCAAGGCGCTCGAGCAATGCCGTTCCATGGGGGTGACGAGCATCGCCTTTTGCGGCAAGGACGGAGGAGCCGCACGAGCGCTGGCCGATTACTGCATCATTGCCCCGGGCGACAGCACCGCGACCATCCAGGAGGTGCATATCGTCCTGGCGCACACGCTGTGCGAATGCGTCGAGCGGGCGCTGTTCTTCGATTGATTTCGTGAAAAGTCTCTGGAGCGAGGAGGAAGCGCGCGCCTTCCCGGGCGAACTGGGCCAGCGCGTCTATTCCTCGCGCCTACTCGGGCGCGACAAGTCCCTGGTGCTGCACGGCGGCGGCAACACCTCGGTGAAGCTGCGCGAGCGCGACATCCTGGGCCGCGACATCGAGGTTTTGTACGTAAAGGGCAGCGGCTGGGACCTGGAGAACATTGAGGCGGCCGGTTTTGCGCCCGTGCGGCTCGAGCACCTGCGCCAGCTCGCGCAGCTGCCTACCCTGTCCGACCCGCAGATGGTCAACGAGCTCGTGACGCACCTCACGCGGGCCGCAGCGCCGGTGCCCTCAGTCGAGGCGATACTCCACGCGATCCTGCCCTACCGGTACGTTGACCACACGCACGCCGATGCCGTGGTCACGATCACCAACACCGCGCAGGGCGCGGCCCGCATCCGGGAGATCTATGGCGAGAGCGTCGTCGTGGTCCCCTACGTGATGCCGGGGTTTGAACTCGCACGCGCCTGCGCGCAGCGCTTTGCTGCCGAAGCCGGCCCCGGCACCATCGGCATGGTGCTGCTGCATCATGGGATCTTCTCCTTTGGCGACACGGCCAGGCAGTCCTACGAGCGCATGATCGCGCTCGTGGGCAGGGCCGAGCAATATCTGCAGCAGCACAAAGCCTGGGACATCTGCTGGCCGCAAGCACCGCAGCCGGCAGCCGACGTCGCGCTCGACCTCGCACGGCTGCGCCGGGAAATCTCGCTGGTGGCCGGCTCTGCCCTCGTGATGCGTCGCCAAGCCGATGCCAGGAGCCGGGCCTTTGCGGCGCGCAGCGACATCGCAACAATTTCCCAGCAGGGGCCGGCCACGCCCGACCACGTGATCCGCACCAAGCCCCTGCCCATGCTGGGTCGCGACGTGCAGGCCTACGCGAAGACGTACGGCGAATATTTTGCAAACCAGGAAGGAACGGCCGCCGAGCGCAAGACCATGCTCGATGCCGCTCCGCGACTCGTGCTCGATCCCGAGCTGGGCCTGTGCACGCTTGGCAAGAGCGCCCGGGACTCCTGCATCGTGGCCGAGATCTATTCGCACACGATCGACATCATCTTGCGCGCGGCCGCCCTGGGCGGGTACTCGGCGCTGTCCGCCAAGGATCTGTTCGACGTCGAATACTGGGACCTGGAGCAGGCCAAGCTGCGCCGCTCGGGCAAGGCGCCGGCCTTCGCGGGCGAGGTGGCCCTGGTCACCGGCGCGGCATCGGGAATCGGCAAAGCCTGCGTCGAGGCCCTGCTGGGCCGCGGGGCGGCCGTGGTCGGCCTCGACATCCAGCCCGGCATCGCCGTGCTCCACCAGCGCGCGGATTTTCTGGGCATCGTCTGCGACCTCACGTCCGAAGCGGCATTGCGCCAGGCGCTTTCCCAGGCGGTCGATGCCTACGGCGGACTGGACATGCTGATCCTCAATGCCGGCATCTTCCCGGGCGGCTGCCGCATCGAGGCCCTGGCATCCGAGGAATGGCGCCGCGTCATGCGCGTCAATTTGGACGCCAACGTGGCGCTCATGCGCGACGCCTACCCGCTGCTCAAGCTTGCGCCGCGCGGCGCCCGGGTAGTGGTGATCGGCTCCAAGAACGTACCTGCGCCCGGCCCCGGCGCCGCAGCCTATTCGGCCGCCAAGGCTGCGTTGAACCAGCTCGCACGGGTTGCCGCGCTCGAATGGGGCGCCGACGGCATCCGCATAAACACCCTGCACCCCAATGCGGTGTTCGATACCGCCATCTGGACACCGGAGGTTCTGGCCTCGCGCGCCCGCCACTACGGCTTGACGGTAGAGGCGTACAAGAAGAACAACGTATTAGGCGTCGAGGTCCGGAGCGCCGACGTGGCCGAGCTGGCCGCGGAATTGTGCGGCCAGGCTTTTGCCAAGACCACGGGCGCCCAGATCCCGGTCGATGGCGGCAACGAGCGGGTGATCTGACTGTCCAGGAGGAGCCAGAACGTGCCAGCACCGCAGCCAGGTACGCGCGTCCAAACCCTACGTTGGCGCGACGGCCGCCTGGAAATGATCGATCAGCGTTTGCTGCCGACACGCTTGGAGTACCGCAAAGCCGAATCCGCAGCGGACGTGGCGCAGGCCATCCGCACGATGGTCATCCGTGGAGCACCCGCCATCGGCTGCGCCGCCGCCTTCGGCGTGGCTCTGGCCGCTCGCGAACTGCGCGGCGGACCAAGCGAGGAATTCGACTCTGGCATGGAGAGCGCTTTTTCGCTGCTTGCCGCCAGCCGGCCAACGGCGGTGAACCTCTTCTGGGCCCTGCGGCGCATGCGGGCGCTCTGGGAGCACGCGCGCGAGCAACCTGCGGGCGACATCGCCGAGATGCTGCTCGACGAAGCCCACGCCGTGCTAGCCGAGGACATCGGGATCAACCGGGCGCTGGGCAATCACGGTGCGCAATTGCTGGCCAGTGGGTGCCGCGTGCTCACCCATTGCAATGCCGGCGCGCTGGCAACGGCCGGCCACGGCACGGCACTGGGCGTGATCCGCTCCGCGGTGCAAGAGGGCAAGCAAGTGTCGGTGATCGCCAACGAGACGCGGCCCATCCTGCAGGGAGCACGCCTGACCGCCTGGGAGATGGTGCAGGAGGGCATCGCCGTGACGCTCATCACCGACGCCATGTCGGGGCACCTGATGAGCCAAGGCGAGATCGACGCGGTCATCGTCGGAGCCGACCGCGTAGCCGCCAATGGCGACGTGGCCAACAAGATCGGCACCTACATGCTGGCCGTGCTGGCACAGCGCCACGGCATACCCTTTTACGTCGCCTGTCCGTTGTCGAGCATCGACCGGCAGGCCGCGGACGGGTCCGAGATTCCCATCGAGGAGCGCCCCGCCGAGGAAGTGCTCGGATTTGGCGACACTCGCTGGGCGCCGACCGGCGTGCGTGTGCGCAACCCGGCCTTTGACGTGACGCCGGCCAAGCTCGTCACCGCCCTGATCACCGAGCGGGGCGTGGTGCACAATCCCGACTCGCGGAAGATTGCCGAGCTCTTCTCCTAGGAGACCTTTGCCGCATCGACGATCCATTCGGCGAAGGCAAAGCTGCTGGTGAAGGCTGGCGAAATCGCGTTGAGCACGTGCACCGAGTCCTCTGTACGCTCCAGCAGATAGTCCATCTCCAGCTGACGCGTGCGGGTGTTGACGAGCTGCGGGCGGATACCCGCCTTGGCCGTCGGCACCAGATCCTGGCCCCGCAGTGCCGGCACGAGCCGGCGCGCCGCCGCCAGAAAATTGCGCTTGCGGTACTTGCCCAGCTCCGCTTGCACCAGCTGGCGAAAATGGTTCTCGTTGCGCAGATACATGCCGGCCAGCTGCAGACCGATGCCCAGGGACTCGGCCAGGTTCAGGCCCTGCACGATGCCGTAGTTCTCCCGTCCCAGCGCGGGAATCGCGGTTGGACCGACATAGACCTCGCCGCTGATGACGCGGGTGCAGTGCACGCCCAGAAACGGCAAGGAGGCATCGGGAACGGGGTAGATGTTGGCACGGACCAGGTGGCGGGCCGAGTCGGCTAGCTTCCAGTAGATGCCCTTGAAGGGCACGAGCGTGTAGTCGCGCGCCAGCCCGTAGGCCTTGGCCAGGCGATCGGCGTGGGCCCCAGCGCAGTTGAACAGCAGCCCGTAGCGCATCGTTCCGCACGAGGTCTGCAGCGCTCCGCGCTCCGCCGGCGCCCCTGCCTGGCACCGGAAAACAAATTCCACGCCCCGAGCGGCGAGCTGCTCGCGCAGCCGCGCGACGACGGCCGCGCTGTCGATGACGGCCGTTGTCGGGCACCAGATCGCCGCCGGTCCCGGCGCCGCGTGGGGCTCGAGCTCCCGCAGCCTCGACTCGTCAATGCTATGCGCCGCAATGCCGTTGACCCTGGCATTGTTGAGCAGCCGGGCCACCGTCGGCAACTGGTCTTGTGACGTGGCCAGGATGACCTTGCCGTGCTGGGCGTGCGCAATGCCTTGGTCCTTGGCAAATTCGAGCATGCGCCGTGCGCCGCTGGCGCAGACCTTGGCCTTGACGGTGTCGCTGCCGTAGTAGATCCCGCAATGCAGGACACCGCTGTTGCGGCCGCTGGCATGCTGCGCCGGCGCAGCTTCCTTCTCGAGCACGGCTAGCCGGGCCCGTGGCTGGCGCCGCAGTATCTCGCCCGCTACCGTGAGGCCGACGATCCCGGCGCCGACAATCACGAAATCGAAAGGCGCGCCGGAAGGCATCAAACCTCGATGACCCCTCGGAAATAGCCGATTGTCTCGCGCAACCCGTCCTCGAGGCCGACCTTGGGCTCCCAGCCCAGTTGCTCGCGCGCCAACGCAATGTCGGGCTGTCGCTGGCGCGGATCGTCCGATGGCAGGGGTTCGAAGACCAGCTTGCTTTTCGAGCCGGTCAGCCGCAGAATCTTCTCCGCCAGCTCCAGCATCGTGAACTCTCCCGGGTTGCCGATATTGACCGGGCCAGTGAAGTCGTCGATCGTGTCCATGATGCGCACCAGTGCCTCGAGCAGGTCATCGACGTAGCAAAAACTTCTGGTCTGCTCGCCCGTGCCGTAGATCGTGATGTCCTGGCCGCGCAGCGCCTGGACGATGAAGTTCGATACCACGCGCCCGTCGTTGGGATGCATGCGCGGGCCGTAGGTGTTGAAGATGCGCGCAACCTTGATGCGCAGCCGGTGCTGGCGCCAATAATCGAAGAACAGCGTTTCGGCGCAGCGCTTGCCCTCGTCGTAACAGCTGCGTACTCCAATGGGGTTGACCCGCCCCCAGTAGCTCTCGGGCTGCGGATGGACCTCCGGGTCGCCATAGACCTCGGAGGTCGACGCTTGCAGGATCTTGGCCTTGACCCGCTTGGCCAGGCCCAGCATGTTGATCGCGCCGTGCACGCTGGTCTTGGTGGTCTGCACCGGGTCGAACTGGTAGTGGATCGGCGAGGCCGGGCAGGCAAGGTTGTAGATCTGGTCGACCTCCACGTACAGCGGGAAGCAGACGTCGTGGCGCATCAGCTCGAAGGACTTCGAGCCCAGCAGCGCATCAACATTGCGCCGGCTGCCGGTGTAGAAGTTGTCCACGCACAGTACCTCGGCGCCGTCCTTGACAAGGCGGTCGCAAAGATGCGATCCGAGGAAACCCGCACCCCCGGTGACCAGGACACGCTGATAGTTGTTCACCCGTCGCCACCCCTTGTCAGAAAGGCCAACGACGGGAGTTTATTCGTTCAGGCTGCGCCACAATTGTTCCCACCGCTCCTGCTCCTGGGCCGGCAGGGGCCGCGCACGGTGGCGCAGCAACCGGCGACCCAGTCCGCTGGCGATGGCCGCGGTTTCCAACGCGGCCTTGGCCAGTTGCACCGTCGGCACCGTAATCATCGCACCCCAGTTTCGTCGCAAGCGCGCTTCGCGCAGCGCGGCTCGTACCCACTGCACGCGACCGCGTGCGAACTTCCTCCACGACAACTCGTGCTGCCGGTAGCCGATGAGGGTCTGGGGCAAATTGGCGAAGGTGCTGACGCGGAAGGAGCGCAGCAGCAGATCCTGGTCCTGGGCGGCGCGGTCCTGCTCCGGGCGATAGCGAAAACGCCGGAACCACTCGATGCGCCCCATCCAGGTCGGATGCGGCAGATAAAATCCCGACCAGGGGCGCCGGCAGATCTCCCCGTGGGTCACCGGCGCGGGAAAGCGGCCATACGCCTGACCATCGTCGCCAAACACGACGGCGCTTGCGCCCACGAGGTCGACCTCGGGGTGCGCCTGCAGAAACTGCACCTGTTGCGCCAGGCGCTCCGGGAAGGCGACATCGTCGGCATCGAGCCGGGCCAGCAAGGTGCCGCGCGCCGCGTCGATACCCTGGTTCAGGCGCGCGGCCAGACCGAGCCAGGCGCCATCGCCCAGCACCCGGACGCGCGGATCGGCCAAGCCGTGGACGATGGCAACCGTGGCATCGCTCGAACCGTCGTCGAGCACCAGCAGTTCCCAGTGCGCATAGGTCTGCACGATGATCGAGCGCAATGCCAGCGCAATCGTGCGCTGCGCGTTGCGCGCGGGCACAAGCACCGTCACCAGCGGCTGGTCGGCTTCGCCGGTCAAGGTCGCTTCAACTTTGCGCGTAGAAAAGCCGACCGGGAAGGCCCGCGGCGCCATACGTGCGCTCGCCGGCAAACCGCCAGCTCAGCTCGAATAGCATTCGGCGCGCCGCACGGGCGCCGCGCGCCGGGCCCCAGACCGCCTGCATGGGCAGCATCAGCAGGCGCCGTGCCAAGCGAAGTCCCGGGCCGATCGCATGCAAAGCAGCCACCTGCTCAAAGTCCTTCCAGGCGGCCTGCCACTGGTTTGCCGGGATTGCCGCGCCGCGCCAGGTGCGCTGCTCGAGCGCCGCGTTGAGCAAGGGCAAGAATCGGCGCTCGTAGGTGTGCTCCTCGCGCGTGCGCACGAAGCCGCGCCGCGCGATCGCGTCGCGCAACTCGGTATCTCGCAGGTAGCGACGGATCTTGCCGGCCAGGTCATCGAGGTCATCGAAGACGGCGATCTCTTCGCCGATCCGGTAGTAGCGATCCAGACCCTCGGCAGCCTCGGTGAGCAGGAATCCGCCCGCACCCGGCACCTCGAATACGCGGGCCTTGATCTGCCGGCGGCGCAGCGGGCCGGTGCCAGCGCCCAGCAGCGGTGGCGAGTCGCCGAAGTTCAGGCTGATGCGCGATGCCCGATGAATGCCCGCGATGTCCTCGGCCGCGACCGGACCGCGCGGCCAGCCATGGCCAAAGCATTCGACGGCAATGCCGCGCGAGCGCAGACTCTGGATCCACCGCGGCCGGCTGCCGTAGGCCGATCCGACGAAGGACACGTCGTAGCGGCACTGCGCCGCGGGCACCGGTTCGCCCAGCGCCTGTCCGTTGGCGGCCCACTGCGACAGCACGACATTCTCCAACCCGTCGCGGCGCGCCTTGGCGAGCGCCGCCTGCGCAGTGGTCACGTACAGGTCGAAGTGCGGCGCCACAAGGCGCGAGAACTGCTCGTACTTCCAGGAGTCGTCGGTCGACCAGTTGACCAGCGCGGGGCCACCCGGCGTGCGTAGCAGATCCAGGGTTTGTGTCCAAACCTCGTAGCCCAGCAGCACAAAGAGCATGACGTCGGGCTGTTCGCGCTGTGCCGCTGCGAGCAGTGCACGGTTGAGTGCCGCAAAGTCGCTCCACGCGGAGCGGTCGAATGACTCGAAGAACACGACCTCGTGACCCAGTCGCTCCAGCGCCGGAAGAAAATTCGCGTACTCGTACCCGATCCCGCGGCTGGGAACGCCGTAGTTGTGTCGGCCGAAGACGCAAAGCACCTTCATCGTCGCGCCCCGGGCGGAGGAAGCGAAATGGCGGCCGCTGCCGCAATCGCGGACGCACGCTTCGGCGAATCGAAAAGCCCCGGCGCCTTGCCCCTATTTTTTTCTGGCAACAACGTGATAGCCCATGCAAAGGGTATCGGTCGAAACGCTCGTCTTCTTCTTGTTAAAGAAGTAGAGGAAAGCGGGAGCGAGCATCAGCTTTGCAACGATAGAGTTTGCCGCAGCCGTTCGCGCCGTTTCCACGGCAAGCCAACGGTAGTAATCTCCCACGGGCTCCAGCCGCTCCATTCGGAATCCGCTGTCGACCAGGACCTTCTCGTACCAGCGGTCGCTGAAGCCGCTGTAGAAAAAATACGGATCCATGTGACGAAGGCAGTTGGCGGGTGCCGTGAGGATCAGCGTTCCACCGCGTTTGAGCAGGCGGCTGAACTCCCGAATCGTTTCATTGGGATACGCGATATGTTCCAGTACTTCCGTGCACAGAATGGCATCGAACGATTCGGCCTTCTCGTCGATTTCCCATATGTTGCCGACGTAATCCAGCCTTCCGTAGGGATAGTCGGCGTCGCCCGCGGGACTATCGGAAACGATCGTTTTCTTCTGATCCGTCTTGTATTGACCGAAGTCCTGCGCCTTGTAGTCGAGATGCCCGCAATACTTCCGGTATCTCTGGCTACCGCATCCCGCATCGAGCAGCACGCTCTTGGCGGGAATCTCCCGAAGCTGCGACGTGACGAAGTCATCGCGCTCGTACTGGTTATCGAGGCTCCGGTAAACCTCTTTCAGACCGGGCACGCGCCTTATTGTGTTCTTGATCATCTGGCTAGCAACGGTGAACCGCGGAACTGTTGGCCGGTGGCGCATTCCGCAGCATGCGGCGAACGAAGCTTCTGGCGCTGCGCGATGCCGGTGAACGCGAGCCACAGCGGCGATTATCGCGCAAATCGGGCGCGACAGACTGCGATACTATCGGCTTCCTCGATCGCATTTAGTGGCATGCCGCCTTCGAAATTCTCTCTCGTGAATGCTTGGCTAAGAACAGCGATCGGGCGGCCGCTGCTGTACCTCGGGATCGATCCCCGCAAGACGATGGCCTTGCGCTTCCTGCCGAGATTCCTCGCAGACTATTTTCGGTTCCGCAAAGCCGGCGGCGGCGTTTCCCACTTCTTTCCGATTCTCGACGACTATTCCCAACAGGCCGGCACGGCAAGCGGACATTACTTTCACCAGGATCTGTTGGTTGCCTCGTTCATCCACGACGCAAGACCAGTACGCCACATCGACATCGGATCGCGCATCGACGGCTTCGTCGCGCACGTCGCCGCGTTCCGGCAGATCGAAGTGCTGGACGTGCGCGACCTCAAGACCTCGTCGCATGCCAATATCAGGTTCCTACGTGCCGATCTGATGGTCGACAACGAGGAACGTCATCAGATCGCCGACTCGATCTCCTGCCTGCACGCCATCGAACATTTTGGACTTGGCCGCTACGGAGACCCAATCAATCCCGACGGTCACGTTGTCGGGTTCAACAATATCCTGAAGATGTTAGCGCATGGCGGTCTTCTCTACGTCAGCTTTCCGATAGGACGCGAGACGTCGGTCTATTTCAATGCGCATCGGGTGTTTCATCCGCACGATGTCTTCGGTTGGACAAGCGAGAAGCTGGAACTGGTTCGCTTCGATTATGTCGACGACCGGGGCGATTTGCACACGAATTTTCCGCTGCGCGCGGCAGTTCCGCAAGCGAGCTATGGGTGCGGGATCTATACGTTTCGACGAAGTCTCTGAGAAATGAAACGTCGATTCCTTTCGCTGGCAAAATCCATTGTCGAGCGATTTCCCAGATTGGCAATGGCGTATCGCTACTTGCGGGACAGCGCTCATGTCCATGAGGAGCCGCAAGAGACCCCTCTGGGATTCAAGTTCATCGGCAATCGGCAGATGCAAGACGGGGAATTCGAGCCGGAAGAGACAAGACTGGTACAGGCGCTTCTGCCCTCCGTGGATATCGTCATCAACGTCGGGGCAAACATCGGGTATTACTGCTGCATCGCGCTACGCGCCGACAAGTACGTTGTCGCCTTCGAGCCCATGCATCTTAACCTGAGCTATCTTCTTCCTAACATTAGGGCCAATGGCTGGGACTCGCGAATCGAGGTCTTTCCCCTGGCGCTCAGCAACACGATCGGCGTGATCGAGATCTACGGAGGAGGGACGGGGGCATCGCTGGTGCGGGGGTGGGCAGGCGCGACCGACAAGACCTTTGCCTTGGTGCCCTGCTCGACGATGGATACCGTGCTCGCTGGCCGATTCCAGGGGAGAAGAACGCTGATCATTGTCGACGTGGAAGGAGCCGAACTGGCAATGCTCGGGGGAGCCACCTCCTACCTAGAGCGCGAGCCTAAGCCGGTCTGGATGATAGAAATATCGATTTCGACGCATCAACCAAAGGGCACCCGAATCAATCCGAATTTACTGTCCACGTTTCAATTATTCTGGGACAGGGGTTATGAAGCCTGGACCGCGGACGGGCAGTGCCAGCCCGTCACGCCGGCCGAGATTCAGAGCATCGTGGAGTGCGGCGAAAATTCGCTGCACACGCATAACTTCCTGTTCCTGGAAAAGGCAATGCGGCAGCAAATCCTGCTTGCGCCGGCAGGCTCCGCCGATCGAAGCACGTAGGACCGATCATCAGGGTTGCGGACGCGGTGACACCGCGACCCGGTCGGCCGGTGATAGGCGGCGATTGGCGAGCAGGACCGCGCCCACATAGAGCAGCGACGATGCGTTTAGGCCGACGACCAGTCCCGCTAGGCCGTAGTGCATGGCAAGCGGCAGGCCCAATGCTGCGAGGGCCAGAGCCTGCACCGCCTTGGGCCGGAAATAGATGGAGGGAACATTGTGATACATGCCCTTTAGCGTATAGAGCTGGCCAAGCTGGAAAATCGCCAGTGCGAACACGACGGGTGCAAGCAGTTCGGCGCGCCCAGCGAACTCGGGCGTGGTGAGCAGCAACAGGGCGGGGCGAGCGAGGATCCATGCCGCGAAGACAATCGCTGCCATCAGCACCGCGGCAATCCAGATCGTGCGGCCGAGCAGCCGATCGCTGCGCGCGAGGGCTTCGGCTCCGGTAGCTTGGCCGGCGCGGTCGTACAGAACCGGAACTATCAGCTGGGTGATGATGCCGACGACGACGACGAACGGCGCATTGGCGATCTGGTACATCGCCGCGTAGACGCCGAGGTCATGCTCGCCGTTTGCCGCGAGGGCGATCCACCGATCGGCGTAGGCGCTGGTCGCGCCGAACGCGGACAAGGTGCCGACCGAGGCAGCGTAGCCCAGCAGCTCGCGCTGCACGGTGCGGCGCACATCGGCGGACACGGCAGCGAGATTGCGCGGCCGCACCATGCCGGGCCACGCACGCTGCACCAGGGTCACGCCGAGCGTGGCAAGGAAAAACCCCAGCAGCGCGACGCCCGCATCGGGACCGACCGCCAGCAGCAGCACCAACGCGACGAGCGGCTTGAGCCAGGCATCGAGCGCCTGGAACAGCGCCACCGCGCGGCGCTTGCGCAGGGCACTTAACACCATCACCACATAGCTGTTGGTGCCGGCCACGATGCCGACCGCGAGTGCAGCGAAGACGACCGCGGCCCACGCAAAATCGAGCGCGAACCAGACCACGGTCCCCGCGACCAGGGCCAGCCCCGCGAACGCGACAGCCACGACCAGGTAAATGCGATCGGCCGCCACGAAATACGCGGGTAGCTCGTCGCGCTCGCGGCAGACCGAATACAGACGCAGCACGGCCTGCGAGAGCGGGCCGTAGACAAACATGTTGCACAGGCCCGCCAGGGTGAGCCCCAGTGCGAACCGTCCGTAGGCTTGTGGCCCCAGGAAGACCGTGAGCAGCTTGATCGCCAGGAAACCGCCCACGAAGGAAAGCGCCTGCCCACTCATCACCCAGCCGATCTCGCGCCGCGCCGCGAGCAACCGGGCAGATGCGTCACGCAGGACGGGAGATAGGCGTTTCAAGAGGGCCGAAATTCCGTGAAGGGGTACCGCAAAGGCCGGAGATTTTAGTGGCTGCGGGAGCGTAGAAGATAATCACCGATAATGCGCCGTTCGACGAGTCTTTTTTGCCGGACAACCATCGCCGGATGGACCGAGGCCGGGCGCTAGGATCGGAAACTTTCGAGATGTGCGGGATTGCCGGATTCTGGGACCAGGGCAAACGGCTGCGCGCCGACGATGCCCCGCGCGTGCTGCGCCCGATGACCGACGCGATACGCCACCGCGGTCCCGACGACGAGGGGTCGTGGTTCGATCCCGAATGCGGCATCGCGCTCGGCCACCGGCGGTTGTCGATCATCGACCTGTCCCCGGCTGGACACCAGCCGATGAGTTGCGCCCAGGGGCGCTACCGGATCGTCTTCAACGGCGAGATCTATAACTTCCAGGACCTGCGCCGCGATGTCGAGCAACAAGGCCATGGCCCCTGGCGCGGGCACTCCGACACCGAGGTGCTGCTTGCCGCGATCTCGTGCTGGGGCGTGCACGCAGCGCTCGAGCGCTGCGCGGGAATGTTTGCCTTCGCGCTCTGGGACAGTGCGCGCCGCGAGCTCGTGCTGGCGCGCGACCGCCTTGGCGAGAAGCCGCTCTACTATGGCTGGCAGGGACGCACGTTGCTGTTCGGCTCCGAACTCAAGGCGCTCACCGCGTTCGCCGGCTGGCACGGCGAGCTCGACCGCGCGGCCGCCGCGAGCTACCTGCGCTTTGGCTACGTGCCAGCGCCCCATTCGATCTATCGCGGCATCTTCAAGTTGCCTCCCGCGCACCTGCTCGTCGTTCGCGGCGACGGCAGCCGCGACGGCCCGCAATCCTACTGGTCGGCACGCGCGGTCACCGAGGACGCTGCCGCGAGCCGGGCTCCGGCCTCCGAGGCCGAACTTGCCGACGAACTCGATGCCCTGCTGCGCAATGCCATCGTGCGGCAGATGGTCGCCGATGTGCCGCTGGGCGCGTTTCTCTCCGGCGGCGTCGACTCCTCGACGGTCGTGGCGCTGATGCAGGTCCAAAGCAGCCGGCCGGTGCGCACCTTTTCCATCGGCTTTGCCGACGCCGCGTACGACGAGGCCCGGCGCGCACGATCGGTTGCTGCGCACCTGGGAACCGACCACACGGAGCTCTACGTCACCCCCGCCGACGCACTGGCGGTGATCCCCAAGCTCGCGACCATGTACGACGAGCCCTTCGGCGACTCCTCGCAGATCCCGACCTTTCTGGTCGCGCAGCTCGCGCGTCGGCACGTCACGGTGGCGTTGTCCGGGGACGGCGGCGACGAGCTCTTCGCCGGCTACAACCGCTACGCCGGCGCCCGCAGCACCTTTCGGCGGCTTGCGCACCTACCGCTGCAGCTGCGGCGGGCGGCGGCAGGCGCGATCCGCGCACTTCCGCCGGCGGCAGTAGAGCGCACCGCCGCGATGTTCAACGCGGCGCTGCCGCCGCGACTGCGCGTTGCCTACGCGGTGGACAAGGCCTACAAGCTCGCGGAGGTGATGGCGCTAGCCGACAGCGCAAGCTTTTACCGCCGCGTGGTGGCGCTTTGGCCGCAGCCCGGCGAAATCTTCCCCGGCAGCGCGTCGGCCACCTCTGCGGTGGACGATGAAGCGCACTTTTCGCGCTTTGCATCGGACATCGAAGCGATGATGGCGATGGACCTGGTCACCTACCTGCCCGACGACATACTGGTGAAGGTCGATCGCGCCGCTATGGCGGTGGGCCTGGAGACCCGCGTCCCATTGCTGGACCACCGGGTGGTGGAGTTTGCCTGGCGCGCGCCGCTCGGCGCCAAGCTCTCCGGCGGCCAGACCAAGCGGCTGCTGCGCTCGGTGCTGCACCGCTACGTGCCACCGGCGCTGATCACGGGCCCGAAGATGGGCTTTAGCCTTCCCGTGGGCGCCTGGCTGCGCGGCCCGCTGCGCGCCTGGGCCGAGGATCTGCTCGCCCCGGAGCGCCTGGCACGCGAAGGCCTGTTCGATGCGGTCGCGGTACGCCGGGCTTGGCAGGAGCACCTGGACGGCCGGCGCAACTGGCAACACCGTTTATGGACGCTGCTAATGTTCCAGGCTTGGCACGAGTCGTGGCACCAGACGCACGCAGCATGACGATGAAGCGCCTGCTGTTCTTGATTTCCGAGGACTGGTACTTCCGGTCGCACCGGCTCTCGCTTGCGCGCGCGGCCGTGGCCGCGGGCTACGAGGTCGCGCTCGCCACGCGCATCAGCCGCTACCAGGACGCGATCGAACGGGAGGGGATCCGCGTCTTCCCGCTGCACTGGTTCGAGCGCGCCAGCACGATGCCGGGACGCGAGCTGGCGACCATGATCGAGCTGCTGCGCATCTACCGCCAATTTCGCCCGGACATTGCCCACCACGTCGCACTAAAGCCCGTGATCTACGGCGCGCTAGCCGCGCGCCTGACCGGCGTGCCGACGGTCGTCAACGCCCTGGCTGGACTGGGCTTCGTGTTTCAGTCCAAGTCGCGCTCCGCGCGCGCCCTGCGGCCACTCGTAGCAAGCGCCATGCGTTTCACGCTCAATCCGCGCAAGGGCTGCGTGATCGTGCAAAACGATGCCGACCGCCGCGCCCTGATCGACCAGGCGCTGGCCCCGGAGGACCGGATCAAGATCATTCGCGGCTCGGGCGTCGACCTTGCGCAGTTTGTGGTCACGCCCGAGCCCGACGGCCCGCCGATCGTCGTCTTGCCCGCGCGCATGCTGTGGGACAAGGGTGTGGGCGAATTCGTCGAGTCCGCGCGCATCCTGCGGGCCGCCGGGGTGCAGGCTCGCTTCGTGTTGGTCGGGCAGCCCGACCGCCAGAACCCGCATTCGGTCACGCGCTCCCAGATCGAAGCCTGGGTGCGCGAAGGAGCGGTCGAGTGGTGGGGCCTGCGACTCGACATGCCGGCGGTGCTGTCGCACTCGACCGTTGTTTGCCTGCCGTCCTACCATGAAGGCCTGCCCAAGGTGCTGCTCGAGGCCGCCGCCTGCGCGCGTCCCTTGGTCGCAACCGATATCCCCGGCTGCCGCGAGATCGCGCGTTCCGGTCAAAATGCCCTGCTGGTGCCGGTGGGCGACGCCAAGTCGCTGGCCGACGCGATCCGGGCACTGCTGGCCGATCCGCAGATGCGCCGCGACTATGGTGCCGCGGGCCGGCGCACGGTGGAGCAGCAGTTCACGGACCAGATGGTGGCGGAGCAGACCCTGGGGCTATACGCACGCCTGCTGGGCATGTCTGCGACGCGGCAGATGCCGCGCTCGGCGTAAGGGCGGTACGGCTCCCAGACCTTGGCCGCTGCCGCGCCGGCGACTCACTCGTATACCTGCGCCTGCGCGAGCAGCGGTGCGTTGACGTCCCGGGCAGCGAGCGTCGGCCGGCCCGCGTTGGGCCAGGCAATGCCGATCGCCGGGTCGTCCCACCGGATGCTTCGGTCATACTCGGCAATCCAGTATTCGGTGGTCTTGTACAGGAAGTCGGCCGCATCGCTCAGCACCAGGAACGCATGCCCGAACCCCGGCGGGATCCACACTTGTTTCTTGTTGTCGGCGCTCAATTCCACTGCCACCCACTTGCCAAAGCGGGGCGAGGAGCGGCGCAGGTCGACGGCCACGTCCCAAACGGCGCCCCGTACCACCCGCACCAGCTTACCCTGCGGTTTTTGCAGCTGATAGTGGATGCCACGCAGCACATTGCGGGTCGAATGCGAATGGTTATCCTGTACGAAAACAAGTTCCAGGCCCGTGGCTTCCCGGAACGTCCTGGCATTCCAGCTCTCCAAGAAGAAGCCGCGTTCGTCGCCAGAGACTTTGGGCTCGAACACCAAGACCTCGGGCAATGCCGTGGCGCTTACCTTCATGCCGTGCGCACCGGCCCTGTTTCGCCCCGGTGCTCCTGCAGCAGGCGCAGCAGGTAGCCGCCGTATCCGCTCTTGGCCAGCGGCGCGGCTAGCCGTTCGAGCTCCTGCACGCCGATCCAACCCTGGCGAAAGGCGATCTCCTCCGGACAGGCGATCTTGAGCCCCTGGCGCCTTTCGATCGTCTCGATGAATTGTGCGGCATCGAGCAGCGATTCGTGCGTGCCCGTGTCGAGCCAGGCCATGCCGCGGCCCAAGATCTCGACGTGCAGCGCGCCATGGGCAAGATAGTGGCGGTTGACGTCGGTAATTTCGAGCTCGCCCCGGGAGGAAGGCTGGAGCGCGGCCGCAATGTCGAGGATGTCGTTGTCGTAGAAGTACAGGCCCGTGACCGCGTAACTCGAGCGCGGGCGCGCCGGCTTTTCTTCGATGCTCAGCGCCCGGAACTGCGCATCGAACTCGACCACGCCGTAGCGCTGCGGGTCGGTCACGTGGTAGGCAAAGACCGTTGCGCCGCTATCGCGCGCCTGGGCGCGCTGCAACTGGACGGGAAGACTGTGGCCATAAAAGATATTGTCGCCAAGCACCAATGCGGTCGGATCGGCACCAACAAAATCTCGCCCCAGGACGAATGCCTGCGCGATTCCGTCGGGCGATGGCTGCACCTGGTAGGCGATATGGAGCCCCCACTGCGTGCCGTCTCCGAGCAGATCGGCAAAGCGGCGCGTATCGGTGGGAGTGGAAATGACCAGGATGTCGCGGATGCCCGCCAGCATCAGCGTGGTCAGGGGGTAGTACACCATCGGCTTGTCGTATATCGGCAGCAGCTGCTTGGACATGACCTGGGTCACCGGGTATAGCCGAGTGCCCGATCCGCCGGCCAGCAGGATGCCCTTGCGTCGGATCGATGCAGCTGCGCTCATTGCTCCGAACCCCCTTTCTCGCCCCGGGCGAGCACTTGCGCGGTGCCCTCGGCAGTGCTCGCCACGTGCGCGCCGTATTGCAGCTCGATCCAGTCGCGGTATTTGCCCGAGCGCACCTGGGCGATCCAATCCGCCGATGCAAGGTACCAATCGATGGTCTTGCGCAGGCCGCTGTCGAAGGATTCGGTGGGCAACCACCCCAGTTCGCGCTCGATCTTGCCACAGTCGATGGCATAGCGCCGGTCGTGTCCGGGCCGGTCCTTGACGAAGGTGATCTGCTGCGCGTACGAGCCACCGCGGCGCGGCCGCAGCTCGTCCAAGAGCACGCAGATCGCCCGCACGACAGCGATGTTTGGCAGCTCCTGGCGCCCGCCAATGTTGTAGGTCTGGCCCAGCCGGCCGCGCTCCAGCACCGTGCGGATCGCCGCGCAATGATCGCCCACGTATAGCCAGTCGCGTACGTTCTGGCCGTCGCCATAGACGGGCAGCGCCTTGCCCTCGAGCGCATGGAGCACGACCAGGGGGATGAGCTTCTCGGGGAACTGGAAGGGTCCATAGTTGTTGCTGCAGTTCGTTGTCAGCGTCGGCAGCGCATAGGTGTGGTGATAGGCGCGCACCAGGTGGTCGGAGGCGGCCTTGGACGCGGCGTAGGGGCTGTTGGGGGCATAGGCCGTAGTCTCGGAAAACGGCGGATCATCAGCGCTCAGCGAGCCGTAGACTTCGTCGGTCGAGACGTGCAGGAAGCGAAATGCGTCGCGCTCGGCCCCGCAGAGCTCGGCGACGAAGGCGCGCGCGGCCTCGAGCAACGCGAATGTGCCCTCGATGTTCGTGCGCACGAACTCGGCGGGCCCCAGTATCGAACGGTCGACGTGACTCTCGGCGGCGAAGTGCACGACGGCGCGCGGCCGGTGCCGCCGCAGCAGGGCCAGCACGGCAGAGCCGTCACAGATATCGCGGCGCTCGAAGAGCAGGCCGCAGTGCCCGCGCACCGCGGCCAGGTTCGCCAGGTTCCCGGCGTAGGTGAGCGAGTCGATTACGAGCACCGGCTCGTCGAGCGCAGCTCGCCCCGGGGTGAGCCAATCGACGACGAAGTTGGCGCCAATGAATCCGGCCCCGCCGGTTACGAAGATCATCTAGGTCCTTGCTACAGTCTGGGGGGAGATTATGACAAGACGGTCGCGGCATGCACATTCTGCTTTTCGGGGCCAATGGCCAGGTCGGCTGGGAACTGCAGCGCTCCCTGAGCGTCCTGGGAACGCTCACGGCGCTCGGCCACGCCGACGCGGACCTCGAGCAGCCGCTGCAGGGGCTCATCGAGCGGGCACACCCGGACGTCATCGTCAACGCGGCGGCGTACACGGCCGTCGATCAAGCCGAGTCCGAACCGGCGCGCGCCATGCGGATCAACGCCGAAGCGGTGGGGGAAATGGCGCGGGCGGCAAAGTCCGTGGATGCCCTGCTGGTGCACTACTCCACCGACTACGTCTTCGATGGGGAAAAGTCCACGCCCTACCAGGAGGACGACCCGACCGGTCCGCTCAACTGGTACGGGCGCAGCAAACTCGCCGGGGAGCAGGCGATCCGCGCGGTTGCCGGCTGCCGGCACCTGATCCTGCGCACGAGCTGGGTCTACGCCAAGCGGGGTAAGAATTTCGCGCGCACGATCCTGGAGCGCGCGCAAACGATGGACCGGCTGCAGGTCGTGGCCGACGCCTTCGGCGCGCCGACCAGTGCCGAGCTGCTCGCCGACGTAACTGCCTTGGCCCTGTACCGGGCGCGCATCGCCCAGGCGGGTGCCTGCGGCCAAGCTCTGGGCACCTTCCACTTGGTGCCCTCGGGCGTGGCAAGCTGGCACGAATACGCCTGCTACTTGATCGAGGCAGCCCGCGCGCGCGGCGTGCCGGTCCGGGTGGCGCCCGAGCACATACTGCCGGTTCCCGCGGCCACGTTCCGCGCGCCGGCGCGCCGGCCGATGAACTCGCGGCTGGACAACCGCCGGCTGCGGCAGGCCTTGGGGATCGATTTGCCGGACTGGCGCGTGCACGCGCGCCGGTTCGTCGACGAATTTGGCAGATAAACTCGCAACCTGGCCAGCCTTGGGACGGTCGACATTCATGACCCGCGCGCTCATCACCGGCATCACCGGCCAGGACGGCGTCCTGCTGGCCCAGAACCTGCTCGATCGCGGTTACGAGGTGATCGGCTTCGGACGCAGGCCCTCCGTGCTGGCGCGCGCCGACTTGCACCCCCTGTTCCGGCGCCTGACCCTGTTCTACGGCGACGCCGCCAATTCGGTCGACCTGGCCGATGCGCTGCTGCACCACCAGCCCGAAGAGCTCTACAACCTGGCGGCGCAGTCCGCGCCCGGCGCCTCCTGGGCGCAATCGCTGGATACGGGCGAGATCACCGCCATGGGCGCGCACCGGCTGTTCGAGGCCGTGCGGCGCTTTGCGCCCAAGTGCCGTCTTTACCATGCATCGTCTTCGGAAATGTTCGGCACGGTGCTCGAATCGCCGCAGAACGAGAACACCCCCTTCAACCCTGCCAACCCCTACGCGGCGGCCAAGGTCTACGCCCACCAGATGGCCCACGTGTACCGCCGCAGCTACGGCATGTTCATCGCCTGCGGGATCTTGTTCAACCACGAGAGTCCGCTGCGCCGGATGAATTTCCTCACCCAGAAGGTCGCCCACGGGGCGGCCTGCGCCAAGCTCGGGATCGGCGATTCCCCGTTGCTCAACGAGGAAGGCGAACCCGTGGTGCGCGGCGGCAAACTGGCGCTTGGCAACCTCGATGCGGCGCGCGACTGGGGCCACGCGCGCGATTACGTCGAGGCGATGCGCCGCATGGTGCAGCACCGGCAGCCCGATGACTTCGTGGTGGGCACCGGCAAGCTGCGCACGGTGCGCGACCTGTGCCAGGCGGCGTACGGCTACGTCGACAAGGACTGGCGCGACTTCGTCACCAGCGATCCGCGCTTTCTGCGCCCGAGCGAAACGGGCCCGACCGTGGCCGACGCCTCCAAGGCGCAGCGCGAGCTCGACTGGTCGCCGACGATTTCCTTCGACGCCATGCTGGCCGAGATGGTCGATGCGCAAGTGGCGGCACTGCGGACGCCACTCCCAGCAGCGCTGCCGCGGTAGGATCGAAGCCATGGAACTGGACGAAATCCGCCGCGCCCGCATCCTGGTGGTCGGCGACGTCATGCTCGATCGCTACTGGTTCGGCGATGTGGAACGCATTTCTCCGGAGGCGCCGGTGCCCGTGGTGCGCATCGGCCAGGCCGAGGAGCGCCTGGGGGGGGCCGCCAACGTCGCGCGCAATATCACGGCCCTGGGCGCGCAGGCGGGGCTGCTCAGCGTGGTGGGCGACGACGAACCCGGCCGCACGATCGCCCGGCTGGTGCGCAACGACAAGATCGACGACCATCTGCACATCGATCCGGCCCTGGCCACGACCGTCAAGCTGCGCATCGTCGCGCGGCGCCAGCAGCTGGCGCGCGTAGATTTCGAGAGTACGCCGGAGGCCGAGGTGCTCGACGCGCACCTGGGGCAATTCGCCGCCCTGTTGCCGGAGTACGACCTGGTGATTCTTTCCGACTATGGCAAGGGCGGGCTCACCCACATCGCCAAGATGATCGCCATGGCGCGCGCCGCGGGGCGGCCCGTGCTGGTCGATCCCAAGGGCGACGACTACGCGCGCTACGCTGGCGCCAGCGTGCTCACACCCAACCGGGCCGAGCTGCGCGAGGTCGTTGGCCGCTGGCGCAGCGAGGAGGATCTCACCCGGCGCGCGCAGGACCTGCGCCGCAGCCTGGGGCTCGAGGCGCTGCTGCTCACGCGCAGCGAAGAGGGCATGACCCTGTTTACGCAGGGCGATACCTGGAGCGTCGCGGCGCACGCGCGCGAAGTGTTCGACGTGAGCGGCGCCGGCGACACGGTGATCGCGGTGCTGGGGACCATGATGGCAATGGGCCTGCCGCTGCGCGAGGCCGTGACGCAGGCCAACCGCGCCGGCGCAATTGTGGTGGGCAAGCTCGGCACGGCGACGGTGAGCTTTGCCGAGCTGTTCGGTTCGGGGGCGGTGGTCGCGAGCTGACCCGGCCGACGGAGCGCACCGCCGGCCACCGGGCGCGCACCCCGCGCCCCGCTGCCCGTGTTGTGGCAACATGTCGGAGTGTGCGTTGGGGATGGCAGGCGCCCCTTTTCGGCAAGGTAGCAGACTCATGAAGATCATCGTCACCGGGGCGGCCGGATTCATCGGCGCCAACCTCGTGCGCGCGCTCAACGGGCGCGGTGAGACCGACATCCTGGCGGTCGACAATCTCACCCATTCGGAAAAGTTCCGCAACCTGGCCGAGTTCGATATCGCCGACTATCTGGACAAGGGCGAGTTCCTCGACCGGGTGCGCCGGCGCGAACTGCCGCGCCCCGACGTGATCTTCCATCAGGGCGCGTGCTCCGACACGATGGAAAGCGACGGCCGCTACATGATGGAGAACAATTTCCGCTACTCCTCGGAACTGCTCGACTGGTGCCAGAACAGCGGGATCGTGCTGATCTATGCCTCCACGGCGGCCGTGTACGGGCTGGGCCCGGTGTTTTCCGAGGTGCGTACCGCCGAGCGGCCGCTCAACGTCTACGGCTACTCCAAGCTGCTGTTCGACCACGTGGTGCGCCGGCGCCTGGCGGCCAGCAAGACTCCGGTCGTGGGACTGCGCTACTTCAACGTCTATGGCCCGCGCGAGACACACAAGGCGCGCATGGCTTCCGTGGCATTCCACCATTTCCACCAGTTCCGCAGCGAGGCCAAGGTCAAGCTCTTCGAGGGCAGCCACGGCTTCGAGAACGGCGAGCAGCGTCGCGACTTTATCCATGTCGATGATGCGGTAAAGGCCAACATTTTCTTCTGGAGCCGGCCCACCAGCGGCGTCTACAACGTCGGCACGGGGCGTGCGCAGAGCTTCAACGATGTCGCGCTGGCCGTGGTCAATGCCTTGCGCGAGGCAAACGGCCAGCCAGCACTGCCCTTGCGCCAGGCGGTAACACAGGGCTTGATCGAATACATTGCCTTTCCGTCGGCGCTGCGCGGCAAGTACCAGGCCTTCACCCAGGCCGACCTGTCCCAGCTGCGCGGGGCCGGATTCGACGATTCGATGCTCAACGTCGAGCAGGGTGTGGCCGCCTACGTTCGATGGCTGCTGAAGAACTCCTAGCCGGCTCCCTGGCAAGCGACGAGCCGCCGCGCCAGACAAAGAGGCCGGCCGCATTTGTCGACCGCGATGGCGTGGTCAACATCGATCACGGCTACGTCTGGCGAATCGAAGACTTCGCCTTCGTGCCGGGCGTGCGCGAGGCCGCCGCCGAACTTGCGCGACTGGGTTTTGCCGTCGTTGTCATCACCAACCAGGCCGGGATTGCCCGTGGGATGTATACCGAGGCGGACTTCGTGCGCTTGACGAAATGGATGCGCGAGCGCTTTGCCGACGCCGGCGTGTCCATCGCCGGGGTCTACCACTGCCCGCATCACCCCACCGCGGGGCTGGGTGCCTTGCGCATCAGCTGCGACTGCCGCAAACCGGCGCCGGGCATGCTGCTCGCGGCGGCCCGCGACCTGGCCCTGGACCTGCAGCACTCTGTCATCTTCGGCGACAAGTGCGACGACATGCGCGCCGGGCGCGCCGCGGGGGTCGGCGTGCGCGTGTTCCTGGGCAGGGACGGCCTAGCACCGCCGACAGATCCCTGCACCGATGCGCTGGTGAGCCTGCGCTATGCCTCGCTCGCGCAGGCCGTCGCCGACCCGCAACTGCGCCGGGCACTGGGCGTGGAGGCCGGCCGCGCCCGGGCCACCTACACCGGCGCGAGCTACGGCCGCAATCCCTAGACCGGTCCAGCCGATGCCCGCACCGTACACCGCCCTTTGTTTTGAGCACAAGATCGTGGCACGCGCAGAACTCGGGCAGCGCGTGGGCGCCCTGGCACGCCCGATCGTGCTCACCAACGGCGTGTTCGACATCCTGCACCGCGGGCACGTGACCTACCTCTCGCGTGCGCGTGCGCTGGGCGCGAGCCTCGTGGTGGCGGTCAATTCCGACGCCTCGGTGCGTTCGCTGGGCAAGGGCGAAGATCGCCCGGTCAATAGCCAGGCCGACCGCGCCGCCCTGCTGGCGGCGCTCGAATGTGTCGACCTGGTGACGATCTTCGAGGAGTCGGTGCCCTTGCCGGTGCTCGAGATCGTCCGCCCGCAGATCTACGTCAAGGGCGGCGACTACGACGTCGCGGCGACGCCGGAAGCGCGCCTGGCGCAAACCTGGGGTGCGCGGGCCGTGGCCATCGCCTTCGAGCACGAGCGCTCTACCACCGACCTGCTGGCCCGGGTGCGCCGGGGCCCGGGCCGCTGAGTCAGGGGCCGCCAAAGCGGCTCGCCGCCGGTCCCGGCGGCCCTCTGCCGGGAAATCCAAAATCTCGGCATAATGCGCAGTTACACACTGCGTCCGGACCGATAAAACCTACGTGACCTTTCTTGTTCAAGCCCTGGTTGCCTGCCTGCTCACGGCGCTGTTGATCGTCTGGCTGCGCCGGCCGGCCCATCGTTTCGGTCTGATCGATCATGCCGGCGGGCGCAAGCGTCACGGCGATTCGATCCCGCTCACCGGGGGCATCGCGCTTACCTTGAGTTTTGTTGCAACCTTGCTGTTTTCCGCGCCGGTCGTGTCGCAGTACGCGGTCCTGCTCGTGGCCATGGCGCTGCTGGTGGCGGTCGGCCTGCTGGACGATCTCGGGGAGGTATCACCGCGCGGCAAGCTCGGGGTGCAAATAGTCGCTGCCTTGTTGATGACCTCGTGGGCCGGCCACTATCTCGTGGATCTGGGCGACCTGTTTGCGCGCGGCTCCTTCGAGCTAAAGAACTGGGGCATACCGCTGACCGTCTTTGCGACGGTCGCGGTGATCAACGGCTTCAACATGCTCGACGGCATGGACGGCCTGGCGGGAGGACTGGCGTTTTGCGTGCTGGGCTTCTTCGCGCTGTTTGCCTCGATGCTCGACGACGTCAATGCCAGCAAGTTTCTGCTGGTGCTGCTGGGCGCGGTGGGCGGATTCTTGCTCTTTAACGTGCCCCATCCCTGGCGCGGAGCCCGCCGGACCTTCATGGGCGACACCGGCAGCCTGATCCTGGGCTTCGTGGTGGCCTGGTTCTCGGTCGGTCTGACGCAGCGCCCCGGCGCGCACGTCCCTCCGGTCGTGATGCTCTGGGTCGTGGGCCTCGTTCTTCTGGATCTGCTGACCGTGACCCTGCGCCGGATCATCCGCCGCCGCGATCCGGCCCTGCCCGATCGGGGACACGTCCATCACGTGCTGCTGCGCCGGGGATGGAACGCCGGCCAGAGCCTTGTCTGGCTGCTCGGTGCCAACGTCGCGCTGGGCCTGGCAGGCACGATCCTGTGGCGCCTTGGCGTGCCCGACTATGCCAGTTTTGGCGGCTTCCTGATCGTCACGGCGCTGTACCTGGGCGTCTTTCTCTTTCCGAGCCGGCTCTGGCGCATGCTGCCGCGGCGGGCGCAGGTCGACAAGCGGACCCGTGCGCAAGAGCCCAGCGCGGTCTCGGACACTTCGGACCCGGGCCCCGCTGGGGGAGGTTCTTGATGCGCGCGGCCCGCAGCAACGACGTTGCCCCGTTCCTGCCCACCGCGCGCGATCTCGAACGAAGTTTTCACGGACGAAACCTGCAGCGCGGACGAGAGGTGATGCAGGCCGGGCGCGTTTCCTCGCTCGAACTCGAAGTCACCTCGAGCAACGCCATCGAACTGCGCGCCCAGGTGCGCGGCTCCTGGCCCAAGGAATCCGACCAAGAGACGGGCGCCGAACAGCGCCGCTACCAGGTCGGCGTGCGCATGACGCGCAAGAGCGCAGGCGCCCAGGTGGAGATCGAATCGCACTGCTCCTGCCCCATCGGCCACCTATGCAAGCACGCGGCGGCGGCCTTGCTGCAGTGGCAGCCACAATGGGGCGAGGCGGTCGCGCCGGCCGAGCCACCCTCGTTTGCCCGCCCCTGGACCGCGCTGGCCGAGGCGCCGGACGAACCCGCAGCCGAGGCGCCGGCTAGCCAGTATCGGATCGCCCACGGCATGGGGACCGTTTGTGTACGACTGGGCGCATCGCGCGCACAGGCGCCGGAAGGCACTCCCGCCAACAGCCAGCCGCCCAATGCGGCGCTCTACGTCTCGCTGCGCATCGACGGGATCCTGGTGCCGCTGCAGCGTGCCCCGAGCTTGCTGGTGGTTGACGGCGAAACGGTCGACGCCGCGCCCGACGTTCGGCAGGTCGAGCGCGTCATCGCCCAGTTGCAGGCCGACGGCGCCACACCCTGGTCCTTCCCGTATGCGCCGCAGGGGCGCCGCAGCTGCGAATCGGCGTTCCAGATCCGCGACGACGCCGCCGTGCAAGTCATGGAGGAGAGCGTCCAAAACTGGCGCAAGCAGGGATGGGAGGTTGAGGTCGACGAGGACTTCCCCTGGCAGATCGTCGAGATCAACGATCTGGAGATGGCGCTACACGAGGTGCCCGGGCAGGACTGGTTCGACCTGGAGCTGGGCTTAAAGCTCGGCGACAAGCGCGTACCGCTACTGCCGCTGCTGGAGTCGGCCCTGGCCGACGCGCGGGCGCCGACGGCGCGCGCGCGCGACGCCGGCGCGGCCGGGCGCGTGCTGCAGGTGCGCATCGATCCCAAGCACATCATCCGCCTGCCCTGGGAGCGCGTGGCGCCGCTGCTCGATACGCTGGTCGAGCTCGGCGATGCCCGTCGCCGCGGACCGGCGCGCCGCCCGCGGCCGCCCGGCGTGCGCGTTTCGCGGGCGGCCCGCATGCTGCGGCTGTCCAAGCTCGACCTGGCGCGCGTCGTCACGCTGGCCGATCGCGGCAACCTGACCTGGGTCGGCGCGCCGGACCTGCGCCGCTTTGCCCAGCGCCTGGCCAACTTTGCCCACGTCGAGGCGGCCACCGTGCCGCAGGGGCTGCAGGCGCAGCTTCGACCCTACCAGCGCGCCGGGCTCAACTGGCTGCAGTTCCTGCGCGAATATGGCCTGGGCGGCTTGCTTGCCGACGACATGGGCCTGGGCAAGACGCTGCAGACCCTGGCGCACATATGCCTGGAGAAGGAGCAGGGGCGCCTGCTCAAACCCGCGCTGGTGATTGCGCCGACCTCGCTCGTACACAACTGGATCGCCGAGGCGGCGCGCTTCGTGCCCGGACTGCGTGCCCTGCAACTGCATGGCACCGACCGCTGGCGCGACTTCGAGCGCATCGGCCAATGCGACCTCGTGGTCACGAGCTTCGCCCTGCTCGCCCGCGACATCGAACAGCTCGCCACACGCGAATTTCACCTGCTGATCGTCGACGAGGCGCAGAACATCAAGAACCCGCGCACGCAGGCCGCCAGCGCCATACGCCAGATCAAGGCCACGCACCGCCTGGCGCTGACCGGCACGCCGCTGGAGAACCACCTGGGCGAACTCTGGGCGCAGTTCGACTGGCTGGCCCCTGGGCTGCTGGGCGACCAGGCCAGTTTTTCGCGCCTGTACCGCGTGCCGATCGAAAAGCGCGGCGACGAGGCGCGGCGCTTGCACCTGACGGGGCGCATCCGCCCGTTCGTGCTGCGCCGGCGCAAGGACGAGGTCGCGCCCGAACTGCCGCCGCGCACCGAGATCGAACGCTTTGTGGCGCTCGAAGGCGGGCAGCGCGACCTCTACGAGGCAGTACGGGCCAGCATGCACGACCGGGTACGCCTTGCGCTGGCCGAGCAAGGACTCGACCGCAGCCAGGTGGTCGTGCTCGATGCCCTGCTCAAGCTGCGGCAGGTCTGCTGCGATCCGCGTCTGGTGGGCTTGGCGAGCGCGCGCAAGGTGAGCGAGTCGGCCAAGCTCGAACTGCTACTGCAGATGCTCGACGGCCTGCTGGTCGAGGGGCGCCGGGTGCTCGTGTTTTCCCAGTTCACCTCGATGCTCTCGCTCATCGAGCAGGCCCTGGAAGAACGCGGGCAGCGCTACGCCTTGCTCACCGGCGACACGCGCGACCGCGCCAAGGCGGTGGAACAGTTCCAGGGCGGCGAGGTGCCGCTGTTCCTGCTCAGCCTCAAGGCCGGGGGCACGGGGCTGAACCTGACCGCCGCCGACACCGTGATCCACTACGATCCGTGGTGGAACCCGGCGGTCGAGGCGCAGGCGACCGATCGCGCCCACCGCATCGGCCAGGACAAGCCGGTATTCGTCTACCGACTGTTATGCGCCGGGACCATCGAGGAGCGCATGCGCGTGCTGCAGGCACGAAAAGCGCGCCTGGCGCAGGCGCTGCTGGGCGACGAAGCGGGCCTGGCGCGTGCGCTCGGCGCCGAGGATATCGAGGCGCTGCTGGCGCCGGCGCCCTAGCGCAAGACCGGGCGCAGTTTCCCAGGAGCGCCGCTTCCCCATGAGCCTGATCGCGATCGGTGACCTGCAGGGCTGCGCTGCCAGCCTGGACCAACTGCTGGCGAGGATTCCCGCGCACGAGCGCCTGGTTTTCGTGGGCGATCTGGTCAATCGCGGTCCCGATTCGCTCGGCGCCCTGCGAAAGGTGCGCGCGCTGGGCGATCGCGCGGTGGCCGTGCTGGGCAACCACGACCTGCACCTGCTGGCCGTGGCCGCGGGCATCCGGCCCGCCCATGACGACGACACGATGCAGGAGATCCTGGATGCGCCCGAAGCCCAGGAGCTCATCGACTGGGTGCGGGCACGCCCGCTGGCGCATCTTGCCGACGGCGCCTTGTTCGTGCATGCCGGCGTGCTGCCGCAGTGGAGCGTCGAGCAGACCTTGGCGCTCGCCCACGAGGTCGAGCAGCGCCTGCGCGCACCCGACTACCGCGCTTTCCTCGCCACCATGTACGGCAACCGGCCGCTGCAATGGAGCCAGACCCTGGCCGGCGCCGATCGCCTACGCTGCATCCTCAACGCGCTCACGCGCCTGCGCTTCTTGTCGCTCGAGGGCGCGATGGATCTCAAGCTCAAGGGCGGCGTCGACAGCGCGCCGGACGGCTGGGTGCCATGGTTCGACCATCCGCAGCGCGCCAGCCGCGGTACCACCATCATCTTTGGCCACTGGTCGACGCTCGGGCTGCTGCTGCGCGAGGACGCCATCGGCATCGACACGGGCTGCGTCTGGGGCGGCCAGCTGACGGCGATCAGCTGGCCGTCGCGAGCGGTCTATCAGGTTGCCTGTCCGCAGATTCGTCGGCCGCAGTGACCTCGGGCAGCGCCAGGGCTGCGCCGATGGCTTCGCGTGCCCGCCCGGCGATGGCCTGGCGCGTGCGCCCTTCGCAGGGAACTGCCGGCAGCCAGTGCAGCCGCGCCGTCAAGCGCGGTGCGAGCAGTATCCGCCACAGCGATTGGCCCAGGTTCGTGTCACCGATGTAGGCGGCGGCGGTCGACGGCAGGCCGTCCTGCCGGTACTGCAGTCCCAGGGGAATCACCGGCGCCGGGGCGGCCAGCGCCGCCTGCACCAGGTTGGCGTGAAAGACCAGCAGCCGCGAGCCGTCGGTCGTGGTGCCCTCGGGGAATATGCCAATCGACTGCCCGGCACGCAAGCGCGCCGTTACCGTATGGTTGACGTGGGCCACCGCGTGCCGCCTTCCGCGCTCGACAAATACCGTTCCCACCGCGACCGCGAAGCGGCCCAGTACTGGCCAGCGCGCGATTTCGGACTTGGCGACAAAGCGCGCTGGCGTCACCGCGGCAACCACGAAAACGTCCACCCAAGACACGTGGTTGATGAGCAGCAGCGCTCCGCGCGTCGCATCGATGTCGGCGGCCTCGGGATCGCGCTGCAGCTCGAGGCGGATCCCTAGCGCAACGAGGAGAATGCGGGACCAGAATTTCACCAGTGCATCGTTGGCGCCGCTTGGCAGCAGCGGAAAGAGCACCAGCGCCACCAGCATGCCCCAGAGGATGTGCGCCACGATGAAGGCAAACGCGAGCGGCGCCAGCACTACCAGCGCGCCGCGCAGCAGGCGATCGGGCAAGCGGGCACGGGTCGTCGACATGTCTTTGCAGGAACCTTGCCGGGCGCCGGGGCCTATTGGACGCCCTCGAAGCGCACTTCGCCGCCCACCAGGGTATAGCGCACCCTCCCCGTCAGGCGCTGTCCGGCAAAGGGCGAGTTCTTGCCGCTGCTCACCAGCGATTCGGCATCCACGATCCACCATGCCTGTGGGTCGAACACCACCACGTCGGCCTTGCGCCCGGGCTGCAGCGTCCCCGTATCTTCGGCCAGGATGCGTGCCGGCGCGCTGGTCACCGCAGCCAGCGCCTGCACCAGCGGCAGGCCATGCGCCCGCGCCCACTCCAGCGTCAAGGGCAGCAGCGTCTCCAGTCCGCTCGCGCCACAACGCGCTTCGCCAAAGGGTAGCAGCTTGTCTTCCAAGGACACGGGGGTATGGTCCGAGCACACGGCATCGATCGTGCCGTCCGCCAGACCTCGGCAAATGCCAGCGCGGTCGGCATGCGTGCGCAAGGGCGGATCGAGACGGCAATTGGTATCGTAGTAGCCGATGTCCTGATCGACCAGGTGGACATGGTGCATCGAGACGTCGGCGGTCACCGGCAGGCCTTCGCGTTTGGCGGCGCGCACCAGTTCCACGCCGTCGGCCGTGGACAGCCTGCAGATATGGATGCGCGTGCCGCTAGCGCGCTGCAGTTCGAAGATGGTGTGCAGGGCCACGGTCTCGGCGGCAATGCCGATGCCCGGCAGACCCAGTCGCGCGCTCAGCCCGCCCTCGCCGGCAACCCCATCGCCCACCAGCGAGGCGTCAACCGGGCGCAGCCAGACGTGCAGATCGAAGGTGCGCGCGTATCGCAGCGCCTGCAGCAGCGTGCCGTGGTTGGCAGGCAGGGCCCCGGTCTGGCAGAAGGCCACGCAACCCACCTGGGCCAGGGTGTGCATTTCGGCCAGGGTCTCGCCCCCCAAGGCGGCGGTCAGGGCGCCCAGCGGGTACAGGCGCGCACCAGCGGCCTCGCGCGAGCGCTGGCGCAGCATGCGCACCAGCCCCGGCTCATCGAGCGGCGGCTCGGTATCGGGAGGGCACACGACGCCGGTGACGCCGCCGCGGAGCGCGGCACGCATTTCGCCGCGCAGCGCACCCTCGGCCCCGGGCTCGCGCATGCGCGCGCACAAATCGACCAGGCCGGGAGCCACGATCAGGCCGCGGGCGTCGATCACGCGCTGCGCTGCAAATCCCGGCGGCGGCACGCCGATGGCCGCAACGCGCCCATCGGCAATGTAAACGCCGGCAGTCGCGTCCAGGCCCGTCGCCGGATCGATCACCCGGCCGTTTTCGATTGCCAGGGCGCTATTCATCGGAACTCCGCCCGCTGCGAGGATGCCACCATCGACAGCACCGCCATGCGCACCGCGATGCCGAAGCTCACCTGCGGCAGGATCACGCTGTGCGGTCCGTCGGCGACGGTGGAATCGATTTCGACGCCACGGTTCATCGGTCCCGGATGCATGACGATGCAGTCGGGCTTGGCGTGGCCCAGCGCCTGCGTCGTCAGGCCGTAATTGCGGAAGTACTCCTGCGCACTGGGCAGCAGGGCGCCGCGCATGCGCTCGTTTTGCAGCCGCAGCATGACGATGACATCGGCATTGCGGATGCCCTCCTCCAGGCGCGTGTGCACGCGCACGCCCAGCTCCTCGAGGCCGGTCGGCAACAGCGTGAGCGGCCCGACCGCGCGCAGGTCGCTCACGCCCATGGTCAGCAGGGCGTGGATGTCGGAGCGCGCGACGCGCGAGTTGAGGATGTCGCCGACGATCGCCACCGACAGCGGTTCGAACGCCCCCTTGTAGTGGCGGATCGTGTACAGGTCGAGCAGGGCCTGGGTCGGATGCGCATGTCGGCCGTCGCCGGCATTGACCACGTGCACGTGCGGGGCGAGGTGGCGGGCGATCAGGTAGGGGGCGCCGCCCTGCGAGTGGCGCACGACGAAGATATCGGCCTGCATGGCCGTGAGATTGTCGATCGTATCGAGCAGCGACTCGCCCTTGGCAGTGCTCGATGCGGCAATGTTGAGGTTATAGACATCGGCACTTAGGCGCTTGGCAGCAATTTCGAAGGTGGTTCGGGTGCGCGTGGAATTCTCGAAGAACAGGTTAAAGACCGAGCGCCCGCGCAGCAGCGGCACGCTCTTTACCTCGCGCGTACCCACGGCGATGAAACCGTCGGCGGTCGTCAGGATGCGTTCGATCAGGGGCCGGGGCAGACCCTCGATCGACAGCAGGTGATGGAGCTCGCCTTCGCTGTTGAGTTGCGGACTCACACTACGCAGCTGCATGGCTCAGCTACCCGCATCCTCTTCCAGGCGCAGGTGCAGGCGCCGGTCATCGTCGCGCGAGAGCACCACGCTGACGTCCGCCGGCACCTCGATCGTGCGACCGACCAGCGTCGTGGAAACGGGCAGCTCGCGCCCGCCGCGGTCGATCAGCACTGCCAGGTCGATGCGCTCGGGCCGGCCATAGTCGAACAATTCGTTCATCGCCGCACGCACCGTGCGCCCCGTATTGAGGACGTCGTCGACCAGAAGGATGTCGGCACCCTCGACATCGAACGGGATCCGCGAGGGGCGCACGCCGCGGCTCAAGCCCGACTGGCTGAAGTCATCGCGATAGAAGGAGACGTCGAGAATGCCGACCTCGGGTTCGATGTGCAGATCGGCGCGCAGCCGCTCCGCCAGCCACACCCCCCCGGTGTGCACGCCTACCAGGCGCGGGCTGCGACCGACGATGCGCTCGCGCACCCGGCGCACCAGCTCAAAGTAGATCGCTTCGGCGTCAAGATCTAGCATGCCGGCGCCGCGTTTTTGGCCAATGTTTCGTCGAACCACTGTTGCAGGATCACGGCCGCGGCCTGGTGGTCGTCGGCGCCGCCGCGCTCGCCCTGCCGGGGCACGACGGCCGAGGAGTAACGCTCGTCGACCCGCGCCACCGGCAGGTGAAAGCGGCCCTCGAGCTGGCGCGCAAAGCGCTCACAGCGATCGGTCATCTGATGGGCAGTGCCGTCTGGATGGCGCGCCACGCCGACCACCAGCTGCTGGGGTTGCCAGTGCTCGATCAGCGCGGCCAGCTCACGCCAGCGCTCGGGCGCATTGCGCTCGACGATCGTCAGCGGGCGCGCACTGCGGGTGATGCCGTTGCCCAGCGCAATGCCGATGCGCCGGGTGCCGAAATCAAATCCGAGCACGATGCCTGGCTGCGCGTCCCCCATTCCCTCACGCATGCCCGGGCTTGCTGGACAAATGCAGCGAGTCGACGCCGAGCAGCTTGAGCGCCGCGTCAAAGCGCGCCGGCACCGGTGTATCGAAGATCACGCGCGCGTCGGCGGCCACGTTCAGCCAGCCGTTGTGGGCGAGTTCGCGCTCGAGTTGGCCGGCGGCCCAGCCGGCGTAACCCAGCGTCACCAGCAACCGCTGCGGGCCTTTGCCCCCGGCAAGGGCCTCGAGCACGTCCTTGGAGGTAGTCAGGCCGATGTCCTCGGCAACGGTGAGCGTCGAGCCGTAGTTGCCCGCCGGCGCATGCAGCACGAAACCGCGTTCGGTCTGCACCGGGCCGCCGTAGAGCACGGGTTCGTCGCGCCACGGGGCGATCTCCAGGCGCAAGTCGATCTTGTCGAACAGCCGCGCCAGGGTCAGCTCCATCGGCCGGTTGATCACGACCCCCATCGCGCCCTTGTCGCTGTGCTCGCAGACATACACGACCGTCCGATCGAAGTTCGGATCCTCCATGCTGGGCATGGCAATCAGGAACTGGTTCGTCAGGTCCATAAGTGCAAGTCTAGCTGCAAAGTCGGCGCTTCGGCAGGGGAAAAAAAGCCCCGCGGTCGCGGGGCTTTTCCGGGTTGGGGCAAGGCCGCAATTACATATCCATGTCCATGCCGCCCATGCCACCCATGCCGCCCATGCCGCCCATGCCGCCGCCGGCCTGGCCGCCCTTGGGCTTGTCCTCGACCAGCTCGGCCACCATGGCATCGGTGGTCAGCAGCAGGCCGGCAACCGAAGCCGCGTTTTGCAGCGCCATGCGAGTCACCTTGGTCGGATCGAGAACGCCCATCTGGACCAGGTCGCCGTAGGTGTGCGTCTGGGCATTGAAGCCGTAATTGCCCTTGCCCTCGACGACCTTGTTCACGACCACGCTGGGCTCTTCGCCCGCGTTGGCCACGATCTGGCGCAGCGGCTCCTCGATCGCGCGCAGCACGATCTTGATACCCGCGTCCTGTTCGGCGTTCTCGCCCTTCAGACCAGCGATCGCCATCTTGGCGCGCACCAGCGCAACACCGCCGCCGGGCACAACGCCCTCTTCGACCGCAGCGCGAGTCGCGTGCAGCGCGTCTTCGACGCGGGCCTTCTTTTCCTTCATCTCGACTTCGGTCGCGGCACCGACACGGATCACGGCCACGCCGCCGGCGAGCTTGGCGACGCGCTCCTGCAGCTTCTCGCGGTCGTAGTCGCTGGTGGCTTCCTCGATCTGGGCACGGATCGCCTTGACGCGCGCCTCGATGACCTTGGTTTCGCCGTGGCCGTCGATGATCGTCGTGTTTTCCTTGGCGACCTCGATGCGCTTGGCCTGGCCCAGGTCCTTGAGGGAGGCCTTTTCCAGGTTCATGCCGGTTTCCTCGGCAATCACGGTTGCACCCGTGAGCACCGCGATGTCCTCGAGCATGGCCTTGCGGCGGTCACCGAAGCCCGGCGCCTTGACCGCGGTCGTCTTGAGAATGCCGCGGATGTTGTTCACGACCAGGGTCGCGAGCGCCTCGCCCTCGACTTCTTCGGCAATGATCAGCAGCGGGCGGCCGGCCTTGGCAACCTGCTCGAGGATGGGTAGCAGGTCGCGGATGTTGGAGATCTTCTTGTCGTGCAGCAGCACGTAGGGATTTTCCAGCAGGGCGCTTTGCTTCTCGGCATTGTTGATGAAGTAGGGCGAGAGGTAGCCGCGGTCGAACTGCATGCCCTCGACGACGTCGAGCTCGTTGTTGAGCGACTTGCCGTCCTCGACGGTGATGACGCCTTCCTTGCCGACCTTGTCCATCGCATCGGCGATGATCTTGCCGATGTCGGCGTCGGCGTTGGCCGAGATCGCGCCCACCTGGGCGATTTCCTTGCTGGTCGTGCAGGGCTTGCTGATCTTCTTGAGTTCCTCGATGGCCGTGGTCACCGCCTTGTCGATTCCGCGCTTGAGGTCCATCGGGTTCATGCCCGCGGCCACGTACTTCAGGCCTTCGACCACGATCGACTGCGCCAGGACGGTGGCCGTCGTGGTGCCGTCGCCGGCGTTGTCCGAGGTCTTGGAAGCGACTTCCTTGACCATCTGCGCGCCCATGTTCTCGAACTTGTCCTTGAGCTCGATTTCCTTTGCTACCGAAACGCCGTCCTTGGTGACGGTCGGTGCGCCGAAGCTACGCTCGAGAACGACATTGCGTCCCTTGGGGCCGAGCGTGACCTTGACCGCGTTGGCCAGAATATTGACGCCGCGCACCATGCGGTGCCGCGCGTCTTCGCCGAAAAGTACTTGTTTGGCTGCCATAAAAAACTCCGAATCTGTGTAAGTGCGTCGATATCGACCGTTTGGACCCGATGTCGCCGCCCGCTGCCGCCGCGCCCGTGCGCAGTGCACTGGTGCGCGCCCGGCGCGAACCGCGCCCGGGGAGGAGACCCTGTTAGCTGATGACACCCATGATGTCTTCTTCGCGCATGACGAGCAGTTCGTCGCCCTCGACCTTGACGGCTTGGCCGGCGTACTTGCCGAACAGGACGCGATCGCCGACCTTGAGTTCGGTGGCAATGAGCTTGCCGTTGTCATCGCGCTTGCCCGGGCCCACGGCAACGACTTCGCCTTGGTCGGGTTTTTCTGCGACGTTATCGGGAATCACGATGCCCGAGGCCGTTTTGCGCTCGTTATCCAAGCGCTTGACGATCACGCGATCGTGCAA
>Ga0209415_10001597_pt1 | contig 43283 bp, 30 predicted proteins | sample PeaSoiSIISIP2007_FD_187696 | JGI IMG/M metagenome (GOLD analysis project Ga0209415, IMG submission 187696) | Peat soil microbial communities from Weissenstadt, Germany - SII-SIP-2007 (SPAdes) (version 2) | ecosystem: Environmental > Terrestrial > Soil > Wetlands > Peat | place: Germany...
GAGAGGATTTGAACCTCCGACCCCCTGGTCCCGAACCAGGTGCTCTACCAGGCTGAGCCACTCCCCGACTTGTGCAGGGCGCTGAAGGAATTGCTGTGCGCCCTTTGCGGAAACTGCCGAAGTACTCATGGATTATAACACTCTGTCTGGGCTGCGCCATCGAGTTACCGCCGGTCAGGAGCGGCATCTCACGGCTGGAACCTCAGCTCGCTTCCTTGTCTGAAACTTGTCGTGCGGCTACGATAGGTTTTCATCCCGCATCCCCTATGAAGACCGCATTCACCGCCCGCCGACTCTACACTCCGGTCGAGGAGATTCAGGCCCCGCTGCTCATCGTGGAAGATGGACGCATCACCGACGTCTCCTCGCGTGCCGGAAAAACTCTTGCCCTCAACGTTGCCCTCGTCGATTTCGGTGACGCGGTTCTGGCGCCCGGTTTCGTCGATATTCACATGCACGGCGGCGCGGGGCTCGATCTCATGCGGGCGCTGCCGTCTGAATTGCCGCGCCTGGGCAAATTCCTGACCACGCACGGCGTGACTGGATACTTCGCGACGACGGTTGCCGCCCCGCTCGACGCAACCTGCGCCACCCTTGATCGATTGGCCAACGCCATCGAAGCCGCAGCCGCCGACACCGCCTCGAATGGCGATCCCGTGCAGGCACGCCCGCTAGGCATTCATCTCGAAGGACCATTCCTCAGCCACAAGCGGCGGGGAGTGCATCCGCCGGAATGTCTGGTCACGCCAACCATCGAGATATTCGATCGCCTGTGGCAGGCCGCGCGCGGCCACGTGCGCATGCTGACGATCGCGCCCGAAGTTCCCGGCGCCATGGGAGTGATCACCGAAGCGGCGCGGCGCAACGTCTGCGTCAGCATCGGCCACTCCGACGCCGACATGCCGGTCGCGCAAGCTGCGGTCAAGGCCGGAGCGCGGCACGCCACGCACACGTTTAACGCCATGCGTCCGCTCGACCATCGCGAGCCCGGCATCCTCGGCGAAGTACTTGGCAACGACCAACTGAGCGCCGACATAATTGTCGACGGCATTCATGTGAACCCGGTGGTCGTGCAGCTTTTCCTGCGGGCCAAAGGACGCGAACGCGCCGTCCTCATCACCGATGCGATTTCAGCGACTGGCATGCCCGACGGCCGCTACCAACTTGGCCCCATCGAGGTCGACGTGAAAGATGGCAAGTGCACATCCAATGGCAGTCTCGCCGGAAGTGTGCTCACCATGGATCGTGCCGTGCGCAACGTGACCCAGTTTTCCGACTGGACCCTGCGCGATGCGGTGCAGGCCGCCACGCTCAATCCAGCGCGGGCCGTGGGCTTGTCGGCCCGTCATGGAGTTCTCGCTCCCGGCGCCGACGCGGATTTTACCGTGCTGAGCCCGGCGGGCGAAGTGATCAAAACTATTGTTCGTGGGCAGGGATTCTAGTGGCTGACCCGTTCGAACGCGCTAGCATGGAAGATTGGCGCTTTGGCGCCGCGTGGCGAGCGGGCTCTAGTTGGGCTTGCGGCGTCGCGCGTCGGCCAGGTGATGCAGCAGCATAAGTTCATCGGCGTGCGACAGTTGATCGAGGAACGATGCTCCCGCCTTGGGCGTTTCATCGCTGGCGGTTTTTGCCGCGCTGGCCTGCCGCAGTTTGTCGCCCAGCTCCGGTTCGTTGCTCATCACCTGCGAATAGAACCACAGGAAGTGGCGCATCTGGTCAAGGGCCGAGCGCAGCGTATCGATGGGCTCTGTCTCCGAAAGCGAGTTGAGCGCTTCCATCAGCTCCGGATCGCTCGGAGCCTGCATGGCAGCGCAATTCAGTTCCTGCTGGATGGTCCGCAGGTCCTCGGTGACGCGCGCGATTCGGAGATGAAGGTCGTCCATATTGTCGATGGCCATTCGCTTTATCATTCAACCATCTCATCGGCAACACGCAGCGAATAGATGTCCCACGGGCATGCGCCTTTCGTAATTCTGCCATTACTTTGGAGCGGGAAAAGGTCACTACCTCTAAACGCCTTTATTGGCGCGGCTTTCCACGTGGCAATAATCCACAACTCGCTCTTCCTCAGCCGGACTCTCCGGCATCCGTTAGTCCATGCTCCAATGTTTCCCCCAGTCACCCAGCCGACTGATGTGGAGACGGCCGCCTTCGGCCGTCGAAGCTCGGGCGAAGCCCAGCGCACATTCCACTGCTGCTGTCCGGGCATTGTGAATTTGTGATAAAACCACGCCGTGCCGGAGATGCCGCCCATCCAGCCAAAACACCACGTGGTTCGAGCCATTGGCCGCTGGAGCCTGACCGCGCTGGTGGTGAACTCCGTCATCGGCAGCGGCGTGTTCGGACTGCCCTCCGCCGTCGCCGGTCACCTCGGAAAGTTCAGCCCGCTGGCCGTGCTTCTGGCCGGCGTGGGGATGGTCGTGATCTTCGGCTGCTTCGCCGAAGTCGCGTCGCGGTTTCACCAGGCCGGAGGCCCCTACCTCTACGCGCGCGCCGCCTTCGGACGCGGCATGGGCATTCAAATGGCATGGATGCTTTTCCTAGGCCAGGTCGCAGCTCCGGCCGCCAATGCCAATCTGTTTGTGATTTATCTCGGCGAGTTCTTTCCGCATGCCCGCGACCCGCTGCCCCGGGCGCTGATCCTCACTCTCCTGGTCGGCGTGCTCGCTCTCATCAATGTGCTCGGCGTGCGCGCCGGCACGCAGGTCAGCAACTTCTTCACAGCCGCCAAACTCGTGCCGCTGTTTGCCGTGATCGGCCTGGGATTATTCGTGCTGCACGCGCATCCCCCAGCCATCTCGCCCGCCGCGCCCGCCAACTTCACTACCAGCCAGTGGCTGAAAGCCGTGCTGCTCCTCGTATTCGCCTATGGAGGATTCGAGACCGCGCTCGCGCCCATGAGTGAGGCCAAGGATCCGCGCCGCGACGCTCCCTTCGCCCTGTTCACCGCGCTCGCAGTCTGCACCGTGATTTACGCGCTCATCCAGTGGGTGGTCGTGGGAGTTCTTCCCGACGCGGCGCACAGCGACCGTCCGCTGGCCGACGTGGCCCGGATCGCGATCGGTTCCTTTGGCGCATCCCTGGTCGCCGTAGGTGCCCTTATCGCTTTTTATGGATATCTCAGCGCAAAGATTCTCGCCATGCCCCGCGTCACCTTCGCTCTGGCCGAGCAGGGAGACTTTCCCCAAGCCCTCGCCGCGATCCACCCTCGATTTCACACGCCCTACGTTTCGATTCTGGTGTTTGCCGCGCTGGTCTGGGGTTTTGCGCTGACCGGCGAGTTCAAATGGAATGTGACTCTGTCGGCGGTAGCCCGCCTGCTCTATTACGCCGTCTGCTGCGCCGCGCTCCCGATGTTGCGGCGCAAGCAGCCGAACGACGCCCGTTTCCGCCTGCCCGCCGGAAACCTCTTCGCCGGAATTGCCGTCGTGATGTGCGCAGTTCTGGTGACACAGGTCGACCGCAGCCAATCCCTGATTGTGGCCGCGACTATCGCTTTGGGTTTGGTGAACTGGGCGGCAGTTGCACGCAGAAGAGCCGCGATTTGATTCCGCTACATGCTCTTGCGTGAATTGTCATCCCGACCGGAGCCAATCATTCCCCTTAGGGAATGATTGGCGGAGTGGAGGGACCTGCTGTTTCCGCCATCAGCTAAGTCCCTGCGGAAACCAGCGAAACAACCATGCGCTTAGTTTGTATAGATCCGCACGTAATCCACCAGCATCTCCGACGGCCACGGAGTGGTGCTGTCGGGTTTTCCGGGATAATCCCCGCCGATCGCCAGATTCAAAATGATGAAATTGCTCTGCCCTGCGTCGAACGGCCAGACCGCACCATCGTTTAGCGGAGTCAAGCTGGAGGGTGTGAAGGTCGCGTAGGTGTTGCCGTCGACTGAATACAACACCGAACCAGGCGACCAGATCATGTCGTAGGTATGAAACGCGCTTCCCGCTGTTTGTCCGGTCGGAAAGAGGTACTGCATCCCCAGTCCAGTCCCGCCGGTGAACCCCGTCCCATGAATGGAGCCCTCATTCCAATCCTGTGTGCCCGGTTGGCCGTTGATGCCTGGGGCGTTCACGCGCTCCAGCACATCCTGTTCGCCGCAGGCCGGCCAGTTGATGGTGGCGATATTGTTGCCCAGCAGCCAGTTCGCCGGCCAAAGACCCTGCGCCTCCGGCACAAGGGAACGAAACTCAAGCCGGCCGTACTGAAAGCTGAACAGCCCTTGCGTTTTCATCCGCGCGGACGTGTACACCGGATTCGGCGCCGGCCTCACCTGCTGCGCCTCGATGTACAGCACGCCGTCTGTTCCAGGGTACGTGTTCACATACTCGCTGGGAGTCGCCGAGCTACAGGGCGAAGTGTTCGAGCCCCAGCCACAATACGTCTCCAGTTCATTGTTGCCCCAACCGCCAGCCCCGGTGTCGTAAGTCCAGATCAGCGGATTGGGTTGCGTCGGAACGCCCGTGGAATTCGTGAACTCGTCGCTCCACACTAGCGTTCCCGACGGAATGTTGGGCGTGAACGGTTGGCTCGTCACCGAACTGCTTACGCTCGCGGATACCGCAATCGCGTTGACGGTAAGGCTCGACCAAACCAGAAAGGGCGACTCATACTGCTGAGAAGAAGTAGTGGGCGTGCTGCCGTCGACGGTGTAGTAGATGATCGCTCCCGTGATCGACGAAGCCAGGGTCACGATCACCGCGCCGTTCTGCGCGCCCGTCTGCCCGCCAGTCGCGATTGTTATGGTTGGCGGAGGTGTATTCACCATCAGAGTGACCTTGTCCGTGGCCGTGGTGTAATTGACCGTGTTGGTGGGCGTAAATGTCACAGACAGGGTTTGCGATCCGATTGAAAGCACGGTACCAGCAGCAGGAGTGTAGACGAACGTGCCCGGCACGCTTGCCGTCGCGTCCAGTTGCGTCGCACTGAGCGCCGTGCCATAGATGACGGCCGCAGGCGTGGCCCAGGTGATGACCGGCGTCGTAGTTTGGCTTCCTCCGCCTCCTCCACCGCCGCATCCGCACATCAACGCGCACATCAAGAGACTCGATAATAAAATTGCTGTCCGCATGGCCCCGCCTTCGCGAAAGAATCAACAACGCTCCCGCTGTCCCCTATTTAAGCGCTCGCAAATTGCGGCGTCAAACCCAAACAGTGCAGCCTGCCTCTGCGTGCTATTCTACGCAGGTGGGGAACGCCATGAGCAACGCCAAACAACAAGTCGAATCGCTCTTGCATAACCTGCCCGAAAATTGCTCGCTCGAGGATATCCAGTACCATCTCTATGTTCTCGACAAGGTTCGGCGTGGGCTGGACGAGGCTCAGCGGGGCACGGTGACTCAAGCTGACGCCGAGAAGCAGCTGGGCAAATGGCTCACCGAGTAGTCTGGTCCCCACGTGGCCTGGCAGATGTCGAAGCCCTTGCCACTTACATTGCCTCCGACTCTTTGGCTTACGCAAAAGCAGTGGTTCGGAAGATTCTTGCCTCGACTCGAACGCTGGAGCATTTCCCCTTGGCTGGACGAAAAGTTCCCGAGTTCGACGACGAAAGCATTCGGGAACTGTTCGTCTACAGCTACCGAATCATTTATGCCGTCGAGGAAGCTCAAGTCACGATAGCAGCCGTCATTCACGGCAAGAGAATGCTCTAAACCACGTTCTGCTCCATCTCCAGCAGCGCTTTCTTCCGCTCGATGCCCCAGCGATAGCCGCCCATGCTGCCGTCCTGGCGCACCACGCGATGGCACGGGATGGCGACCGCAACCGGATTGGTCGCGCAGGCCCGGGCCACGGCGCGCACCGCACTCGGCCTTCCAATGCCCTCGGCGACCTGGCTGTAAGACCGAGTCGCGCCGAAGGGGATCGATTGCAGATACGCCCACACACGGCGATGGAACGCCGTCGCACGAATGTCGAGCGGCAACGCCGCACCCACTTTATCTTGGTCTTTGCCGCGCATGTGCCGCAGCAGCGCGCTCACCCACGCCTGCAGTCCGCTTGCATCCACCTTGCGCGCGGCGAAAGGGAATTCGTGCTTCAGCCCCTCAATCAACTCTCCATCCGTCCGCGCGAACTGGATCGAGCAGATGCCGCGGTCGGTGGCGGCGATCAGCATGCGCCCCAGCGGCGAGTCGGCGCAGGCATAGCGAATCGACGCGGCAATCGCGCCCCGGCGATATTTGTCGGGCGTCATGCCCAGCTGCGACGCAGTCTTCTCGTAGAGCCGGCTGCTGGAGCCGTATCCCGCGTCGTACATGGCGCGCGTGACCGAATCTCCGGCTTGCAGATTGCGCTTCAGCATGCGCAGACGGCACGAGTCAGCGTAGGCGCGCGGCGTGATGCCCAGCACGGCTTTGAAGCGCCGTTGCAGATGAAACGGGCTCTGGCGAAATTCCTTACCCAGACGGTCGAGGGTCAGCGGCTCATCGAGATGCTGCTCGATGTAGCGGCAAATCGCCTTCACGCCGTCAGCCTCGGTGTGGCTGCGGAACGACTTGGGCCGGCAACGCAGGCAGGCGCGGTATCCCGCCTGCTCCGCCTGTTCGGGCGTGAGAAAGAATTGAACATTCTCCCGCCGCGGACGCCGCGCCGCGCACGACGGCCGGCAATACACGCCCGTGCTCGAAACCGCGAACACGAATTCTCCGTCGCGAGCAGCATCGCGGGCGACCACGGCATTCCAGCGTGGCTTGTCATTTGCGTCGGCGGATTGGGTTGACGGGTTGGTCGACGATTTAGATTGACGCGCGGGCATCGGCTGCAGACTTTCCGCTGTGAGTATGGCATTGGTCGTCATAGTAAGGAAAGCGTACGGCGACGCCCTCCGAGTGGACTATCCGATTCTTGCGGGCAAAACAAAATATGCGCGCCTTCGCACTGCATGTCAGATTTGCGCCTGTCCCTCGGAACGATTACAGTTCCCCAGAGCACTTTTCACTCTCACACTCGAGGACTAACTTTCATGAAGAACATTCGTTTGGCGATTCTAGCCGCCCTCACTCTGGTCATGGCGGCGTCGGCGGTGGCGCAGCAGGCGTCGAAACACGTACTCAGCAGCGATGAAGTCAAGAAGGCCACCCCGGCGGAATATTATTTTGCCGGCCAGAAAGCGCCCGTGCAGGCTCGCAATGCTGTCGGATTCCAACTCGCTGACGGCAAAATGATGTTAGCCGCGCTGGTCGATGCGTCAGGTTATTCCACGGCCATCCAGCAGAAGTATCAGGGCCTGCTCATCACCGAAACCAAACTCAACATCGGCGGAGCGAATCTGCCCCCCGGCCAATATGGCTTCGGCTTCTCGGCCGACGGCAAGTTTATAGTGATGGACGTGGCCAACAACGATGTGCTCAGCGCGCCTGCGCAGACCGATTCGGCGTTGCAACACGCCGTACCGCTGAAACTGGCCGAGGATGGCGCGGGCTACAAGCTCTACGCCGGCAAGAAGTGGGTGGGAATCAAGGCAGAATAGGAGCCTAGACCGTTGAATCGATTGGACATAATTGTTGTATGTATTTATTTGTACATACTTTTATACACATAGACTGACAGATTGCACCCAGTCGTGGCCTAAAACGCTGCGGCGCCTCGCCTAAGATGCCCTTTCCGGTGCCGGAAACGGCCCTGGCTGCGACGATCGATCGCGCGGTCAAGGAAAGCTTTACCCACAGCAAAACTACGTGTCCTGCAGCGTGCCAGGGCCCTCCTACGACTTTTCAACGACTTACACCAAGACTCAATGACTTAGGGAAAATGCGGGTGGGGCGGCTGTCTCCACACAGCCGTTAGCGCGAGTGCGTTTCTTTCATCAGCTTCAGCAGTTCTTCGCGGCGGGCGCGATACAGTGTCCGCTCGGGATCGAGCCGCGACGCCATCTCCAGTTCCGACAACGCTTCCTCGTACCGGTCCATGGTCACCAGACAAGCCGCCAGCGAGTAGTGATTGTCGGCCGAGGCATTCACGCGCAGCGCCTCGCGGAATTCTCTCTCCGCCGCCGGCAGTTGGTCCTGCTGAAACAAGACCGTCCCCAACAGGTGATGCGCCACGTCAGAATCGGGATTGAGAGAAACTGCCAGCCGCAATTCGCGCAAGGCCTCATCCGGCTGGTTGTTGAGCAACAGAACCTGGCCGAGAATGCGGTGCTCGGCCGACCCCGTCGGATTCAGCTGCAGAGCTAGTCGCAGTTCGTTCACCGCGGAGCCGTAGTTCTTCTTCGCCATGTAGGCGCTGGCCAGACAAGCGTGTCCCTGCTGCCAATCCGGATGCTCGCGGTAGAGTGTGTGCAGTTCGGCCATGGCCGCGTCAAAGTTTCCCTGATCGCAATACGTGTTGCCCAGATTGTTGCGGACGGACGCTTCCTCGGGAGCGATGCGCTTGGCCTCGCGATATTCGGCCACTGCCTGATCGAGGCTGCCCTGTTCGTGCCGGATCAGCCCAAGATTGGCATGAGCTTCCCAAAACGCCGGCCGCAGTTGAATTGCCTGGTCATAGGCGGCGATGGCGTGGGGCAAGTCTCCGTTGGCGTGCAGCGCGATGCCCATGTCGTAATAGGTGTCGGCGTTATCGCCGTCGCGGGCCAGCGACTCGCTATAAGCATGCACCGCGGCCGGATACTGCCCAGTCGAGTACAGTCCGAGTCCCAGGAACTGGTAAGCCTCGGCGTTGTTCGGATCGATGCTGAGCGCGGTGCGCGCCTCGGCAATCGCATTCGCGCCGTCGTCCATGCGATAGAAAAGATAGGCCAGGGCCGCGTGATTCTCGGGAAAGTTGGGCAGGATCTGCGTGGCCTGCGTGAGTTCGTCGTAAGCCTCGTCCCATTTTTCCTGCTGGCGGTAGATCGCACCCAGAGCCAGGTGCAGCGCGGAAATCTGCGCGGCGTCGGCTGAGGCTTCGGAACCCAACACTTCGCGCAACTCGATTTCGGCTTCGTGGAAATGCTGCCGGCGAGCCTCGACCGCTGCGTTAACCAGAGCGCTCGGAATCGGAGCGCCTATCTTGGCGGACTGCGCGTTTCCTGAGTTCAGAACTTTCATCAGATCCTGATTGGAGCCCGCCGACTCGATCTGCCGCAACTCGCGCTTGGTGGGCAGGGTGGCCAGTCCACGTTCCGCAACCAGGCGAACCAGACGGCTGCTGGGAACGCCTCCGATCAGCCAGGCCGTAAGCTGCGTCGTATTTACGGGTTGAATCTGGGGTCGAGCCGCTGGAATTTGTGCGTCGGCGGAGGCGGACGCACTCTCGCCGGATTGGGCGGCGGCCGCGGGGCTGAACGTTACGCTGAACCACAAACTGAACAGCAACAGGGATAGTAAAGCCTTCACTCTCACCGGACTCCCAAAACGCGTGGATTGGCTTGCTGGTGGCGGCTTTTGAGGGAATGCAAACCGCAAAGGCCCTTCAGAAACATAGCCTGCCGGACGACCCGCGGGTAAGGTCACGGAGGTAACCGGCGAAATTACTCGATCCGCCAGTAAGTCTGCCGCATGGCCCCTCAAAATGTGATTAAGGTCACAGCCCACCGTGGCGGGCTTCACCGAACATGGGTCCGGGCTTAGTGTAAAAGATTGAAAAGGCTATAGAAGGCCCAAGAGTTGTGCGTAGTTTGACTTCCCTTTTGGCCTCCCGTACGCTATTAAGTTGGTATTGGCGATAGAGACTATTGGAGGTTCTTATGGGTGAGTTCTCACCGTGGCATTGGCTTCTCGTAGCGGGCATTGCTCTTCTTTTGTTCGGCCCGAAGAAGCTGCCGGAACTGGGCAAGGGCCTGGCCGAGGGCATTCGCAGCTTTAAGGACGGCATGAAGGAACAGCCGCCAACTCCTCCGGCCGATTCGAGCAAGAAGACCGAAACCAAGAGCTAATCTGGCTAGCCGTTTTCGTGCCCGTTGTTCTGGGTCGCCGTGTACAGAGCCTTGTGGGCAGGTTCTTCCGGCTGCAGTTTCCGCCTCTTTGTCGCCGTATCCCGATTTATGTCCCATCGTTATTCTGGGTTCCCAAAGCGTCTTCATTTTTGAAAAAAACTCTGCAATCTGGAGGTTGTTCGTGTTGCGAAGATTCGTGCTGACCCTAACTGCGTTTTTAGGATTGTCGTCCGCTCTGTTCGCGGACCAGGTCACATTGAAAAACGGAGATCGCCTGACCGGCACCGTGGTAAAGTCCGACGGCAAGACCCTGGTGTTGCACACAGACGCCGCGGGAGACGTCACCATTCAGTTTGCAGCCATCGTGGAAATCAAGACCGAGCAGGAACTGCACGTCAGCCTGAAGGGCGGAAAGACCGCGGTCGGTCCGGTCTCGACCACCGACGGCAAGCTTGAGATCGCCACCAAGACCGGCGGCACCGTGGAAGCGACCAAAGACGACATCACTTTGATCCGCAATGACGCCGAGCAAAAGGCATTCGACAAGGCGCTGCATCCCGGACTGCGCCACGGATGGACGGGCGGCGCCAATGTGGGCTTCTCCGTCGCCCGCGGAAACAGCCAGACCGAGAACGTGGCCCTGGCATTCAATGCGGTGCATGCCACGCTCAACGACAAGATCACACTTTACGCAAACTCCCTCTACACCAAGAACGACCTTCCTGCTCCCGGCACCGTCGGCGCCAATTTGGCGCAGGGCGGCCTGCGCTACGACCGCAACGTAAATCCGCGGCTGTTCGCCTTCGGGGCGGCAGACTTCCAGAGCAACGCGTTGCAGTACCTGGATTTGCGCGGCGTCTACACCGGAGGATTCGGTTACCACGCCATCAAGTCCGACAACACTACGCTGAATTTTCTGGGCGGCATCAACTACACCCACGAAACGTATTCGAATGGTGCTGAAGTCTTCCCGGTGACGAGTCCTATCACCTACCAGTCTTACGGCGTAACCCACAAATTCGCGGCTCTAACCCTCGGAGAAGAACTGAACCAGAAGCTCGGCAAGAGCACTATCGTCACACAGAACTTGTATTTTTATCCCAACCTGCAGCAGACCGGCGAGTACCGCGGAGCTTTCAACCTCGGCACCGTCACCAAGATCAGCAAGTGGCTGGGCTGGCAAAACCAGTTTGGCGACATCTACGTTTCTAACCCGCCCACCGGCTCCAAGAACAACGATCTGGTCATCACCACCGGCCTGAATTTCTCGTTCGCGCACTGACGCCGGAAGATATAGATAAGCCGTGTGCCCCATTCTTGCCCTGAGCGGAGTCGAAGGGTCTCGCGGCCCATGCGAGAAGTGGGGATTTTTGGTTTTTTTCTAGTCGATTCCATGAATTCGCATGGCGACCAGCTTATCGATGCTGAGGTCGTGAATCCCCCGCGCGCGCATGTCGCTGATGTATTCCGGCGTCACGTTGTGAATGCGCATGGCGATTAACTCGTCGGGATCAGGATGCGGGTATCCCAAACCCTGCAGCTTCTGAATGAACTCCGGCGAGACACCGTGAATGCGAAACGCGATCAGTTTCTCCAGATCGACGTGGTCGTAGCCGCGCTGCTTGAGTTCCGCCATCCATTCCGGAGTCGCGCCGTGAATGCGCATCGCAATCAGCGTGTCTTCGTCGGGCGAATACCCAGCCTGATGAAGGCTGCGCGCCATCTGAGGAGTCACGCCGTGAATCCGGAAGGCGACGAGTTTATCGGCATCGGAAGCCTTCAATCCCTCGGCTCGCAATGCCTCGATGAACGCCGAGTCCACGCGGAATATTCGGAATGCAATCAGCTTGTCAGCATCAAGGTTGCTGAGATGCTCGTTCTTCATCTGCTTGGCGAATTCCAGGCTGACATCCTGCAACGCCATGGCGAACTGCTTGTCGTCGTCAACAGCGAAACCGAGCGCCTGCATCTCCCGCGGATAACTCGCATCCGGCTGGAAGTGAAATAATCCCGCACCTTCGCCGTTATTGAGGAAGCCCTCGCACTCGACCTTGCCTGCATCGCGCGTGATGGTGAAGTGAACGTCCTGGCGTCCGGGCTTGGAAAAATCCACGCCCTGGAACGAACTTGCGGGCCAGTCCGACTCGTGGCTTGAAGAACCGCCGCGACGGTGTTCGATCAGCGAGAACTCAACCTTGCCGGCGTCTTCGGATTTGCTGATCGTCCAGTCGCCGCTGCGCACTTCCGCCGCGCGATTCTTAACTGCGATCAGAAGAACGCAGGACGCGAAAACCAAGTAAGCGAGAGTTCGGCGCATTCTCATAAATCTCTCCAAATTCAGAAAATTTCGTAGCCTGCCTAGATGTCACCCTTGTCTTCCAACAAGCCCAGGTGCTTCAGTTCGATCAGCTTTTCGATGGTAAGGTTTTGAAAGCCGTGCTTGCGGGCTCGTTCGATGAATTCGGGCGTGACGCCTTGCACCTTGGCGCCGATAATGTCATCCACGTCGGGCTTGAATCCGGCCGACTGCAGCGCCTTGATGAATTCCGTTGTGACGCCCTGCACTCTCATGCCGACGATTTCGTCCGTGCTGGGATTGAGGCCGAGCGCCCGGATGTCATGGATGTATTCCGGCGTCACACCCTGGACGCGCATGCCAACGATGTCGTCCGCGTTGGGCTTTAAACCCTGCGCCTGCAGGTCGCGCACATAGTCCGGGGTCACGCCCTGCACCTTGAGCGCGATCACGTCATCGGAATCCACGGTCAATCCGGCGGCGCGCAGTGCGCGAACAAAATCCGGCGTGACTCCCTGGACTTTCAGCCCGACGATCGCGTCAACGTCGCCCGCAATGCCCACGTCTTTGAGACCGCGCACGTAGTCCGGGGTTACTCCCTGAACCTTGAGCGCGACGATCTGGTCCGCATCGCCTTGAATCCCGACTTCTTTCAGGCTGCGCACGTAGTCCGCGTTCACTCCCTGAACCTTGAGCGCAATGATCTGGTCTGCGTCGGGAGTGAAGCCCAGGGCGCGAAGGTCGTGGATGTATTCCGGGGTGACGCCCTGCACTCGTAGGGCGACGAAGCCATCTGCATCGGGATGCAGGCCTAGTTCGTGCATCGCGCGCACATACTCCGGTGTGACGTCCTGGGTTTTCAGGGCAATCAGCTCGTCGATAGAGAGATTGGCGAGGCCTGCGGCCTTCATGGCATCAATGTAGGAGGCGCTAGTCGAAGACAGACTGGCGCTCTGCCCGGCGGAGGGCTTGGGAGTTGGAGCGGGAGTTGATGCGCTTTGCGCAGCCTGCGGTCGCGCGGAGTTGGACACGGGCGTGGCCGCCGCTTGCGCGCTGGAACCGGCGCACGCCGATGGTGGATGCGCCATTCCCAGCAGCGCATTTCCGGCGACGAGGGCCGCGGTCAGACACAGGATGCTGCCCGTGAGCCCGATGCCGCGCATTCCTGCGCCGAGGGTCTTCAGGCCAAGCACGCGGACGACGCGCTCCTTCAGCGGACCGCGGTTTGCGGCCATGGCGAAGACCGGAGCGCTGCGCCATTCTTCCATCATCGTGAGGGCGCGCGCATATTCGACGGCGTTGCCGCATAGAGCGACTGCCATATCGTCGCAGCAATGCTCGCGTTCCGCGCGAATCCGTTTATTCAGCCACCAAACCGCGGGATGATAGAAGAGCAGCGTCTCGACGCAAACCTGGAACACATTCACAAAAGGATCAAAGCGCTGGACGTGTGCCAGTTCGTGGGCGATTACGAGTTCAAGCTGTTCCTCGGAGAGGCCGGTGAGAGCGGTCGCGGGCAAAAACACGATGGGGCGAAACCATCCGATCACGGCGGGAGCCTGCAGCCACTTGCATTCGCAGCAGGCGATCGCGCGATTCAGGCCCAGCCGGTCTTGCAGTGTGCGGCAGATCTCAAGCACGCGTGGGCTGACCGCGGTGGATTGTTTGCGGCGTTCGCGCTCCAGCAGCAAAAACCCGCCAGCCGAACGAAGACTGAAGAAAGCCACACCGAGAAGCCAGGCCTCAACCAGCCAAGGCAGAGCATCGAGGGAAGGCGCGATGGCGGATCGCGCAAAGGAGGATGATTGCGCCGAACCGCTCGCCGCGTCCCGGCGCTTCGGGGCTGGCCAGACTGCGGCGGGCGGCGGCGATGACTTTGCGATCTGAACCACACCGGAATGCTGCTGCGAATATAAGAAAGTTGCCAGCGGAGCCAACAGCATGAGCACGAGTGCTCCCACTCCGAGCAGATAACGCGCGGAGGCGCGACGGCACAGAGCCATCGCCGCCGCGGCCACCGCCGCAACAGCAGTTCCCTGCCACAGAAAATGCAACAGCGCCCAACCTAGGGACTGCATTGCAGTCGGGGAGAGCCAATTGGCGAGAGTATTCACTTGCGGCTCCTTTCGTATTCGTCCAGCAAACGGCGCAGCTCTTCAATCTCTTCCGGCGAGGACTTCCGCCCGGCGAGCGCGTGCATCATCAGCTGGCTCGCCGAGCCTTCGAAAACGCGCTGCAACATGTCGCCGGCAAGCTGGCGCTTAGTTTGCTCCGCGGGAAGGCACGCTTCATAGACGTGCGCACGCTGGGTTTCGTTTCGCTGCACCGTGCCTTTTGTCGTCATAATCTGCAGAAGCTTCAGCACGGTGGTGTAGCCGAGTTCTTTCTTTTCTCTGAGAGATTCGTACACTTCGCGAACTGTCGAAGGCCCGCGAGTCCAGAGCACGCGGAGAATTTCGAGTTCCGAAGCGGTGGGCTTGTGCGGAAGCTGCTTCATGGAAAAGGAACTTACTACGAAGACATTCGTAGTGTCAACGAAAATCTTCGTAGATGGCGGAATTTCTTGTTGTGGCATATCCCTGGCGCCCGAACAATGGCGAGAGCTGGTCCGATCTTCTTTTCTTCTGGCTCACCAAGACTTGGCAAGCACGTCTACTACCGGGTACAGTACTGTTCGTCTAATTCTCAGGGTCAAAGTCCCATCTGACAGGAGTCCGCATGCGTCACGCATTGATTGTGCTGGCGGCAGTTTCGTGCCTGAGCGTTTTCTCGCTCGCACAAACGGCCGATGAACTGGTCAACAAGAACATCCAGGCCAAGGGCGGGATCGACAAGATCAAAGCCATCAAGTCGTTCCGCATCACCGGCAAACTCAATGCCGGTGGAGGTTTCACCGCGGCACAAATGCAGGAGAATCAGCGTCCGAATCTGGTGCGCGAGACTTTCTCTCTGCAGGGAATGACCGCCGTGACGGCCTACGACGGCACCACCGGCTGGCTGATCCAGCCCTTCGGCGGCAAGAAAGATCCTGAATTGATGGGCGAAGACGATCTTAGGGATCTGCTGCTCGATTCCGATTTCGATGGGCCGCTCGTCGACTACAAGGCAAAGGGCAACACCGTGGAATTCCTGGGCCACGACGTGGTCGACGGCGATGACGCTCTCCGCCTGAAGGTCACGCTGAAAAACGGCGACATTATTTACTACTACCTCGATCCCGATACGTATCTCGAGATCCGCAAGGAAACGCAGGAGTTCGTCCGCGGCTCGGTGCGCGAGAGTGTGACCGATCTGGGTTCGTACAAGCCGGTCAACGGCGTGATGTATCCCTTCTCGATCGCGCAGGGCTCGAAGGCGAATCCCGGGGCGCAGAGCACCACCATCGAGAAAATCGAAGTGAATATCAATATCAATCCCGCGGACTTTGCAGTTCCCGCGTCGCTTAAACCTGAGGAGAAGAAGTCCGGGTTGGTCGGAATTCACTGATTCTCCCGGATAACGATTCGGTTGGAGGAAGACCGCAACCAAATCCAGGAGTTGCCCATGCGTCATGCGGTGATGGTTCTGATTGCAGTCTCGTGCCTCGGCGGGTGTACTTGCGCCCAAACCGCGGAGGAACTCGTAAACAAGAACCTCCAGGCAAAAGGTGGGATCGACAAGATCCAATCGGTCAAGACCTGGCGTATGACTGGAAGACTCAAGAATGCCAGAGGGCGCATGGCCGGCGTCGGACAAGCAAATATGCGCCCAAACTTAGTTCGGCAGACCATCACCATGCAGGGCATGACCGCGATCCAGGCCTACGACGGTTCCACCGGCTGGCAGACCCAGCCTTTCCGCGGACGCAAAGATCCCGAGTTGATGGGTGAGGATAATCTGCGGGACTTGCTTCTCGCTTCCGATTTCGATGGTCCGATGGTTGATTCCGCTGCGAAGGGCAACGTGATCGAATACCTGGGACACGACCTGGTTGATGGCGACGACGCGCTGCGGTTGAGGGTAACGCTGAAGAACGGCGACATCATTTACTACTATCTCGACCCCGACACGTTCCTGGAGATTCGCAGGGAAGTACAGCAGTTCATTCGTGGCTCGGTGCGCGAAAGCGTGCTGGAGTTGGGATCGTACAAGCCAGTGTCGGGCGTAATGTATCCGTTCTCCATTTCGCAGGGATCGAAGGCGAATCCCGCGGCGCAGACTATGACCGTTCAAAAGATTGAAGTGAATGTGAATATCGATCCCGCGGAATTTGCTGTTCCCGCGTCGCTGAAGCCTGAGGAGAAGAAGTCCGGACTGGTCGGGATTCATTGATTCCCCGGATCGCGAGCCGGTGGGATGGAGACCGTTGAGTCATGCACTGCTGTACGCGAAATCTTGCACCGCAACGAGGAAATGAACCGATGAATACGAGACGTAGTCATTTTTCCCTGCTGACCAAGTTGAGCATGTTCCTTTGGGTTGTCTCTTTCACGCTTCCCGCCGAGTTGGCCTACTCCCAGACGGGCTACAAATTCGACGCGGCCACGGTGTCGGGGCTGCCGGCGCGCAACATTGGATCGGCGGCCATGAGCGGCCGCGTGGCGGCGCTGGATGCCGTCGAGCAGGATGGCCGCATCACCGTCTTCGTGGGAGCGGCCAGCGGCGGCGTGTGGAAGTCCGTTAACGGCGGCACGACTTTCAAATCGGTGTTCGACCGCGAGAGTGCGCAGTCCGTCGGCGCGGTGGCCATTGATCCCTCGAATCCGAAGACCGTCTGGGTGGGCACGGGCGAGGCCTGGATGCGCAACAGCGTGTCGGTTGGCGATGGCGTCTACAAATCCACCGATGGCGGCGAGAACTGGACCAACGTCGGACTGAAAGACAGCGAGCACATCGCGAAGATTCTGGTCGATCCGGCAGATGGAAATAACGTGCTGGTCTGCGCGTCAGGACATCTGTGGGATGACAGCGACGAGCGCGGAGTCTACAAGACAACCGACGGTGGCAAGACATGGAAGAAAGTTCTGGCGGGCGCGAATGGATCGTCGGGATGCGCGTTGCTGGCCATGAGCCGTCAAGAACCGAAAACGATTTACGCGTCGATGTGGGATTTCCGGCGTCAGGGTTGGACGTTTCGTTCCGGCGGCCCGGGTAGCGGGTTGTTCAAGTCAACCGACGGCGGCGACCACTGGACGCCAGTCAACGACACTAATGCCAAAGGCTTGCCACCCACGCCGTGGGGACGAGTCGCGATCGCGGTCGCGCCCTCCAAGCCGCAGGTGGTCTATGCCAACATCGAAGCAGAAAAAAAACGAGGACTGTATCGCTCGGACGACGGCGGCGCAAACTGGACCAAACTCGATGCCAGCAACTATATGGTGTGGCGTCCGTTTTACTTCGGCAACCTGATTGTCGATCCGAAGGATGAGAACAAGATTTTCAAACCAGACCTCATCCTGCTGTACAGCACCGACGGCGGCAAGACTTTCAACGTTGTGTCGGGCGGGGCGCACGGCGATTTTCACGATGTCTGGATCAATCCCAACAACCCGAACGTGGTGATTGCCGGCGACGACGGCGGTCTGTGGCGCAGCGAGGACGGTGGCACGCGCTGGAAGCACCAGATGAATCTTCCTCTCTCGCAGTTCTACCACGTGAGCACGGACAGCTCCGATCCCTACCACGTTTACGGCGGACTCCAGGACAACAGTTCGTGGGTGGGCGATTCGTCCTACCCGGGCGGGGTTACGAATTCGCGCTGGGAAAACATGTTCGGCGGCGACGGCTTCTGGATGTTTGAAGATACCTCGGACCCGGACTACATTTACGCCGAAGCGCAGGGCGGAGAGATCGGCCGCGTGAATCGGTATACCCACGACGGCCAGTCCATCAAGCCCCAACCGAACTACGGCGAGAAGAAACTGCGATTCAACTGGAACACGCCGATTCACATGAGTCCCAATGAAAAGGGAACGATTTATATTGGGGCCCAGTTCCTGTTCCGCTCGCGCGATCACGGGCACTCATGGGATCGCATTTCACCGGACCTGACGACCAACGATCCGGAAAAACAGAAGCAGGAAGAATCCGGCGGCGTGACCGTGGACAATTCGTCGGCGGAGATGCACACCACGATTTATTCGATCTCGGAATCGCCGAAGAACGGCCAGATTATCTGGGTGGGAACCGACGACGGAAACGTGCAAGTCACGCGCGACGGCGGCAAGAACTGGACCAACGTCGTTGGCAACATCGCCGGACTGGGAAAGAATTCCTGGGTTACGACGGTGGAAGCCAGCCGGTTCGACGAAGCTACAGCCTATGCGACGTTCGATCGCCACGCGTTCGGGGACATGAAGACGTACGTGTACAAGACCAGCGACTACGGCAAGAGTTGGATGGCGCTTCCGGCGCAGGAAAGCGGGGCACGCGGATTTGCGCACGTGATCAAGGAAGATTCGGTGAAGCCTAACCTGCTTTTCCTGGGCACGGAATTCGGGTTGTGGATTTCCATCGATGGCGGCCAGCACTGGGCGCAATACAAAGGAAGCAACTTCCCTGCCGTGGCCGTGGACGATATCGCCGTGCAGGCCCGCGAGAGCGATCTGGTGCTGGCGACGCACGGGCGCGGCATCTGGATCATCGACGATATCTCGGCTCTGCGGGCGTTGACTCCGGAATTGATGTCGAAAGAAGCCGCGCTCATTCCGGGCAAGGCGGTGCAGTACTTCGACACATTCGGGGGCTGGGCTGAAGGTGATGAGAGCTTCCGGGGCGGCAACCGGCCTGGAGAAGCGCAGATTACCTACTACCAGAAGGGTCGCCACATTTTTGGCGATCTGAAGATCGAGATTCTCGATGCGAACGGCAAGCAGGTCGACACCGTGGCGGGCAGCAAGCATCGCGGGCTGAACCGCGCCAACTGGTCGATGCGCGTCAAAGCTCCAGCGGTTCCACCCGCGGCCAGCGCGCTGTTTGAAGCCGCCCAAGGGCCGCGCGTGCTGCCGGGAACTTATACGGTGAAGATGACCAAGGGTGACAACGTGTATACCGAAACGTTGAACGTGGTTCTCGATCCACGAGCAAAGTTCTCGCTGGAAGATCGCAAGGCGCAGTTCGATTTGACGATGAAGGTTTACCACACCATCGAACACATGACGTACGGGGTGGAGGCGATTGAAGGAGTTCGCGACGCGGCCAACGCGCGCGCTGCGAAACTGCCAGAAAAAGATCCGCTGCGTAAACAGTTGCAGGATCTGGCCGCGAAGTGCGACGCAATCCGGTCGAAGATCGTGGCCACGAAGGAAGGCGGCATGATCACGGGTGAGGAACGCATCCGCGAACTTCTCGGACAACTGTATGGCGCGGTCAACGGCTATGAAGGGCGTCCGGCGGACTATCAGGCGGCGCGCTCCGATTCTCTAGCGCATGAACTGGAAGACGTGATCGGCGATTTCCAGAAGTTGACGCAACAAGAACTCCCCGGCATCAATGCGGGACTAAAGAAAAAGAAGGCGGACGCGATCTCCGTGCTGACCGAAGCTGACTGGCAGAAGAAGCGTGAAGCTGAGGGCGGTTCGGGTGCGGCCGCGGGGATGCGTTTCTTCGCAGCGGAAACCCGGGAGATGGACTAGCCCTTTCGACCAAACATAGGCCAACGAAAAACGGCCTCGTCTTAAGAACGGAATGCCCCATTTCTCGCATAGAAAGCGAGAAGATGGGGCATTCTAATTTTGGGTTCGATTCCCTTTGCGAGAATCCGCGCACTCCAGATTTGATTCCCGGCTTGGGTGCGAGTATGGTGGTCTGGCCCAAGGTCATAGCTTGGAAAACCCAGGAGATTCCCAATGCTGAAACGATTTACTGTCTGGATTTTTGTGCTCGCCGGTCTGGCCACGCTCGCCTTCGCCGGAGATGAAGATCAGAACGTCTGTAAGGGCGATCCCGACAAATGGCAGCAGATTTATAACGGCAAAGATTTAACCGGCTGGAAGCATGTGGGCCCGGGCGGCGACACCGTGGAAGATGGATTGATTCGCACGCACGGCGGCATGGGCCTGCTCTACTGGATGGGCGGCAAGATCGGTAATTGCCAGATTCACGTGGTTTACAAGATGCGCGATGTGAACGACAACTCCGGAGTGTTCATCCGCATTCCGCTGGAGCCGCGCGAGGAGTGGATGCCGGTGCACTACGGCTTCGAAGTGCAGATCGACAATAATCCACAAGCCTCGGGCGAGGATGAATACCACGAAACCGCCATGCTGTATTCGCTGACCAAGCCGCTGGTGAAACACGCGTGGAAATCGGGCCCGGAGTGGAACACCATGGACATCACGCTGGATGGGCCGCGCACCATTGTCGTGCTTAACGGCGTGAAAGTCACCGACTACAAGGACGGCGATCCGGTGCCAGATCGGAAATTTGATTTCGAACCGCAGCGCGGTCCGCGGCCAAACTTCGGATATATCGGCCTGCAGAATCACAGCGACAATGACATCGTGTTCTTCAAGGAAGTGGCAATCAAACCGCTGAAGAAGTAGTCGGGAATTGCGGGGGCAGGTCGCATTCAAATCGTCTTAGCTCAATCAGGGAGGACATCCCATGAAACGTATTCTTTCGCGACGGGCATTCTTGCAGGGTAGCGCGGCTGCCGCAGGCGGCATGCTGGCTTCAAAAACGGTCCTACTCGAAGCTCAACCATTTCCGCGGGCCGTAGCGCCCAGCGATCGGGTTCGCTTTGGCATGATCGGGATTGGAATGCAGGGCTCGGGACTGTTGGCGGGAGCGATTACGATTCCAGGCGTCGAGTGCGTTGGCGCCGCTGACTTGTACGACGGACGGCACACTCTGGCGAAGGAGATTACCGGCAACGCCAGCCTACCCACTTCGCGTCACTATCAGGAGTTGCTCGACCGCAAGGATATCGACTGCATAGTGGCGGCGGTTCCGGATCACTGGCACCGGCGCGTGGTTGTCGACGCCTGCAACGCGGGCAAAGATATTTATTGCGAGAAGCCCATGTCACACAACGTGGCCGACGGATTGGCCATGGTGGATGCGGCACAAAAGAATAATCGTGTAGTGCAAATTGGCTCGCAGCGGGTCAGTTCCGTGCTGTGCGCGCAGGCGCGTGAACTCTACGCAGGTGGAGCGATCGGCGACGTCGAAATGGTGGAGCTCACGCTGGGACGAAATGATCCTACGGGCGCATGGGAGTATCCGCCTCCGCTCGATCTGTCTACAGAAACTCTGGACTGGAATACGTGGCTGAATGATGCGCCGAAGATTCCGTTCAACAAATATCATTTCGCGCGCTGGCGTTGCTGGCGGGACTACGGCACCGGGGTGGCGGGCGACCTGATGGTGCACCTTATCAGCGGGATGCTGGTGACGCTGGGATGGAACGAAGTGCCGAAGTCGGCGACGGCGATGGGCGGCATTTTCCGTTTCAAGGACGGACGTGACATGCCTGATTTTCACACCGTACTGTTCGACTATCACGGTATACCGGTTTACGTTCGTCTGGACCTGGGAGCCGAAACACCAGAACTGGCGCGGTTTATGGGGCCGAAGGGACTGCTTGATGCCGGAGAGTTCGAGTTGCGGCACTCTCCGCAATCGGGCGTGGACACGGATCCCAGCTACTATGCTTCTTCTTTCCCGGCGAAGATGCGGGAAGAATACTTCAAGCAGTGGCACGCCGACCATGACCCGCAGCTCGGCAAAGAACCGGTGCACCAAGACACCGTTTATAAGGGACACGATTGGGATGACATGCGTCCGCACCTGAACGTATTTTTCCAGTCGGTGAAGTCGCGCAAGCCAGTGACCGAGGATGCAGTGTTTGGCAACAATGCGGCCATCGCGTGTCACATGGCGAACGAATCTTATTTCCGCCAGAAGCCGGTGACCTGGGATGCGGCCTCGAAAATCATTAAGTCATGAGGCGCGGAGGAAGGATCGGTCGTAATTCCTTGCCGGGCAGGACCGGAAGATCATCCCGGCCCTTCTCGGTTTTCTTGCAGTGAAGATCTTTGCAACTCAACAGACCGGCGCAGGCATCCTTCAAAGTGGAGGGCGGAGTGGCTACAATTCGTCTCAGCATAAACGGAACGCCCTATACGGTTGATGCCGACCCTCAGACCAGCCTGCTCACCGTCTTGCGCGAGCATCTCGATCTGACCGGGAGCAAATATGGATGCGGGGAGGGCCAATGCGGCGCCTGCACCGTCTTGATCGACGGAAAGGCGCAGCGCTCGTGCATCACCAAGGTCAGCACCGTTTCTCAGAAGCAAATCACCACTGTTGAAGGCCTGGCCAGCGGCGACCAGCTCCATCCCGTGCAGGAAGCGTTTCTTGAGGCGGGGGCGATGCAGTGCGGGTACTGCACGTCGGGGATGATCATGTCGGCGGTCGCGCTGCTGCAGCGGAATCCGCAGCCGAAAGAAAGCGAGATCATCGATTTCATGGACGGCAACGTCTGCCGTTGCGGAACCTATGCGCGCATCGTCAGCGCAATTCAGAAGGCGGCAAAAGTTGTGACGGCTTCGTCGGCCGCGAAGGGGGCGGAACGATGAACGAGAAGATGCATGCGCAAATTCCCTTTGAACCGGAGCGCTACGAACTCAGGGCTGCAGCTCCGTACCGCTTCGATCTCGATCGGCGGGACTTTTTCAGGTTTCTCGGCGCCGGAATTCTGGTGGTGTCGGTTTTAAAAACCCCCGCGATCGCGCAAGAGTCCGGCGGGGCGCGGAGGCGTGGCGATTCCCTTCCCAAGGAAGTTGATGCCTGGCTTCACATCGGAGAAAACGGCAAGGTCACAGTCTACACAGGGAAGGCCGAGATGGGGCAGAACATACGGACATCTCTAAGCCAGGCGGTTGCGGAAGAACTTCACGTGCCCATCGAACAAATTGAAATGGTCATGGGGGACACTCAGCGTACGCCGTTTGATATGGGCACGTTCGGGAGCCGCACGACTCCTACGATGAATCTGCAGCTTCGCAAAGTTGCGGCTGCAGCGCGCGAGACCCTGATCGGCCTGGCTGCGGTGCAATGGCAAACGGATCGGCAACATTTGATTGCGGCAGACGGAAAAGTCACGGATCCTGCGAACAAACGCTCGTTGGAATATGCGGCGCTGACAAAAGGCCAGCAACTCACTCAGACGGTTGCAGCCAACACTCCGCTGCTTCCTGCGTCCAGCTGGAAAGTCGCGGGCCAATCCACGCTGAAAGTGGATGGGCGCGATTTTGTGACCGGACGCCACCGTTATCCGTCAGACCAGAAACTTCCGGACATGCTTTACGGCAAGGTGTTGCGGCCGCCATCGTTTGGCGCGACCTTGCTTTCGATCGACACGCAGAAGGCGGAACAACTGGGTGCGACCGCGGTGCATGATGGCGACTTTGTGGGCGTTGCTGCGGCGAGGAGCGACTTGGCTGCTGCCGCCCTCGCCGCCATTCATGCGGAATGGAAATCTGAGACCCAGCCATCCAGCAAAGAGCTGTTCGACTATCTGCGGAAGAACACGGTTGAGGGCAAAGATCCAACCGGCGACGGCGATCGTTATGACGCCGGCACCGTCGATCAGGCGCTCGCGTCGGCCGATCATCGCCTGCAACAGACTTACACCGTATCCTACATCGCGCATATTCCCCTTGAGCCGCGGGCGGCGCTGGCGAAGTGGGATGGCGACAGCCTGACGGTGTGGACCGGCACGCAGCGCCCGTTCGGCGTGCGCGGACAGCTTGCGGAGGCGTTTCGGATTCCCGAAGAGCGCGTGCGCGTGTTGATGCCGGACACGGGATCGGGATACGGCGGCAAGCACACGGGAGAAACGGCGATTGAGGCAGCGCGGCTAGCCCGCGCGGCCAAGCGTCCTGTGAAACTTGTGTGGACGCGCGAAGAGGAGTTCACCTGGGCGTATTTTCGGCCGGCGGGCGTCATTGACGTAACCAGCGGCGTGCGCGGCGACGGAATAATCACGGCGTGGGAATTTCATAACTACAATTCCGGGTCGGCAGGGATTCGAACGTATTACGAGATTCCGAACCAGCGCATCGTTTTTCATGCGACGAAATCTCCCTTGCGGCAGGGCTCGTACCGCGCCCTGGCGGCGACCGCGAACCATTTCGCGCGCGAGTCGCACATGGACGAGATGGCGCACGCGGTGAAAATGGATCCGCTGGAATTCCGCTTGAAGAATCTGAAAGACGCGAGGCTGCGCGCCGTGTTTGAGGCAGCGGCGAAACAGTTTGGGTGGGGCAAAAGCAAGATTGCCGGGCAGGGATTCGGCATGGGCGGTGGATACGAAAAACTGGGCAACATCGCGACCTTCGCCGAAGTCCACGTCGATCGAAAGTCGGGCGACGTGAAAGTGGTTCGCGTGGTTTCGGCTTTCGAGTGTGGCGCGATTGTGAATCCCGACGGCCTGCGCAATCAAGTTGAAGGATCGAACGTGCAGGGCCTGGGTGGGGCACTGTTCGAAGCAATCGAATTCGACAACGGCAAGATTCTGAATGGAAGGCTGTCGCAGTATCGCGTCCCGCGGTTCAGCGACCTTCCGGTTCTGGAGACGGTGCTGCTCGACCGCAAGGATATTCCATCGGTGGGTGCGGGTGAGTGTCCGATGATCGGACTTGCGCCGGCGATCGGGAATGCCATCTTCGATGCGACCGGCGTGCGGCTGCGCTCGCTGCCGCTGGTTCCCGATGGTTTGAAGATGAGTTGAAGGCGCGAATATTCTCGCGCGGTCATCGCTGTCCTTGACTCGCAGATGCGTCCCACTTAGCTTGGCAAATCGAATTTGAACCCGGGAGAAGATCATGAGTGAGTCTTCCAAGATTGAGTTGGCCAAGATTGACCGTCGGACTTTCCTGGGGCAGTCTGCTGCGGCGATCGCGGGCGGTGTGGTTCTGCCCCGCACTGCTCTGTCGTACGGAAATATCATTGGTGCCAACGACCGCATTTCGCTGGGTCACGTCGGCATCGGAAGCCGCGGTCGAGATCTCGACGAAATTGCGTCCCAGTTGAAGTCCAGCCATCACCTGGAGATGACCGCGGTCTGCGATCTGTGGAAGGGGAACCGCGAGAAGGCCGCAGTCGCGAATGCGGGCTACTACGGGCGCTCGCCGCGTGCGGTCCAACATGTGGAAGAACTGCTCGCCATGAAGGACATTGATGGCGTGCTGATTTCCACACCGGAGCATTCGCATTCGCCAATTCTGAAAATGGCAGTGGATGCGGGCAAGGATGCTTACGTCGAGAAGCCGATGGGAAACGTGCTGAGCGAAGCGAAGGCAGCCCGTGACACTGTAGCCCAGTCCAAATCCATCGTGCAGGTGGGCACGCAGCATCGCAGCGAACCCTACCAGCAAGCGGCGCAGAAAATAGCCCGCAGCGGGGCGCTTGGAGATATCAGCAAAGTTGAGGTGGTGTGGAACTATCACGGCCCGCGCTGGCGCGGCCGTCCGGAAGTGAAGCAGATTCGCGAGCAGGACACGGACTGGAACAAGTGGCTGCTGACCAAGGCGGCGCGTCCGTTCGATCCGCAACTGTATTTTGAGTTTCGGTTGTATAAGGAGTTTTCCAGCGGGATTCCGGATCAGTGGATGAGCCACGCCATCGACTTGGTGCACTGGTTCATGGACGACAATTTTCCTAAGTCGGCGGTGGCGCATGGAGGTGTATTCGCCTGGCACGACGGCCGCGAAAATGCCGACACGTTTCAGACATTGCTGGAATATCCGAAAGGATTTCTGGTCAGCTATTCGACCAGCTTTGGCAACGACGCGCCCAGCTTCACGCGCTACATGGGGAAGAAGGCCAGTCTCATCAACATCGGCGGCGAGGGCAGCCCGCGTTATCAGGTGATCGAAGAAAAAGGGACACATGAAGACGACGCCGATATTGACGAGAAGAGAAAATCCGCGTTTGTGCAGTTGCCGGGAGAAACCAAACTCCCGCCCATGGGCATCGACGACCTGACCACGGAACACATGGCGAACTGGTTTGAGTGCATGCGATCGCGGCAGCAGCCCCACGCGTCGGTGCACGCAGGGTTCGCGCATTCCGTGGCGTGCATGATGGCGGCGCAATCGTACTGGTCGGGCAAGAGAGTTTACTGGGACGCGAAGACCGAGACGATCGTGGAGAGCATGCCGGCGAGCAGCTAACGGGAAAGACGTAGCAGAGCCAGGTCTCTACGATTACATCAATCCGCAGGCGTGGGCGTTCCCCAGGCATTGGCCGACGACGCGCGCGTAATCAGCGATGGCGATTTCCGGGTCATCGATATCCGGATGCCACAGCTTTTCCCATTCGAAACAGTAGAAGCCCTTATAGCCGATCGAGCGGAGCGCCTCGATCTGGCGCTGGATGGGGACGTTGCCCCGGCCGGTCAGCACATATTTGCGATCTTCTCCGCTGCCGGTGGAATCTTTCAGATGCGTATGGCGAATCCAGGAACCTAATTGCTTGACCGTAAATTCCGGGTCCTCGTTTGAAGTGGCAAAAGTGTGATGCGCGTCCCAGAGCAGCCCAACGTGTTCGGAATCGGCCATCTGCAAGACGTTTTTCAGCGTCGCGGAAGCGGTGAAATGATCATGGGACTCGATGATCACGGTCACGCTATGCGGGCCCGCGTAGGTGCCGAGTTCGCGCAAGCCTGCCGCCACTCGGGCCTTGGTGTCGTCGCTGGGCGCCGGACTCTTATCCGAGTCCGCTTTGCCTCCGAACACGCGCACGTAAGGCGCTCCGAGGGTCGCAGCCAGGTCGATGAAGCGGCGGGCGTCTTGTAATTGCACAGCCCGCTTGGCGGGATCTTCCACGAACATCTGAGCGGAACTGCTCACGCACGCAATGCGCAACTTGCTGGCACTGATCTCCTGCTTGGTCTGCTCAATGCGGTCGGCAGCGAAGAGAGGGAGCGCAGGCAAGTCCAGCTTTCCCTGAAAACCGCGCAGTTCGATGGCCGAGAATCCGTGCTGAGTGGCGAACTCTAGAATTTTCTTCCATTCCCAGGCGGGACAACCCAGCGTCGAAAATGCCAAAGGAAGCTGGCTCGGCTTTGTTTCGTTCGCTTTCAGCGCACTCGCTCTGAGTTCTCCCAAGACCGTCGGAACCAGCACAGCCGACGAGAGCATTCGCAGAAATTGACGTCGATTGTTCATGGCTAAAGATCTCCCTTCTTCAGTTGCTGCACGGCATAATCGCAAGCGCGCGCGGTCAGGGCCATGTAGGTGAGCGACGGATTCACGCACGAGGACGAAACCATAGCGCCTCCGTCAGTGATGAAAAGATTCTTGACGTCGTGGGCTTGATTATAGGAGTTCAGCACAGAAGTCTTAGGATCGCGGCCCATCCGCGCCGTGCCCATTTCGTGGATGGAGAATCCCGGCGGCTCGTCGTCGGCGAAAGGCCGGATGTTGCGTGCACCTGCGGCGGCCAGCATCTCCGCGCCCGCAATCGACATGTCCTTCCGCAGGGCGAGTTCATTGTTGCTCCAGGAGCAGTGAATCTTCAGCGAAGGGATTCCCCACGCGTCCACGGTTTGCCGGTCGAGTTCGACGAAGTTGTCGTGATTCGGCAGGCACTCGCCGAACCCGTAAAAGCTGAATCGCCATGGCCCCGGCCGGCTGATAACCTTCTTGAACTCTGGCCCGAATCCGGTCTCGGCGATGCCGCGCTCCCAGCCTTCGCGAAAACCTTCGCCTTGAAAGCCATAGCCGCGGAGGAATTCAGGCTGCCGGGTCTTCACGTTTCGAAAACGCGGGACGTAAATGCCGTTGGGGCGTCGTCCGAGTTGAATGCGATCGTCATTGCCGGGGATAGTGCCGTCGGCGCCGCCAGCTTTCACATGATCCATCAAGTTGTGGCCGAGTTCTCCGCTTGAGTTCGCGAGTCCGGTGGAAAACTCGGGTGTTGCAGAATTGAAAAGGATGCGCACCGACTCCAGCGCGGAGGCACAGAGAAAAACCACTTTAGCGCGAAACTCAACCGAGGCGCGGGTGCGGGCATCAATGATGCGCACTCCAGTTGCTCTTCGAGTGCGCGCATCGAACGTCACGCTGTGAACCACGCTGTAGGGACGCAGAGTCATGCGCCCGGTCTTTTCCGCGGCGGGCAGAGTCGCGTTCACGCTGTTGAAGTAGGATCGCGTGATGCATCCTCGTTCGCACGGACCGCAGTAGTGGCAGGCGGCGCGGCCGCGATGATCCCGGGTGAGAATGGCGACGCGGCCAATCGTCAGCACGCGTTCGCCAGGAAAATGTTCCGCCAGCGCACCGCGCACAACTTTCTCCGCGCAATTCAACTCCATCGGCGGCAGAAATTTGCTGTCGGGCAATTGCGGAAGCCCCAGCGCCTCGCCGGAAATGCCGACGAAGTCTTCCACGTAGTCGTACCAGGGCGCGATGTCGGAGTAGCGAATCGGCCAATCGATCGCAATTCCTTCTCGCAGGTTCGCTTCGAAGTCAAGATCGCTCCAGCGGTAACTCTGACGGCCCCACGTGATCGACCGGCCACCGACCTGCCGGCCTCGAATCCAGCGGAACGGCTTGCCCGGCGCCGTGGTGTAGGGATGCTGCTTGTCGCTGATGAAGAACTTCGAGGACCATTCGTCGCAGGCGTAGCACGTGCTCTGAATCGGTTGATCCTCGAGTTGGCCGCGGCGGTTGCCGAGTCCGCGAAACTTCATCTCCCACGGCGGAACGTGCTCGACGTAATCTTCCTCGGGCACAATGGGGCGGCCGGCTTCGAGGACGAGAGTCTTCAGTCCCTTCTCAGTCAACTCCTTCGCGGCCCAGCCTCCGGTCATGCCGGAGCCGACCACGATCGCGTCGTAGGTTGTGGGTTCGTTCACTCGCTCTCCGGATTCCCTTTGGCGGTCGGTAGTGGCGCGCACTCGTCGTGAGCATCAGGGATCACCTCAAAATGCAATTCCTGAGTCGCGCCCGCTTCGGAAGTGTAGTAGGCGTTCAGCGTGAGTTGACGCAGCATGGCATAGAAGTTGGCGGCGGATTGTGATTCGTTGCCGGCGAACGACTGGTCCGGCTTGCGGCCTCGATTCTCGATCATCTCCTCGCCCAAGGCAGTCAGAATCTCTGCCTGCTGACCGGGTAAAGACTCGATAAAGTTCTTGCCAGACAGCGCTTGGGTGCGAATATCCACATTCGCTAGACCTTTCAAGAAGCGGGATCGATCGCGTTCGTCATACCACTCGGTCAACATCAGATCGATGAATTCGCTCACGCCAACGTCAGTGGCTCCGGGCGTTTGCGTCCTTGGAAGAATCAATTCAGCGATCGTCCTGACGGTGGCATCCTGATGCGCATTCAGAGTGCGCGGAGCCGGTTGACTATCCAGCAACTTGCGCGCTTCCCGCAAGACTGCCAGCAAATTGCGCGGGGCCAGTTGGAGAGCTGTGCCCGTTGCCAGGAGTCGAAGCGCTTCGCGTCTTTCCATGAGAGATATTTCCGTGCGCAGAGTATTCTATTTCACCGAACGCATCGGCGCCCACGAATTGCTTGAACAAGAACCAAAGGAGTTGCGGGGATGCTTAGGGGCGGGGCGCGACCGGCGACGCTCCTGGCCGGCGGACGATCTCTGTGTTGGGATAATAGTGAAGCAGAATCTGGCGGAAATCCGCGCCCGCTTCCGCCATGGCCTTCGCGCCGGATTGGCACAGCCCGATGCCGTGCCCCTCGCCCGTTCCTTCCAGAATGAACTGATCGCCGACTTGCTTCGCGACGAAGTCATTACTGAGCACCACACTCCAGCCAAGACGACGATCGATGTTCAGCCGCGACGATTCATCGGAACTGTGCAACGCGGCAGCGTCCTGCGAAGAGATGCGACTCGACCATCGCGCCGGGTGCGCGCGGCAATGTGCGCACTCGACTGAGTAATAAGGATACCCGGCGGTGGAAAGACCTAGCTCCGCGGGCGTGCGAGTATGCCCACTGCAACTGCGCGTGTACATTGACGCGAAGGGATGTGAATCGTATGCGAGCACGAGGCCGCGCGTGGCCGCGGCAGCACTGGCGGCGGCACTGGCGGGCGGGGCCGGTTCGCGCAGAAACTGGCAGTGCGTGGTGTCGCAGAAATCGAACTCGCGATGCCGTCCGCGGCTGGCGACCAGGTAAGAACGCGCGGCCACGGCCTGCGCTTTCAGTGCTTCCGGTGGCGTGTCCGGCGTGCTCTCCGCGGCCACGATCGAGGCAACGGCGATTTCACGGTCCATGGCGACAATCGCGATTAAGTTCCCACCGGACAGCTTGATTTCCAAAGTGCCGTGGTAACGGCGCGTTATTTTCTGGGGAACTCCGAGGAGGAAATCCACTGGTTCGTTTTTGCGGCCACTTACGATCAGCTTCGACGCTTGGACAACGCGGGTTCCCACAGTCACAACCACGCCGGCGTCAGAGAAGCGTACTCTCGCTGAATCCACGCCAGAGCTTGTCTCGAGCACAATGCGCTCATCTCCCGCATGCAGAACCAGCGTGGAACCCGCAGGAGCACGCACCGTGAATTCCTGCGGATGAAACAGACTGAACACCCCGATGTGAACGACCGCAACGGCGGACTCATTGACGCGTGGATTTTGAGCAAGGATCAGGGACTCTAGCGGCACGAGAACAAAGGCCGCGACGGCGAGGAAGAGCAGTACAACCGGAATTCGCACTGCGCTTGTGATCGTGACGCGCATAGGCTAATTCTCGATCCGGCGCAACATCCGTCCGGCGGTTTTTGCGGCGCGCGCTCCCGGAACTCCGTGCACGCGGACCATGAGCAGAATCTGCGGATTGTCCGCAGGCGTCAGTACTACGGTGAAGCCGTCGCCGGGTGCGCGCGGCGAATGTGTACAGGCTGCCGTGCCGGTTTTCACCAGCACGTCGGGAACCGGGAAAGCCCGGTGCACTTCTGCACCGGTTCCTTGCCGCGCGGAAAGCTCCATGCCGTCGACGATTTGGCTGGCGCCGGGGGTTTGCCGCTGGCGAACCAATTCGAGATAAGCGCGAGCCAAATGCAACGGTGAAGTCCTCCAGAGAGTTCCAACACCAGCGAGCTCTGCTCCAGACGCGTCTTGCCGGGGATGCTCAAGGCCGAAGCGGGTTGCAGTTGGAACGACATCGGCTGCAGTCAGGTCGGCCGTCAGCATGCGGAAATATGAGTTGCAGGAGTGTGCGACCGCTGCGGTTAGATCGACATCGCCGTGTCCGCGCGCAAGCCAGCATCCAGTGGCCGCCCCGCGACAGGTGTGGCTTGGATATTGATAGTTGTGCTGCTCGCCGTAAGCCAGGGCAGTAAAAGGTTTCAGCAGCGATCCCATCGGAATCGGCGTGTCGGGATGATCCCAGCGCGCGGCCAGCACGCGGCCGGTGTGCGCATCCAGCAGCAAAAAAGAAATATCGCGGCTGGGGAAATCGTGGTTCAATGCCTCCGCGGCGGACTGTGCAAACAGAGTTGAACTGCTGTCCGGTTCAATGGCGCGCTCAGTGTTGGCGGGCTCCGATGCGGCAGGCCCGGCGCGGCTGCCGGAGAACGACAGCATTACCAGGCTCAGCGTGAGCGCGATGTGTCTCATTGCGACCATTCGTAGGTGACCGTTTGCCGGACTTTATTTCCGTCGCCGCGAACTTCTATCTGCTCCGCGGAGACCGCGGCGAGAGTCGAACTCAGGCTCGCCATGTTCCCGGAAAAGAATTGTGGTTGCCGATCCGAGTTCTGGCCGTACCCCACACCCCCGGGCCGGTCGATGAGACCTGCGAAGCGCATGAAATTGTTGCGCTCGCGCTGATGGTTGAATCCTGCGAGGAGCTGTGCCGGCTTCCGATCTGCCTTGCGACTGAGATTGGACAGCACGGATTCCATCAGTGGTGGCGCATCACTTACCAGCAAATATTTTCCGCGGACAGAGACGGTGAGGGGCCACAGACCATCAAGTTCCTGGTATCCGGATCTTCGCTGCCAGGCAGCGCCGAGTTGACCGGAGGTCAGACCGGGGCGGATGAAATCCGTCAGCGCCGACTGAACGCCGACTTCGTTCCAGTCGGAAGCCCCCACCAGAACGACTGCAGAATGAATCCGGACGAAAACACCCGCCTGATCGCGTTCCGTCGACTGCACGTCGAGAGAAGCGAGAATCGGAGTCTGGCTCAGCAACTGCTGCAACGCGGACATGGATTGCACAACGTGACGCTCGACTGGTGCCTGATCGATGCGCGTCTCCAGGTCAGAACCTCCACCTTGCTCGCCCGACGTGAGCTGGACTTGCGGCGCAATTTGCGATGCAGGTTGAGGGCCCAAATGTGGTGCCAGAAGCTTCGTTTCGAGCAGGGCAAAACAGGAATCGGCGGTAGGATTGGCAGCGGCAGCGTAGGCACCGGCATCGTCAGGAACAAGTCGCGCCAGTTCAGCTGCAGCGGCCGGTCCGTCCGTCGATGCAGCCTCCGGCGCATCTTTTTTTCTGATCAGCACTCTTTCTTCGCGGTACTGATGGTCAGAGCGGAAGAGATCCGACACGGCGGCAGAGTACTGGGAGAGATCAGTGATGTTCTGCTGCACCCAGTACGTGCGGAAATAGCCGTTGGGCACGAGTTTCCCAAGGTCGAGCACCATACGCAGATCGCCTGGTTGGCCAGCCGCGCCGGTCGATTGCGCCCACCACTGCTCGCTTTCGACAGTGCGGTCCGGCTGTCCCGACATTAATTGCAGAGCGCCCGCTATCAAGTCTTCACGAGTCGCGAGCAGAAGGTAGTCGCCGGCAATTGCGAATGCCACCTCGCGCTTCGATTCAGGATCGCGGCGCAAGTAGAAATTCACTCCGCCGGCAGTGCGGGGCTCAAACTTGGCGCGCGTTTGAAACAATGTCGTCTCCATCGACTTGGCGGACCGAAGATAAGTGATGTAAAGAAACTGCAGGTTGCCGATGTCGTAGACCGCCAGAACGCTATGTCCGCCCGAAACCTGGGACAGGAAATTCATATCCGGGGGCAGTCCGGCCACCGCGGCAAACTGGTCGCTGGCTCCGCTCAAACGCAGAAACAGGCGAGAGCGGGAAAAGACTTCATTGCTGTCGCTACGGATCCATTGCCGTTTCTGCGGCGAGGCATTCCAGTCACTGAGCAGGGCGGACAAGTCTTTTGCCTCGAGATAGAGAAGCGGCCCCGCGGGCAAATACTTGGAGAGCGGCTGCGGAGTTGGCTCGACGGCGCGATAAGCGCCCCAGCCGATTCCTGCGCAGGCGAGAGCGACACAGAAAACAATGGCGATGCGTTTCATGGCTTCACGCCTCCTTTGGCGGCGGCTTTGGGCGCGGGCGTTGCGCGCGCGAGTAGTTGAGGGCGAACCACTCGATCCTGTTCCAAAGGCTTATGCAAAATCGGCTGGCGAGCGGCGTTCTGATGCTGAATGCGCAGAGCAGCTTTCGTATCTGCAATTTTGCGGAGCAACTCTTTGCGGCCTGCCGGCGAACTCTCCGCGCGGCGTGCACGGTCGTAATAAGCGACGGCGTCTGAAAGTCTTCCCAGCCGGCTCATGGTGTCGCCTATCAGTTGCGCTACCTGCGCCTGCTGCGCGCGAGAGAGCTTCGCGGCCGCGGTGGCCGGGGCGATCTCGTCGTTGCTTTCTTCGTCTTCGTAGCCGGAACTCACGATCTGTTCTTCCTCGCCGCCGCCCGCTTCAGAAACATCATTGCGCAGGAACTGCGTCTGGAACAGCGGCTCCATCACTCCGAGCGCATACTCATCTGACTTCGCGGCGGCCGCAGCCTGGAACAGCGGCACACGGGCCTCGTCGCGGCGGGGAAAATCGATGATGCAGTGGCTCAGCAGCTGGACTTTAGTTTGCGAATCAGAGACATTCTGTGCAGCTTTGATGCGGGCCGCGTAAAAGTAAAATTTGTCGGCTGCCGCCGGCGTGATTGCCGCTGCGTTTCCTGCGAGCAGGTTCAGCTCTCCGCTGCCCAGATCGGAGTGGGGACGTCCCGCAAGCGCAGCCGCCGCCCTGAGCCGGAGGTCATAAGGAGTATTCGGCGCGGCAGCAAGGGCAGACATAGCGGCTTCGGCAGTTGCGGCGTCGTTGTTGGCTGCAAGTTTCGCTTTGGCCAGACGCAGGCGGTACGAGGCATCCCATGGAGCGGACCTAACGAGCTGTTCGAGAAATTCGATGGCCTCGGCGTTGTGCCCGGTTTTTTCCAACAGCGCGGCGGTGGGATCAAGATTCTCGAACGGATTCCCGACCGCGACCACCAGGCGATGCAGCAGATCGAGGGCTCCGGCAGTGTCGCCCGATGCGAGGCGAATCTCGGCGAGGCCGAGGAAGTTCGCGGCCACGAGTTGATGGTCTTCGATCTCACGGGCAAAGACGAGTTCAAGAATCTTGCGCGCGGACTGCTTGTCTCCACCTTCAAACAAGCGCCGCGCCGCCGTCCGGAGAATTTCAGAAGCGGGCGTGGTTTGAGGTTCGCCACGATACGCAGTGAGTTTTGCGTCGAGAGTTCCAAGCTGCGCAGCCACTTGCAGATCGAGCGGGACGAGCGTGGCAGCCTGGGCCCCGCGCGTCTCTTCAGGCAAGGCAGCGATCGCAGCCGCTGCAGCCGCATACTGTTTCGTGCGCACCAGGTACTGCGCCCAGCGCACTTGCCAGGCAGCGAGATCCTGGTCGGCATACTGGCGTTCGAGACCGTTTAATTTGCTGGCTGCATTCTCCTTCGATTCGAGAATGCGCTGATAAATCGGAGCGCGGTGCGAGAGCGGAATCCAAGAGGCGTCCGCGACATCCGCAAGAATGGTTGTCGGATCGTGCGCCACAGTAGAAAGATCCAGCAGCCAAATCGTCGCAGCGGCAGGATCGCCCGCGGCGGCGTACGCGGAATGCAGTAGGGCGTTGGAGCGGTAGTTGCCGTTGTGACTGAGATAGGTCCGGATGATGGCATCGGCGTCGGGCTTGAGCTCACCGAATAAATGGTGCGCGGCCAGTTGATCGCAAGTGCGTCCAAAATCGGCCCAGAAACTCTCCGGGAGGTGCGCGCTGTTGAGCTGCGTCGAGAGCACCGCGAAAGCCTGCTTCCACTGCGCCAATGCAGCCGCATGGTCGCCCTGCTTGTAGTACGCGAGGGCGAGACTGTCATACACGTCCGGCAGGCCCGGAGAGAGTTCGAGGGCGTGATTGTAGTCGGCGATGGCGTGCCTCGTATCACCGGCGTCGGCGTAATAAGCGGCGAGGGTCAAATATCCGGAAGAACTAGCCGGGCTGTCCTCGAGAATCGCCGGAAGAAAATCTTCCGGGTCGCCAAGTCTTGTGGCCCCAAGATATTCACCATAGCGTGATCCGTAGTAGGACCAGATGTCGCCCGCGAGTTGTTGGGCGCGGTCGACTGGCCGGGAAAGGCGCACGCCGATGGGGTCGTCGCCGAGCGCGGCGAGGAAAGCATTGTTCACTTCTGGAGTCGGCTCCGCGAAATAAAGTCCTACGAGCGCGTTGTAGGCTTTGTTCCAAACTGGCGGGCGAGCCTTGCCCCGAGCCTGCACCACGGCATGCGAAAGCGCCGGTCCGCCGTGAGCCACCACGAAGTTCGCAGCCGGTTCACTGTATGGCGTGGGCCAGGCCGATGCAATGCGCACAAGGTCCTGCGCCTGCCGCTCCAGAAGCAACTGGAAGTAGCGCTGCTGCTGGGCACCGCCCAGGCCATTGATGGAAAAGGCGCGGGTGAGGACGCGAAGTTCGTTGGCTTCGTCGCCAGCCGAGCGGTAAGCGTCGGCCGCAGCCAGCAAAGGCGCACTCCTCATCGTCGTAACGACCTTGTCGGACAACTGTTCCATCGCCGGGCCAAGCTCCGCAAAGCGTCCGCGCCGCCGCTCCAGATCGACGAAAGGCTCCGTGTTGGGATAGAAGTTCGGCTGGCCGGAGTGCTGCATCATCCACTCAAAACGCCAGCGCGATTCCTGGTCGGCGAGTGCTGCGTTCACGGCCAGTGGAACCGCAAACATTCCTTCATCGTCGAAAGTCATCCCGCGGCGTTTGGATTCGGCAAATTGGGCAAACTCAAGACGCTCCTCGGGCGTGAAGTACGTGTTTACGGCGTTGCCCATTTCCTCCAGTGCACTCACCATGCCGGTGCGCGCGGTCGCGATGCGGCTGCGGCGCGTGTTCTCGCGCCACTGCGCGTCGGTGATCCCGACGATTCCTAGGCGCTCCATCTGCTCTTTGAGGACGGGCAGGTTGGCTGACGATTCGTCCAGAGCTTTCTGCAGCGTGGCAAACGCTTGCCCGTGCTGGCGCAGACGGGTCATGATGCGGACGTACATCTTGGCGCCGGGGTGGTGTTCAGCACCGGCCAGCAGGTCGGACCCGGCCTTGGCCACGCCTTGCTCGGCGAAGCTGCGCGCTTGCTCAAGCATCCCCCAACTTTCGAGACGTCGAGCAACTTCAAAATAATTGCCAGCATTTTCCGGACGCCCGTCGACCAACGCTGCCTGCAACGCGCCGATTGCCTCCTTCGTCTTGCCCTGACGAGCGCGAACCGTGGCGAGCTTCTCCATCCACTGCGGATCTTTATAAGCCAGCTGATAGATTTTTTCGTAGTCGGTGGCAGCTTCATCAAAACGCATCAAACGTTCTTCCAGACCCGCGCGCGCGGTGTACAGATCGGCGCGGTCAGGGCGAATCGCGATCGATTTGGCATAGGTGTCGATGGCGGCTGGATAATTCTCTAGATTCGTCTGCGTGCGCGCCAGCACCATCGACCAGCGATAGTCGCGCGGAGACTGGGCCACGGTCTTGGCGTAGAAATCGACGAGTTGCTGCTGCCGCTGGTAGCGCAGGGCATACAAGGCGGCTTCCGTGACCAGCGTGTCGTCCTCGGGAAACTTGTTGATGAGCTCGATGTACTGATCCACCGCGCCTGAATAGTTATTCATGCGCGTGAGTGCAGGGATCAGACCGCGGCGCAAGGTGGCGATCTGCGCCTTGCGCGCATCGCCAGAGAGCGGCGCGCTGCGGAAGAGCGCGATCTTCTCCAGATAAAACTGTTCGAGGCCGTGGTCGTCGCCCGCCCGGGCGTAGGTGTCGCCCATCGCGGCAAGGTATTCGCCGTTATAAGGGGAATCTTTCAACAGCCCAGCGAGCAGATCGCGAGCCTGCTGGAATTGCTTCGCGTCGGTTGATTTGCGCGCGGCTTCGTAGGTGAATTGCGCGCTCAGGGCCGGGTACGCATCTTTCGCGGCCTGCAGCAGCACAGAAATCGCCTGCGGCTGCATCTTCATGCGCCAATAGAAATCGACAGTAGAACGCACCACGCCGAGAATCTTAGGGTTCTCGCGATAGAGCGCTTCCACGTTCTTCTGCGCCGCCGGAAAATCTTTGCGGCTTTCGTAGAGCCGGATCAACTCGTAGCGCAGTTGCAGACGCGTAACCGGATCGGAAGTCAGCGCAGCCTGTTTTTCCAGCGCATGCTGACGCACCGTTTCAAGCGACTTCTGCTGCGCCAAAGTCTCGATTTCCTCGGCCTGCTCAATGGATGTGGTGCCGTTGGCGAGCGAGTCGAGTAGGGATTCCATCTCCGGCTTGCGGCTCTGCGCCTCCAGGACCTTCACCCGCAGATATACCGAAGCCATGGGCGCATTGGCCGGCATCGCAATCTTGCCAGTGGTTTGATCGACCAGATCGCGGAACTTAGGGCGGCGCGCCAACTGCAGCAAGCGCAGTTCCGCTGAAGACTCGGGAGCGCTAAGCGCACCCTTTACGTATTCGTCGATGGCGTGGGGATAATCGCGCTGGTTTTCATAGATCGCGCCGGCCTCATAGGAATAGAGGCTCGGGTTGCCGAGACGATCGCGTCCCTTGCCCAGCAACCGGAGCGCATTGTCAAAGTCGAAGTAGTCCCAATAGATCGTGGCCGCGTCGAGATATCCGGCGGGTTGGCCGAGAGCAGCCTGCGGAATGCGCTCCCAGTAGGGCGCGGCTTGCGCAAACAGTTCGCGGTCGGCATAGATGTCACCGATGCGCGCCATGATTTCTGTATCCCCAGGGCTGGCCTGCAGGAGGTTGTCTTCGATCTTCGCGGCGACGGCGGTGTCCGCGGAATCGAAATATGCGAGCGAGCGAAATACGGAAGAAGCGGTGTGGCCGATTTCCGCCTCAGCCGGATATTGGGCAGCCAGCGATTTCAGCAGTGGAGCACTTTCCTCGAAGTGCGAGCGCCACAGGCTGGCGTATGCCAGAAAATTCGCGGCTGCGGGATTTTTCTCCCAACTGGCGGCGTCGGGCGTGGCCTCGCGGATGGCGCCGAGTTCCGATTCCAGCTTGCCGCTGGCGGAAAGAAACTCGAAGAAGCGGTTGCGTAGGGCTGCGTCTTCGAACCAGTGCTGGCGCAGCAAGGCTTCCCAGGCAACCGGATCGCGGGTTGCCGCCGTCTGGTACGCGCCTAGAAGGTTACGCACAAATACAGGATTGTGTGGAAATCGACGATTAGCGAACAGGTTCAGCCGCAAGTAAAGTTCGGGCCCTCCTCCAACCACGTTGTTGAAATACTGGTCCAGTTCGCTGCCCTTGAACGTGGTCACGGCGTCGCGGGTCAACTGCTCGAATTCCGTAGTTCTTTTGTAGCGGATGTAGAAGCGCGCTAGTTTGTCGTACCACGACTTGTCGGGAAAGCGGGACATGGCACGGCGATAGATGTCTTCCTGCTGCGAGCCCAGCCGGTTTTGATCGAGAAATACGGCGAGGCGTTCGTAGAGACCCGGATCATCGGGGTTACGCTCAATCTCGCGGCTGAGCACTCCCAAAGCCGGCGGAATTTGTTTCATCTGCACCAACCGCGACAGGTAGCGCTCCAGGACTTGCGCATATTCCGGCGAGCGCGCGCCGCTTTGTCGAGTGGGCGCAGCAGTCGCGCCCAGTTGAAACGACTGACTGACCTTTTGCCGCGGGACGGCATTCGGCTCCGCAGTCTCGCCTTCTCCGCTTTCCGCGCCCTCTTCACTTTCCGCATCGGACGCGCTGTTCTCACGTGTGTAGAACGAACGCGGGATGTCGCCGCTCGCCGAGTCGTACGATCCCTGGGCCGATCCGAGAGGAACATTCTGCGCCTTGGCCGCCAGTTCCTGCAGAACCGCGTCGTAGATCGCAAACTCATTCCTGGTATCGTCTTTGCGCGCATAGGCGTCCGCCATCAGCAGAGCAACCGATGTGCGCTCCGCGGCGCGAGGGAAGTTCGCCAGGAATTCCCGTCCGCCCCGGATGACCGCGTCGCTTTCGCCCGAGTTGGAATAGAACTCGAGCAACTGCGCGTGCAGTTCCGGACGACGTGCGGAATTCGAAAATTTCGCATCCAGCAACCCAAGCAACTCGGCGGCGCGCGAGCGATGGAAGTACGGTACGGCGCGCTGCTCTTCCTCCGAGTACTGGGACGCGGGCTGAGTCGTATTAAGGATCAGCGAGAAGATTCCGTTCAAATACCCGGGCCCCTGATCCATGGTGGCGATGTCGCGATACATGGAGAGTTCGCCGGACCCGATGCGAATCGGGGTTTCCGGCGCAGTCAACAAGAGGCTGGTGAGGCCGGCAAGGGCCGTCGCCTGCGCGTCCGGCAGGTCTTTGCCATTGCTGTTGTAGAGAGCGAAGTAGTAACGGGCCGACTCGGGGTAAGCGTGAATGTCTTCCAGCAGGCGCGCGCAGACGTAGAGCTCCTGCGACGTCCACGCGGATTTGGCAGCTTCCTTGTGCAGTCGGAAGTCCGCGACGGCTTGCTGCGCCACGTCAGTCTTGCCTTGCTGCTGGTAGTAATAGAAGAGGCGCGCCGTGGCGGTGAGGTCTTCTGGATTAGTTACGAGCGCGGCGTGGGCATCGTCGCGGAACTTGCGCAGGTTCTGGGTGTCGCGCAAGAGATCGAAATAACTCTTCACCAGCTGCGGGTCCCACAGCGGTTGGAAACTTTGCTCGTAGACAGCCAACCCTTCGCGAACCGAGCCTCGGCGGTATTCCACCATAGCGTTCGCCTTCACCGGAAAAATCTGGTCGCTGGGAAAATGCTTACGGTAGTCGGCGATGAGTTGTCCAGCGGCGGTATATTCTTTCTCCGCAACCAGGAATTGCAGAAACTGCGCATAGAGCGATGTCTCGTCGGGATAGCGTGCGATCCATGCATGATACTGGGCGATGGACGTGTCCTTCGGCAACCCTTGCGTTTGAATCACGCCGAAGATGCGCTCAAACGCCTGCCAGGAGCGCTGTTGCGCGGGCGGGGTCAACTTTTCCGCTGCGCTGGGCGCCGCGTTCGCAACGAGCGCCAGCGTCTTGATTTCGTCTGCCGGGCGGAGCCGGTGATGGTAGAAATCGGCAAGCGCGAGTTGAGCGCTGATCTTGTCGGAGGAATTATCCACATAGGATTTCCAGTCGGACTCGGCTGCCGTGAAATCGAGTTGCTGTTCGTCTTCGAGAGCTCGCAGGGAATACAGGTCGGCATTACGCGGCTGAGACTTGATCAAGTCGGTGAGCGCGGGGCGCGTTTCTCGCGGAGGCCGGCGAAACGCGACCGCGCCGTTCGGCAACGACATCATGCGGAAAAAGGCGGCTTCGACGGCGCTGCCCGCGTCGAGGTTGCGAATCCACGAGGGCAACTCGCCGAGAGCGGTGAGGGTGCCGCCAATGGCGGCAAAGAAGATTGTGAGCGCGACCAGGCGCACCCGCCGCGATGGTGAATCAAGGAAGTACTTCAATCTGCACCTCCTGCGTACCAATGTTGTGAGCAATGTCTTCGGCAGTCACGGTCAGCTTGTAAGTGCCGGGGATGGTCTGATCAGGAATCGTCAGTACACCAGTGTTGGCGGCGGCTTTCGCGTCCCACCGCAACGCCACTGGTGCGGCGCCTTCCAATCGTGCCACCAGCGTGCGCGTGCTTTCCGACGCGCTGACTCGCAGGTCAATGGTCTGGCCGCGCTGATAGCGCTTGCGATCGAGTTTCACCTGCACGACGGGCGCCTTGCTGGCAATGACGAACGTCTTGGACTCGCGATATGTATGTCCCACCTGATCGCGCAGGATGAGGCGCACGGTATAAGTTCCGTCCTGCATGTCGGTGGGCGCAAGAAAGCGCGTTTGCCAGATGTCTTCTGAGGAGAGATAGCGGAGCGGCTGAACGAGTCCGAACGGGAACAGAGCGATGACGGAAGTGATGGACTCGTCGGTCTTGACGCGAAGTATCGGATCGCCGGGGCGAATGACGCGCGGCCGCAGTAGCGCACGAGGCACCGCTAGAAACGATGTGTAAGGCGTGACAAATTTGTATTGCCGAGCGAGGCGGATGATTTCGTCAATCGTGGCCTGGTCCTCACCGTCGCGCTCGATCTTTTCCAAAAGCGCATCGACGCGGGCCCGCGCCCACAACCGCGGCAGCTGCGGATGATCGTAGGATTCACGGGGCAGGCTGGTCTTGCCCGTCATTTGAACGGCGGCGCCGTCCCGCACGCCGTGCACGGTGAAGCTCACATTTTCCTGCGGCTTCTGGTAGCGCCCCACCCATGAAGCCAGCGAACCTGAGAACGTAGCCGCCTGCAGCGGGTAAACCGTATCGACTGCGGCGTCGGGAGTAACGGTGAGGCCAAGCTGCCCCACCGGGCTGCGGCCAATCTTCGAGAGAAACGAATTCAACTTGAATTCCATGGGCTCGGTCGACAGTACTTGTTCGAGCACGCCGTCCTGGCGGGCGAGCAGGCGAAACAGCGGCAGGTTAGCGTCGTCACCGACGGCAAAAATATACGTGCGCGGACGCTGCGTGTCCGGCAGTTCCTTCCATGCAGAGGCATACCAGGCCGCCAGTTTTCCATTCTGAATGAGGCCACGCGTCGCGCCACCGTCACTCAGAATGACCAGATAGGGGTTGCCCGCTCCCGGCGCGGAAGCCTGCTGCAGGCCGGCTTGCAAGGCTCGCTGCAGATCGGTGCCGCCGCGCAGACGGCTGTCGCGGACGGCAGCAATGGCGTGCTGAATACTGCCGGCATCTGCCAGACTCACCGGCACAACTTGCGTTTCAGTGTTGAACAAAACCAACCCGAAGTGATCCGCGGGTCGCAGCGTGTGTAGCAACGTTTCGAGCGCCTGATAGCTGCGCTCCAGCTTCTCCCATTGCATCGACAATGACGTATCGAACAACACGATGACCGTCTTCGGTGCCCCAGTAGCCGCGCTGCCCGAAGGCGCGGACGCGCGTCCAAAGCCCAGCAGCGCTTCCGCTTCGAAAAAGCCCGGCTCGTTCGTGCTGCGGACGGGCGCAGTCTCGGTCGGCGACGGCTGGCCGCTCACCGGATTTCTGTAGGTCAAAAGTTGCAGAGTGTCGGATGCGGCGGAATCTAGATCGTAGGTGGCAACGAAGTCTTCGCCCAGATTGACGTTTTGCCCTTCGTAGTGGCCCTGCACCAGATGAGGTGTGTTCTGGTCGAGTTGCAGAGGAAACGACTTGGCAGACGCCTGAAAATTCCGAATCGCGTGCGCCGAGTGCAATTCGAAATTGATGCGCAGATGGGCCGCTGCCTGCGCCTGGTAAGCGTCCGGCCGCAGCGGAATCGCGAAATAGGACTTGAGATTTTCGACTGGGATCGATTCGTGATACTCAATCTCCAACCGTTTCGTGCCCCAGGCCGGAATCGGAACAATGCGCGCGCTGAATACCGAGCTGCGCTTGGCTTCCTCGGCGCCGCGTTCGCCCATCTGCAGCAGGCCAGGATCGATCGATTGCTGCTTGAGCTGGTTGTAAAGCTCTTCGGCGCGCTTGCGTTCGAGAATCACGGCGGGCAGGCGCACCGGGCCGTCCCAAGTGGCGAAATCGGAAATCGTGGCGTGGCTGGGCAGCGCGAAAATGTAGTTCCCTTCCTCAATCGCACCGGTGTGATTGGCGAACACCTGGCGCACGAAGACGCGCGCGTCCCCGTTGTCGATACGCACGGTGATTTCCATTTCTTCGAGCGAGAGAATCGCGGGATTCGGTTGCTGCTTGTCGCGAGCGATGAGAACGCCTGCGTCGCCAAACACCAGCACCGAAGTCAGCAGCGTAATAAGAATCGATAAGACAAGTTTTTTCATGAGTGCAGCTTCTGCTCTGGTATGCGGACCAGGCCGTTATCCGTACCGATGTAGATGTAGCCGTTG